>Ga0299914_10003068_pt1 | contig 11713 bp, 11 predicted proteins | sample RVTome_10_FD_201361 | JGI IMG/M metagenome (GOLD analysis project Ga0299914, IMG submission 201361) | Soil microbial communities from uranium-contaminated site in the Upper Colorado River Basin, Wyoming, United States - RVT153D57 (version 2) ... | reverse complement strand
GAACTACCTCGGCTTCCCGAAGGGCCTGTCGGGTGACGATCTGACGCATCGCGCTGTGGCCCAAGCCCAACGGTTCGGGGCCGAGATGGTGTTGGCGCGTGACGTCGTGGGCTTCGCGGCGCGTGGGCCAGTTCGTGCCCTCCTTTTCGCCGACGACACCGAGATCGAGGCCCGCACCGTGTTGGTGGCCACGGGGGTGTCGTATCGGATGCTCGAGGCGCCAGGCCTCGAAGAGTTCCGTGGCCGCGGCGTCTACTACGGCGCCACCGCAAGTGAGGCTCGCGCGGTGGACGGAGACGACGTCTACATCGTGGGCGCGGCGAACTCGGCCGGCCAGGCTGTGCTGAACTCCGCGCGGTTCGCCCGCAAGGTCGTGCTGCTCGTACGGTCGGACGCGCTCGAGAAGTCGATGTCGAAGTATCTCGTCGAGCGCATCCACGCCACCGAGAACGTCGAGGTCCGTCTCGAGACCGAGGTCGTCGGGGCCAAAGGTGACGGCCATCTCGAGCAGCTCACGCTGGCCGACCGACAAACAGGGACGACTGAAGACGTCCATGCGAACTGGGTGTTCGTCTACATCGGCGCGTCGCCGCGGACCGACTGGCTCGGAACCACCGTTCGTCGCGACGAGCGTGGTTTCGTGATCACGGGCCCCGAAATGCTGGCCGGTGACCCAGACTGGCCGTTGGCGCGGGCTCCGTTGGCGTTGGAGACCAGCATCCCCGGGGTCTTCGCGGCGGGCGATGTGCGGCTCGACTCGATGAAGCGAGTGGCGTCCGCAGTAGGAGAGGGAGCGATGTCCGTCTATCTCGTCCATCGTTACTTGGCGACGACCTGATGAAGATCGAGGACCTGCGTCGACTGTTCCTGTTCGAGGGGCTGACCGACGATCAGTTGGCCGAGCTTCTAGCGGTCGCCGAGGACAGACCGTTCGTGGCGGGAGAGGAGTTGTTCTACGAGGGCGACCCGTCCGAGTGCTGGTGGGTCCTCCTCGAGGGAAAGGTCGAGATGGTTCGGCGCGCCGGTCGCGAGGAGGCGGTCGTCCTGATGACGATGGACCGGCCGGGCGTTTGGGCGGGCGGATTTCAGGCATGGGATCACGAGAGCGGCTACCTGGCGACCGCTCGTGGTGCTACGGACGGCCGGCTGCTCCGCGTTCCGGCGGAGGTACTGGGCGAACTGGCGACCAGATGGTTTCCGTTCGGCGTCCATCTGATCAAGGGCTTCTTTCAGACCGTGCGCCGCATGGACACGCTGTCACGGCAGCGGGAGTCGTTGATCGCACTCGGTGGGTTGGCGGCGGGTCTTGCTCACGAGATCAACAACCCGGCCTCGGCGGCAACGCGCGCAGTGGACGCGTTGCAGGACGCCTGTGACACGATGATGACTTCACTCGTCGAGTTGGCCGAGAATGCCAGTTCCGCCGGACGGTTCGTGGCGATCGATGCCCTACGAAGGGAGATCGACCTCGTGGGTGGAGTGGTCGATCCCATGGAGACGGCCGACCGCGAGGAATCGCTTTCGAGCTGGCTGGAATCGCAAGGCGTCCAGAACGCGTGGGATGTCGGAGCTCAACTCGCCGCCGCAGGCGTCGACCTCGACTGGTGCGAGCGCTTCGCGCAGGAGCTCGACGCCGCCACCATCGGACCAGGCTTCACTTGGGTGGCGAGCACGTTCTCATCGCAGACCTTGTTGCGCGAGATGAAGGACTCGACCTCGCGAATATCGAGCCTGGTCGACATGGTGCGGTCGTACTCACAGCTCGATCGTGCGTCGCTGCAACTCATCGACGTCACCGACGGTATCGACAACACACTTGTGATGTTGGCTCACAAACTCGGCGACGGTGTCACCGTCATCCGCGACTTCGGGGACGACGTACCCCAGATCGAGGCCCGCCCAGCTGAGCTCAACCAGGTCTGGACGAACCTCATCGACAATGCCATCGACGCGATCGGCGGCCAAGGTACGGTGCGCATCTCGACTCGGCTCGATCACGACGAGGTCGTCGTCGAGTTCGTCGACAGCGGGCCGGGCATGCCGCCGGAAGTCGCCGTACGCGCCTTCGAACCGTTCTTCACGACGAAGGACGTCGGGAAAGGGACCGGTCTCGGACTGGACATCTCGCGTCGGATCATCGCCGATCGCCATCACGGCCGCATCGAGATCGAGGGCGAGCCCGGTGCCACCGTCCTGCGCGTCTGCCTCCCCGTCTCGAGGTGACGTCACTGCGTTGAGTGGCACGCCTTCAGGGGGCCAGCATCAGACCGTCGGAACGCCGCCGACTTCTTCGAGGTGGCCGTCTGCGTGGCGGGCGAACCGTCCTTGGTCCCGACCATGGACGGGGTGATCGCTGTCCCACGGCCAGCCGCCGAATTGCGTGCGCTGGTAATCCGTGAAGGCCTGCTCGATCTCGGCGCGCGTGTTCATCACGAACGGTCCGTACTGGGCGACCGGTTGTCCGATGGGCTTGCCCTGAAGGAGGAGCGCGTCGACCTCGGTTCCGCCGGCTCGTAGATCGACAGTGGCCTCGGGATCGAGTATCGCGCCGGTGTCGGTTCCGATCGCGCCGTCACCGATCGCAAGCTCATCGCCGCCGAACACGTACAGCGTGCGCGCGGTTTCGGCCGATCCCGCCGGCGGAAGCTGCCAGTTCGCCCCTGGGTCGAGACGCACGTGCCAGATCGCGACATCGGCTGCTGGTCTCGACGCCCATGAGTTGGGTGGGGCGGGAGGCGGCCGCAGCCCTGCCAGTTCACCGGCGATGATCGTGACCTCGGTCGTCCGGCCTTGATCGTCACGGGCTGCGAGCACGGGGATGTCGTCGGACCACAACATGGTGAAGTACGGGTCGACCATCTTGTCCTCGGCGGGAAGGTTCATCCAGATCTGGAACAGCTCGAGGGGGTTGGGTGCGGAGCGGTCGAGCAACGGGAACATCTCGGAGTGGACGATCCCACGTCCTGCGGTCAGCCACTGCACGTCACCGCGACCGAAGCGAGCCGCTGCGCCGAGCGAATCGGCGTGATCGATGAGCCCCCGCCGGACGTAGGTGACGGTCTCGAAGCCTCGATGGGGATGGTTGGGGAAGCCGGGTACTTCGAGTCCGTGATACATCCGCCAGCCGTCGGTCCCGGCGAAGTCCTGGCCCAGGTCTCGGCCCTCGAGTGGCGCGTCCGGACCGAGGTTCTCGTCGCCGGCCGGATAGGCGTCGTCGTGATGCGCGCAGAAGAGGAAGGGATCGATCATGGGCCACTGGAAACCCAGCGGCATCGTTCGCAGTACTGGATCAGCCACGGCCCCAGGCTAGGGGTGTTCAGCGGAGTGTCAGTCGGCGCGCGGCGAGGATCTGGTGCTGCTGAGCGAGGAGACTTCGCCGAACAGCAAGTCGGTCAAGCTCTCGTCGACCGCCTCAGGCAGTAGGCGCTCGGTTCCGGCGTCCTCGACCTCGCCCAACTCCTGCCATCTTGCGTGTCTTTCATCCGTTGCGCGGTTGTCACCACCCGCATCGCTCACCTTCGCACGCCCTTCTGTGCCGGCGAACCCTTCCATTCGCCCCTCCGACTCCAACCGTCCCTGCGGACCTCGGCCGACCCACGTCGGGTCTCCGCTACCCGAGTTCGGCATCGGCCACTTGTTCACCGGCCGCGTCACGCAGCTTCACGCCTTCGAGGTCGGCCAGGGTGCGAGAGACCGTGGCCGCCCATGTCCCTCGTCCCTCACTCACGGTGAGGGTACCCGGCGTCCGCGACCATCCACCCTCGTACTCGCAGACCACCGCGTATTCGCCGTCGGGTAGGCCACCGGCGACCGTGACCAGCAGCCACGACGGGTCGCCATCCTCCACCACCACGCGGCTGTCGGATGCGCTCAGGCCGAGCGATCCGACCCGTATCGGGCCGTCTGCCGTCGCCTCGACGGCGAGTTCGCCGGGGCCGTCGGAGCTACCGGCCACCCACCCGATGACCGCGCCGACGGCCAGCAGGGCGATCACGGCGGCCGCGCACGCGGCGACGACGGCGCGACGTGACCACCGACGGTCTGATGGCTCGACGAGGCTGTCCAGCACGCGCTGGTCGAAACCGGCCGACGGCTCGGTCTCCGGGACTGTGAGAAGAAGTCGGTCAGCCGTTTCGGTGAGCTGGCGCAGCTCCCGCCTGCAGTCGGCGCAGCTGGTCAGATGACGCAGTGCGGCGGCCCGTTCCTCGCCGCTGGCGATGCCGAGCGCAAGCTCAGGCGCCAGTGCCTTGCACTCTTCGCAGCCGAAGCGGATCACGATTCGGCCCTTCCTGACTGCTCCGCGGCCAACGTGGCGCGTACCTTCCGCATGGCTGAACGTATGCGGGTCTTGGCCGTGCCGAGCGGGATCTGCTCGCGCTCGGCCACCTCCGCCGCGGTGAGGCCGAGTATGCCGGCCAACACCAGGGCGTGGCGCTGTTCGCGAGGAATGTCGGCGAGCGCGAGCCGAAGCCGATCGGTCTCGGTTCGACCGACGGCGCGATCGGCCGGGTCGTTGCGGTCGATCACCGGTTCGACGTCCATTCCGACGAGGCTGTCAGGATCGACGACCACCGCACGACGCAACCGCGTCGCGTCGATCGCCAGATTGCGCGTGATGGTGAGCAACCACGTCAGCACGGTCGCTCGTCTCGGGTCGTAGTTCGCCGCGTGTCGCCACACCCGGGTGAAAGCCTCCTGAGCGACATCCTCGGCCGCGTCGGGGTCGCCCACGATCGTCACCGCCAACCCGACGACCCGTCGTTGATGCCGCCGAACGAGCGCGCGGGCCGCCTCCGCGTCGCCGGCTGCGATGCCCGCCACCAGCGCATCATCCGCTGCTTTCCACACTTCAGGTGTACGGCCGATGCCCGTCGGCGGATTGTGTGGCCGATGTCGCACGGCCGTCACCGTACGGTCATGGGCAATCCCCATGCGTCTGATTCCCGTATCGAGCGCAAGAACAGTGCCTGGAGGTGCTTCATGGGCAGAGCTCCCCGACGTTGGGTGTGGGTGCTCACGGCCGCATTTGCGCTCGTGGGTGCCTGCGCGAGCTCCGACGAACAGCAGGTACCCACCGGTGGAACCGAGGGTCCCGCGCCGACTGAGTCCTCCACCAGCTCGTCGACCACGACGACTGCCAGCGACAGCGCTCCGTACGCCTACTGATCGGGCGATCGGTCGAACATGGGAAACAGACGCTCTTGTCCTCAGTCGCGCTTGCGTCGGCGCCGATCGGCGTCGACCCGCCGCGCCGTTCGCACAAGGCGTTCCTCGTCGGGGAGGGGCTGCTCGCCGCGGGCCTGTCGCGCCGCCCATTCGTTCGCGATCGCTTCGAGCAATCCCGAGACCGACACGCCATTCTCGGCGGCGAAGTCGTGCCAGGCGTCGTGAGCCTCAGGGCTCAGGTAGGCATGTATCGCCTTGCGAGTCGGCGCCATCTCTGTGCCTCCAGTCCGGCACGGTCGACCAACCAAGCTCTTGGTACCACGTTCTAGCGTGGTTGTCGCCTGTTGGTGCCGCGCCCCGACTGGAAGTGGGTGCGCGACCGCTCGAACGGTGACATCGCGACCTCATGACCTCATGACCTCATGACGTTGCGCCACGGATCGGCAGACCGGGTCGGGCGTCCCTGTTCAGAACGTCACCCTGTTTCACGATCTGTCCCATCACGATCACGTACGAGATCCCCGCCGCCATCTGCGCGGGGTTTGCGATGGTCGATCGATCTGACACGGTCTCGGGATCGAACACGGTGATGTCCGCGTCGGCGCCGATCTGCAGCCGACCCTTCGTCCGCAAGGCGGGGACTCGCGCCTCGAGCCGCCGAGCTGGGACGATCGTCATCTTGGCCAGCGCGTCGACGATCGAGAGCACCCCGAGCTCGCGGACGTAACGACCGAGCGTTCGTGTGAAGCAACCGCTGCACCGCGGATGATTGTTGTCGCCCGGCTCGAGGATGGCGTCGCTCCCTATCATCGTCCACGGTGCGCGGAGCGCGGCCGCAACGTCCGACTCCGGTATTGCATGCGCCGCGACCAGCTTGTTGTCAGCCCGAAGGCGCTCGAAGCTCGATTCGGTGAGCCGTTCTCCGGTGCCCGCGACCTCGAGGTCGTCGTAGTCGATGCCGAATCGTTCCTGCCATCCATCGGCGAATCGCTGCGACGCCAGCGTCGTCGCCCAGAAGTCATAGGGGTAGAGACACGCCGTCACATCGACGCCCCGGGATCGTGCCCCATCGATCTTCTCGATGGCCTGCTGCATGACGTGCGTGTTCATGCTGGTGATGTGATCGACGTGCACACCTACGCCCGTCTCGTCGGCAACTCGCAACAGCTCGTCGAGTGCACCGAGGCTGCCGCCATCGGGCGCGTCGGGACTCGACGCCCGAATATGCGAGAACACCGGCAAAGCGTGGGTCGCGGCGACGCGAGCGAGCGCGGTGATCTCGTCGTAGGTGACCCAGGGTGTGTACTCGGGTTCGACATCGAGGCCGATGTAGCCACTCGCGATCGACTCCTCGAACGCACCCGCGAGTCTTTCGATCTGGGCGGTCGTCGCCGCTCGGCTGGGAAGGTCCATCTCCACGCTGCGCATGTGCGGGTTGTCGAACGCGCCGCCGTAGTGCACGGGAGGGCGTTGCGCTTCGGACCCGAAGAAGTCGAAGAACTCGTCAGCCGAGCTGTTGATCCCGTGCATGCACAAGTTGGTAGTGACCCCGTCGGCGACCTTGTACCAGACGCCGTAAGAGTTCGGCTCGTATGACAGAACGTCGATGAAGCCGGGTGCGACGACGAGATTCGTGGCGTCGATCGTCGTACGTCCGTTGACGGGTGCCGTCGTGATCGACGTGATGCGGTCGCCGTCGATACCGACCGCGGCCACCTCGTCGTACCCGGTCGCGGGGTCGATCACACGTCCACCAGTGATCACCTGGTCGAAGACGTGCTCGGGAGGTGGCGGCGGTGGCGCGCCGTCCAGCACCGGCGGTCCCGACGAGCGGTCGCTGACGACGTCGACCTGCACCCGCTCCGCGCGCGACTTCGCGTCCTGCCCGCCGAGTCGATTGAGCAGCACGACGTTGGTGCCGACGAAGCCTGCGGCGAGCAAGAGCTTGCGGCGTTGCATGTTCGGAGGTTGGGCGCGGCCGTCGCCCGGTTGGACCACGGCGGCGAATGTAGTGGGGCGACTACACGAAGTCAGACCGGCGCGACGCGATGAGGAACAATGGGCGGGTGGCGAACGCGCGGGGTATGACGAAGATCGCGCTCGCCGTCGCCCTCGTTCTGGTCGCGGGTCTCATCGTCGCGGTCGAGCCGTTGCACGGCTCGATAGTGCTCACCGTGATGCCCGACCGCGGTCTCGACAGCGGCGACCTCATCGTTCTTCCACTTCTGCTGCTCGCGGGTTGGCTCGTTGGTTCGAGTGCGGGACGGGACGCGACGGATGGTCGCGAGAATCGCATTCGCGGCGCGGCGTCGACCGTGTGCTTGGGGGCGTCACTGGTGGCGATCGGAAGCCTGCGCTTGGCCGACGTGACTCAGCGCGGGGGTCTGATTGCGTTCTTCCTGGCCCTGCTTCTGGGCAGCACAGCCTTGTGGTTCGTAGCCGAGATCGTGCTCGGCGAGGGTCCATTGCTCGATGGCCTGACAGGTCGGGGTTGGCTTCTCGGCGCCGTGCTGTTGGTAGGCAGCTTGATTGACCTGCTGTTCGTGCCTTCGGGAACGGTGTTTGGCGTGGCTGCCCTCGCTTTGTGCGTCGCGTTGTTCGTTCGGTCGCGTGGATTGCGCGTGGTGATGCTCGTTCTCGCGATGGCCTTCGTGATGTTCAACGTGGCGTCGCTCAGCGACATCGCCCGAATCGACGAGGTGATGTCAGGTGACAATGGTGCGGCGGCTCGCTCGACCGCGCTCGGACTCGTGCTGATCGCCCTCGGCGTCGCGGCATGGCAGCAGCCAACGCGACGGCACCCGACCTAGAAGTTCTCCTCCTGATAGCGCTCGAGCGCGGCAGTCGTGGCGTCGGCGGCGCTACGCACGGCATCGGCTGGTGGGGTGTTGTTGAACACCACATCTTCGACCGAGGAGCGGATCGCCCGTCGGAACTCGTCGTACGGGCCCAGCAGCGGTCCAGGGAAATCAGGATCTACGCCGTTCAGCAGTTCGTCGTAGGCGATGGCGAGCCATTGGCCCGCGAGGGTTTGTGTCCACCGCTCCTGAACGGCCGGTGTGTCGACCGCGGTTGTGCGGTAGGGCAGGTAGCCACCACTGAGGTTCCACGTCACCTGACTCTGCTGGGTGTTGAAGAACTTCATGAAGTCCCACGCCGCGGCCTGCACTTCCGGGGCCTGCGTGTTGGTCATGTACCAGGCACCTCCACCCATCTGGAGGCGGCCGGGCTCGGTGATGCCAGGTACTTCTCCGGCGCCGATGTCGAGTGCCGTGACGTCAACGCCGCTCGCGTCGGCGTCACCTGGCGCGTCTTCGGCAACACTCGTGTCACCTCCGAGGAACGCTTCGATCGTCGTGGCGGCAGTTGACGTCTCGATCGTCATCGATGCGGTCTCCTGCGCCATACCCAGGTACTGGTCGATCTGGCCGGGCGTGTCGGCAACGACGGTCAGAAGCCCGTCTTGTTCCATCTGCTGGAACCACGTGTACAGCTGCACAGTTGTGTCGGTATCGAAGGCCGCGCTCGTCGTGTCGTCGCTCCCGCGGCCGTTGTCGTTGTTGACGACCGCTTGTCCCGCGCCGGTGAGCCACATCTCGATCAGCGGTGGGCCGACCTTCAGGATGACCGGTCGTTCGACCACGCCGCTCGCTTTGATCTGTTCGGCGTACTGGCGCACCTCGTCGAGTGTCCCCGGCGTCGTGTCCGGGTCGAGATTCGCGCGGCGGAAGTGGTTCTTGTTGTAGTAGAGCAGCGCGCCCGAGAGATTGACCGAGGCCGGATAGAGCACGTCGTCGACGGTGTAGTACTGCTGGGCCGCCGGCAGGAACTCAGTCATGTCGTATGAGTCGGCTTCGATGCACGACGCGGCCGGCAGAACTGTCCCGCTGTCGACGATGTCGACCGTCACCGTGTCGTCGGTGACCGCAATCGCGGGCAGGTCACCGGTACCGATTCCGGCGCGGTACTTCGACCAGAGCTCGTCGTTGTTCGTGCCCTGGCTCTCGACTCGAACGCGGACCTGCGATTGTGACGCGTTGTACTCGGAGGCGAGCTGTTCGAGGGTGTCCCCCGTGGTGCCGGCGAGAAAGTGCCACAGGACCACCTCGACGGGCCCGCCGGCCCCGGCCAGTGCACCCACGGGGCACTCCGGGAGCTCCGTCGTGGCCGAAGCGCCGTTGTCGTCGTTGTTACCACTGCTGCCGCAACCCACGGCGAGCAGCGTGAACGCCACGAGTGCGACCAAGGATCGGTGAACTGCCCCTCGCATGTCAGAAGTTCCCCTCGTTGTAGCGCTCGATCGCAGCCGTGGTCGCGTTGGCTGCATCTGTGACCATCGCTTGTGGATCCTTGCCCTGGAGAATGAGCTCGTCGAGACCGCTCTCGATGGCGTCGCGAGTGTCGTCATACGGGCCGATCAGTGGGCCGGGCCAGTCGGGGTCCACCCCCTGGCTGAGTTGCTCGTACGACAACGACAGCCACCGGCCCGCATTGTCGTTTTGCCAGAACTGCTGCACCTCGGGCGACTGGGCGGCTGTCGTGCTGAAGGGGATGTACGACCCCTCGGTGTTCCAGACGATCTGGGCCGCGGGTTCGTTCCACCACTTCATGAAGTCCCACGCCGCGGCCTGGACCTCGGGTGCAGTGGAGTTGGTCATATACCAGGCGCCGCCACTGACCTGGATCTGACCGGCGGCAGTGATGCCCGGAATCTGGGCGGCGTCGATGTCGAGGCCGCTGGTGTCGACGTTCGCCGCCGCCTGTGCATCCTCGGCACTGGCGTCGGCGACGATGCTCGTGTCACCGGCGAGAAAGGCCTTGATCGACGTGGCTGCCGTCGACGTCTCGAAAACCATCGATGCGCTCTGCTCGGACATGGCCAAGAGATGATCGATCTTGCCGGGCGTGTAAGGAATGGCGTTGAGCAGGCCGTCGGCATTCATGTCCTTCAGCCATTGCATGAGCGCCACCGTGTCCGCATTGTCGAAGCCCGCCGCAGTGGTCTCGCCGCCACCGCGTCCGTTCTCGTTGTCGACGATGGCCTTGCCGTCACCGGTGAGCCACGTTTCGATGTACCACGAGCTCATGTTCATCACGAGTGGCGTGGGCGCGACTCCCGCGTCCTTTATCGCTTGGGCGACCGTGCGCACCTCCTCGAGCGTCGTCGGCGCGGTGTTCGGATCGAGGTTGGCTCGGCGGAGATGGTTCTTGTTGAAGTAGAGGAGCGGACTCGACATGTTGACCGAGGCCGGATAGAACGCGTCGTCGATGCTGTAGTAGTCGATGCCCGTCTGTACCAGGTCGCTGGTGTCGTAGTCGTCGGCGTCGATGCACGACTGCGCCGGCAGGATCGTGCCGCTGTCGACGATCGACTGGGTCGACGTGTCCTCGAGGATCGCGATCGCCGGTAGGCCTCCGCTCTGGGCGCTCTGCTGGTACTTGCTCCACAGCTCGTCGTACGAGTTGCCTTGGCTCTCGACTCGCACCTCGACCTTGTCCTGTGACGCGTTGTACTGCGCTGCGAGCTTCTCGAGCGTCTCTTTCGTCTTGGCGACGTAGCTGTGCCAGACCACTACTTCGACGGGACTGGTCGCAGTGTCGAGCGCCTCGACAGGGCAGTCCGGCAGATCGGCACCACCCCCGTCATCGCCACCCGTGCTCGTGCTGCTGCTTCCTCCACACGCCGCGCCGATCAGGACGATCACCAATACTACGAGCGCTCCGGTCGAGCGGGCGAGTCGTGTGGTTCTCATGAAGATGCACTCTTTCGTTCGGTGATTCGTTCTTCTCGACCGGTCAACCCTTGACGGCGCCGGCTGTGAGGCCGCGAATCAGGTGGCGTTGGAGGAATATGAGCAGGGCGAGCACCGGCAGCGCCGCGATGATCGCCGCCGCGAAGCCGACGTTGTTCTGTTCGACTGTCGAGGCAGACAACGACTTGAGCCCGATCTGAATCGTCTCCCATCGGCTTTCGGTGACGACAGCGCGCGGCCAGGTGTATTGGTTCCATGCGGCGAGAAACGAGATCACTGCGAACGACGCGATCACGGGACGCGTGATGGGTATGGCGACGCGCCACAAGAAGGCCATATGCCCATGCCCATCGAGCTGCGACGCGTCGCGGAGGTCCCTCGGCACACCCATGAACCCCTGGCGTATCAAGAACGTACCGAACGCCGTGGCCAAGAAGGGAACGGCCAGAGCCTGGTAGGAGTTCAGCCAGTCCAGCTCGCGGATGGTCTGCACGTTCGGAATGAGCGTCACTTCGATCGGGAGCATCAGCGTCGCCATGAACACCACGAAAACCACTCGCTTCAAGGGGAACTCGAGGAAGGCGAAGGCGTACGCCGCGAGGATCGACGTGATCAGTTGTCCCCCTACGATCAAAACGGTCACAACCGCGCTCACGACCATCTTTTGCTCAAGATCGCCGAGGTTCCACGCACGGCTCCAGACGTCCCATTCGAGCGAGACGGGATACAGAGGTTGCCCCTCGCGGACGTACACCGCGGGCGTCGAGAGTGCCCGTATCAGTGTCATGTAGACG
>Ga0299914_10003067_pt1 | contig 11715 bp, 12 predicted proteins | sample RVTome_10_FD_201361 | JGI IMG/M metagenome (GOLD analysis project Ga0299914, IMG submission 201361) | Soil microbial communities from uranium-contaminated site in the Upper Colorado River Basin, Wyoming, United States - RVT153D57 (version 2) ... | reverse complement strand
TGTCACCGCCGCTCATTCAGTAGCAGCAGCGGGCCCGGTCGCTGCTCAAGTCGCGGCGCCCGCGAGTAGGATGCTCGCGATAACGCCCCGCAGTCCATGACCGAAGCTCTCAAATCCTTATGCGCTCAATGTCGTCGCGCGTCAGCTCGTCGTTCGATCGATCGTACAGCTTTGTTGTCCCCGGAGACTCGTGCGCCGCAATCTGCTGGGGCTTCTCGATCGTGCCACCGTTCTCGAGATACGCCGTGATGCCGGTCGCTCGAAACGTGTGGCAGCACGCGTGCACATCGAGCCCGGCGGCTTTCGCCGGCCGGTAAACCATTCGCAACACGTCTTCTCGAGCCATGCGGTTGCTCGTCAGCCGTCGATCGCGGCCGAGCGTTCGGAACAGCGGCCCCCTTCTCGGTTCTGCCTCACCCTCGTTGTTCTGACTCGTTCTCGGTGCAGAATGAGGAGAGCATCAGGAATCGTGGGGTGTGTGGTTGGGCAGCCACAGCGGCGCTCGACGTCGTCCGGCGCTAAGCTCCGCCTGGGAGGCGCCCATGAAATGGACAGTCGTCCTGGTGTCGGAGACGGAACAGGGGCAGCGGGTCGAACAGCCGCTGCTCTCACTCGTGCGGGATCAGCAGGTCGTGCTGGAGCATTTGGGTCTGACGCTCGCCGAAGGCAAGCGTCTCCTGCAGGCGGTCCAGCAACGGATGGTGGCCGCGCAGGTGAAACGACACGGGGCCGTCTATCGGCGCTGCGGCCACTGCAAGCGAAAGTTGTTCACCAAGGGGTACCAGCGCCGGTGGTTCCGTTCCGCGTTCGGCAAGGTGCCCATCCGCGTGCGGCGATTAACGTCCTGTCGCTGTCAGGGCGAGCCTCGGCGAACGTTCTCGTCGTTCCCACCGTCCGGCCAGCACGGCCTGATTGCCCCGGAGTGGCTGTATCTGCAGGCGAAGCTGGCGAGTCTCATGCCCTTCGCGCGCGTCGCTGAACTGCTGGCCGATGTATTGCCCGCCAGCGAGGGACTGAGCGCCGAGAGCGTGCGGACGCGCGTCGGTCACGTGGGCCGTCGGCTCGAGGACGAGAAGGTGCGTGAGTGGTCGACACACGCACGACCGGCTACCCCGGAGGTGCTCGTTCGGTACCCATACTCTCGGCGCCGGCACTTGGACACCACGGTGGGCTTGGACTGCGGCTATGTGCGTAATCGCCACCCGCGGCCCGAGCAGCATTTCGAAGTGGTCGCGGGCCGGGCGCGTGCGCCCACTGGAGCCAGTCGCTGCTTCGCATTCGTCCGCACGCGCGCGTTCTTGTGCCCGCAGTACGTGCAGGAGGCCGTGGCCGGCGTGGGCGGCGATCTGCACCACGTCACGGTCCTCACCGATGGCGACGTCGGCCTGCGCGAGCTCCAGCACGAGGCCGCGCCCCACGGCGATCAGGTGACCGACTGGTTCCACATCGCGATGCGGTTTCAGGTCTTGACGCAGACCGCCAAGGGTATTCCTGACGATCCGGCGGACATGCGCGGCTGGGCGATCGAGACGCTGGGGCGCGCCAAGTGGCATCTCTGGCACGGACATCGCCCGCGGACCGAGGAACTGCTCGAGCACGTGCACGGCTGGACCCAGGCGGAACGTCCGGCCACCCCGCTCGCCGTCAGCAAGCTCCGACGCGGACTCGGTGACCTCCGCCGCTATCTGCACCAGAATCGGTACTCGCTGCCGAGTTACGCTGTTCGGCACCGCCACGGGATGCCGTTCTCGACGGCGACCACCGAATCCACGGTGAATCAGGTGATCAGCCATCGCATGGTCAAGCGCCAACAAATGCGCTGGAGCCGCGATGGTGCCCAACGCGTTCTCGACGTGCGAACGCAGGTGCTGAACGGCACGCTTGAGGACACGTTTCGACGCTGGTCTCCATGCTTTCAGGCCGTAGGGGTGTCGCAGATCAGCCACACACCCCACGATTCCTGATGCTCTCAAGGGCCAGCAGCATTTCGGCACGATCCTCGTGGAGCTGGAGCGGCGGCGTGTCGTCGATGTCCTAGCGGGGCGCACCGCCGACTTGGGCACGTGGGCCTGAAACCCCGCCAACAGCGCCAAGTGTGCGTCGTCTTTCTGGACAGACGCGGTGAGCGCGACCGCCGGCAGATACCTCGCGTCAATGCACCCATGCGGTAACCAGGCGATGGCGGCGGCTCGTGCCGCGTCGGCTTTCTAGTGCGACTGGGTGTCGGTGCGGGAGTGCCGGCTTGCGGCGACGATTCCCGCGAGAGGTAGTCCCGCACAGGCGATGCGGACCCATGTGTCGACGGGAACGCCGAAGTAACGCGTCGTGATCTTCTTGCGTCGCACGGTTTTGAATGTGCTCACCGAGCGTTGTTTGTTCGAGCTGACGGCCCACGAAAGGAAGTCATCGAATATGGCCGCTGAGTGATCGCGTCCGTCCACTCCAACGAATCCGTGATCCAGGTCCGATCCGATCACGTAGCGCACGGGGCGCAGCGGCCGCATACGGAGGAGCTCCAGTGCGAGCAGGTCTGAACTCTCGACAGGAACGTGCGTGTCTTCTGTGCCCTGTGCGATGAACACAGGAATCTGCACAGCGGACAGCTCGGCGAGGATGCTCGTCTCCACGGCATAGCTGAGGATGCGCTCGACTGGGTGTCCGCGATACTCCGTCGGCCGGGAGTTTGGATCGTCGAGTTGTAAAAGTTCGTCGAAGACCTGCTGCACTTTCGTGGCCGCGCCGGTTCGGCGCGCCTCGATCACGAAGTCGAAGAACTGCGTCGGCCCGCCACCGGCGAGAAGGCCGAGGGCGCGTATCTGATCGGCACCGATGTCACGGACGACCGCCGATGCGACATCGGCGCCCTCCGAGTGCCCAACCAGAATGAGGTCGCTCACCCACGGTTCTGCCGAGAACGCCCGTGCAACCGCCGCGACGTCGCGCACACGCGTCTCCTTCGAGACGTCACTTGGCGGCTTCGTGCCCCTGGCGCGATTCTCGTCTGTGCGGGATATGACTTCGAATGATTTGAACCCGGTGCGCTCCACAAAAGCAAAGTTCAACGCTCGCTTTCGTGACCGTATGTATTCCTCGATGCCGCCAGGAACGGTCGAAACAGTTCGCCGGCGTCCGCGTTCCTTCCGCACGCGGAACAACGGAAGGTACGCTGAGCCCTGCACGAAAACAACGAGAGGCGCCCGTTTCTCGCTGGCACGGACAACGTACGCGTCGATGCCTCCGACCGGCGCGGTAGCCGCAATGGCTCGATCGCGCGTGACGCGCCAGAGCTGCCACGGTGGACGTGGTGTCTCCTTGAAGTAGTTCGCACGCGGTCCATCACGGAAAGGTTCCACGGTGTGTGTCTCGAATTCTCAATTTTCTCACTGAACCAGGATGATACAACGTTGCGAGGCGCCTGATGTCTGACCTACGCTGTCTCGCGCGTGAAGAGTTCCTGCTGACCGTGCTTCACCTAGCCGTTTATGACCGCCAAGCTGTGTGGCCCCCGTAGTGGCCGGAAACTCGGTCGATATTCCGTAGCCCGGTCTTCCGAGTCGCCTCAGACGTGTTCTCGATGAGAGGCTCGTCGGCAAGACCGTGCGCCTCCCACCAACGGCGCCGAATTTGAACGCGTTCGCCGAGCGCTTTGTCCGCAGTATCAATGCCGGAATGTGGCGATGCCGAGGACGAGCGCGCCGCTCTGCAGACAGTCTTCCCAACGATCTTTGAGGACCAGCTCAATGGCGACGACGTGGCTGACGCCACGGTCGTTTGGAACATTTGCCAGCTGGTTTGACTGGCGGTTCCATTCGACGTTGCTCGATCGGTCATCATCGGTGGCCGGCCCGGCGGGCGGCGGGCGTGGCCATCGTACCTCCGGGCGATGAGCTGCGGATGCCATCTCAGAAGCCCGAGTCCCCACGCAAGGCGATCGCAGCTGGGCGGACGCGTTCGCCGGCAGTGGCCGCGAGGTCTGGTCAGTCCGGCGCCACGCGACCGGCCCGCCCGGGGGCTAGTGGATCGAAAGCATCGCCGGTGCCGGCATTCAGGAATGCCGCTTCGCGCGCGGCGACGCGGAGCACGACCTGCGGTTCGGCCCAGCCTCGTGCCTGCAGGAACGCGCTCAGATCGACCGGCCAGCCGAGGCGTTTAGCGAAGAACCATGACAGTAGCCGGTCGGCATTAGCCGCCGAAGGCTCGACGTCGCGCAAACCCGTGGCACTGCGCTTGAGACGCGCGCGGCGGCAACAGCTCGGCCATTCGGGCGCAGCGGACAGAACCTCACATCCCTCCACGTGGTGGGCGCGTCGCACGCAGCCGAGCGCGGAGCCGACCTCGTTCGGCAGTGGATCAAGCAGCAGGAACTCGTCGACGATGTCAGCCAGGGGGGTCTCTCGCTGCACGAGTTCCTGCCACAGCACGGTTGGGATGAAGGCCGGGGGTGCGTGCTTCGGCCTGCACGGGCTCGCAGCCGAGTCGGCGCGCATGCGCTCGAGCATTGCCACGGCGTCCTGGCGCTTCTGGTCAACGCGGCCGCCGGGCAGCCATGCGGCAAGCGCGCGCGATTCGTCGCGCGGCACGGCGTCCTGCAGGCGCGGCCAAACCCGATCCGGATAGGGGAGCGAGCGCGCCAGCGCCAGCAACAGCTTGGCCGTGCTCGCCGCAACAACGCTGTCGCGCTGCATCGCGGCAATCGTGGCGCGGATGTTCACGAGCGGCTCCGACGAGCCCCTGTAGCCGAACTCGGCCGTGGCATGCACCAGCGCCACTTCGTCGTCCGCGTCGAGTTCGCCGCTGGCGTAGCCCGCAGCGATCGCGCCGACGCCAACCATCCCAAAGGCGCTCAGCTCGGCCGCCCGGAGCGCCCCCATGCTCGCCGCGCCGTAGACGGCGATCCCGCGCGACAGCGCGTACAGGATCTCCTTGTGCGAAACAGCCGGAACCTGGTGAAAGTAGCCGTCGACGATGCCGATTGCTGCCGGCTGCTCTTGGCAGATGCGCCAGACGTCGCCCAGTTCGGCCGGGGGCAGAAACTCGGCGTTTAACAAGAGCCGCGCTTCGGCAGATGCCATGGTCGGGCCTAGGAAGACGACGCTGTGCCCGCCGCTCAAGCAGGACACCTGGACGCCAGCGCGGCGCGCGCGCGTGCGCTGGGCTGATAGGCGGCCAGATCGCTCGGCGGTTCGAGTCCTGGTACGACGGCCCGCCCGACGGCGACGCCTATCTCTGGCTGGCGGAGGTCGACCCAGCAAGGGTGCAGCCCCTGCGCGCGCAGTCGCGCGACGACGATATCTCGGTCGTCTTCAAGTGAGGCAGTCGCGAGGTCGGGCAAGCACGCGACGTCGATGCTGCGGTTGGAGTCGCGCGCGGCGTCCGCCCAGGCCTTGAACTGCCGGACGCAATCCGCCTCGTCGCGCGGCGGCTCGTACCTCTCGCGAAACAGGTCGTCGCGTGCGCCGCTGATTAGGGTCAAACGGCTCTGCGCGGCTTCGGTGAGGGCACGCGACATCGCCACGTCGCGGCTCGGGTGGCACCCCATACCCATCTGAAGGGCCGGATCGGCGCGCTCGTCGAACACCGTGCACAGCACGACGGGCAGACCGATGTCGGTCGTGGCATCGTGCAACAGCACTGAAAGGCCGGCCGCTTCAAATCGCTCAATCAACGCGCAGCAGGTCGGGTGCGTCACCGTGCGCTGCGTGATTATCGTCGAGGCGCCGACATCCCGTGCGCGCCACAGCGTAACTGCATCGCGCTCAACGAGTTCGCACAGTGCGTGAACCTGTGCCTCGGCCTCGTGGTTGCCGGAAGCCAGGCCGTTGGAGGTACATAGGAACCAGCCGCTTCCGGCGGGTTCCGGCACGGCTCCATCGGTGTGCACGGTCTCGAAGGGCAGCAGCAGCGCCTCGCCGTCGAGCATCGATGTCGCTTCGACCCAGGCGGTCCTGGTTGCGGCGTCAAAGCCGTTCCCGTTCATCGCCAGCCGACACCAGTCGGCGACGCGCCATTGCGCGCCGAGTTCGTCAGCGCTGCCCCAGTGCCGGTCGAGCAACGGATGCTCGGCGTGCCACAGCTCAATCGACTCCATCAGCGCAGACGCGCGCGCCGCGGCGGGCGTGATTCCCTTGCCCAACGACACGGCGACCGATCGTGCGTCGGGACGGTAGGCGGCCATTACCGGGATGCCGACGCGGTCCAGGCCGGTGAGGTCGGCGACGCGGGTGATTCCTAGTTGGGCTGTCAGTGGTGCGATACGCGCAAGTGTCGCCTCGGGCGTGCTCGCGCGGTGGGTGCCAAGCAGAAAGGTCTTGTGCGTCACTGGCGCCTCACGCCACCTACTCGACCGCCGGACTCGACTCAAGCAACGCCAACAGCGCTTCGCGCAAGTCGGCCGCCAGCGGTGCCCAGCGTTCGGCAGGGCAAACGCCTGGCGCATAGGAGACGGTTACTGCCGTGATCGATGGCGCGACCGCCCGCAGGCCGCCAATCAAGTCTGTCATCGAGCACGGGCTGGCGAGCGGGTCGCGCTGCCGCGTGGACAGCATATCGAAGTAGCCGAGGTCGATGTCCAAAAGCACCGGCTGCCGCCGCGTCCAGCCATCGGCGAGCGAGGCCGGATCCTTCGTTCGTCGGTAGCTGCAAGGACCGTCGGCGCGCTCGCGCAATACTAGGCGCGATGCCACACCCGGCGTTTCAACCTCTATGCCGAAACGGAACGTGGTGCCCACAGCGACGGGAACGCTCGGCGCGAGGTGCACCACGTCGCTCGGATGCGCGCGCAGCCAGGGGGTGATGTACGAACCTACGCCGATGAGCCCGCGCTCGATCGCTCCGCGCACGCTGCGCGGGTCTGCTAGGTCGACGGCGAAGTCCTCCATGATTGCCAGTAGCGAGCCCGTGGATTCACCCCCTAGCAGCGCTGGCACGCCGAAGTCGTCGTGCGGCGCGACGTGCACCAGCCACGGGCGAGCGTCGCGGTGGACGCGCCACACCTGTGACCACGCGAGCAGCGCCCACGAGTGGTACATCGACTCGAGCCAGACGACCTGCCCAAGGTCCAACAAGCGGTGCCAGCCCATCATGTCTTCGAAGCCGATCCCGGTGGCTGCCAGCGCCGCCGCGATGCCGCTATCCTGGACTCGAGTCAGCTCGGCCACCGGTGCGAGGCGGACGAGCCAGCCGGTGTCGCTCTCCTCCACGCACACCGCCATGTCGGGGTAACAGCGGCGGGCCAGCGCCTCCAGCGGCGCAGCACGCTCCGACGCCCGGCGCGGCACGCTCAGTGCGCGGGCACCCGTGAAAGCTTCCATTTCGGTGCAGGGCTCGAAGGGGGAGCGGCGTCTGCGTTTAGCGGAAGCGCGAGAGAGAGGTAGCGGTCGCCTTCGCGGAGCATCACCCGGCCCTCGACCAGCCCGAGGAGAAAGCGGCGCACCTCGTCGACGTCGAGCTCGATGTCGACCGCGCGCTTGACGGTGGCCGCGGCGATCGCCGGCGTGGCTATGGTGCGGCAGGCCAAGTACAGTTCGGCCTCGGCCTCGCCGAGCAAGATATCGCTGGGGCGGAAACCGGGGCGCCGTTCACGCAGCCGCAGGTAGCCAGGCCCTCGCTCGTACCGTAGCGAATGATGCTTGCCCGGCGACCACGACCGGTCCCACTGCTCGAGCGCCCGGCGAACGGGAGCGACAGTGCGTTCGGCGTCGTGACCGTCGACGTACTCATGGTCGAACGCATAGGCGAGATGGGGTAGTAGCTGCGCGTCAACCGCGTAGAGATGCCGGTAGTACGGCGCCGGGCCGAGGAGACGCAATCCGTGCTTCGCGGGGTCGTCGAAGTACGGGCTGAAGCGCTGCACTTGAAGCCGCACGAGGCCAGGTGGCTTCAGGTGCACGAGCGACGGCATCATGTCGGCCATCGCGAGGTAGTCGTCGTCGGTTTCGCCTGGGACGCCATAGATGATGTTCCAGGTCACCATCAGGTCGTCGGCGGCCGCGAACGCGAGCAGCTTGACGTTCTCTAACGCGGTAATGCCCTTGCGCATCAGGCGTAGGATGCGAGTGCTGAGGCTTTCAATGCCGGGCTGAATGCGGTGAACGCCGGCATCGCGCAACAGGCGGATCTGTTCCGGCGAAAGGTTGGCCTTGATCTCCCAGAAAAAGCGGTAGTCGTGCTGGTGCCGCCGTCGCCGAGCTAGTTCGGGCAGCACGTCATCGAAGAATGTGGGGTCCATGATGTTGTCGACGACGTCGAACTCGGTGCGCTTGTAGCGTGCGGCGAGCGCGGTGACGTCGGCCAGCACCTGCTCCGCGGCTGCCGAACTGAACGCCATCGACGAGCCGTTGAGCCCGCAAAAGGTGCAGTGCTGGCGCTCGCCCCACCAGCAGCCGCGCGCAGTCTCGATCACGAGGCGCGTGCGCGGCAGCAGCGCCTCGCGAACGGGCGACCGATCGAGTCGCCCATAGTACTCGTCGTAGTCGGGCCGAAACCAATCGGAGCCGGGGTGTGGGGCGGGGGCCGGCGCGCCGGCCTCCCCTCGCATCAGCAGTCCGGGCTCAGCAGCCGGCGGCTGCCCGCCGAGCACCGCGCGGCAGAGGCGCGGTAGCAGCGCCTCGCCTCGGCCCTGAACTACGAAGTCGATCACCGCCTGCGTTTCTAGCAGCGTCTGGCCGAGAACCCCGTCACAGTTGGCGCCGCCGAAGACGATCGCCACCTCGGGCCTTGCGGCCTTGATGAGGGTGGCGAGCGCAAGGGAGGGCAGGGTCTGTGCGAACGTGGTGGTGAATCCGACCAGCTGCGGCGTGTGCGACAGGACGTCGTTGGCAGCGTGCTGCAGGAAGTCGGGCACCAGTTCGCGCATGCGCAATGCTGCATCAACGACCTCGCCGGGTACCACCTCGCGTGCCAGGTAACGTAGGTAGGCGGCGTCGTCGCCGCCTTGGGCGAAGATCCACTCTCCCAGCCCGACGCGCCACCACTGGTGCGCGACCGCCTCGACATATTCCAGTGCCACGCCGCGTGCGGCAAAGAAGCCCGTCACCTCGAGGTGCAGGCTGTGCAACTCGACTGGTACCTCGGCGCGCGCCAGCGCCGCGCCGAGAAGACCGATCTGGATGCTCGGCGTGTCCGGCGCGGCCCAGGGCATCGCGACAAGCGCCATGGCGTTCACTCGGGTTCCCCAACGGCGTCGATGATGCGAGACTGCAGGGAGTCGACTGCCGCCAACACGTCGGGGCGGATCTCGGGCCACCAAGGCTGTACCCGGTCAACCAGCGAGCCACGACAGAACCCGCGCAGGCTCCGCATCAGCCGAGTGTGCGCCGTCTCGCGGTCGAAGCGCTCTTGGCGCAGCGCGAGCGTCCACAGGTGGACGAGGCCGAACCAAACGCACGCGGCTTCTAGGAACGGGCGAACTGGTAAGGCACGGCCACTCCACGGCGACTCGACGCGCGGCACTTCAGTCGCCGCTTCACCATCCGTCCAGGGTCGCCGTAGGCACTCGCTGTAGATCAACGCGTGGATCGCCTCGTGCACGACGCCTTCAGCCAGACATTCAGCGTCCGCGTCGGCACTGTGCGGGTTGGTGATGAAGGAACGGCCGACGAAGCGCCCGTTCGAGCCCGATGCGACGGCCGCGCTCGTCGGATCAATCTGCAGGACGAGCACTCGCGTGCAGATTGAGGTGAACCTCGGCAGCGTCGGCGACAGCTCCTGCAACAGTCCCATCGCTGCGACCAGGCGGCCGTGGATGGCGCGCACGTCCTCGTCGCTCAGCGGCGGCCGGGACGTGGCGTCGAACTCGAGTCGGCCCGACAGGTCGATGCGCTGTGCCCAAGGGCTGCCAAAGTCGAGCGGGATCGGATTGGCCCCTTTTATCTGCGGCCACCAGCGCGGCGCGTCGGCGCCGGCCAGCATCACGTCGCCGAGGGCAGACCACCGCACTTCATGGGACGGCGGCTCGGCGCCGGCCAACGTGAGCTCGACCCGCGCGGCGGCGTTCACGAAGGCATCGACCTGGTCGGGCGGCAGCGTCGGCGCGAACAGCGTCTGCCGGGCGATCTCCGGCGCACGCAGGAGGCGGCGGCGGCCAACTTGATCGAGGCGGTTCAGCAGCTCGGTGGTTGCGGGTGACACGCACTTCTGCAGCGCCGTCTCGCACTCGGCGGTGAATGTCGCATCGAACCGTTCGGCAAGTTCCGAATCGCCGACCCAGCTCAACGCGTCACCAAGCGCTTCTGGGCTCAACTCGGGCATGACATCTCGGCCAGGGCGCGCCGGCGCAGCGCGGTTTCCTCGACGTCCACGTCGAGGCGCCGGCGCACGTGTGTGAATAGCTTCAGCAAGTCGGCGCACCAAATGCTGGGGTTGTCGAAGCCGGCGCTAGAAGACCAGCGGTGCGGCAAGTAGCCACCGGAGCAAGTGTGCTCCTCGGCGCAGCCCGCGCAGCCGTGCGGCGTCTCCAAGCCGTCAAACATCGCGGCGCGGTGCAGTGGCGACAGCGCCGCCACGTCCCACACGTCGTGGGAAAACACGTTGAGCCCGGTGCCGGCCATGCCATGGCGGCACACGCGTAGCGCATCCAGATCCTCGATTGCGCCGTCGGGCTCGATGAACACGAAGCCGAACGGCTCGTTGCCGACCATGTCGATGTTCGAGCGGCCGCCCATGACCAGGCGCGCGATGGCCGTGAACAGCGGTATACGCACGTCCATCGTGTCGTGATGCCACCACTCGTCGAAGATCGGCACCAGGTAGTCGGCGCAAGGTGTAGGCCCCCAGCGGCGGCGGACTTCGGCCACTGTGTCGTGCGTGAAGTCGGGCAGCAAGTAATTGACGTTCGGGAAGCCGAGCGAAGTGATGTGGCGGTGGATCGCGAGGCTGTCGGCGCCGAATTGCAGCACGGCGAGCGCACCGATCGGCACCTGGCGTGCCCGCAGCGTCTCGATGCCGCGCACCATGCGGGCGTGCGAGCCCCGCCCGCGATGATCGACGCGCACCGCGTCGTGCACGACGGGTGGCCCGTCAATAGAAACGCCTACGGCGATCCGGTGCTCGAGGAACAGCTCGGCCCAACGCTCGTCGAGCAGCGTGCCGTTGGTCTGGACGTTGAAGCCGACCTCAGCGATGCCGGCGAGCCGAGCCCGGATGCTCCGGCACCATCCGTCGAACCGCTCGCGCCCCGCCATCAAGGGCTCCCCGCCGTGGAAGGTGACGCGCACCTGCGACTGTCCGCCGCGCTCGCACCAGTCGGCGATGCGGTTGACTGCGGTATCGACGACCCCCTCACTCATCAGCACCGGTCGCGTGCGCCAGGTGCTGTCACCCTTGTTGTAGACGTAGCAGTAGCTGCAGTTGAGGTTGCACCGCGAAACCACTTTCAGAACGAAGGCGAGCGTACCCCGCGGCAGTTGATCGCGGGATGCCGCCTTTTGTCGGGCGCCCAGCCAATGGAGCGGCTCAAGCGACAAAGTCGGCCACCTCGTGCGTGCGGTCCAAGAACCCCGCACCGGCTGTGGTGAGATGGCCCCTGGCACTATCCAGCGTCGCGCGCGCGTCGTCACGCCGGCGAGTGAGATCTTCAAGCGCGCGAGCGGCCGATTCGGGTTGCAGGACCGCTGCCGCCGCCGCGTACTCAAGCGCCGCGCAGATATAGGCCAGCGCGTGGTACGCCAGCAGGATCCCCATCAAAGGGCGCGGCTCCGGGCGCAGAGGTGAGTGGTA
>Ga0299914_10003066_pt1 | contig 11718 bp, 11 predicted proteins | sample RVTome_10_FD_201361 | JGI IMG/M metagenome (GOLD analysis project Ga0299914, IMG submission 201361) | Soil microbial communities from uranium-contaminated site in the Upper Colorado River Basin, Wyoming, United States - RVT153D57 (version 2) ... | reverse complement strand
GCGAGGGCTTCGGCGGCATCGCGCGCCGGCACGGGCCGCAGATCGGCGAGCCGCTCCAACGCGGCGTGCGGCTGCGGGCCACGGACCTCGGCGAAGGTGCGCGCCGCGGCGGCGAGCGCCTGGTCGGGGGGCAGGTCCCATGCGTGCGCCGCGAGCCGCGACGCGCGCTGCTCAGCCGCACGCGGCAGGTCCGCAGTGCTGCCACGGGCTACCTCGGTGGTCACCGCGGCCGGCTCCCAGCCAGCGGCGCACGCCCACGACAGCACCAGGCGCTCCGCCCCGGCACCGCGATGGCGTGACGCCAGCCGTGCCAGGCGCAGCGCCAGCGGATGCTCCAGCCCGGTCGGCACGACCGGTGAAGCCGGCGCGACGGGCACCGTCGTGCGGCACTGGAGCAGGTGGACGTCGGAGCCGGTCACCGCCCACTCGATGACGTCGCTGTCCAGGCTCGACCGCACGCCGCGGGCGAGTGCGGCGACGGCCAGGATCGTGGGGTGAGGCAACAGCTCGGCCTCGCCGGCCGTGACAGGGCCCACCGCTTCGCCAGATGTCCCGACCGTGTCATCGGCGGCGACGTGGAACTCGACGCCACGTGCCCATCCGGACAGCAGGGGCGCCGGTGATCCCGCGACGGCGGTGATGGTGACCGCGCCGTCACCGCCGGTTCGTGCCAGGCCGCCGGCGTCGGGGGTGACCTGCGACTGCACGAGCACCGCCATGGCCAGCTCGTCGGGCGCCACTCCCGACTCCTCGGCACGCTCCAGTGGGTCGACCGAGAACGCCGATGCCCAGCAACCGCGCAGCGCCTTCTCCAGGTCGCCAGCACCGATGTCGAGGAACGAGCTGAACGCTCCCGACCAGGTCGGCGCGTCCTCCAGCGGGCTGGATGAGCGCACCACGAGCGGCTGACCCAGCCGTGCGGTGCGCCGGTCCAGCTCGGCGATCAGGTCGGCGTCCACACCTGCCCGCAGAGCGGCCAGCCGCGCCGCCCCACTGCCCCGCGCCAGGTCGGTCACGGCGGCGCGCACCGCCGAACGCGATGCGGCGACGGGCACCACCACGCCGGGCGGCACGGGCAGCCCCAACCGGCGCGCACGCGCGAGTTGGGCGGCCTTGGCTCCGGTGACGTGCGGATCGGTCGCCGTTTGATCGTCGAGATCGACGAGCACGAAGATCCCTTCGCGAGGCTGTCAGTCGACCGCGATGATCTCGTGCGACCGGTACGTCGACAGCATGTCGATGCCGGTGTCGGTCACCACGAGCATCTCCTCGAGGCGCACGCCGAACTCGTGGAGCTTACCGTGCTGGGTCTCCAGCGCGAACGTCATGCCGGTCTGGATCTCCTGCGGGTGGTCCAGCGACCAGATCCGCGAGATCACGGGCATGTCGTACTGCGCGAGGCCCAGCCCGTGCCCCCACAGGTTCGCGGCGGCCTGGTCCTCCTCGTCGTAGCCCCAGATCTCCTTGGCCGACGGCCACTTGGACGCGATGTCACGCGTGGTGACACCCGGCTCGACCGCCTCGATCGAGTCCCACAACCACTTGTGGGCCAGGTCGTAGTACTCCTTGTGCTCGTCGCTGGGCTGGCCGCCCACGCAGTAGGTGCGGTACACACACGACTTGAACCCGTTCCAGGTCAGTGCCGCCAGGTCGATGATCACCAGCTCGCCCGGCCGGATGATCCGATCGGAGAAGTTCCGCCAGTTGGGCCATGCGTTGGGACCCGACGACACGATGACGTCCTCGACGTCCTCCATGCCCGGGATCGAGTAGAGCTGCTCGAACCCGAAGGCCGCAACCTCGTTCTCGGTCATGCCGGGCTTGATGAAGTTGGTGATGTTGTAGTGCACCACGTCGCAGATGGACCCGACCATGCGCATGGCCAGGACCTCGTCAGGGCTCTTGACCGAGCGCGCCTCCATCATCGGCGTCATGCCGTCGGTCCAGTTGATGCCGGCACGTTCGAACGCCTGGATCATGTTGAGGTCGATGAAGTCAACGCCCAGGGGCTGGTCCTTGACGCCCGCGTCCTCGAGGTCGTTGAGCAGCGCCCGGGTGAACTTCTCCACCTGCGTGTCGGACGCCGGTCCCGCCGCGCCCTTGATCCACGAGTACGAGTAGCGGATGTTCTCGTGGGGGATCCAGGGGTTGTGGACCTTGAGGTGCTTGCCGATGTCACCCTGCTCGTAGACGATCGGCTTGCGGCCCTCACACAGGACGACGTAGCGCAACCCCGGCTTCAGGCGGTTCCACCCGGGCGTGAGCGTGGAGCTCACGTAGCGCATGTTCTCGTCGAACATCAGCAGCATCGCGCCCAGCCCGTGGCGCTTCATCGCCGCATGCGCACGTTCGAGCCGGTAGTCCCGCACCCGCGCCCAGTTGATGCCTTCCTTCCAGTCCGTGCTCAGGACCCCAAACGCTTCCTTCATTGCGCATTCCTCCTGTCAACGACGATGGCTTCGGTCAGGACGTGACGGCGTAGTCGGGTGCTCTGTCGGTGAGGACCTTGATCACCTGCGTGGCGGCCTTGGTCTGGGACTCCCGCACCGCCTGCTCGGAGTAGAACGCGGTGTGGGGCGTGACGAGCAGGTTGGGGACCTCGTCGAGCGCGCCCGGCGGGGGCGGCTCCACCGGGAGCACGTCGAGGCCGGCCGCGCGCAACCGGCCCGCGCTCAGCGCCGCGACGACGTCGTCGAGCACCACCAGTGGTCCCCGAGAGGTGTTGACCAGCACGGCGTGCTCCGGCATCAGGGCCAGCGCATCGGCGTTGATGATCCCTTTGGTGTGCGGGGTCAGTGGCGCGTGCAGCGACACGGCGTCGGCCGTGCGCAGCAGTTCCTCGAGGGACATGAGTGGCGGCAGGTCGTCGGAGGGCTCCAGGAACGGATCGTGGACGATCAAGCGGCATCCGAGGACCCGCAGCGACTCGGCGAGCCGGCGCGCGATGCGCCCGAACCCCACCAGTCCCACGGTCACCTCGGTGAGCCGGGTCATCGGCCGCAGCCCGTCGAGGCCCCAGCCGCCGCCGCGCACCTTGGCGTCGCCCTGCGGCAGGCGCCGCAGCAGCGCGAGCAGCATCGCCAGGGCGTGGGTGGCGACCTCGTCCACGCAGTAGTCGGGCACGTTGGTCACCACGACACCGGCCTGTTGCGCGGCGGTCAGATCGACGTTGTCGACGCCGATGCCGTAGCGTGCGACGATCCGGCAACGTTCGAGCTGCGCGAACACGTTCGCGTCGAGTGGCAGATAGGTGTTGAGCAGCGCGTCGGCGTCTCGTCCTCTGGCCAGCGCGTCATCGAGGGAGCCGTCGGCCACCTCGAGGCTGGCGTCGATCTCCGCGAGCAGCCCCCGTTCGAGTTCGACGTCGGGGAACACCTGGTCGGTCACGACCACCTTGAACCGGCTCATGCCAGGACTTCCTCCTCGATCCCGTCGGGGTGCAGGGTGACCTTGAGCGTGTCGCCCGACCGCGCCATGGCCAGCGCGCCGGCGGCGTCGTCCAGGGCGGCGCCGCGTGACCACAACGGCGCGAGCTGCAGTGCACCCGACGCCGCCAGTGCGATGCCGCGGTCATAGTCGCGGGGTCGCGCGGCGCGGGCGTTGACGACGTCGAGCTCCTTGTAGTACAGCTCGTACCAGTTCAGGCCGTCGGGGGGCGACGAGATGATGCCGAACACCAGCATCCGCCCCCCGGTCGCCGCGAGCTCGACGCCCTGACGGAACGTCGCGCCATAGCCCGCCGCCTCGACAACCAGATCGACGCCGGCGCCGCCGGTCATCTCATCGACGGCGGCCCGCGCAGCGTCGGGTGCAGCGGTCGCCATGGCTCCCATGTCCTCGGCCAGCCGCCGCTTCCACGCCGAACGCGTGATGCCCACGATGCGGTCGATGCCACGCGCCCGCAGCAGCTGCACGTGCAGCAGGCCGCTGATGCCCAGGCCGATCACGGCCGCGGTCTGGCCGGGGAAGACCTCGACCAGGGTCTGGGCATGCACACAGGTGCCGAGAACCTGCAAGGTGGCGACCTCACGCAGCGACAGGTGGTCGGGCACCGGATGCAGCCGGCGCTCGTCGACCGCGACGAGGTCGGCGAACAACCCGTCGACCTCACGTCCCATCAGCGCCCCGTCCGGGCACAGGTGGGAGCGATCGTCCCGGCACAACCGGCAGACGCCGCACGAGATGGCGGGATCGACCAGCACACGCGCGCCTTCGGGGAGCATGCCCTCGGCGCCCGGCGCCACGACGCGCCCGATCATCTCGTGGCCGAGCACCCGCGGATGCTCGACGGGGATCGCGCCCGACACGATCTTGATGTCCGTCCCACACAACCCGAGGATCTCGGGGGCCACCAGTGCCGCCCGCCCCACCTCCGGCTCGGCCACCTGCTCGACCGTCACGTGATCGACACCAGCGACGACGACGGCTCGCATGGGTCAGCACGTCCTCCCGTCGGTCACGGCACCCGCATCGTGACCCGGTTGTCAGGGCTCAGACTTTCCTTCGCGCCCAGATCCTATAACATACATTACCCAGCGCGTCCAGAGTGTTCGCGCAGACAAAGCGCACATGCGAGGAGGCCCACGTGCAGGCGGTGAGCGTGCAGGCGGCGGTGCTGGACGTGCGCGACGGCGATCTGGTGCTGAGCGAACCGTTGCTCCCCGGGACCACGAAGGGCCTGATGTGACCGCGCCCGATCTGGTGGTCGCCGGCGGCACCGTCATCACGCCGACCGGCACCATGCTCGCCGACGTGCACATCACCGGCGGCCGCATCACAGCTGTCGGCGACGAACGCTCCGGTGACGCGCAGGTCATCGACGCCGACGGGTTGCTGGTGCTGCCCGGCATGGTCGACACCCACGTCCACCTGATGGATCCCGGCGACACCGCGCGCGAGGATTTCCCGACCGGCACAGCGGCCGCCGCGGCGCGCGGCGTCACGACCATCGTCGAGCACACCCACGTGCATCCCGTCCGCGAGGCCGCCGATCTCCAGGACAAGCGCCGGTACCTGCAGGGCAGCGCGCACGTCGACTACGGCCTGGCCGCCCACGTGTGGCCCGACCGCCTCGATCAGATTCCCGCCCTGTGGGACGCGGGGGTCGTCTTCTTCAAGATCTTCACGTGCACGACCCACGGTGTGCCCGGCCTGAACCCCGCCGACCTGCGCGACGCGCTGGCCGCCATCGCCGATGTCGACGGCAGTGCGCTGGTGCACTGCGAGGACGAGAGCATCACCGCGCGCGACGAGCAGCGCCTGCGCGACAGCGGGCGCACCGACGGCGCCGTGATCTCCCAGTGGCGGTCGCCTGAGGCCGAGCTCGTCGCGGTGGCCACGGCGGCGGAACTGACACGCTACACCGGAGCCCGCGTGACGATCGCGCACGTCAGCAGCCCGCGCGTGGTCGACCTGATCGTCGCCGCCCGGCGGCGTGGCGCCGACCTGGCCGCGGAGGCCTGCCCCCAGTACTTCCTGCTCCGCGAGCAGGACCTCGCAACCGAGCACGCGTTCCGGAAGTTCACCCCGCCGGCGCGCGCCAGGACCGACAACGACGAGAACGCGATGTGGGCGCTGCTGCGCAGCGGCGCGCTGTCGCTGGTGTCGTCCGACCATGCGCCCGCCACGGTCGAGCAGAAGACCGCGGGCAGCATCTGGGACGTGCACTTCGGCCTGCCCGGGCTCGACACCACCATGCCGCTGCTGCTCGACGCCGCGCTGCGGGACCGCATCAGCCTGGCCGACCTGGCGCGCGTCTACGCCGAGGCCCCCGCACGCCGCTACGGCCTGCACCCGCGCAAGGGCCACATCGCCGCAGGCGCCGACGCCGACCTGGTGCTCGTCGACCCAGCCGGCGAGCGGGTCCTGCGCAACGACGACATCGTCTCCAAGGCCGGTTGGACCCCCTACGCGGGCCGGCGCGTCCGTGGCGCCCATGTCGCCACCCTGCTGCGGGGCCGGGTGATCGCCGAGCGCGGAACGCCGCTGCGAACGTTCGACGGGCAGTTCCTTCCGGGGCCGGGTGGGCGGTGAGCAAGGCACCCACTGGGCACGACGACGTCGAACGCTCGACCGCGTGGCGCATCGGGTTCACCACGGTGCTCACGCTGGCGATGGCCATCGCGACCTTCCCGCAGTTCGCGCTCGGTGCGCTGGGACCGGTGCTGGTCGACGACCTGGAGCTTTCGCGAGCGGGCCTGGGATCCTTGTCGACCGCGTTCTTCATCGTCGCGACACCGGCCTCGTCGTTCGTCGGCCACCTCGGCGAACGGTTGGGCGGTCGGCGCCTGCTGGCACTTCTGTTCGCCGTGGCGACCGCGTCGCTGGTGTCCATGGCGATCGCGCCGTCGTACCCGTGGCTCCTCGTCGCCGTGGGACTGGGCGGGCTCGCAATCGCCGCCTCGAACCCGTCGACCAACGCGCTGATCGCCGGACACCTGCCCAGCGGCCGGCGCGGCGCGGTGGTCGGACTCAAGCAGTCCGGCGTGCAGGTGGGGTCGTTCATCGCCGGTGCGGTGCTGCCGGGTCTGGCGCTGGCCATCGGCTGGCGCAACGCCGTGCTGCTGGTCGCGGTGCTGTCCGGCGCCGGCCTGGTGGGGGCGATCACCGTGGTCCCCCGCGACCCGGCCACGACCCGTCGCAGCCGCGAGGCCGGCGGCCCGAGCACTGTCGTACGCTGGTTGGTCCCCTACGCGTTCTTCATGGGCGCCGGGGTGTCGGCGACGACCGCGTACCTCGCGCTGTACGCCAACGAGACGCTGGGCATGTCCGAGGCCACGGCAGGCGCGCTGCTGGCCGTGGTCGGCGCGGTCGGCGTCGTCGCCCGCATCCTGTGGGGGCGGGCCGCAGAACGCAGGCCCACCATCGCGGGCCCACTCGCGGTGCTGACCATCGCCGCGCTCGCCTCGGTCGCTCTCGTGTGGCTGGCCACCTACGCCGGCGCCTGGCTGGTGTGGCCCGCGGCGGTCGGCGTCGGCGCGACGGCGGCGGCGTGGAACTCCGTTGGCATGCTGGCCATCGTCCGCGAGACGGCCGGGCGGGGGACCAGCCGCGCGTCGGGCCACGTGCTGACGGGGTTCTACGCAGGGTTGCTGGTCATGCCGATCGCGTTCGGCGCGCTGGTCGACACGACGGGGACCTACAGCCCGGCATGGGGCCTGACGCTGGTCACCCTGGCCGTGGCGCTGGGGCTCGCACTGGCGTGGCGACGTGCCGGCCGGACGCCGGACGCACGGGCACCATCCGATCCGACAACGCGAGGAGCACCATGAGCCAGGTGATCGACATCCACTGCCACGTGCGCACGCCTGAGGCCGAGCCGCTGGTCCGTGACCTGTACCGCTCGGAACTCGAGCCGTTCGATCACTTCGGCGGCGCGAGCACCGTCTACAACCGCGAGCACTTCGCCGCCATCAGACCCAAGCTGAGCAACATCGACGAGCGCCTCGCCGACATGGACCGCATGGGCGTCGACGTCCAGGCGATATCGGTCGCACCACCCCAGTACTACTACTGGACCGAACCGGACCTGGGCTCGCGGCTGTCACGCATGTGCAACGAGCGCCTGGCGGAGATGTGCCGGACCCGGCCCGACCGCTTCGTCGGCCTGGGCACCGTGCCGCTGCAGGACACCTCGCGGACGCTGGACGAGCTCGACCACATCAGTGGGCAGCTCGGGTTTTCGGGCATCGAGATCTGCACCAACGTCACCGGCGACGACCTGGACGCCAAGCGCCTCGAGCCGTTCTGGGAGAAGGTCGCGGCGCTGGACCTGCTGGTGGTGCTGCACCCCCACGGGTTCACGCAGGGACAGCGACTTGGCGACTACTACCTGACCAACGTGATCGGCAACCCGCTCGACTCGACCGTCGCGGTGTCGCGGTTGATCTTCTCGGGTGTCCTCGAACGCCATCCGGACCTCACCGTGTGCGTCGTGCACGGGGGCGGGTACCTACCCTTCTACGCAGCCCGCATGGACCACGCGTGGCAGGTGCGTCCCGAGGCGCGCGAGCACATCCCCAACGCGCCGACCACCTACCTCAGGCGCCTGCACTTCGACACCGTGGTGTTCGACCCGGCCGACGTCGGGCACCTGGTCGACAGGTACGGCGCCGACCACGTGCTGCTGGGCACCGACTACCCCTATGACATGGGCGAAGAGGACCCGGTGGGCCTCGTCGATCGCACGCCGGGCCTGTCCGGCGAGGACAAGGCGCTCGTCCTGGGTGGCAACGCCGCGCGGCTGCTGCGCCTCGACGGCTGACGGTGGTCCGGCGATGTGGCCGCGCGGTGGGTGTGGTGATCGTGGTGCGGATCAGAAGGTGACCGCAGCGCATCCGGTGGGCACCCTGGCGACCGTCGGGCACATCGCCGCCTGACGCGGCTCGTCACGACAGAAGGACGGACATTGCGACTGGTCACCATGCGTACGTCGGGCGGCACGAGCGCCGGACGGATCGACGGCGACGAGGTGGTGCAACTCGATGACACCGACGTCGGTGCGCTGCTGGCATCGGGTCCCGGCTGGGCCGAGCGGGTGGCCACGGCCGACGGCCCGCGGCACCCGCTCGACGACGTCGACCTGGCCCCGCTGGTCCCACGGCCCGCCAAGATCGTGTGCCTGGGACTCAACTACCAGTCGCACATCGACGAGACGGGCAAGGCCCCGCCCAGCCATCCCAGCTACTTCGCGAAGTACGCCCGCGCGCTGATCGGCGCTCGCGACCCGATCACACTGCCGGCGGCGTCGGATGCCGTCGATTGGGAGGTCGAGCTCACGCTGGTGATCGGCCGCCCCGCCCGCCACGTCGCCGAGGGTGATGCGGCCGCGTTCGTGGCGGGCGTGACCGTCGCCAACGACATCTCGGCACGCGACTGGCAGCGCCGCACCAGCCAGAACCTGGCCGGCAAGACCTTCGAGGGCACCACGCCCGTCGGTCCCGCGCTCGTGACGCTCGACGAACTGCCCGATGGGTGGGACGACCTCGCGCTGCGCTGCGAGATCGACGGCACGGTCGTGCAGGACGGCCACACATCGGACCTGTTGTTTCCCCCCGAGGAGATCATCGCCGACCTCACGAAGATCGTGACGCTCGACCCGGGCGATCTGATCCTCACCGGCACGCCCGCGGGCGTCGGCGCCGCACGGACCCCACCCGCCTTCCTGAGTGAGGGCCAGACCGTCCGCACGACCATCGACGGCGTCGGCGAGCTGGTCAACACCTGCGTCGCCGAGAAGCCAGCTCCATAGGAGGGTCACCGTGACCGGATCACCGATCACCGCGACGGCGGTCGGCGAGGGCCCCGACCTGGTGCTGCTGCACTCGCTGCTGACCGACCGCGGCGTCTGGGATCCTGTGGTGCCCGCGCTGGCACGCGAGCGGCGGGTGTGGGTGGTCGATCTGCCCGGCTACGGCGGCTCGGAGCCGGCACCGGCGGACATCGGCGTGCATGCCGACCGCATCGCGGCCTTCCTCGACGACGGCGACCTGCCCGAGGACACCGACGTCATGGGCAACGGCCTGGGTGCGGTCGTCGCGCTGGCGCTGGCGGTGCGCCATGGCGCCCGCTTCGGCAAGCTCGTGCTCGCCGGTGGCGCAGCGCAGTTCCCCCGCGAGGCCAAGCAGCCGTTCGTGACCATGGCCGAGCGCGTGCGAGCGGACGGCATGGCCGGCATCGTCGATCTCGCGGTGCGGCGCATCTTCACCGAGGACTACCTCGCCGCCCACCCTGACGCTCTGGAGGAACGCCGGGCGGTCCTGCTGCGGTCCGACCCCGAGGCCTTCGCCAGCGCCTGTGACGCGCTGCGCGCCGTCGACCTGCGCGACGATCTGGGCAACGTGGGCAACCCGACGCTGGTCGTGGTCGGCGACGCGGATCAGGCCACCCCACTGGCACGCGCCCGCGAACTGGCCGACAACATCGCCGGCGCGCAACTCGTCGTGCTGCCCGACTGCGCCCACGCGCCGCAGCTGCAGCAGCCGAGCGAGCTCCTCGCCGCGATCGCACCGTTCCTCGATCTGGCCAGCGCCGCCGCACCGACTACGGCGTGACGTATCCGACGCGCGCCCAGAACGCCGTGATCAGGCGAGCGAGCGTGTCGGGCGCCTCCAGCGGCATGGTGTGACCGACGCCGGCGATCACCTCCATCTGCGCGCCGGCGGCCTGTGCCATCTGCTGTGGTAGAGGGGCGGGCGCGAACGCGTCGTGCTCGCCTGCGACGACCAGCACGGGCACTCGGACCTGCGACAGCACCGCCTCGCGGTCGGGGCGCTCGCGCATGGCCCGCAGTGCCGCTATGAGGCCTTCATAGGGCTGCGCCTCCAGCATGGTCCGCAGTTGCGCCCGCACGTGGTCGGGGGCATCGGGGGCGGCAAGGCTGGGCAGCAGTTCGCGGTATGCCGCGCCGCGGCCGCGCTCGAGCAGGGTGCGGACCAACGCGTCGCGTCCCGCTCTGGTGGCGGCGTCGTCGGCGTTCGCGCGCGTGCCGACGAAGACCGCCGAACCGACCACGTCGGGATGGCGTTCCAGCAGCGCGAGGAGCACGAAGCCGCCCATGCTGAAGCCGACGATGTCGGCACGCGCCTGACCGCACGCGGCGATCACGGCGGCGACGTCGTCGGCGTGCTGCTCCAGCGGGATCGCCTGGCCGGAGCCGGGCGCTGTGGCGCCGGCGCCGCGCATGTCGATCGCCACGCAGCGCCGGCCTTCGAGGCGTTCGAGCACCGGCCGCCACATGGTGCTGTCCATGCCGAACCCGTGCAGCAGCACCGCGAGCGGTCCCGTGCCGGCTTCGCGGCTCGCGAACGTGGTGCCGGCGGCCGCGATGGCCTTCACGGGGTGTGGCGTGGTGCGCCGATCTGCTCCAGCACCGTCGGATGGTAGATCGGCGGCGGCGGTGTGCCGCCACCGAGCAGCGCCAGAAGGAAGCCGTCGGACCGACCGGCGTTGCGGAAGCCGCGCATCACCGGCGCGGGCACCGTTATGGCGTCGTAGGGCTCCAGGGTGAGCGCCTGCTGGTCCTCGGGTTCCCCCCAGTAGATCTGCCAGCGGCCGGAGAGCGCCACGAACACCTCCTCGGTGGTGTGCGCGTGCAGCGGCGCGCCGCGACCGGGTCCGGCGACGACGATCCCGAACGAGAAGTTGTCGCCGCTGGCTACCGCCGACATGGGGTTGTCCGACGCTCCGGGGCCGATGTACTGGTAGAAGCCGCGGTGGTTCTCAGGCAGGTGCGACTCGGGAAACGCCCGCCAGTTCGGTGTCAGCTCGCCGAACCGGATCACCTGCGATGCATACCGCGCGCGTTCATCGGGTGACATCGCGCGGATGCGGTCCGCATCCATCTCGACGGTCATGACATGTGCCCCTCGCCTGGTGTGGTCTCAGTCGTCGAGCAGTGCCACCGCGCGGGTCGGACCGCCATGGCCACCGCGGATCTTGAGCGGGAAGCCGACGAAGGTGAACCGGCGCCCGATGACCTGGCCGAGGTTGGCGAGGTTCTCGTAGTGGGTGATGCGCTCGCGCCGGCACATCATGTGGCACGGGTAGCTGGTGCTGATCGGGTTGTCCGGGGTCGGCGAGTCCACGCCGAACGCCTTGATGCCGTGGTCGGCGATCCACTGGCTGCCCGACTCGCCGAGACCGGCGAACTGCGACAGGTACTCCTTGGTGCCCTGGTGACGGTCATAGGTCCCGGTGTGCAGCAACAGGATGTCGCCG
>Ga0299914_10003065_pt1 | contig 11719 bp, 9 predicted proteins | sample RVTome_10_FD_201361 | JGI IMG/M metagenome (GOLD analysis project Ga0299914, IMG submission 201361) | Soil microbial communities from uranium-contaminated site in the Upper Colorado River Basin, Wyoming, United States - RVT153D57 (version 2) ... | reverse complement strand
CACCATCCGGCCTCCGCGGCGATCCAGGAGCAGCCCACCGGCGATCGAGCCCACGCCGATCAACACCTGACCGGCCGAGAAGCTGGCCGATACGGCCGTGTAGCTCCACCCGGTGTCCTCGACGATCGGATCGAGCATGACCCCGAATGCGTAGTACCAGGCGCCGTAGCAGCAGATCGTGACCAGGCCGAGGATGGCGATGCGCGTGTGATCGAGCCTGGCCCGCCGCTTCACCTCGCAGCCGCAGCCAGGTAGGTCGTCACGAGGAGCAGCAGCCCCCACCGGGACCGGACACCACGATGTTGGTCAGCTGCTCGCTGTCACCGGTCTTGACGTACCACTCCCAGCGCTGACCGTCGGGGTCCTGCACCCAGGTCTCGGTCTTCTCCGCGTAGCAGCACATCGTGTCGTCGACACCAGTGGTGCGAAGGTCCGCATCCGACAAGCGGGACTCGGCCTCCACCACCTGGGCCGCGCTGTCGGTCTCCACCCCGAGGTGATTGATCGAGCCGGGGTCGCCTGCATCTTCGAAGAGCACCAGCTTGAGCGGCGGGTCGGCGATGGCGAAGTTGGCGTAGCCGGGCCGGGTCTTGGCCGGTTCTGTGCCGAAGAGTCGTGAATAGAAGTCGACCGCCTCGTCGAGGTCGGCCACGTTCAGCGCCAGCTGTAGCCGCATCAGGGAAATCCTCTCACTCGCACGTCACCCGTCGACGATTCGACGAACTTCGATACGTTAACCACACGATTCGATCACTGTCAATATGAGCCAGCTCGCCGACCACGCTCATCACCACCCACGCCAGCCGCAAGGCTGCGACCCAGGCGGCCGCCGTTGGCAGCCTGTCATTGGTGGCGACGGCGACGCCGGCCCTCTGAGGCCCGACGGCGGTGTGGACGCCGACCCGCGGCTAGACCGTCGATCCGGCGGGGCGTCCGAGCAGGGTGGTGACGGCCTTCCCGGCCCGGAAGATCGTGATGTCGCCGTCGACGGACACCCTGAGGACGACTTGCGCCGTCTCCGAGAGAGTCCTGGCCGCCGCCGTCCGAGCGCCTTCGTGCTGGCTACCTCTGCTGGTGACGACGGCCCCGTAGGCCAGCAGGCGGCCGTCGCGGTCGAGCACGGTCGCACCGTCGAGCACGGCGAGCCGCACCAGGGTGCGCTCGTCGAGATCCTCGGCATCGATGAGGTGGTGCAGGCGCGTCTCGGTCCGCATGGCCCTGGGGTCGATGTCGTTGCGAAGGTCGTAACGATCCTTCCGTGACACCGCCCCTTCGAGGTCGGCCGGGTCGTCGACTATGGCCAGTATCGCCCCGCGGGGCTGGGCGGAGATCATGAGGGCCGCTCGTGCCACGAGCGCGGCGACCGAACCACCGCCGATCATGTTGGCTATGGAGGCTGTGAGCTGGAGGGGGAACGCCGTCCAGTGCTCGCCACGGCGAACGAGCAGCGGCTGGCCGTCCACGAACGTCCAGATGCTGCCGTCGGCTTGGACGAAGAACCCGAGGCCTCCCACAGCGCCCGTCGCGGCGGCAACCAGCGAGCCGCTCTCCGCCCAGTCGTCGTTGCCGGCAGCCGTCGACGCCGTATCAGGGGCCAGCCGCTCGAAGCGCTGACGCTGCAGCTCGGTGCGAGCCCGCCCTTCGGGGTCCACGACCAGAAGCGCTCGCTGCCCGTCGAACAGCAGCGGCGCCCGCTTTGCCGCCCGGATGTCCGCCGGATAGGCGAACTCCAGCCGCGGTGTGTCATGGAGGACGTCGGCCACGACGACACCGTGGGTCAGGCTGTGGGACTCCACCCGTGTGCCGCCGAGCTCGATGAGGTACTCGATGGTCTCGCCCACAAGATCGGACCGGATTGGCCGGCCCACCCTGGTGGTGAGGTAGGCGGTCAGCAGCTCTGAGGCCACTGTGTCGCGCAGGGCCCGCCGCAGTGCCGGACTGACCGGGACGCGGACGTCCACTCCCTCGTGCCGGAACTGCGCCGCCGCCTGTATGCCCGCCCCCGGCAAGGCCTCCAGTAGCTCGGCCAGCGATGTGCGGTCACGCGTCTCGACGAGACGGGCGACACGTTCGTTGAGCCGCACGATCATGATCGTGTTCCAGCCGGGCGGTCCCGCACCGGTGGCCGAGGCCATTCCCGGGCCCCCTGGGTGCAGGTACGTGCCTGCACTGTCGGGAGAGTAGGAAAGCTCCACCATCGCGCCCACGAGTACATCGGTCAGGGCTTCGGCCACCGCCTCGCCCACCGGATCGGCAGGGAGCTCGTCGACCGTCGAGGTTCGCTTCCAGCGCAACCCCAACCGGGGTCGTGACCTGCCCTGGGAGGTTGCCGTCGACTTCACTCGGCTGGGTCGCCGCACTGGTCGGCGAGATTGTCGAGCACTGTGCCCGCTATCTCGCCGAGGGTCGTGAGCTGCGAGGGGCTGAGCAGGTCGATGAAGTGGCGCCGGACACCGGCCACGTGGCCCGGCGCGGCAGCCTCGATGGCCCTACGGCCCCGCTTGGTGACAACCACGAAAGCGCCTCGTTGGTCGGTGTGGCACCTCTCGCGAGTGACTAAGCCCCGTTCGACCATACGTGAGATGTGATGGGATAGCCTGCTCTTCTCCCAGCCCAGCTCGCGACCGAGCTCGAAGGCGCGCATTCGTCCATCGATCTGGTCGGTGAGGGCCACCAGCACCATGTAGTCCTGGTAGGAGAGGCCTGAGTCCGCCGCCAGCTCACGACTGAGTTTGGCCGTGAGCTGGAGCTGCATCAGCTGCAGTCGGCGCCAGGCCTCCTGTTCCTCGGTGGCCAGCCACCGGACGTCGGTCATGGACCCCAGCCTACGAGCATCTGGTTGATACATCACCTGACTGCTGGCGGCGCCGCGCACGCAAGAACTGTCACATGTTGGGGTGGACGACCGACCTCAGTCGGTGTTGCGGATGGCCGACACCTCGAACTCGAGATCGGCCTTCTCGCTCACCAGGACTCCACCCGCCTCGAGCGCGGCGTTCCAGTTGATGCCCCAGTCCTTGCGGTTCACCGTCACGCCGCCCTCGAGCCCGATGCGGGTGTTGCCGAAGGGGTCTACCGCGCTGCCGGCGTACTCCAACTCGACGGTGATCGGCTTGGTGACCCCCTTCATGGTCAGGTCGCCGGTGACCCGGAACCTGTTGTCACCGGCGGCCTCCACCGAGGTGCTTACGAACCGGATCTCAGGGTGGCTCTCCATGTCGAAGAAGTCGTTGCTGCGCAGGTGGGCATCGCGATCGGCATTGCGGGTGTCGATGCTGGCCGCCTGGATCGTGAGCTCCAGGTGGGATCGGGTGGGGTTGTCGGCATCGAAGTAGCCGCTTCCGGCCACATCGTTGAACGAACCACGTACCTTCGTGATCATGGCGTGCCGAGCCACGAAGCCGATGCGGGTGTGAGCCGGATCGAGGGTGTACTCCCCGGTCAGGGTGGCAGAGTCGGTGCTCATCTGGTTTCTCCTGCTCCTGCTGCTGGTAGTAAGGTAGTTGACGTATCAACTCTATGCCGAACGCCGTAGCCACATCGACTATTCCCGAGCTCCCCCGCCCCGGTCATCGACCGAGCAGGGTGATCCGTCCAGGAAAGCTGGATCGGGGGTCGGCGCACCCCCCTTGGGCACGTTGATCGCCTTCGGCGGATCGGGGGCTAGGTCAGGTCGACGACGACCTTGACGTCTTCTGGACGCCTGTCCAGGCCGTCGACCCAGGAGTCCAGCGGGATGCGCCGCGTCAAAAGGCCTTCCAGCCAGCTAGGGTCGGCTGCGACCAGCGCCGCCGCCGCTTCGGCGTAATGGGAGCGGTTGGCGTTCACCGACCCGAACACGACGTCGTTCTCCAGAACGATCGTGCGGTTGGTGGCTCCGAGGTCCAGCTCGATGGTTCGCCCGCCACTCGACACGCCGGTCAGGCAGACCACCCCTGACGGCGAGTTCCGCTGGATGACGTCGAGAACCACCGTCGGCGCGCCGGTGCACTCGATGACGATGTCGGGCTCGGGCACCTCGGCCACGGCACCGGTGTGGTAGGTGGCGCCCAGGCCGGCGACCAGGTCAGGTTTGGGCCCGTCGACGACCCGGTCCAGCACGTGCACCTGGAACCCGCGTTGGGAGGCCAGCAGGGCGGCGAGGAGACCGATCGGCCCGGCCCCGGTGACGAGGACACGCCGCGGCTCCAGCGGTGCCCGGGCCAGTATGCGTTCCAGGTGGTCCCACGCCTTGACCACCACGCTGGCCGGCTCCACCAGGACGGCCAGCTCGCCCAGGGCGGCGGGCACCCACACGGCGAAGGCCGCCTCCACGCGCCACTGCTGGGCGCCGTAGCCATCGAGCTCCTTGATGCCGCGCTCGGTGTACAGGCCGTTGATGCACATGTCCCAGAAGCCCGCCGCGCACGGGCCACAGGGGACGGGGTCGGGGCGGCGAACGATGCCCACCACCAGGTCGCCCTCGGCCAGCCCGCTGCCCGGGGGCGCCCATACGACGCGGCCCAGGGACTCGTGACCGACCACGAGTCGGGACGCCCCGGGCGGCGCCGTCCCGTACATCCCCGCGGCGATCTCGTCATCTGTGCCGCAGATGCCGACGGCGATGCCCTCGACCAGCACCTCGCCTTCACCGGCGGGGCCATCGATCTCGGTGACCGCCGCGCTGCCGGCCTGCCCTGGCACCACGGTCATGGCCCTGGTCATCACGGGTGTGTGCGACGCTCGGCGGGACCGGCGACCTCGGTCAGGTTCAGGGCGGTGTTCACCAACCCCACGTGGGAGAAGGCCTGCGGGAAGTTGCCGAGCATCCGGCCGCTGAGGGGGTCGTACTCCTCGGCCAGCAGGCCGACATCGTTGGCCAGGCCCAAGAGGCGCCCGAACAGGGCTGTCGCCTCTTCGGTCCGCCCGATCATGGCCAGCGCATCGGCCAACCAGAAAGTGCACAGTAGGAACGCGCCCTCGCGGCCCGGGAGACCGTCCAGGGACAGCCCGGGCCCGGTGGGGTAGCGCTCCACGAACCCGTCCACGGTCAGCTCCCTGCGCACGGCGTCGATGGTCCCCGTCACCCGTCGGTCGTCAGGGGGGAGGAAGCCGACCATGGGGATCATCAGCAGGCTGGCGTCGAGCTCGGTCGACCCGTAGGACTGCGTGAACGTGCCCCGCCGGGAATCCCAGCCGCGCTCGCACACGTCGCGATGGACCTCGTCCCGCAACCCCCGCCAGCGGTCGCACGGGCCCTCCAGCCCGAAGGTCTCGACGGCTCGTGCCGCGCGATCGAAGGCAACCCAGCACAGAACCTTGGAGTGCACGAAGTGGCGGGGCTCGCCGCGGATCTCCCACAGCCCGTAGTCCGGTTCCCGCCAGCCCGACTCCAGCCAATCGACCAGTGCCCGCTGCACCTGCCACGACTGGGCGTCGGGCGGGATGCCGGCCAGGCGCGCCTGGTGGAGGGCGTCCATGACCTCGCCGTACACGTCGAGCTGGCGCTGCCCGGCGGCGGCGTTGCCGGTGCGCACGGGCCGGCTGTTCTCGTAACCGGGCAACCACTCGAGCGCGAGCTCGGGCATCCGGCGGGCGCCGTCCACGCTGTACATGATCTGTAGCTGGGACGGGTCGCCGGCGACAGTGCGCAGCAGCCAGTCCCGCCATGCCACCGCCTCGTCCTCGTAGCCGGCGTCGAGCAGCGCCTGGAGCGTGAAGGTGGCGTCACGCAGCCAGCAGAAGCGGTAGTCCCAGTTCCGTACACCGCCTAGCACCTCGGGCAGCGAGGTGGTGGGGGCTGCGACGATGCCGCCCGTCGGCGCGAACGTCAGGGCCTTCAGCGTGACCAACGAGGCCACCACCTGCTCGTGCCAGGGGCCGCCGCCTTGGCAACGGTCGGACCACTCACGCCACCACGCCACGGTGTGGGCCAGCGCGTTGTCCGGGTCCGCCCGCCGTGGGGGGCGCTCACTCGCCTCGTGCCACGTGAGCACGAAGGGGACGCGGTCCCCGGCACCCACGGTGAAGGTCGCCATGGTCGACAGGTTCTCGCCGTGGACGTCCACACCGGCGAACAGCTCCAGGGCATCGGGGCCGGCGACGAGCGAGAGGATGCCGTCAAGGCGGCGCACCCAGGGCACAGTTGAGCCGTAGTCGAAGCGGACGACGAGGTCCATGTCCATGGTGACCGAGCCGGTGATGCCCTCCACCACGCGAACCAGGTCGGGGGCATCCCCGCGCACCGGCATGAAGTCGATCAGCCGAGCCTTGCCGTCGGAGGTGTGAAAGGTCGTCTCCAGCACGAGTGTGCCGGGCAGGTAGCGGCGCTCGACGCGGTCGACCGAACCGGCCGGCGCCAAGCGCCACCGACCGTTCGACCGGTCACCCAGCAGGGCCGCGAAGCACGCACCCGAATCGAAGCGGGGCAGGCACAACCAGTCGATCGATCCATCCCGACCGACGAGCGCCGCGGTCTGGGTGTCCCCCACGAGGGCGTAGTCCTCGATCAGCACGACCTCAACCCTGGCACGCGACGGCTCCCGTGACAGGCGCGTCGCCGCTCGAGCTGGTGGCAGTCGTCAGGGGCGCGCCCATAGCCGGGGGTCACCTCCGGCGCGGGCGTCGAGCCGGTCGGTCTTGGGTCCCACGGGCTCCTCGCTGCTGTGCTGGATGACCTCGGCGAACAGCTCGTCCAGGTTAGCTTCGCTGTAGTGATCGCTACAGCGAGCCCGGTCAAGCCGCTGACCGAGCCCGGAAACCGCGGAGGAGTTCGGGATGGGCGCACGCACGGGACAGGAGTTCCTCGACGGACTCCGCAAGACCCCTCGGGACCTCTGGCTCGAGGGTGACCAGGTGAGCGATGTCACCGAGCACCCCAAGCTCACCAACGCCGCCCTCACGCTGGCCGGCATCTTCGACCGCCAGCACCAGTACGCCGACGACTGCCTCATCCCCGATCCGGAGACGGGCGAGCCGATCAACATCAGCCACATGATCCCCAAATCCGCCGACGACCTCCGGCGCAGGGCCCAGGGCCTGTCGCGCATCTCGGAGGCCACGGTGGGGCTCATGGGCAGGACCCCCGACTACATGAACATGAAGTTCGCCAGCTTCGCCGCACGCTGGCGCGATTGGACAGGCGCCGACGGCGGCAACGAGGACGGGGCCGAGAACCTGCTGGCCTTCCACCATCGCCTGGCCCGCCAGGACATATCCCTGACCCACACGATCATCCAGCCCAACGTCGACAAGCGCACCGACCCCGAGATAATCGGCAACACCGTCACCCTGCACCGGATCGGCGAGACTCCCGACAGCGTCGTGGTGCGCGGCGCCCGCATCCTGGCCACCCTCGCCCCATTCGCCGACGAGATCGCCGTCTATCCGGCACTACCCATCCCCGACGGCGCCGAGGACTATGCCCTCGCCTTCGCGGTGCCCGTGGACATCCCGGGGCTCAGGTTCCTGTGTCGCGACAGCGCCTCGGTCGACGCTCACCCCTTCGACCGTCCGGTATCCAGCCGATTCGACGAGCAGGACGCCTTCGTGATCTTCGACGACGTCGAGATCCCCCGCGACCGCATGTTCCTCGACGGCCGATCGGGTTCGGTCGACCTCTACAACACCGTCAACCGCACCGGGCTGCTCGACAACATGTCGACCCAGACCACCATCCGTGCGCTCAACAAGCTCGAGTTCGCATACGGGCTGTGCGCCCGCATGTCCGAAGCCATCGGCGACTACAGCCCCAACACTCGGGAGATGCTCGGCGAGCTGCTGAGCTACATCGAGGTCACCCGCAGCGCAGTCGAGTGCTCCATCAACGAGGGCTACGACATCGGCGACGGCACCTGGTTCCCGGGGGGGCGCGCCCTCACCCCCATGCGCTCCCTGCTCGCCACCTGGTTCCCGCGGGTCAACGAGATCATCATGCTCATCGGCAGCCACAACCTGCTGGCCACGCCCAGCCGACGCCAGCTCGACGATCCCGACCTCCGGCCACTGCTCGACGAGTTCCTGCGCGGCGCCGACGGCGTCGACGCCGAGGAGCGGGCCGCCCTGTTCCGCCTGGCCTGGGACTTCGTGGGCTCGAGCCTGGGCGGCCGCAACGTCCTGTACGAGCGCTTCTACCTGACGTCCGCTGCCCGCAACCGCATCATGGCCCACCTGGCCAACGTCGACCGCAGCCGCGCCGACGCGCTGGTCGACGGCATCCTCGCCGCCGGCCGCGCTGCGTGATCCGTCCGGGCCGGACCGCTCAGGTGGTTGGCCACTCCTGAGGTTCAGGCCAGCGTCGCGTCGAGGGTGATGGTGGTGCCGGCCAGCGCCACCGAGACAGGGCAGTTGGCCTTCGCTCCCTCGGCCGCCTCAGTGAACTCCTCTGGCGAGAGTCCGGGCACGGTGCCGCGGACGGTGATGTGGATGCCGGTGATGCCCTCACCGGGTTGGAACGTGACGTCCGCCGCGGTCTCCAACCTCTCCGGAGCATTCCCCGCTTGGGCCAGGGCGTGGGACAGGGCCATGGAGAAGCAGGCGGAGTGAGCGGCGGCGATGAGCTCCTCGGGGCTCGTGCGCCCGGCCGGCTCCTCCGCCCGCGAGGCCCAGGTCACGTCGTAGGTGCCCAGGGCCGATGAGTCGAGCGACACGGTTCCCGCGCCCTCCATCAGTGACCCTTCCCACCGCGTGGTTGCGCTGCGCGTCGTAGCCATGGAGTGAATGCTACGACCGTTGCCGGTCCTCGCATCCTGCTCTCATCGCACCCTCCCTCCGACCCTGGCACCCCTCCCTCCCGAACCGGGCATCGAGGCAGCCACATGTGTCCGGTTGGATGCCAGGTTCGCATCGAGAAGCGTCCAGGCCACCTTCCTGTGTCGGTTGTGGGCTCGACCTTCGGTTGGGCTTGCCCGTCCAGCGCCGCCTACTGGTTGGGTGCGGCGGCACTTATGTCGGCCAGTGCCGACTGAGGGTCCCGCTCCATGGCCAGGTCGCCGATCGACACGATCCCGATGGCCTGGCCGTTCTCCACGACCGGGAGCCGGCGGACGGCCGACGTGCTCATCAGGCGCACGGCGTCGTCCACGTCGTCGGTGGGTGCGAGCGTCACCAGGGGAGTGGGGCTGCAGACGTCGGCCAGCGTCGTGGTGGTGGTGTCACGCCCGTCGGCCACAGCGCGGATCACGATGTCTCGATCCGTCACGAGGCCGCGCAGTTCGTTTCCGTCGACGACGAGGACGTCACCGATCCCCTCGTCCTTCATGCGGCAGGCCGCATCGGCGACGGGGGTGGTGGCAGGCAGGATCACGGGGTTCGAGGTCATGACCTCGCGGATGCTCTGTGGCACGGCTGTCTCCTTGGGATCGTGTGCACGCACGGGTGCGAGCACCTCCGCGAGCCCTACCCCGGCGCACTTGTGGCAAACCTGGCCGAGCCCGTCCCGGCGTGCCGCCCCGGGCCCTCAGGGCGCAACAACCGGCCAGCGAGCTTCTTGGCCTCGTCGGCCCACAGCACCACGCTGGCCAGACCGACACAGATCAGCCAGTCGCTGATTGCCAGCGGCGTCGTATCGAACGCCTCGTTCAGGAACGGAAGCTGCACCACCGCCACCTGCAGCACGACGGACAGGGCGATCGCTCCCCACAGGAGCCCGTTCGTGAACAGGTGGTGGAAGGCGCTGGACTGATCCGAGCGGGCGTTGAAGCAGTTGAAGAGCTGAGCCAGGACGAGCGTCGTGAACGCCATCGTGCGACCTTCGACGATGTCGCCCGATCCCCCCAGCACACCGCCGGCCAGACCGAGGTCGAGGGCTACGAGCGACACCGCACCCATCACGAGGCCGACCCACAGGATGCCGAGCCACATCTCGCGGTCGATGACCCGATCCGTCAGCCGCCGCGGCGGGCGCTCCATCACGTCGTCGGGCGGCGGGTCGACGCCCATGGCCAGCGCCGGTGCGGTGTCGGTGAGCAGGTTGATCCACAGGATCTGGGTGGCCAGGAGAGGCACTGCCACCGCCTCACCCGCGTCGTCGAGCCCGATCACGGTTGCCAGCATTACCCCGAAGAACATCGTGAACACCTCGCCGATGTTCGACGACAGCAGGAACCGGAGGAACTTGCGGATGTTGGCGAAGATGGACCGTCCCTCGCGGACAGCGGTGATGATCGTGGCGAAGTTGTCGTCGGCCAGGATCATGTCGGCCGCCTCCTTCGTCACATCGGTTCCGGTGATGCCCATGGCCACGCCGATGTCGGCCGACTTCAGCGCCGGGGCGTCGTTCACGCCGTCACCGGTCATGGCGACGATGTTGCCGTTGGTCTGGAGGGCGTCGACGATGCGCAGCTTGTGCTCGGGCGCCACCCGGGCATAGACGGAGGTGACGTTCACCGCCGCCTCGAGCGCCTCGTCACCGCTGTCCTCGATGTCCGCACCCGTCATCACGCGGGGTTCATCCCCGACGATGCCCAGGTCGCCGGCGATGCGAGCAGCCGTGCGAGGGTGGTCGCCTGTGATCATCATGATCCGCACGCCGGCCGTCGAGGCCTCGGCTATGGCCGTTCTCGCCTCGGCACGCGGGGGATCGATGATGCCGACCATCCCGAGGTACACGAGCTCGCGCTCGATCGACTCGTCGACGGGCGGGCGATCGCCGTCGGGCAGCGGCCGGTAGGCGACAGCCAGTGTGCGCAGGGCCTGATCGGCCAGGCGATCGACGGTGCCCATCACCTCGCTGCGCCTTGTGTCGGTGAGCAGCCGCACCTGGCCCGCGACGCGCTCGTGGGTGCAGCGGGTCAGAAGCACGTCGGGGGCGCCCTTGGTGACGACGGCGATGCGGCCCTCCTGCTCGACGTCGGCCTCCAGGGTGCTCATGAGCTTGCGCTCCGACGTGAAGGGCACCTCCCCCACCCGCTCGAACCGTGCCCGCCGGACGTCGGTGAGCCCGATCTTCGCCTCGGCCACCAGGAAGGCGGCCTCGGTCGGGTCGCCCTGGATTGTCCAGGTCCCGCCCTCGGAGCGGAGAACGGCATCGTTGGCGAGGCTGCCGCCTCCGACCACGAAGCGCACCTCCTCCAGCAGCACCATGTCCTCCAGCGGGCGGCCGTCGACTCTCAGCTCGCCCACTGGCTGGTAGCCCGAGCCGGTGAGATCCACCTCGCCCGACGGTGTGACCACCTTCTCGATCGTCATCTGGTTGCGGGTGAGGGTGCCCGTCTTGTCCGAGCAGACGACCGACGCGGAGCCCAGGGTCTCCACCGACGACAGTTTCTTGACGATGGCCCGCTGGCGGGCCATGCGCTGCACGCCGAGCGCGAGCACCACGGACAGGATGGTGGGCAACCCCTCGGGCACGGCGGCGACGGCCAGCGACACGCCGGCGAGGAGCACGTCGACGACGTCGGACGTCTCCTCGATGTCGGCCGTCACCAGGATGGCCGTCACCACGATGACGGCGATGATGACGACGGCAATCCCGAGCATGCGCCCCATGCGGTCGACCTCGCGCTGGAGCGGTGTGCGCTCGTCTTCGGTGCGCCCGAGCAGGCGGGCGACGTTGCCCATCTCGGTGGCCATGCCGGTGGCGGTCACCACCGCCCTGCCCCGGCCCCGGGTGACGGCCGTGCCGTTGAACACCATGTTCACCCGGTCGCCCAGGCCTACTGGTTCGGGGAGCGGTGCGACATCCTTCAACACGGCCTCGCTCTCACCAGTGAGCGACGCCTCTGCCACCGTGAGCGACGCG
>Ga0299914_10003064_pt1 | contig 11719 bp, 12 predicted proteins | sample RVTome_10_FD_201361 | JGI IMG/M metagenome (GOLD analysis project Ga0299914, IMG submission 201361) | Soil microbial communities from uranium-contaminated site in the Upper Colorado River Basin, Wyoming, United States - RVT153D57 (version 2) ... | reverse complement strand
TGCCCCGGCGCGACGGAGACCCCGCCGGGCCCGTCCGCCGCCCCGTCCGGCCGGGCCCTGCTCAGGTCAGGGCGCGCTCGTTCAGGCCGGTGAGGCGCTCGCAGGCGTCGAGGTACTCGGTGACCAGGCGCTGGACGACGTCGGCCGTCCGCTCGACGCGGTTCATCTGCCCCACCACCTGACCGACCGGGTTGAAGTTCACGTCCCGGGCCGCCTCGGGGTAGCGGTGGCCCCGCTGGACGGCGTCGAGCGCAACCATCATCTGCAGCGGCATGGGCAGCGTGCCGGGCGAGTCCGGGCCCTCCCAGGCATCGGTCCAGTCGTTGCGCAGCATGCGGCACGGCTTGCCGGTGAACGAGCGCGAGCGCACGGTGTCGTGGCTCGTGGCGTCGATGTAGGTCTGCATCTGCGCGGGTGGCACATCGGCCTCGTCGACGGTCAGCCACAGCGACCCGGTCCAGGCGCCCTGGGCGCCCATGGCCAGCGCCGCGGCCACCTGGCGGCCGTTGCCGATGCCGCCCGCGGCCAGCACCGGCAGCGGGCTCACCGCGTCGATGACCTGGGGCCACAGCACCATTGACGCAACCTCGCCGCAGTGGCCGCCGCCCTCGGTGCCCTGGCACACGACGAAGTCGAGGCCGGCGTCGCGGTGGCGCAGCGCGTGGCGGACCGAGCCGCACAGCGCGCCGATCAGGCGCCCGCTCGCCTGCACCTGCGCCACCACGTCGGCGGGCGGGGTGCCGAGCGCGTTGGCCACCAGCTTGGCCTTGTCGTGGCGCAGGATCACCTCGACCTGGGGCGCGGCTGTGGTCGCCGTCCAGCCCAGCAGCTCGTGGTGCTTCTCGTCCTCGGGCACCTCTGGCACGCCGTGATCGGCCAGCACCTTCTTCCCGAAGTCGCGGTGGCCCTGAGGGATGTGCTTGGCCATCTCGGCCTCGAGCTCCTCGGGCGTCATGTCGTCGATGTCCATGCCCTCGTAGCGGGAGGGGATGACGATGTCGACGCCGTAGGGCAGGTCGCCCACGTGCTCGTCGAGCCAGGCCAGCTCGATCTCCAGGTCCTCGGGGCTGAAGCCCACGGCGCCCAGCACCCCCAGGCCACCGGCCCTGGTCACGGCGGCCACCACGTCGCGGCAGTGGCTGAAGGCGAAGATCGGGAACTCGATGCCCAGCTTCTCGCAGAACTCGGTGCGCATGGTCGGTGTCTCCCAGGTGTCTCAGTTGGTCTCGGCGCGTTCTCCTCGCGGGATCGGCCGCTCTGGCGACCGTTCCCGCACGGAGTTCGCTAGGTCGGGGCTGGCCGCGGCGGAGGGAACACGACCGCGGCGGTGGCCGCAGCCCGCCGGGCGAGCCGGGTGTCGCGGCGGTCGTCGGCGAGCAGCATCTCTTCCAGGAACACCGCCAGCAGCTGGCCCGTGACCACCGAGGTGACCGCCGCCCGCTCGGGGGTCGCCGGGTCGGTCTCCAGCTCGGGGAACAGCTCGCCCAACCAGCGGTCGATGGCCTGCTCCAGCAGCCCGGACAGGCGGAGGGCCTCGGCCAGCGCCACGGCGTGGTCGCGTAGGCTCTCGCCGATGAGCAGCCGCCACAACCGCAGCTCGCCGAGCGACTGCGTGGCCAGCTGGGCGAAGAACCGCTCGAGCCGCGGGCCCGGCGGCAGCGTGGGGTCGATCGGTAGGGCGAGGCGGCGCAGGCCGGCGTCGTAGTGCCGCTCGTCGACGATGGCGCCCAGCAGGTCCGACTTCGACCCGAAGTAGTGGTACAGCGTGGCGATGTTGAGCCCGCAGGCCGAGGCGAGCTGGCGCATGGTCATGCCCTCGACGCCATGGGCCGCGATCAGCTCGGTCGCCGCCGCCAGGATCTGCGACCGCTTGGCGCGCCCGTGCGGCGCACGGTCGGTCGCGGCGCTGGCGGCTCCCCTCGGCATGACCACGAGGGTAGCCCGATCAATCGCTTGATCGGGAGGGCGACGAGGCGACCGGTTCCGTCGGCGACCGCCTGAGGTGATGGGGTTCCGCGCGAGGGACCCATCACCTCGTCCTGTTCCGGGCGGGACCCATGACCTCGCCCGAAACTGAGGTGCGACGTCGGGCGGCCGACCCCCCTCGGCCGGCCGGTACCGTGCGGCGGTGCTGTTCCCGCAGCGGTTCCACGCCGGCCTGGCCGACGGCTCGGTCACCCTCGCCTTCCGCCGCTGGCGCCGGCAGGCGGCCAAGGCCGGTGGGCGCCAGCGCACGCCCGTGGGCGAGCTCGCCATCGATGCCGTCGACGAGGTCACCGTCGACGACATCACCGAGGCCGACGCCCGGCGGGCCGGCTACGCCGACCGCGCCGAGCTGCTGGCCGAGCTGGCCAGCCATCCCGACGGCACGCTCTACCGCATCGAGCTGCACCTGGCCGGCGCCGACCCGCGCATCGCCCTGCGCGAGCAGGCCGACCTGTCCGACGGCGAGTGGCGTGCCGTCGCCGCCCGGCTCGCCCGCCTCGACCGGTCGAGCCGGCACGGCCCGTGGACCGCGACCGTGTTGCGCCTCGTCGCCGAGCGCCCGGCCGTGCGGGCGGGCGACCTCGCCGCATCGCTCGGCCGCGAGACCCAGCCGTTCAAGGTCGACGTGCGCAAGCTGAAGGAGCTGGGCCTGACCGAGAGCCTCGAGGTCGGCTACCGCCTGTCGCCCCGGGGCCGGACGGTGCTCGCCCGCCTGTCGGCCGGCGAGGGCTGACGGCCAGTGCCGGCGCAGGGTGTTCGACCGTTCTCTTCGCGGCTTCGGTCGTTCCGGCGACCGATCCCGTGGGACGAATCGACGAGCTCAGCGGCCGAACATGGCGAGCCACTCGCGCTCGCTCTTGGGCTTGAACACGAAGTTCCACTTGCGGGTCTCGCCCATGGTGGCCGACGGCTCGGCCGAGTAGAGGTGACCGGGGAACAGCACCGCGTCGTCGGGCACCCTGGCCAGCTTCTGGGTCAGGCTCTCGTACAGCTGCGCGGGGTCGCCGCCGGGCAGATCGGTGCGGCCGCAGCCCTCGAGGAACAGCGTGTCGCCCGACACCAGGTAGCGCCCGTCGACGAAGAAGCACTGACTGCCGGGCGTGTGCCCCGGGGTGTGGATCAGCTCGATGCCCACGTCGCCCACCGTCACCACGTCGCCGCTGTCGTGCTGCACCAGGTCGGCGTCTCCCGCACCGGTGACCCGTTGCACCCACGGGGCCTCGTCGCGCTGCACGTGCACGGGCACGGGGTTGAGCGTGAGCAGCTCGCGCACGCCGCTGATCCGGTGGCCCATCATGTCGCCGCCCACGTGGTCGGGGTGGTAGTGCGACGCGAGGGCGCCCGTGACCCTCATGCCGTCGGCCGCGGCCACGTCGAGGATGCCGCGCACGTCGTAGGCGGCGTCGACCACGACGGCCTCGCCGGTAGCCCGATCGCCGACGAGGTAGGCGAAGTTGACCATCTGCCGGGCCAGCGGGTCGGTGCGGGCGATGTCGCGCCCGGCCAGCAGCTGGCGGAAGTACAGGCGGTCGGGGCGATCGGCCGGGTCGGCGGAGCTCACGGCCGTCGAGGCTACCGGCGCTGACCTCGCCGGCACCTGTCCGCCGGCCACGGCCGACGGCCGGCACGCGCACCGGCTTGCCTGCGCGCCGGCCGAGCCGGGAGGGTGGGGCATGGTCGCGCTCGACGCCCCCTCGCCCCTCGACCGCACGTCGTTCGACGCCCTCAGCCTCGACGTGGGCGGCGTGCTGGTCGTGCCCGACCAGGGCATGCTGGGCCACGCCCTCGCGCAGGCGGGCATCGCGCACGACCCGGGCCGCTTCACCGACGGGCACTACGTCGCCATGGCCGAGGTCGACCGGGCGGCGGCACGGCCCGAGCGCTTCCGCGAGTACGCCGACGCCTTCCTGCGCTGGGCCGGCGTGCCCGACCACCAGGTCGACGAGGCGCTGGCGGCCCTGGCCGCCGTGCTGGTGGCGCCCATCTGGCACCAGCCGTTGCCGGGAGCCCGCGCCGCGCTGGCGCGGCTGGCCGCCGCCGGTGTGCGCCTGGCGGTGACGAGCAACAGCGACGGCACCGTCGCTGACATGCTGGCCCGGTACGAGTGGGTGAACGTGGGCGAGGGGGCGGGGGTGCCGGTCGAGCACATCTCCGACTCGGGCGTCGTCGGGGCGCACAAGCCCGAGCCCGCCATCTTCGAGGCCACCGCCGCCGGGCTGGGCCTGCCGCTCGACCGCATCTGCCACATCGGCGACGCCGGCGGCTTCGACGCCGACGGGGCCGCCGCGGTCGGCATGCTGGCGGTGCACGTCGACCCGCTGGGCCTGTGCGAGGCCGACCACGTGCACGTCGCGTCGCTCGCCGACTTCACCGAGCGACTGCTCGGCCCCGTACCCGGGGCGAGCCGACGCAGCACCGATTGACCCCCGGGTCAAGGCGCCCTACGGTCCGCCTGGTGACGAGCCCGAGCGACATCACGAGGGTCGACGTGCACATCGACCTCATGTGCCCCTGGGCGTACCAGTCGTCGCTGTGGGTCCGGACGGTGCGCGAGGCGACCGGGTTCGACGTGCGCTGGCGCTGGTTCAGCCTCGAGGAGATCAACCACACCGAACCCAAGAAGCACCCGTGGGAGCGACCGTGGGCGTGGGGCTGGTCGCTGCTGCGCATCGGCGCCTGGCTCCGGCGCGGCGAGGGCGGCGGTGGAGGCGACGGCGGCCGCGACAGCGAGGACGCCGTCGACCGCTGGTGCGCCGCCGCCGGCCGGGCGCTGCACGTCGACGGGCGCAAGGTGCACACGCCCGAGGTCGCCCGGGCCGTGCTGGCCGAGGCGGGCCTCGACCCGGGCGCGGTCGACGCCGCCATCGACGACCCCACCACCCACGACGACGTGCAGGCCGACCACAAACGGGTCACCGACCTCGGCGGGTTCGGGGTACCCACCCTGGTGTTCCCCGGCGAGCGGGCCATCTTCGGCCCCGTCCTGCGCGAGGCGCCCACCGACCCGGCGGCCGCCCTACGGCTGTGGGACCTGGTCACCGGGTGGCTCGAGTTCCCCGCCCTGTACGAGGTGCGCCGGCCCAAGACCGCCGACGACTGGGCGCGGATCGGCGACCGCTTCGCCCCCTACCTGTCGGCCCGCGACTGGCCCACCATCCAGCGAGAGGTGCTCTGAGGTGACAACCATCGACCGCGACCGCATCGTCGCCGTCCTCGACGAGCAGTTCGACGCGATCCTCGCCCTGACGGGCGACCTGGATGACGGCGACTGGGACCGGCCGACGGCATGCCCGGGCTGGTCGGTCAAGGACAACGTGAGCCACGTCGTCGGCACCGAGTCGATGCTGCTGGGGCGCGACAACCCCGAGGTCGACCTGCCCGACGACCTGGCCCACGTGCGCAACGACATCGGCCGCTTCAACGAGGCCTGGGTGCAGTGGTACCGCCCGCGCCCGCCCGCCGACGTCGTGGCCGACCTGCGCCAGGTCATCGACGAGCGCCGCCGCGCCCTCGCCGGCATGGACCAGGCCGCGTTCGACCAGGAGTCGTTCACCCCGGCGGGGCCCGACACCTACGGCCGGTTCATGCGCATCCGGGTCATGGACATGTGGACCCACGAGCAGGACATCCGTGAGGCGGTCGCCCGCCCCGGCCACCTCGACGGGCTTGCGCCGGCGACGGCGCTCGACGAGGTGTCGGCGGCGCTGGGCTACGTGGTGGGAAAGAAGGCGGCTGCACCCGCGGGCAGCACGGTGCGCATCGAGCTGACCGGGCCGCTGGCGCGCCGCATCGACGTCGAGGTCGGCGACCGGGCCCGGGTGGTCGACGCCCTCGCCGGCGAGCCGACGACCACACTCACGGTGCCCGGGGACCACTTCATGCGCCTGGTCGGGGGCCGGGGGGCCGACCCGGGTGGGGTGACCGTCGAGGGCGACGCCACGCTCGGTGAGGCGGTCGTGGCCAACCTCGCCTACATGATCTGATCTGACGGCTCGCCGGGGGTGGGCCGAACATGACATGGGCGTCATGGTTACCAGGTCGTAGGCTGCGGTCTGCGTGGGCTTCACCGACCGGTTCAAAGAGGCTGCCGAGGCCGCTCGGGCAAAGCTGACCGAGCACGGTGTCATCGACGACGCCGACGCCATCCACGGCGTCCATGCGGTCGACCCCCATCCCCACGACCTCGAGGTGGCCAAGCGGGCCATGGCGCTCGGCGCCGCCGACCCCTACTCGCTCATCACCCACGACGAGGTGGTGGCGCTGACAGGCATCCCCGTGGGCGGGCCGTCGCTCACCTATGCCGACGACGACCTGGGGGTGCGCTTCGACGCCCAGGACGGGCACCGGCGGGTCTGGTCGTTCGGGGTGCATGCAGGGCACGCGGCCGACGAGGCCACCCACTTCGACCCGGTGAGCTGGTACGAGTGGATGGTCGAGCTCATCGACGATCCCGAGCCCATCGACGACCTGGGCGACGCCGCCGTGTACGGCCGCGGCCTGCTGTACGTGCGGGGCGAGGGGCGGGCGTTCTACGTGCTCATCGACGCGCCCGACGGCTCGCCGGCCAAGCTGTGGGCCACCGCGCTCGCGCGTCGCGTCCTCGAGCGGCTGCGCTCCGGCGAGGCCGGCTAGCGGGTCATCGGGGGCCGGCTCGTGGCGGTCGAGGTCAGCGAGCGCGGCCTGGCCTTCTCGTCGCCTCGGGGCCGCTGGGTGCTGGCCAGCACGGTGCTGGGCTCGGGCATCGCCTTCCTCGACTCGACCGTCGTCAACGTGGCCCTGCCCCACATCGGCGACGACCTCGACACCGGCGTCGGCGGCCTGCAGTGGGTGCTCAACGGCTACCTGCTGGCGGTGTCGTCGCTGATCCTGCTGGGCGGCTCGCTGGGCGACCGGTTCGGGCGCAAGCGCATCTTCCAGATCGGCGTGGTGGTGTTCGCCGTCGCCTCGCTGCTGTGCGCGGTCGCCCCCAACGCGCCGATGCTCGTCGCCGCCCGCGTCGTGCAGGGCATCGGCGGGGCGCTGCTGACCCCCGGCAGCCTGGCCATCCTCGAGGCCAGCTTCCGTCCCGAGGACCGGTCGCGGGCCATCGGCGCCTGGTCCGGGCTCAGCGGCGTGGCCTCGGCCATCGGGCCGTTCCTGGGCGGCTGGCTGGTCGATGCCGCGTCGTGGCGCTGGATCTTCCTCATCAACCTGCCGCTGTCGCTGTTCGTGGTGCTGGTGGCGGCGAGGCACGTGCCCGAGTCGTTCGACCCCGACGCTCCCCCGCACGTCGACGCGTGGGGCGCGCTGCTCGTGGCCGTGGGCTTGGGCGGCCTGAGCTGGGGGCTCATCGCCGCGGGCGAGCAGGGCTGGGGCGCGGTGAGCGTGTGGGCGTCGCTCGTGGCGGGAGCGGCCGGCCTGGCGGGGTTCGTGCTTGTCGAGCGGCGCAGCCCCGATCCGATGGTGCCCCCGGCGATCTTCGCCTCGGCTCAGTTCCGGGCGGCCAACCTGGTGACGGCAGCCGTCTACGCCGCGCTCGGCGGGGTGTTCTTCCTGCTGGTGGTGCAGCTGCAGAACGTGCTCGGCTACTCGGCGGTCGAGGCCGGGGCGGCGACCTTCCCCATCACGCTGCTGATGCTCACGCTGTCGGCCCGCTCGGGTGCGTTGGCCGCCCGCATCGGACCCCGGCTGCAGATGACCGTCGGCCCACTGCTGGTGGCGGCCGGGACACTGCTGATGACCCGCGTCGACGCCGGTGCCTCGTACGTGGCCGACGTCCTGCCCGGCGTGCTGGTCATGGGGCTGGGACTGGCGACCACGGTGGCGCCGCTCACGGCCACCGCGCTGTCCGCGGTCGCGGACCGTTACGCGGGCGTGGCGTCCGGCGTGAACACCACGGTGGCCCGGGCCGCCCAGCTCGGCGCGGTGGCCGCTGTGCCGCTCGCTGCCGGCATCACCGGGGCCTCCTACCTCGACCCGGGCCAGTTCTCCGACGGGTTCCGGGTGGCGATGGTCATCACCGCCGGGCTGTCGCTGGCGGGGGCGGCCGTCGCCGCGCTGCGCATCCGCAACCCCGAACGAGTGCCCGAAGCGGCGGCCGAGGCCGTCGCCGCACCGACCGTGCCGGCCCGCTGGTTCTGCGGGGCGGAGGGCACGCCGCTCGAGACCTGCCCCGGCTCGTCCGCGGGCGAAGACGGCCGCCGTCGCGGCGACGACCGGGCCGCCTGACCCGGCGCTCGCCGCCGGGCTGCGGCCTGACCGGCCCGCAGGGCGCCGCCTGCCCCCGAACTCGAGGCAATGGCGCACATCCTGTGTCGCTGGTGCCTCGAGTTCGCCGGACCGGCCTCAGCCGCCCGGCCGCCGCACCGCGGACCGCCGCGGCGCCGGGTCGCAGGGGGCCGGCACGGCCGGACTCCCCGGGCGAGTCAGGCCGGGCGGTCGTCGTCGTCCGGTGCGTCGCCTGTGGGCGGGGTGTGCTGGCGGCGGGCCTCGGCCTCGGCCAGCGACACGACCTCGCGCAGCGGCACCCGGGTGGTCCGGGCCACGTGCGCGGCGTCGTCGTGCTCGACCTTGACCCGCCCCGGGCTCACCTTCACCCGCACCGGCAGCCCGGCGACGTCGACCGTGCCGGCCGAGCGGCTGCGGGGCCAGCGCTGCAACGTCGAGCCGCGCACGCCCAGCGAGCCGGTCTCGGCGCTGAGCGTCGCGGCCACCCGGGCCACGAGCGCGGGGTCGGTCAGCGCGCTGACCACGTGGGCGGGCCGACCCTTCTTCATCACCACGGGCGTGACCCAGGCATCGTGCGCCCCGGCGTCGAGCAGGGCGGCGATGGCGTGGGCCAGGGCCTCGCCCGTGGCGTCGTCGACGTTGGCCTCGAGCAGCACCACCGGCTGCCCGGGGACGACCCCGACCTGCCCGACCTGGCCCGCCAGCCCGGCGGCGGGCCCGTCCGCCGCCAGCGCCCGGCCCACGACGACCTGCACCGCGTTGGGGCGACCGTCGATCTCGCGGGAGCCGGCGCCGAACCCGCTGGCCTCGACCTGCATGGCCGGCAGCGGCCCCCAGCCCGAGACGGTGGCGGCCAGCAGCGCGGCGCCCGTGGGCGTGGTGAGCTCCATGGCGACGTCGACCCCGTGGGTGGGCGCGCCGCGCAGCAGCTCGACGACCGCGGGCGGGGGGTTCGGCAGCAGTCCGTGGGCGGCGCGCACCATGCCGGTGCCGTTGGCCACCGAGCTGGCCCGCACGTCGTCGATGCCCAGCACCTCGAGCGCGGCCGCGGTGCCGACCACGTCGACGATCGCGTCGAGCCCGCCCACCTCGTGGAAGTGCACCTGCTCCGGCGGTCGGCGGTGCAGCCGGCCCTCGGCCTCGGCGAGGGCGCGGAAGGCGGCCAGCGCCCGCCGGTTGACCCGCTCGGGCAGCCGCGCCTCCTCGACGAGGCCGGCGATGTGCGCGGCCGTGCGCACGACGCCCGTCTCGGCGGCGTGCACCTGGATGTGGGTGGCGGCGATGCCGCAGCGCAGCACCGGCTCGGCGTCGAGCGACCACCCGCCGACCGGCAGTCGCGCGAGCATGGCCCGGACCTCGCCGAGGTCGGCGCCGGCGTCGAGCAGCGCGCCGAGCGCCATGTCGCCGGCGATGCCCGAGAAGCAGTGGAACCAGGCGATCGTGGGTGCGGCCTGGGTGTCGTCGGCGGTCACTTCAACATCCTGAGGACGGCGCACGCGGCCCCGAACCCGTTGTCGATGCCGACCACGGTCAGGCCAGCGGCGCACGAGGCCAGCATCGCGAGCAGCGCGGTGACGCCGCCCAGGCTCGCGCCGTAGCCGGCGCTGGTGGGTACCGCCACCACCGGCGCGGGGGTGATGCCGCCGATCAGGCTGGCGAGGGCGCCCTCCATGCCGGCGATCACCACCACGGCGTCGGCGTCGGCCACCACGTCGGCCGAGGCCAGCAGACGGTGCACGCCGGCCACGCCGACGTCGATCAGCCGGGCGGGCTCGAGGCCGTGGGCCGAGAGCGTGGCGGCGCACTCGTCGGCGACGGGCAGGTCGGCCGTGCCGGCGGTCGCCACCACCACACGCTCGGCGCGGGGGGCCGCGGGGCGCCAGCACACGGTGGAGGGGGCCGAGCCGGTGCGCTGGCCGCCCGGGTTGCGGTCGAGCGCGGCCGCCACCTGGGCGTCGTCTGCCCGGGTGAGCAGTACGGGGCCGGGCCCGGGCTCGGTCAGCAGCTCGGCCACGATCTCGGCGCACTGCTCGGGCGTCTTGCCCGGGCCGTACACCGCCTCGGCCATGCCCTGGCGCAGCGTGCGGTGGTGGTCGACGCGGGCGAAGCCCAGGTCGACGAAGGGCAGCCGCCGGAGCCGCTCGAGGGCATCGTCGGTTGTCACCGCACCCACCTGCACGGCGTCGAGCAAGCGGCGCAGCGCGGCCTCGTCCACGGTGACAAGCATGCTCCGTCGCCCGCCGCGGTGCCGAATGCGAGCGGGGTCGGGGGACGATCGCGGCGGGGCGGGGCACGTGACGGTTGACACAGGGTTGGTTTGTAAGCTATACGAACAAACTATGGCGAGCGGAAGACGCGACCACGGACCCTTCGCCCGGCGAGGCGAGCGTCGGCGCAAGGCCGTGCCCGGCGACGCCCGCCGGCACAACCGGGCCCTCGTCCTGCGCACGATGTTCCGCCACGGCCCGCTCAGCCGCGCCGACCTCGCCCGCGAGACCCACCTCACCCGCGTCACGACCAGCGACCTGGCCACCGAGCTGCTGGCGGAGGGGCTGGTCGAGGAGCTCGGCACCCGTGTCGACCAGGGCCGGGTGGGGAAGCCGGCCACCCTCCTCGGCATCGTTTCCGACGCCCGCCTGACGATCACGCTCGACCTGAGCGACGACGAGCGGTTCCGCGCCGCGCTGGTCGACCTGTCCGGCAAGGTCCGCGTCCGTCGCACGGCCGAGCGCGACGGCCGGACGGGCGATGCCGCGCTCGACCTGGCCCGCTCGTTGTGCGTCGATCTGGCCGGGGCCGCCGACCGCCCGCTGCTCGGCGTGGGCGTCGGCAGCCCGGGCGTCGTCGACCCGCGGGGCACGGTGCTCGAGGCCCCCAATCTGGCCTGGCACGGCCTCGACCTGGCGGCCGGCCTGGACGCCGGGCTCGGCGTCCCGGTGCACGTGGCCAACGATGCCAACGCCATCGCGCTGGCCGAGCTGGGCCTCAGCGAGCCGCCCGAGCGCAGCCTCCTCGTCGTCAAGGTCGGCCATGGCGTCGGCGCCGGGCTGGTGCTCGACGGGCACCTGGTGGTCGGCGACCGGTTCGCGGCGGGCGAGATCGGCCACGTGGTGGTCGACCCGAACGGCGAGGCCTGCGCCTGCGGCCGCACCGGCTGCCTCGAGACCGTCATCGCCGCCCCCCGCCTGCGCCGCCGGTCGGGCCAAGGCGACGCCGTGGCCGAGCACACGGCGGCCGGCCACCGGTTGGGCGAGGCGCTCGCGCCGGTCATCAGCACGCTCAACCTGCGCGAGGTCGTGCTGTCGGGGCCACTCGACGTGCTCGACGAGACGGTCCGGGCCGCGGCGCTCGACGCCATCCGCGCCCGCACCATGCCGGCGGTCGGCGACAACGTCGACCTCCGGTTCAGCTCGCTCGGGGAGGACGACGTCCTCCTCGGCGCCGCGATGCTCGTTCTCGATCGAGAGCTGGGCGTCGCATGACAAGCGCGACGGGTCCGCGGGCTCGCCGCCCGACGTCTGGGAGG
>Ga0299914_10003062_pt1 | contig 11723 bp, 8 predicted proteins | sample RVTome_10_FD_201361 | JGI IMG/M metagenome (GOLD analysis project Ga0299914, IMG submission 201361) | Soil microbial communities from uranium-contaminated site in the Upper Colorado River Basin, Wyoming, United States - RVT153D57 (version 2) ... | reverse complement strand
CGCCATCACGGACCGGAACGGCGAACCACTGGCGATCAGCACCCCGGTTGACAGTGTATGGGCCAATCCGAAGGAGCTCGCAGCAGCGGTCGACAGCGTGCCGAAGCTCGCGGATGCACTGGGCCTGGATTCGCAGTCATTGATGCGCCGTATCACACGCAGCATGGACAAGGACTTCCTGTACCTGAGGCGACATTTGAGCCCTGAACATGCCGCGAGAGTGATGGCGTTGAAGCTGCCGGGCGTCAACGTCCAGCGCGAGTATCGCCGCTTTTATCCCGCCGGCGAAGTGACCGGTCATCTCGTCGGCTTCACCAGCATCGATGACGATGGCCAGGAAGGGCTCGAACTGGCCTTCAACCACTGGCTTGCCGGCGAGTCCGGCGCCAAGCGCGTACTGAAGGATCGCCTCGGCCGTTCCGTGGAAAACGTAGAGAGCATCCGGCCCACGCATCCGGGGAAGGATCTGCGCGCGAGCATCGATCTCAGAGTGCAATACCTTGCATACCGCGCCTTGAAGGCGGCGATTCAGCGCCATCGTGCAGACTCCGGCTCGATCGTCATCCTCGATGTCGATACAGGCGAAGTGCTGGCTGTCGTCAACCAGCCAACCTACAACCCGAATGATCGCGCGCAGTACACGGCGGAGCGTTACCGTAATCGCGCCATTACCGATATCTTCGAGCCTGGCTCCACGGTCAAACCGCTGGTAATCGCAGCGGCGCTCGAAAGCGGTCAGTACGAGCCGGACAGCATTGTCGACACCGCTCCCGGTTTCCTGACGGTCGGGCCGAAGAGGATCGAGGATAGTCGCAACCTCGGGCGTGTGAGCCTTACGACCGTGCTGGCACGCTCCAGCAATGTCGGTGCAACGAAAATCGCGATGTCTCTCGAGCCTGATCTGTTGTGGCGGACGATGACCAGGTTCGGCCTGGGCTCGCTGACGGCCAGCGGGTTTCCCGGCGAATCGGCGGGGTTGCTGACCCACTATAACCACTGGCAGGAAATCAGCCAGGCGACACTTGCGTACGGATACGGCCTTTCAGTGACGCCCCTGCAACTGGCGCATGCATATGCCGCGTTGGGAAGCGATGGCCATATGCAGCCCGTTTCGCTGGTCGCAATCGACGACGAGAGCGAACTGGAGGAAGGAACACAGATCATCGACACGGAAATCGCTCGAACCGTGCGTGGGATGCTCGAGGAGGTCGTGCGCCCCGGCGGAACGGGCGCGAAGGCCAGCGTCACCGGTTATCGCATCGCGGGCAAGACCGGCACTGCCTGGAAGTTCGCCGCAGGCGGCTATTCACAGGACAAGTACCTCTCGATATTCGCAGGACTCGCGCCGGCCAGCGACCCGAAGCTGGCGGCAGTCGTGATCATCGACGAACCGCACGGTGACCTGTACTACGGCAGCGATGTTGCGGCGCCGGTGTTCGCGGAAGTGATGTCGGATGCACTGCGGCTGCTTGCGGTTCCCCCGGACGCGTTGCCCGCTCGCGATCCGGGTAGCGTGATGCAGGCCATGAGCAAATGAGACCGGCTGCCGTGCCACAACAAGAACGCGGAATTGCAGCACGCGATTTGCGCTGGTTACTCGGCGGTATCGTCGACGCCCCGGCCATCGACATCACGGGAATATCGACCGACAGCCGGTCCATTGGTCCCGGCAATGTGTTTCTTGCGGTCAAGGGGATCGCAAATCACGGCATAACGTTCGTCGATCGGGCGGTCGAGGCGGGCGCTGTAGCGATCCTGTGGGATAGCGCAACCGCCCCGGATCCCGGCGCCAGGGGCGCAGCCGCCATGATCGCCGTGAGGGGCCTGGCGGATCGCCTCGGAGAGCTGGCCAACCGATGGTTCGACGCGCCGTCGGACAGAATGAGCGTCAGTGGTATCACCGGGACCAACGGCAAGACCACTGTCGCGTTTCTCGTCGCGCAGTGCATGCAGTTGCTGCGAACGCCCTGCGCGTACATGGGAACGCTGGGAGCAGGAATTGCCACGCCCGAACGGGAAACCGGGCTGACGACCCCGGGATGCATCGAGCTGCACCGAAATCTCGCGGATTTCGCAGAGCGAGGCGTTGCGCACGCCGCGCTCGAGGTTTCCTCGCATGCGCTGCACCAGCATCGTATCGACGGCATCCGCTTCGACTCCGTGCTGTTTACCAATCTGAGTCGTGACCATATCGATTACCACGGCGACATGGATGCGTACGGCGAGACCAAAGCGCGCTTCATCATGGACGGCGACGTCGCGAATCGTATCGTGATGGTCGACTCGCCGTTCGGCCTGCGGCTTGCGAACCGCTGTATGGACCGAAGCGCCGATAACCTCATCGCGGTATCGAGCCAGTCGGCAAGCGATGCTGCAGCAATGACGCACGTTCACTTGCAGGCCATCGAAACGGATGAACTCGGCTCGACGGTGGCGGCGCGCAGTTCGTGGGGCAATGCGCAGTTTCATCTGCCGCTCGCCGGCAGTTTTAATGTGGCGAACGCCGCGCTGGTACTGGCGCAGTTGCTTGCATGGAGAATCCCTCTGTCGGATGCCGCGAACGCTCTCTCGCGAGCGCTGCCACCTCCTGGCCGCATGCAACGGGTCCTGTTCGATGCGGCGGCGCCGGTGCCTGCCGTCTACATCGATTACGCGCACACTCCCGCCGGGCTCGAAGCTGTACTCACAACCATTCGCAGCCACTGCAAGGGTAACCTGTGGTGCGTTTTCGGTTGCGGCGGCGATCGCGACCGGGGCAAACGCGGTCCTATGGGCAGGATCGTCGCAAGGCTGGCCGACCGGGCGATCGTCACGAGTGACAATCCGCGCAGCGAAAATCCCTCGGACATCATCGCCGAAGTCCTGCGCCACATGCCGGGCGGAACGGTCGCCATAGAGGATAGGGCCGTCGCTATCGCGCACGCCGTGAGTCTTGCCGAAAGCGACGACGTCGTGCTGATTGCCGGGAAGGGGCACGAAAACTACCAGGTGATCGGCGACACGCGCCGCCCCTTCTCCGACTACGACGTAGCCTTGTCGAACCTCGAAAAGCGCGAGCCGGGGAGTCGCCCACAATGATGGAAGGAACGCTGTCGCGGGCCACCGGGATATTGAACGGAACGCTGCATGGCAGCGACGCTCATTTCCGCGGCATCAGTACCGACACACGCACGATAAATCCGGGCGAGCTGTTCTTTGCATTGCGTGGACCGAACTACGACGGCGAAGAGTTCCTCGGCAGGGCGTCTGCAAGCAAAGCGGCGGGCGCTGTCGTGTGTGATGCGGTGAACGGGCAATTGCCGGTGATACAGGTCGACAACACGCGACGCGCACTCGGCATGCTTGCCGCGGAATGGCGGCAGAGGATGTCAGCCACCGTCATAGGGTTGACCGGCAGCAACGGCAAAACGACACTGAAGGAGCTGATAGCTTCGTGCCTGTCGTTGGCCGATGCCACTCTCGCCACCCGCGGCAACTTCAACAACGACGTCGGCGTGCCGTTGATGCTGTCCGCGATCGAGCCGCGGCATCGTTTCGTCGTCATTGAAATGGGCGCGAACCATAGCGGCGAGATTGCCTACCTGACATCGCTCGCGATGCCTCGCATCGTCGTGATTACGAATGCCGCGCCGGCTCATTTGGAAGGTTTTGGCACCATCGAGGACGTTGCTCGCGCGAAGGCGGAGATCCTGCAGGGCGCATCGCCGCCGGAATGGGCGATCCTCAACGCTGATGACCGGTTCTTCTCGTATTGGAAAAGGAAGGCGACGAGCCGGGTCGCGAGCTTCGGACTTGCTTTCGATGCGGACTTCCGGGCAGTTGACCTGAAAATGACCGCATCCGGCACGCGGTTCACGCTGGTCGGCGAACGCCTCGTCGCCGCGGGCGGAAAACTCGAGATCGCGTTGCCGCTCGTCGGCAAGCACAACGTAGTTCATGCGTGTGCCGCAGCAGCAGTGGCTTCCTTGCTCGGCATCGAAGGGGACATCATCCGGCGCGGGCTCGAACTCGCGACGCCGGTGTCGGGACGTCTGCGCCCGCTCCCAGGCATTGGCGGCGCGACCGTTTACGACGATAGCTACAACGCCAATCCGGCGAGCGTCACGGCCGCTGCGGAGTTCATCGCCGGCTGCGGAGGCGAGGGGTGGCTCGTGCTCGCGGATATGCGGGAACTCGGAAAAGACGCCGCGGAGCTGCATCGCTCCGTCGGAGAGGCGGCGAGAAGAGCCGGCGTCACGAGGCTGCTCGCAACCGGCCCGCTTTCCCGTAACACGGTCGAAGCTTTCGGCAGGAATGCAGCCTGGTTCGAAACGACCGACCAACTCGTCAGGGAGCTGATTCTCGACCTCGGGCGGCACCGGCCTTCCGTCGTCAACATACTGGTCAAGGGCTCCCGCTCAATGCACATGGAACGCGTCGTGCATGCACTGCAGGCCAACCCTGTTCGAAACTGTGGGACCTGACGTGCTGTTGTACCTGACAAATTATCTGACCCAGTTCGAGTCCGGGTTCAACGTTTTCAGTTACCTGACGTTGCGCGCGATCCTCGGTGCCCTGACCGCGCTCGTCCTGTCGTTCGTCATCGGCCCGCGGATGATCGCCAAGCTGAGCCTCAACCAGGTGGGACAGCCGGTTCGTGAGCTGGGTCCGTCGACTCATCTGCCTAAAGCCGGCACGCCGACGATGGGCGGCGCGCTGATCCTGACGGCGATCGTGGTGAGCACCGTTTTGTGGGCTGATCTCGAAAACTCCTTTGTGTGGGTCGTACTGTTCGCTACGCTCGCGTTCGGCGTAATTGGTTACGTCGACGATTACAAGAAGCTCGTATTGCAGGACCCCGCGGGCCTGTCCGCCAGGCAGAAGCTGTTCTGGCAGTCGGTTGCAGGGCTCACCGCGGCGGTCGCTCTCTACCACATGACGGACGACGCAGTTGGGCACTCGCTGTTGATCCCGTACTTCAAGGATCTTGCGGTGCCGCTGGGCATGTTCCAGGTCGCGGTGAGTTTCCTTTTTATTGTCGGGTTCAGCAATGCCGTCAACCTGACGGACGGCCTGGACGGGCTTGCCATCATGCCGACCGTTCTGGTCGGCGGAGCCCTCGGCGTATTCGCCTACGTCACAGGGAACGTCAATTTCTCCGGCTACCTCGGCATACCGTACGTCGCCGGCACCGGCGAGATCCTGGTGTTCTGTTCTGCATTGGCAGGCGCCGGTCTCGGCTTCCTCTGGTTCAACACGTATCCCGCACAGGTGTTCATGGGAGACATCGGCGCGCTGTCACTTGGCGCTGCGCTCGGAACGGTTGCGGTTATCACCCGGCAGGAGCTCGTGCTTGCGATCATGGGTGGGGTCTTCGTGGTCGAGACGGCATCCGTGGTCATTCAGGTTGTCTCGTTCAAGCTGACCGGGCGGCGCGTGTTCCGCATGGCGCCGTTGCATCACCATTTCGAGCTGAAAGGCTGGGCCGAACCCAAAGTCATTGTTCGGTTCTGGATCATCACCGTAATCCTTGTGCTGATCGGGCTGGCGAGCCTGAAAATACGATGAACAGCGAAACTCACAAGAAACGCCGCGCGGGCGCGTCTGCAGTCGCCCCAACCAGGCGCGGCGAGAAAGACCTCGTGTTCGGGCTGGGTGCGACCGGACTGTCGGTCGCGCGCTATTTGAAACGGCAAGATCGGCGCGCGCGGTTCATCGACAGCCGCAGGAATCCGCCCGGGCTCGCCGAACTCGGCAACATCGACCCCGGGGCCGAAGTCGTTCTCGGCGCCGGAGACAGGAATACGCTCACGGACGTCGGGCGGATCATCGTCTCGCCGGGCGTGGCCGACAGCGAGCCGCTGCTCAAGGCGGCGCGGGCAGCGGGCGTGGAGATCGTGTCCGATATCGAGTTATTCGTGCGCGAAGCGAAGGCCCCGTTCATTGCAATCACCGGATCGAACGGCAAAAGCACGGTCACGACACTGGTCGCGCTCATGTGTCAGGCGGCCGGAAGGAAGGTGCTTTCCGGGGCGAACCTCGGCGAGCCGGCGCTCGACCTGCTCGCCGAAGAAACGCCGGAGCTGTACGTGCTCGAACTGTCCAGTTTCCAGCTGATCAGGACCAGGCAGTTGCCGGCGGCAGTTGCCGTGCTCTTGAACATCTCACCGGACCACCTCGACTGGCATGGCAACGAAGCCGCTTATCGCGCCGCCAAATACCGTGTCTTCCGGGAAGCCAGATCGGCCGTCTTCAATCGCGCCGATGCCGAAGCCGAACGACATGTCCCGGATGGCATCCCGCGTGTGAGTTTCGGGCTGGATGAGGCCACGGGAAAGAACTACGGGCTGGTGATGGAAGACGGCGAGCAGTACCTGGCGCGTGGCGCTCAGTTATTGCTGGAAACCTCTGACATGGCCCTCGCAGGCTCGCACAACTACGCCAACGCACTGGCTGCGCTTGCCGCAGGGCGGTTCATTGGCCTCGAATTGTCGCCAATGCTGCAGGTGTTGACAGAGTTCCCGGGCTTGCCACACCGGATGCAGCTGGTCGCACAGGTTGCGGGCGTCCGCTATATCAACGACTCCAAGGCGACGAACGTAGGGGCGGCCATTGCGTCGGTCGTGTCGGTGGACGGTCCCGTCGTGTTGATTGCGGGCGGCGACGGCAAGGGAGGCGACTTCGCGGAGTTCGCGGACGCGATACACGCCAAGTTGCGGGCGGCGGTTCTCATCGGCCGCGACGGGCCGGCCATTGCGGCGGCGCTGAAGGGTAAAGCGCCCATTTATCGGGCCGCCGACATGAAGACGGCCGTATCGGTCGGGGCGAGTATCGCCGAGGAGGGCGACACCGTACTGCTCGCACCGGCCTGCGCCAGTTTCGATCAGTACACAAATTATGCCGAGCGGGGCAAGGACTTCTGCCAGGCGGTGGAGGCGATGTCGTCGTGAGCCTGCAATCCGCAACCATGCCGTTCCCGGCGCAGCTGAAAACACGGCTGCAGATCGACCCGGTGCTGATGGCGGTGGGCATGACGCTGCTGCTGGGAGGACTGGTCATCCTGACGTCGGCATCCGCTTCCATCTCGGATAACGCGATCGGCAACCCGTTCTATTACGTGGAACGCCAGGCAATCGCTGCAGCCATAGGCGGCACAGTCGCGTTCGCCTGCCTGTTCATACCGATGCACGTCTGGGAACGCCTGAGTCCGCTCATGTTGCTGGTGGGTCTCGCGCTGCTCGTTGTCGTCCTCGTGCCGGGTATCGGTTACACCGTCAACGGCAGCACGCGATGGATGCGCGTCGGCTTCATGAACGTGCAGGTATCGGAACCCGCGAGGCTTTGCCTCATGCTCTTTGTCGCAGGCCACCTCGTGCGGCGGAACAGGTCGGTGAGAGAGGAGTTCACCGGATTCCTGCGTCCCATGTTGCTGCTGAGCCTCGCGTGCGCCCTGCTACTCGCGGAACCGGATTTCGGCGCAGCCATCGTCTTGCTCGCCACTGCTCTCGCAATGTTGTTCGTGGCCGGCGCCCGCATTCGCGACTTCTGCCTGTTCTTCGGCGTCGCGGTCATTGCCATGGCGGGTTTGGCGATAACGTCGCCTTACCGGCTGCAGAGACTCACGGGGTTTCTGGACCCGTGGTCCGATCCGTTCAATTCCGGATTTCAGTTGACCCAGTCATTGATCGCGATTGGTCGGGGCCAGTGGTTCGGTGTCGGCCTCGGCGAAGGGGTACAGAAGCTGTTCTATCTGCCTGAAGCCCACACCGATTTCGTCTTTGCCGTGTTTGCAGAGGAATTCGGGCTCGTTGGATCGTTCGCGTTGATCGCCCTGTTCGCCGCGCTCGTGTGGCGCAGTTTCCAGCTTGGTATGCGTGCCGCGCGGACCGAGCGGATGTTCGAGGCGTACCTTGCCTTAGGGATAGGGACCTGGCTCGGACTTCAGGCATTCATCAACATCGGCGTCAATATGGGTTTGCTGCCGACGAAGGGTCTGACGCTGCCACTCATAAGTTACGGCCGCAGCAGCCTGATCGTCGCCATGATCAGTATCGGGATGCTGCTACGCATCCATCACGAACTGACAACCGACGCGCGCCCGGTGAACCGCAAGTCGGGAAAACCATCGGGAGAGAGCGAATGAGCGACTCGTCCCGGCATGTATCGACGCCCGCGCTGGTCCCCCGACCAATTCTCGTGATGGCCGGCGGAACCGGCGGACACGTGTACCCGGCCCTCGCCGTCGCCGGCGTCCTCAGGCGCAGATCACAGGGCGTCGTCTGGCTTGGCACCGAGCGCGGACTCGAGGGCCGCGTCGTGCCGGCGGCGGGTATCAATGCCGAATGGATAAGTGTCCAGGGTTTGAGGGGCAAGGGCCCGATCACGCTGATTGCCGCACCTTTTCAGCTTCTGCGCGCACTGCTCCAGTCATTGAGGGTGATGCTCAAACATCGTCCCGCCGTTGTCCTCGGAATGGGAGGCTTCGTCAGCGGCCCGGGCGGCCTGGCCGCATGGCTTACGCGAAGGCCGCTCATCATTCATGAGCAAAACGCGATCGCGGGACTTACGAACCGGATTCTGGCGCGCCTCGCCCGGGTTGTGCTGCAGGCCTTCCCGGGCAGCTTTTCGGCGCGCATTCATGCCGAGACCGTCGGCAACCCGGTGCGCGAGGACATTGCCGCGCTGGAAGACCCGGCTGCACGGTTCGCAGGTCGCAGCGGTCCGCTTCGCTTGCTGGTTCTCGGTGGCAGCCAGGGCGCACTCGCCCTCAACAGGGCGATACCCGGGGCGGTTGCACGGATGCCGGCTGATCGCAGGCCCTTGATCCGGCACCAGGCGGGCGAGCGAACGATTGCTGCGGCCACCGAAAGTTATCAGCGCGCGGGCGTTGACGCCGAGGTACAGGCGTTCATCGAAGAAATGGCCGCGGCTTACGGATGGGCGGACCTCGTCGTCTGCCGTTCAGGCGCCCTGACGGTTGCCGAACTGTCGGCTGCCGGGCTTCCTGCGATATTTGTCCCGTTTCCGGCTGCCGTCGATGACCACCAGACCGCGAATGCGAAATGCATGGCGGACGCAGGCGCCGCGGTAATCGTGCAGGAACGTGATCTCACGCCGCCGGTTCTTGCCGAACTTCTGCTCCAGTGGCTGTCCAGCCGTGACGATCTGCGCACCAAAGCGATGAAAGCACGTGCGCTTGCGAAGCCGAAAGCACTCGATCGCATCGCCGAAGTATGCATGGACCTGGCAGGAGGCCGCACATGATCAAGCGCATGCGCCGCATCAACTGCGTTCATTTCGTCGGTATTGGCGGTTCGGGCATGTCCGGCATCGCCGAAGTAATGCTCAGTCTCGGTTACCAGGTACAGGGCTCCGATCTCAAGAGCAGCGCAGTGATCGACCGGCTGAGGAATCTCGGAGCGACGGTATTCGTCGGCCATGACAGCCACAACATCGAGAATGCCGACGCAGTCGTGGTCTCCAGCGCGGTCGACGACCGAAATCCCGAAGTCGCCGCCGCACGCAGGCTGCTGATGCCGGTCGTCCGTCGCGCAGAGATGCTCGCCGAATTGATGCGTTTTCGCTATTCCATTGCAGTCGCTGGAACACACGGCAAGACAACAACGACCAGCCTCGTCGCGAGCGTGCTGGCCGAAGGAGGGCTCGATCCCACATTCGTAATCGGCGGCCGGCTGAAGAGCGCCGACAGCAATGCCAGGCTTGGACAGGGAGAGTATCTCGTTGCCGAAGCGGACGAAAGCGATGCCTCGTTCGTCGACCTCAAGCCGATGCTCGCGATCGTCACCAACATCGACGCCGATCATATGTCCACCTACCAGGGCGACATCGAGAAATTGCGCGGCGGCTTCGTCCGTTTCCTGCACAACCTGCCTTTCTATGGCCTGGCCGTGCTTTGCACGGACGATCCCGGTGTACGCGATGTGCTCGGAGACGTCGGCCGCTCGATCCTGACCTACGGCGTTGAATCGGACGCCGACGTTTCGGCGCGCGACATACGTTTCGCAAAAGGGAAGACTCACTTTCGCGTTGTGCGAAGGGGCGTCGATGAGCCGCTGGATATCTGCCTGGGTCTTCCCGGTATGCATAACGTCCGCAACGCGCTAGCGGCGATCGCAGTCGCCGGCGAGCTCCAGATCAGCGACCAGGCCGTGGTTTCTGCCCTGGAAAAATTCGAAGGCATAGACCGGCGCTTCCAGAATTACGGCGATATCCGCACGCGGAACGGCAAGATAATGCTGGTCGACGACTACGGCCACCATCCCACGGAGATCGCGGCGACGGTCGCGGCTGCGCGCGCAGGCTGGCCAGGACGGCGTCTCGTACTCGTCTTCCAGCCGCACCGTTACACGCGCACACGCGACCTTCTGGACGATTTTGCGACCGTTCTGTCCGAAGCGGACGTCCTCGTACTGCTGGAGGTCTATGCGGCGGGCGAGGCGCCGATTGCCGGCGCGAACGGGCGGGCGATCGCACGCGCCGTGCGTGGCCGCGGTTCGGTCGAACCGGTGTTCGTGGAGTCACTCGACAGCCTGCTACCGGTGCTCGATGGGTTGCTGCAGAAGGACGATCTTCTGCTGACAATGGGCGCGGGTGACATCGGCGCATTTGCCGCACATCTGCCGGAACGTCTCGGGCGGCAACCGAATCTCAAGGTGCAGTCATGATGGCCGCGCTCAAGAGTCCGACGGTGAGTGGCACGCTCCGAATGAATGAGCCGTTGTCGAAACATACGTCGTGGCGCGCCGGTGGACCGGCGGAACTGTTCTTCAAGCCCGCTGACCTCGATGATCTGTCGCGGTTCCTTCGCCAACTGGACACGGATATGCCGGTTTTCTGGGTTGGCCTGGGAAGCAACCTTCTGGTGCGGGACGGCGGACTGAAAGGCGCCGTCATCGCGGGCGCCGGGGTTTTCGCAGACCTCGAAAAGATAGCTGACGCCGGCCGGGATGACAGAACGGCCGCGCGACTCGTGCGTGTTGGCGCGAGCGTGCCGTGCACACGGCTTGCACGCCAGTGCATTCGATGGGGCTTCGGGCCTTCTGAGTTTTTTGCCGGGATACCGGGAACCGTTGGCGGAGCCCTGGCGATGAATGCGGGAGCTCACGGTGGCGAAACCTGGGAACGGGTTCGGTCGGTTACGACGATTGATCGGAGCGGTGAAGTTCACGAGCGCGGGGAGAATGAATTCAACGTCGGCTACCGCAGCGTTCAAGGTCCGGCCATGGAATGGTTCATTGAAGCCGTTCTGGAATTCGATCCCGCCGTCGATCCGAGCATGGACGTACTCAAGGAAATGCTCGCGCGGCGAAAGAATACCCAGCCATTGGGACTGCCGAGTTGCGGTTCGGTGTTTCGCAATCCGCCCGGCGACCACGCCGCGCGCCTCATCGAGGCGGCGGGCCTGAAGGGACACAGGATCGGCAATGCCGAAGTCTCGTCCAAGCACGCGAACTTCATCATCAACCGCGGCGGCGCCACGGCGGCGGAAATCGAACAGCTTATCGACTATGTGCAGCAGAAAGTTTCGCAAGTGCACAGGATCGATCTCGTACACGAAGTCCGCATTGTCGGCGAGGCATCACGATGAACGCCGCCGTGCAGCAGCGGCGGGTGAAGATCCGCAATGCCGCAGAGTTCGGTCGCGTGGCCGTGATGCTCGGCGGCCGTTCCAGCGAGCGTGAGGTTTCAATCAGCAGCGGGACTGCGGTTGTGGACGCCCTGCA
>Ga0299914_10003061_pt1 | contig 11725 bp, 8 predicted proteins | sample RVTome_10_FD_201361 | JGI IMG/M metagenome (GOLD analysis project Ga0299914, IMG submission 201361) | Soil microbial communities from uranium-contaminated site in the Upper Colorado River Basin, Wyoming, United States - RVT153D57 (version 2) ... | reverse complement strand
CGATTTCCTCCGCGACGTTCAGTTGACGGTCGCCGGCGAGCTTCTTCAGCTCGTCGATCTGCTTCTCCAGCTCCACGAGCGGTTTCTCGAAGTCCAGGGAGGCCGTGGCCATAGGGGTATGTTAGGCGGCTCAGCCAGCGCGGACGAGATGTACCCGGTCGGAACCGAGCAAAGCCCGTAACTCCGCCAGGGCCGCGTGGGAGGCCGGGAGCCGTAGCGACCGGGACTTTAGGCGAGCCCCACTCCCGCCATTTGCGTCGCTCCAGCGCACCTCCAGGGCCGGTGCAGCTGTGCTTCCATTGGAGTGGCTCTCGATGACAGCCCGGACGTCCTGAAGCACGTCTCTGTTGACCTCAGCGCCCTGCCCCAGCGTGATGGCCACCCCGATCTCTCCCGAGAAGGCCATCTCGGCAAATGGCGTCACCGTCTCGACGATGAAGGTGGGCACCTCCACGTCCCGATCGCGCTTGGAGTAGCCACCGGCCAGCAGTACCGGGACATCTGTTTTCACCCGGTGGCCTATGGCAGCCCACTTTTCGGGGAAGATCAGCACCTCCGTGGAGCCGGAGAAATCCTCGGCGGTGAGGCGCGCGAATTCGGATCCGGAGCGCTTGCTGATCTGCCGTTTGATGGCGGTGATGACGACACCGAGCTTGATGGGATCGGGCGACCACGTCCCCAGCTGGGAAATCGTGTGGGACGCGAACAGCTCGCATTCCAGACGATAGGGTTCCAGCGGGTGCCCGGAGATGTAGAAGCCGAGAATCTCCTTTTCCTTCGCCAGACGATCGGACTCCGACCAGGGCGCGACGTTCGGGAAGCGCCTGGTTCCGGAGCCTGCGACCTCCGCGCCGGCCGACGCGGCGCTCTCCGCCGCGCCGAAGGCGTCGCCAAAGAGGCTCACCTGGCCGCTCTCCTTCTCCTGCTGCCGCAGCGAGGCCTCGCTGAGCGCGGTGTCGAGGGCAGCCCAGTTCTGCGACCGCTCGACGCCGAGCGAGTCGAGCGCGCCCGACGTGATGAGCGCTTCGAAAACGCGCCGGTTGCACAGCCGGAGATCCACGCGTTCGCACAGATCGAAGAGATCGGTGAACGGCCGCTCGTCGCGAGCGGTGAGAATCGAGTCGATTGCCGCGTGGCCGACGTTCCTGATTGCGCCGAGTCCGAAGCGCAACCGCTTGTCGCCCACGACGGTGAACTTATAGCCGGACTCGTTGACGTCGGGGGCGAGCACCTCGAGTCCGAGCTCTTTTGCTTCCGCGATGTACTTGACGACGCTGTCGGTGTCGCCGATGGACGAGGACAACAGCGCCGCCATGAATTCCGGGGCGTAATGCGCCTTGAGCCACGCCGTATGGTACGAGATGACCGAGTACGCGACCGAGTGCGACTTGTTGAACCCGTAGCGGCCGAACGTCTCGATCTGGGCGGCGAGATCCTGGATCACGCGCCGGTCGTATCCCCGGGCGACCGACTTCTCGATGAACTTGTTCAGCTCCTGGCGGATGAGGTCCGCGTCCTTCTTGCCCACGGCCTTGCGCAGCACGTCGGCTTCGGCGAGGGAGATGCCCGCGAGCTGCTGGGCGATGCGCATCACCTGCTCCTGATAGGTGATGACGCCATAGGTGGGCTCGAGAATGGCCTGGAGCTCCGGCAGCGGGAATGACACCGCCTCTTCGCCCTTCTTGCGCCGTTGATACACGCGGTGCATGCCCGCGTCCAGCGGTCCCGGGCGCATCAGCGCGTTCGACGCAACGAGGTCGTCGAACCGGTCGCAGCGCATGCCGCGCAGCATGTCCGTGGCCAGCGGCGACTCGAACTGGAACACGCCGACGGTGCGCCCGGCGCGGAGCATCCGGTACACCTCCGGGTCCTCCAGCGTGAGCGCGTCGAGATCGATCGCAACGCCGCGGCGCTCGTCGATCATCGCGAGAGCGTCGTGAATGACGGTGAGCGTAGTCAGGCCAAGGAAGTCCATCTTGAGCATGCCGGCCTTCTCCAGGCCGTTCATGTCGTACTGGCTCACGACGACCTGCTCGTCCTGGCGATCGGCGCCCGATCCCTTCGAGCTCTGCGTGCAGACCGGGACGTAGTCCGATACGGGACCCGGGGCGATGACCACGCCGGCCGCATGCACGCCGGTGTGCCGGCTCAGGCCCTCGAGCGCGATGGCGTAGTCGAGCAGCTGCGTGTAGCGCTCGTCGGCGTGGTAGAGCTTCTTGACCTCGGGGACCTGCTCGACCGCTTCCTTCACGGTGAGCGAGTAGTTCGGTTGGTTCGGGATCAGCTTCGCGAGCGCGTCGGTCTCCGCGGGCGTGAAGCCCAGCACGCGGCCCACGTCCTTCACCGCGGCGCGCGACTTCAGAGTGCCGAAGGTGACGATCTGGCACACGGAGTCGCGTCCGTACTTCTCGCGGACGTACTCGATGACCTCGCCGCGGCGCTCGAAGCAGAAGTCCACGTCCACGTCGGGCATGGACACGCGTTCGGGATTGAGGAACCGCTCGAAGAGGAGGTCGAACTTCAGGGGATCGACGTTCGTGATCTTCAGCGCGTACGCCACGAGCGATCCCGCGGCGGAACCCCGTCCCGGGCCCACCGGGATGCCGCGCTCGCGCGCCGCCCGGATGAAGTCGCCGACGATGAGGAAGTAGCCGGCATAGCCGGTCTTGGTGATGACCCCGAGCTCGTATTCCAGCCGTTCGCGCATCGCGTCAGGCAGGGGATCGCCGTACCGCTCCTTCGCGCCCGCGGCCGCGAGGGTGGTGAGCAGGTCGTTTTCGTCCGACACCTCCGCCGGCAACGGGAACGAGGGGAGGTGGTACTTCTTCTCGAAGGGAATCGAGACTTCGTCGGCGATCCTGAGCGTGTTGTCGAGCACGTCGGCGCGGCCGTCAAACGCCTGCGCGATCTCGTCGGCGGACTTGAAGTACAGCCCGCTGTCGTACCGCATGCGATCGCTGTCGCCGCGGTCCTTGCCGAGCCCGATGCACAGGAGCACGTCGTGTGCGTCGTGGTCGGAGCGCCGGAGAAAATGCGCGTCGTTGGTCGCGACCACGGGGAGAGACATTTCCTCGGCGAGACGAAAGACGCGCTCGTTGAGGCGCGTCTGTCCCTCGGACGCGTGCGCCTGCACCTCGAGGTAGTAGCGGTCCCGGAAGACGTCCGCGTACCATGACGCGACTTCGCGGGCCCCGTCGTAATCGTCGGCGAGCAAATGCGTCGCGATCTCGCCCGCCATGCAGGCAGAGGAGACGATGATGCCCTCGCTGAATCGCTGAAGCAGCTCGCGGTCCACGCGCGGGCGGGTATAGAAGCCCTCGGTGAACGCCAGCGACGACAGCTTGACCAGGTTGCGGTAGCCGGCGGCGTCGCGCGCCAGCAGCACCAGATGGTAGTAGGGCTTGGTGCCGTCGGTGCTGCGTCCCCGCTGGCGCCGGTCGCCCGGTGCCACGTAGGCTTCCATACCGATGATCGGCTTCAGCCCCGCCTTCTTCGCCTTCTCCTGGAAATCCCAGGCGGCGTGCAGGTTGCCGTGGTCCGTGATGGCGAGCGCGGGTTGTTCGAGCTCCCGCGCGCGGCGAATCAGGTCGTCCACCCGATTCGCTCCATCCAGCAGCGAGTACTCCGAGTGGCAGTGGAGATGAACGAAGGACATCCCTTGCAAGATAGCGCCCGGCGCCGCGTCGGACGATGGGCGTTTCGGATCGCGCTCGCGCTGTCGATTGCGTTCGCGCTGTTCCTGTCGCTCACGGAGATGGGGCGCTATCTCGCGCGGGCGGGGTGGGAAGAGGCCAAGATCCTCTGGGCGCGGCGGCCGATTTCCGACATCGTGGCGGACAGCACGGTTCCGCAGGCCACGCGGCACAAACTCCGGGTCGTGCTCGACGCCCGCGAATTCGCGGCGGAGGTGCTGGGACTGGACGTGGGACAGAGCTTCACGACGTTCTCACAGCTGGAGCGGGACACGCTCGTGCTTCTGCTGTCGGCGGCCTACCGCGACGAGCTGCGCTACCACAGCTGGTGGTTCCCGATCGTTGGGCGCGTGCCGTACAAGGGATGGTTCGACTTCGACATGGCGCGCGTGGCGGAGGGCGACTTCCGCCGGCGCGGATTCGACACCTTTCTGCGCCCTGTCAGCGCCTTCAGCACCCTGGGCTTCTTCAACGATCCGCTGCTCTCGACCACGTTACGCGCGGACACACTGTCGCTCGCGAACACGGTGGTTCACGAACTGCTGCACAACACCTTCTATGCGCGCGGCCAGGCGGTGTTCAACGAGTCGTTCGCGAATTTCGTGGGCGCGCGCGGCTCGGCCGAGTTCTATCGCGCGCGGGGGCAGGACAGCGCGGCGGCGCTCGCGGATGCTCGATGGCAGGATGAAAAGGTGATGGCGCGGTTCTGGGAGCGACTGCATCGCGAGATCGATTCGACGTTCAAGGCGCACCCGGGAGACAGCCTTCGCGAGCGGCGCATCGCCATCCGCGACAGCATCTACTCGGCGGCGCGCGTGAATCTCGCTTCGCGGATCGCACCGCTGCTCCGCACCATCACGCCGCGCAACATCGAACGGGTGCGGCTGGACAACGCCGCGCTGCTCGCGCGCCGAATCTACCTCACCGATCTGGACCTGTTCGATTCCGTGTTCGTGCGGGAAAGGAGCGACACGCGCCGGGCGCTCGAGCGGGTCATCGAGATCGCCAAGTCCAATGAGGACGATCCGTTCGAGGCGCTTCGGCGCTGGGTTTTCCGGGCTGACGCTGGCATTTCGTCAGGGACGGGAACTGCCACGACGGATCCGAATTTGCCGAATTGATCCGAATGGTCATAGCGGGTCGGTCGATGCGAACCACGGAGGGCGCGGAGTACGCGGAGGACTTCGGTTGTCCATCGGTGGTTCGAACGTTCGCCCACCTGCCAAATTGGCCCGCCAATCGTGTCATTCCGAGGAGCGCAGCGACGAGGAATCTTGCAGTGGTCCAATCAATTGGAGATTCCTCGCGGAGTTTACCCCGAGCAACTGCGAGATTCCTCGCTTCGCTCGGAATGACAGGGCTCGGAATGACAGGGCTCGGAATGACAGGGCTCGGAATGACAGGGCTCGGAATGACAGGCGAGGCTCCTCGCTACGCCCAGCGCCCGTTACCGCGCCGAACGGGGCGACTCTCCACTTGCCCCGAAGCGCCCGCGCAGGAGTGCCAGGAGATCGATCTTCTCGGGGTCGCCCACCGGCGTCGGGGCCGGCGGCGATACGTCATCGGGGGCGCTGAGCACGACGCGCTGCATCTTCTCCCGGACGCCGCGGTCCATGAATCTCGAAAGCTGGTCCATGGAATAGTCCGAGCCGCGGCGCGTGTTGTACACGTTCATCGGGTAGGCCACCGAGAGCAGGTTTCTCGCGCGCGTCATGGCGACGTACATCAGGCGGCGCTCCTCCTCGAGCTGCTCTTCCTGCTCGGTGGCGCGCGCCATCGGGAACCAGCCGTCCACGGCCCAGATGAGGAAGACGACGTCCCACTCCTTTCCCTTGGCGCTGTGCGCGGTGCTGAGGACGAGCGCGTCGTCCTCCTCCTCGGAGCTGCCTTCCGCCAGGTCCTGCGTGCTCTGCGGCGGCTCCAGCGCGATCGTCGAAAGGAAGGTTGCGCGGCTCGGAAATCCCCCTGCGATGACGCGGAGCTGATCCAGGTCTGCCAGTCGGGGCTCGGGATGGTCGTAACGGTCGCGCAGCATGTCGTCATACATCTGACGGATCACGTCGATCTCGGTGCCGACGTTGTGCTCCGGCGCGGCGCCGGTTGCGCGCCCGCCGCGCAACCGCCGCAGCAGATGAGCAAGGGCGCGATGGGCGTCGCGGGCGCGCGGCGGCGGCGTCCAGTGCGTGAGCGCCTCCGCGTCCCACCCGCGTTCGGCCATGGAGGTCATGATGCCGCGCGCCGTCGTATCTCCGATGCCCGGCATGAGCATGAGCACGCGGTACCAACTCACCTCGTCGCGCGGGTTGTCGATCACGCGCAGGAAGGCCACGACGTCCTTCACGTGCGCCGCCTCGAGAAACTTCAGTCCGCCCCACTTCTCGAACGGGATCTTGCGGTTGGCGAGCTCGATCTCGAGATCGGCCGACATGTATCCGGCCCGGAAGAGCACGGCCATCTCGCGCAGCGGAATGCCCTCCTCGTGCAGCTCGAGCACCCGGTCCACCACGAAGCGCGTCTGTTCCTGTTCGTCGCGCACGGTGACGAGCCAGGGACGTTCTCCGCCCGCGCGTTTCGTCCAGAGATCCTTCGAGAACCGCTCGAGCGCGCGTGAGATGACGGTGTTGGTGACGTCCAGGATGGGCTGGGTGGAGCGGTAGTTCTGCTCCAGCGTCACCAGCTTCGCGCCGGGGAAGTGCTTGGGAAAGTCGAGAAGAGCGCGGGGCGAAGCCCCGCGGAACGAATAAATGCTCTGCGCGTCGTCACCGACGACCGTGATGTTCCGGTGCCCCCGCAGGGGGCACATTCCGCGCAGCACGCGCGACTGGAGCTGGTTGGTATCCTGGTACTCGTCCACCAGCACGTGATCGTACATGCCGCCGATGCGCGTCGTGAGCTCCGCGGAATGCTCCATCATCAGTGCCCAGCCCAAGAGCAGGTCATCGTAGTCCAGCAGGCCGCGCTCCTGCTTTCGGCTGATGTACTCGGCGAACACGCGGTTGAGTTCCTCGACGTGATCGAGAGCGTGCGGGGCGCCCTCGTGCAGGATGTCCTCGATGGGGCGCTCGGTGTTGATGTGCGTCGAGTACACCCAGTGCAGCGTCTCCTTCTTCGGAAAGCGCTTGTCCTTCTTGCCGACGCCCAGCGACGCGCGCGCGATGCCCATGAGATCGACCGCGTCACCCTGGTCCATGATCGAGAACTCGGATGGGAGTCCGGCGAACTTTCCGAACTGCCGCAGAAGCCGGTGCCCGGTGGAGTGGAAGGTGCCCCCGTGGACCCTGGTGCTGGCGCTGCCGGCCAGCCGCTCGGCGCGGCCGAGCATCTCCTGGGCGGCGCGGCGCGTGAAGGTCAGGAGCAGAATGCGCTCCGGCCGGACGCCCCGATCGATGAGATGGGCCACGCGGTACACCAGCGTCCGCGTCTTGCCGGTCCCCGCGCCGGCGATGATCAACAGCGGACCGTTGCCGTGCGCCGCGGCGTCGAGCTGCTCCGGATTGAGCTCCGCGCTGAAGTCGCGGGCCGACGCAGAAATTTCACGCTCCCGGCGGGGATAGATGCGAAGCTCGTCGGTCACCCACCCATATTAGCTGTCGGCGCGCGTCCCGTGGGACGATTTTCGCGCAGCGCCGGCAAGGGCGTTGTGCGGATCGGGCTGCGTCGCGCCTGGCAACGCTCCACAGTCGAAGGAGAAAACGCGATGAGGCGGATGATGCGGATGAGGCAGATGCGCCGCTCCGCCCTCCACGCCGACTCCACCACGGCGGTGGATTGACACCGTCTGCATTCCCGTGGTAGTACTCGGCGAGTCAGGGAGGTACATCGTGTCCGACGAAATGGGAACGTTCCGCGTTGACATCGAAATCGAGAACCTAGCAAAACCGGGTGAGCGCCGGCTGCTCAGATCAGTCCTTGTGGACACTGGCGCCGAATTGTCATGGGTGCCGGCCGAGGTGCTGGAGTCGCTCGGGGTCGCCAGAAACACCGTCTGGCACTTTCGTCAGGCCGACGGTTCGATTCTGGAGCGATGGGCAGGCAGCGCGATCGTGCACGCGGAAGGCCGGAGGGCGGCGGATGAGGTCATTTTCGGCGAGCCGGGCGACCTGACTCTGCTTGGAGCTCGCAGCCTCGAGGGGCTGAATTTCCGCGTCGAGCCGGTGACAAAGCGTCTGGTCGACGCCGGGCCTGCGCCCGCGGCGGCGGCGGCGGCGGTGGCGGCGGCGGAGGCGGCGGCGGTGGCATAGCATCAATCGTCGTAGGTCGCTGCACAGGAAAAACGAGAACGGCGCACCGGAGCGGGGGCTCCAGTGCGCCGCATCGTGGGTACCCTACGTCAGTCGACCGTCACCTGACCCCGACGCGTGAACTGCTCCAGCGGAAAGCGCCCGTGGCAGTCTGCGGTGGACGCCGTCCCCGTCAGCACCGAGAAGCTGATCAGGTCCTCCGGGTCGTTCGCCGACCGCCCGTTGTCCTGCACGCGCGCGAGCCACGTGCGGCCGTCGTAAACGCCGCCCTTCGCTATGCCGCTCGCCCACGCCTCGTTGCCATCGACCTCCAGGCAGTTGATCTCGACGTGGATGCCGCCGTTACCGTGGCCAAACGCGTCGGTGAGGTGGCCCTTGACCCTGCCGTCGGCGTACTGGATCGCGACCAGCGACCAGTTGGCGTCGAAGCCGGGTCCGCCAAAGTCAGCGCCGCCGCCGGTAACGCGATGGACGACGTTGCCGCCCTTCACGAACGCCTCGCCGCGAACGGCGATGGCCTCGGAAGACGCGGGCTGGGTGGGAGGTGTTGTGCAGGCGCCGAGAAGCGCTGCTGCGGCGAGGGTGGCGACGATCCGTTTCATGATGACTGGAGCGAAAGTGAGAGACGTGCGGCCGCCGTGCTCGATGCACGCGGTGCGCAGGAAGTCAATGAACATGCGTGACGTCTGTCACCCCGCCGTGAGTTTGCCGTTATCCGGGCGTTCGTCCTCCCACGAATGACGCCACCTCAAGCCGGCAGAACCGCCAAGTTTAATCTCGACTAACTTGTGGTTAAGTTTGTCAGAAACCATGTCTACTTCGACAATGCCCTGTTCACCGCCGCGGCTGGTTCGCCTGGGCGTAATAGCCGCCTGCCTCGGGGCCTCGGCCTTCCTTGCCGGCTGCTCGACAGCCGAGAGCCGCCCACTGAGTGAGCGGAACGTCCGGATCACCGCAACCACGAGCATCGTCGCGGACCTCGCGCGCGAGATCGGCGGAGCGCGGGTGGACGTCACGGGGTTGATGGGTCCCGGCATCGACCCGCACCTCTACAAGGCCAGCGAAGGGGACGTCCAGCGGCTCGCGTCGGCGGACCTCGTGGTCTACAACGGTCTGCACCTCGAGGCGAAGATGGCCGAGGTGCTCGCGCGGCTGGGCGGGCGCATACAGACCGTGGCCGTGGCCGAAGGGGTTCCCGGAGACCGGCTGGTGGCGCCGCCGGAATTCGCCGGGGCGTACGACCCACACGTCTGGCATGCCCCCGAGCTCTGGCGTCACGCGGCCGGGCGCATGCGGGAGGCGCTGATCGCGCTGGATACGGCAAGCGCCGCGACGTACGAGGCCAACACGGTGCGTTTTCTCGCCCGGCTGGACACGCTCGATCGGTGGGCGCGCGACCGCATCGCCACCGTGCCGGCAGAGATGCGGGTACTCGTGACTGCGCACGACGCGTTCAACTACTTCGGACGTTCGTATGGCATCCAGGTGCGCGGGCTGCAGGGGATCAGCACCGCGAGCGAAGCAGGGACCGCAGACGTCCGCGATATGGCCGAGTTCATCGCGGAGCGCCGGATTCCGGCCGTGTTCATCGAGTCGTCGATTCCGCGGCGGACGATCGAGGCGGTGCAGGCCGCCGTCCGCGCTCGCGGCCACGACGTCGCGATCGGCGGCCAGCTGTACTCGGATGCGCTCGGCAATCCAGGTACCGAGGCGGGTACGTATGTCGGCATGGTGCGCGCGAACGTCGAGACGATCGTCCGCGCGCTTGGCGGCGCTCCATCGCCGGGAGCCGTTCCATGATTCCGCCGCCGGACCTGCCCGCGGGCTCGCGGGCGGCGATCGAGGTCAATGATCTGACGGTCGCTTACCGCGACCGGCCCGTGCTCTGGGACATCGACGTGGTGGTCCCTCCGGGCGTGCTGATGGCCATCGTCGGCCCCAATGGCGCGGGGAAAACCACGCTCATCAAGGCGATTCTGGGTCTCGTGCGTCCGGCGGCAGGAGACGTGGCGATCTTCGGCGCGCCGTACGAGGAGCAGAGGCGGCTGGTGGGCTACGTTCCGCAGCGCGGCAGCGTGGACTGGGACTTCCCCACGACGGTGCTGGACGTCGTGATGATGGGACGCTACGGAGCGCTGGGCTGGTTCCGCAGGCCGGGACGCGCCGAGCGCGACGCCGCGATGCGCGCGCTCGATCAGGTGGGGATGGCCGATCTCTCCGAGCGTCAGATCAGCCAGCTGTCCGGCGGACAGCAACAGCGCGTGTTCCTCGCGCGCGCGCTGGTGCAGGACGCGGCGATATACATCATGGACGAGCCGTTCCAGGGGGTGGACGCGCGGACGGAGCACGCGATCGTCGCGCTGCTCCAGGAGCTGCGCGCGCAGGGGAAGACCGTGGTCGTCGTGCACCATGACCTGCAGTCGGTGCCGGAATACTTCGACTGGGTGATGCTGTTGAACGTGCGTCGCATCGCCCTGGGGCCCGTGTCGGAGGTGTTCACCGACGAGAACCTGCGGCTCACCTACGGCGGCAAGCTTCCGTTCCTGACCGGTGTTTGATCTGCTGCTCGATCCCACGCTGCGCATGGTGTCGCTCGGCTCCGCGGCGCTCGGCGTCGTGAGCGGCGGACTGGGCGCGTTCGCGGTGCTCCGCAAGCAAAGTCTGCTGGGGGACGCGATCTCGCACGCCGCACTCCCCGGGATCGCGCTTGCCTTCATGCTCACCGGCAGCAAGCACCCCCTCGTGCTCGTGCTTGGCGCCGCGGCGGCGGGGTGGATCGGGACGCTGCTCGTGATCGCGATAACGCGCAGCACGTACCTGAAGGAGGACACGGCGCTCGGGTTGGTGCTGTCGGTGTTCTTCGGTGCGGGACTCGTGCTACTGACGTTCATCCAGCACCGGCCGGACGCCGCGCAGGCGGGGCTCGACCGCTACCTATTCGGACAGGCGGCCACGCAGCTTCGCCGGGACGTGGTGATCATCGCCGGGCTCGGACTCGTTGCCTACGCCGTGACCTTTCTGTTCTGGAAGGAATTCAAGCTTCTGAGCTTCGACCGCGAGTTCGGTGCGAGCGTGGGCATGTCCATGCGGTTCGTGGACGTGGTGCTCACGACCGTGCTCGTGATCGCGGTGGTCGTCGGCCTTCAGACCGTGGGCGTCGTCCTCATGGCCGCGATGATCGTGGCGCCGGCCGCGGCGGCGCGGCAGTGGACCAACCGGCTGGGAGTGATGGTCGCGTTGTCGGCCGGTTTCGGCGCGCTGGCGGGAGTCGCGGGATCGGTGCTCAGCGCGACCGCCGCCAAGCTGCCCACCGGCCCGATGATCGTGCTGTGCCTGACCGCGATCGCGCTGGTCTCACTGCTTCTGGCGCCGGCGCGCGGGCTGGTATGGAGCTTCGTGCGCCACAAGCGCTCGCAGCGCGTGTTGCGCGTCGAGACCACGCTGCTGGATCTCTACGCGATGGCGCAACAGCACGATGATCCTGCTCACGCGCACTCGAGCGCGGCGCTGCGCGCCGTGGGTGGGGGCCGCGGCAACGTGTCGGGGACGCTGGGGCGGCTGGAGGACCGCGGCCTGGCACGCCAGGCGGAGGGCGACCGCTGGGCACTGACGGAGGCCGGGCGCGAGGAAGCGCTGCGCCTGATCGGCGAGCACGGCGCGTTCGGACAGGAAGCGGAGGAGGACGCATGACGCAGTTCCAGCTGGAGATCCAGCTCATCGCCGCCGTGGCGGCGGTGTCCTGCGCGCTTCCCGGCGTGTTTCTCGTGCTGCGCCGCATGGCGCTCATGAGCG
>Ga0299914_10003060_pt1 | contig 11727 bp, 13 predicted proteins | sample RVTome_10_FD_201361 | JGI IMG/M metagenome (GOLD analysis project Ga0299914, IMG submission 201361) | Soil microbial communities from uranium-contaminated site in the Upper Colorado River Basin, Wyoming, United States - RVT153D57 (version 2) ... | reverse complement strand
GTACCGCGATGCGGGCGCTATCCATCAACGCCATATTCCCGGCTTCGCACGTGGTCCGCAAAGTGCAATCCGCGAGAATTCGGGGTGTGAAGTACTCGACGGCTGTTGGCCGCCTGCGATCGGTTGCTGATGAGCTGACTTCCCATGCCGAGTGGCGGGACGACCTGATCGTTGAGGCGTACGTCTACGGCGAGCTGTTGGACGCTCCTCCGACGCTTGAGCGGGTTGCGCTGGCATTCGTCGTTGACCTTCCTCCTGAGGAGGTCACATGGCTGGCGCATCCGGTCGCTCCTGAGGCGGCGGTCTCTCTTCTTCGATTCGAGAAGTATCGGATTACTTGGCGTTGGCGGCCTCTGGCGTGGCCGGTGTGGAACCACGAGATCGTCGGACCCGTCCGGTTCTGGTCCGTGAAGGATGGCGCCGACGAAGCCACCCTGGATGCTCTTGCGCAGCGCGCGTTAGATTCGATGGAGCGGTCGCTGCCAAAGGATGTGGAAACCTTCCTCGCTCAACTTCGCATCGAGAGGGATGCCGCGAGGAACCATCTCGCGAGCGTCGTCGACTCATATCACGATCGTGATTGGCGTAAGGCCACAAAGGGTTTGGTGTGTATCCCGAAGACCATTTGTGGTGGGCCACCAGAGGATTCCTCGACCTGGACGAGGCCGTTGACCAGAGTCATGTCTGACCTGCTGATCCCGAGCGCACTAGCTCTTGACTGCTAGCGCGGGCGGTATATATCGCCCCGGTGGCCGATCCGGAGGATGATGACTTCTCGGGTATCTTCGTCGATCCGATACAGGATCCGGTAAGTGCCTCGCCGCGCACTCCAGATGCCTTCCAGCTCGCCTCGGAGAGGAGCCCCTAACCGCCTTGGATTCTCGAGTAGTGGTCCCGTGATGAACTCGATAACGGCAAATGCAACGGACTCCGGAAGCGTCTCTTGAATCGCCCTGGCTGCTGGAGCGGTGACAACGATCTCGTATCGAGCTTCACTCACCTGGGCCTGAGGGCCTTCACCGCCTCGGTGCCACGGACCACATCACCGTCGACGTAGGCGCGGTTTGCTTCGACGAGCTCGGCGACCGCCTCGGAGTCTCCAAGGACAGCGACGGTCTCCTCGAGTGATTCGAGGTCATCGGTACTTATGAGCACTGCTGCCGGGGTCCCGTTTCGTGTTACCACCACCCGTTCGTGGTGTTTCTGGACCCGGTCGATGAACTCAGAGAACCGGTCGCGGACCGAACGCAGGGACTCACTGGTCATGGCCACAATTGTGCCACGCGGAAGCACCCGAGTAAAGAGCCTCCTTCGTCCCTTGAACAGCGCTAACCCCTTTCTCGAGATCCAGCTCGGACGTGGTCGGGGAGACAGACCGCAAGCTCGCCTGCCGATGCAAGACTGAACGACAGTGTTCAGGCTGCACGCAACGAAGAAGCTGCTCGACAGAGTGAAGGCGCCAGTCGAGCCTGTTGTGTCCGAGCCGACGACCGCCCTTTGGAATTGGTATGGGACGGTGCTCTTCTGGCGGCCGCAGGTGGCGTTGTTGGTCAACGAGCCAACGCTGTATCCGGTGTTGGTGCCGCTGGCGCCGGCCGCGACGCTCATGGAGCGGTTTCCCGGTGCGCTAGGGCAGGCCCTGAGAGCGCACGGGGTCCCAGAGGATTTCATCGAGTGCGAGACCGCCGAAATGAGCGAAGGTCGGTACGCGAAGACGGAGAGTCGGCGTCTGCTCGGGATCATGAACGAGTTCAGATACCTGGCCGAGGCTCATCGGGCGAGCAGGGGAGAGGAGGATCTCGTCACCCTCGCACTCCCGTTGTCAGAGACTCCGTGCGGGCCTCTCTCCAAACGTCTTGGCAGTCCCGACCGAGAGCTCCAGGCCGCGGTCGATGCCTGGTTCGAGGGACAGGATCAGCGACGATCCGGATAGTCATAGCTGCCCTGCGGCGTGTGGTGTCCGTCAGGTGTCCGTCAGAGGACGAAAAACAATGAAAATCGGTGAGAGCCCGCAAGAGCCAAATCCCCAGGTAAATCGGCTATTTTGCAGGAACTACCAGGTAGCAAAAACCCCCTGATCTGCCCTTACAAGGCAGGGGTCGGCGGTTCGAGTCCGTCAACGCCCACTTCTGAAATCCCCCTATTGGTAGGGGTTTTTCCGGTTTCCTTGACAGGACTATCGATGGTGGTCGAGGGCAGACTATGTGGAGGTCCACCCTCCGCGCCTCGAATCAGGAGGGAATCGATCGGTTTTCATCTGGACGGGAACGACAGTTCGGAGGCAACCGTCAGCCTCTGACCACGCTCTCCGGCGGTGAGGGTCTTACCTGCGATTGGAGTCGAAGCGCGCCGAGATCAATGCGATGAAGACGAGCCCGAGGATGGGTGAGGCGATGACGGCTATCACTGTGAGGGCGCCGGCCACCGCGGGTATCCCCAAGCCGACAGCGCTGGTGCCGATGAGGATCCACCCCAACCACCGCATCACATGGGCCCAGATGACACCGATACGTGCCAGTCGATCAGGTCGGCGCATGAGTCGGCTGGAGGTGAGAACCCAGGTGGCGGCGGAAACAATTCCGGCGCAAGTGAAGGCAACCAGTGCTGGACTTGCAGGCGTCGGAACCGGGAGGTCGGTCAGCGTCCAGGCCAGGACGAGCAGTGGAAGGACGATGCCGCCGAGGCTGATGGTGGTCAGGTCACGCACTCGCCGCTCAGGGGCTCGTGTCCAGTTGCCGCGGGGCGAAGAGGTGGGGTCTGGTCGGCGCGGCGGAGTGAAGTCGGCTTCTCGGTGCCCAGTGGAGGGTCGTTCAGCGGAGGCGGTGCCAACTCGATTTCTGGAGTCGTAGGAGGCACGTCGGTCCGGGTCACTCAGACATACATAAGCCTCGTTGAGCAGCGTGGTCATCTCGGTGGCGGCCCGCCGAACATCTTCACCCTCGTCGGCGACGAGGTCAGGATGGCAGAGACGCACCATCCCCCGATATGCCGCCCTCAACTCCTCATACGTCGCGTCAGGGCTGACACCGAGGAGGCGGTAGTAGTCGGTGTTAGCGCCCGTGCTCGTGGTCATGACATGAATCCGTCTCCGCACCTGGGCTCTCCCGACGACGGGGCGAATGGGTCTTCACCCCGGCAACCTGAGGCCGGCAGCACCGAGCGAACAGCTGCTCGGGTGTGAGGCGGTGCGGTGGCGCTCATCTCGCTGAGCGCAGCAGCGATTTGAGGTCGGCGACTGGTCCGAGATGTGTCAGCTTGTCGGGATTGACGACCACGCTGATGCTTGTGATCTGACGGTCGGCGATATCGAGGGCCCACACGCCTATCAGCTGCTGCTGTCCGTCGAGTAGGAGAGCTCCTGGGCTGCCGTTGACTTCGACGGGACGCAGCGCCACGCCTGTAATACGGGTGACCATTGGGATGAAGTCGACCAGCCTCCGCGCCACTCGACTGCGCCCGCGCAGCGTGTGTTTGATCGCTGGGACCTTGCCACCTCCGTCGCCGGTCAGCTCCACGTCGTGAGCGAGGAGCGTCTCGAGTCCAGCGAGATCGCCTTGCTCGGCGGCGGCGAAGAACCGTCGTGCAAGCTCGTCGCGCTGTTCTCGTGTCGTGTGGAAGCGGGGCCGACCCTGCGCGACGTGACGTCTGGCGCGGGTGGCGAGCTGGCGCACGTTGTCCTCACTCTTGCCCACGATCGCCGCGATCTCCGGGTACCCGTAGTCGAACACGTCATGAAGCACCAGCGCGGCCCGCTGTTCGGGGGAGAGCGTCTCAAGCAACACGAGCACGGCCAGCGACAGCGAATCGGCTAGCTCGGCGTGCCGTGCAGGATCATCCTGGCCGTCGGTGATTATCGGCTCCGGCAGCCACTCGCCGACGTAGTGTTCCCGGCGGGCGCGCGCCGAGTTGAGCTCGTTGATCGCCAGCCGGGTCGTCACCGTGGCGACGAACGCGTGCGGCAACGCGATCTGCTCGCCGGCCTCGAGCGTCTGATGTACTCGCAACAGAGCGTCCTGCACAGTGTCCTCGGCCTCGGAAACGCTGCCCAGCATGCGGTAGGCGATTGCAAAAGCAACCGGCCGCAACTCGTCTAACAGGCGCTCATGATCGGTCATTGCGGGCTGATTCCTTGTGGCGTGCTCCGCTCCGAGACGGCGGCGAACCCCTGCCGCCAGCTCGGGTGGGCAGGGCTCCACGCCAGCTCGCGCTTGGCCTTGACGTTGGATGCGCCGCGGGCGTCAGTCATCATCACCACACCGCCCTCCCCGGTGAACAGTCGCAGAATGAACCGCGGCATGCGCCGTGGCTTCTTGCCGCTGAGCATTCGGGTCAGCTCCGGCAACCACTCGGCGACCGGGGCCGGGTCGTCATCGACAACGTTGTAGACACCGCGGCTCCCGTGCTCGACTGCGGCCACCGTAGCCTCCGCCGCGTCGGCGATGTGGATGAAAGACCAAATGCCGCCACCACCGCCGATCAGCGGGAACCGACGTTTGCGAATCATCTCGAACAGATCCCCGCCGGATGTCATGTTTGTGCCTGGCCCGTAGAAGCCGCCGTAGCGCAGGGCGATCCCCTCGGTCCACTCTGCATCGAGGACCGCTTCCTCGAGGTGGCGCATGGCGGCCAGGCCTTCGCGCAACTTGCCGGGAGGCGCGAGGTCGAGCGGGTCCTCCTCGCTCTTCACAGGCCCGCCAGTGCGCGCGTATACCGCGTAGTTGCTCTGCGCCACGAACCGCCGCACCCCTACCGCCTGTCCGGAGGACAGCAGATGGTCCGTCCCCTCGATCCGGAGGCGGTTGGTGATGGCCGCCCCGCGCTTGAGGTCGCGCATGCCCCAACCCGCAAGTGATGTCAGCTGATGGACAATCACATCCGGCTGCGCCTTGCCGACGGCTTCCGCGACCTGATCGGCATCGAGCCCGTCCGCCACCACCGGCACAGCACCCATCTCGTGGAGCATCGGCTGCTTCGACTCGTGGCGGGTCATGCCATGAACTTCATGCCCGGACTCAACCAGAAGGGGTACCAGCTGCTTTCCGATTGCTCCCGTAGCTCCGGCGACAAACACTTTCAACATCGACTCCTTCATCGAGAATTGCCTACATCCATAAGACAAGACAGCACCCCGTTTTGTGACAGATTCATGCGTCCACGGAGCACTCGGGTCCTTGACTTGGGCGCGGGCCCCATCGGCGACGGCGTGCGCAAACCTCGCGCTCGCGTTCACTCGAGTGGTCGACCGCCTGTCGTGCCCGGGGAGCGCTCTTCGCCTGCCAGCATGGCGCGATCGTGCGGTCGGCGGGCCACCACCTTGGAGTGGCGAATCGACCGATATCAACGATTCTGGGCTGATAGAGGCATTTCGATAAGTGCCGGATCAGGCACGTTTCCTCGGAGTGCCCCGGACAGGTCATCCATCTCGAAGAAAGCTCTCGACGAGTTCGCACCACCTATTGGCGAGGCATGAGCACCGCCGCCGGAGTCCCGTTGCGGGAAAATGCGCGGACGCCTCTTCCCTCCTTCTGCGTACGACGCGGTCGCCGGATGTGGAGCCTCGAATCCGATAACGGATTCGAACTGGCGGGACACCAACACGCGTGGATGACGGTGAGGTCCCTGCCCCCAAGACTTAGGACGCTTAGGCGTGTGGGCCACGAGCTCGTCCATATGGTCGAGCACGAACCGATCTCACTCAGAAGGTTCTTCCGCCGAGTTTGAACCGGGCTTTACTGCGGTGAGGCTGGCGTAGCTGATATGACCAAAGAAACGGCCAGAATCCACCCGAAGACGAGCCTCGGCTTTCAACGCCTCAGCCGACGACTGGTCGATCTGTCCCAAGCCTCGCAGGATGTCGGCACCGCGGTCGACGACGGTGAGCATGTACCCGCCCTGAGTTGTCTCCACGAAACCATGGCTCCGCGTATTGATGACTTCGAAGCCGGCCTCTTGCGCCATTGCAGGCAGGCGACGGATCAGCCACCGGTCATTGACCGAGTTGGCCATCGTTGCGTCAACGCACGCTTGAAGTGGATCGTGCTCGCCCAATGCCACAGTCGTTGTCGCATAGTCGCCGTCGAAGACTGCCAACCAACCGGATGCTCTGAGGACACGGAATGCCTCGGCGAGAGCCAGGTCTGGCTCAAGCACATGACAGAGCGTCGAGTCGAACATGACTACGTCGAAAGATTTGTGATCAAACGGCAGGGCCGTGCCGTCAGCCACCACCTGGAACGAGACTTTCGCTATGTCCTTTGAGATGTCCCGCGCCGTCTCGAGCAAAGAGGGAGCGGGGTCCACGCCAACTACTTCGGCAACATCGGACCTTTTCGCAACCACGCGGGTCAGGACACCAGTCCCGCATCCGACTTCAAGGACTCGAGCCTGAGCGGGAATCCGACATCGGCAAGAAATGCCTGGCGCATCTCCTGTTGTTGTGGGTCGGCCCCGCGTGTCTCCAGGACCGCGGCAAGGCGCTCTTGGGTAGCGGCATCGAGCTGGGCAACGCCGGACCAAACATCGGGCAAAGAGGCACCTCTGCGATATGGGGAAATGGGATACGGACCCCCAGCGGCAGATTACCCGAGCGGCGCCACGCTCGGATCAATTGCCGAACCCGCGGGTGTCATTTGGGTGGGTTCGTCCTCGACGGATGCGTGTCCTGTTTCCGCCAATGCGACAGGCTTCGCTGCGACGGCGAGGTAGGTGTTCATTGAGCCGACCCCACGTAGCTCCGTGACTCCCCTGGGCTCATACGTGAAATCGCTTTCAGTCAGTGCTTTCGTTGCTTCGCTGACGTGAACACGTCCGGGAATTCCCGCCTGCTCGAGGCGAGACGCCACATTCACCGTGTTGCCCCATACGTCATAGGCGAACTTTCGGGTTCCGATTACCCCTCCCGCTACCGGTCCGGAGTGGACACCGATTCGAAGTGACAGACCTGGAAAATGGCCCGATTCCATGGTGCAGGCCCGCATTGCGAGCGCGAGGTCGACCACCCTATTGGCATGATTCACTTGAGGCTCGGGGAGACCCCCTACCGCCATGTAGGCATCGCCGATCGTCTTGATCTTCTCCAGACCTCGTTCGGCTACCAGCTCGTCGAATTGAGTGAACAACCCGTTCAACATGGTCACGACTTCGACAGCGGTCAGTTTCGAGGCCATCGGCGTGAATTCGACGAGGTCAGCGAAGAGGACCGTGACTTCGGAGAAGTCGTCCGCAATCGGATTTTCGCCGTGTTGCAGCCGTTTCGACACACTTGCCGGCAGGACATTGAGAAGCAACCGCTCGGACTCGGATCGCTCGACGTCGATGGCTGCCCGTTGCTCCTCTATGACCAAACGCTGATGCCACAGCCGACGCCGACTGCTCTCGAGCAGACGCAACCCAACAAGACTCCCGACGGCTGCCCCCACGAAGAAGAAGACGTCGAGAAGAAGATTGCCCGGGCCGTCGTGAACGAACGTCACAACCCCGAGACCCAGGGCGATCACGGCCGTGCGCACGGCCGCAAAGACGAAACGGGTACGGGACACGAAGCCAAAAAGAAACAGAAGCATGATCGCGCCCACCGCATAGCCTTCGACGAACTTGCCAGCGGTCGCCAAGAGCAAGATCACCAACCCGTTGGCCGAAGTGAGGAGAGAAGCCAGGGCATGTTGACGATTCATTGTGTCGGCCCACCAGGAGGCGGCGAAGGCGGCCAAACCCACCACTGCCATCGAGCCGCCTGTCACGGCAGACAACTCGAAGGAGATGCCAGATCCCAACGGAACGAGGACGACTGCCATCGCCCACATCAGCGCAGTCGCACCAGTGATCACCCGATAGCCCCCTACGCCCGCCGCCCCCTCTTCTCGCTGAAACCTATCTTCGAGATCGCCGTCACGGAACCGAAGCGTGAACCGTTGGAGGGCTCCCCTCTCGATCATCTCCCTCATTGACGCAGTCTATCCGTTGTCCCGACGCTGAAGACGTACACACCCCGGAATCCTGCTTGGCCCAAAACGCTGACTCGACTTGGGGTTGGCGACGAGGACAGGCGATGAGCCATGTACGGAAGCTCGACGCCGGGATGGACAGTTTGCTGATCGGGTCTAACTATCCGAAGTCTCTTCCCGAGCCGCATTCTCCGCCTGGGCCGCCTCAGCTGTGGCTTGTTCAGATTGGGCCCGGGCGGTTTTAGCCCGTTGCCTGGCGTCCTTGACGGCTCGCTCTGCGATCTCCAGCCGTCGCTCGGCATCGGCTGCTTCCTTCTCTAAACGATCAGCTCGCGCCCTGGCCTGCTTGGCCGCCGCCAACACGTTCTGACGGGGGTCCACCGGAATAGGAGTCAATCCCATCTCACCCCAACCGGTCCCGGAGGGTTCGAGTTCTTTGACCAGACGCCCCTCCTCGAGCTGCGCCTCCCCATCTGGATCGGTGGCCACGGCCAAGAGTGTTGAGTTGATCCGGTCCCTGGTCTGAAGAGAATCGGGCCGGTCGTCGGCGCGTAGCTCACCCACTGCTGCTTCGACGAGAGCCGAAACAGCATGACGGCGCATCTCGGATGCCGATTTCATCTCTTCGACCGAATGCGCTTCACGAAGCAGCCGGTGGCTGTTTCGGAGCCGTCCAACCGACTCTGGATTGGCCCGGGATGCCCGGTTCAGGGCCCACGCCGCGATCGAGGGTTTGCGAAGTTTTCTCACCTCTTCCGCCTCGTCGCCGCGGTCCTGGGATCGAAGCCATCGCGCTAGGGCGTCACGGGAACCGGTGAAGTGGTCGAGTGGAAGCGAGTAGAGGTCTGTCCAATCCACGACCTCCGGAGGCGACTCTTCGCGTGGCATGCCTCCTATCCTCGCAGTCTTCATTCGATCCGGACGACGGCAGCAGCTCCACCTTCATCCAACGTTCACGGGCCGACGTACGTTGTCGCAATGAGACGCGTCTGGACTTTGACTCTCACGGTCGCACTGGTCGTCTCCGCCTGTGGCGGGGACTCCAACGAGCCAACAGATTCGGCCCCGACGGACGAATCGGGCGCTGCATCCGACTCGACGTCGACGACGGACGCTGTCGGCACGACGGCCGTCGACGAACAGGACGAGGAACAAGAGCCGTCGGAAGAGACGTCCGGGGAATCCAACACAGGTGGCCTCGGATGCACCATTACCGTTTCCGGAGACCTCGACGCGACCATCGAGTATCCCGACTCTCAGTTCCTCAGCGACTACTGGAGCTCGGAGGATGAGCTCAGGGACTATGTCGAGTTCCTCGGTGAGGACATAGCCGAGGGCACCTATGAGGAGCTGGTAGCCAGGGGAGATCCGATCTTCGGCTGGTTCATTTTGACCTGTTTCGATCCGCAGGATCCGGGTCCGGGTGTCTCGGTGTTTCACACGAACGCGACTACACGTGACCAATTCCCGATGGAGCCGGGGACGTATCCCGTTTCAGGCGGGCTTTTTGACGCTGTCGGTCCAACGGGGTCTGTCATCACCAACTTCGCGCTTACCGTCGAAGAGCAGTTCGATCCAGTCCCGAACTCGGGAGAGGTGGTCATCTCACGGTGGGACGGCTCGAAGCTGGAGGGCGTGCTCACCTTCGACGGTGTGGAGAGCCTTGTCGAAGCCGACCCGCGGATGGTGAGCGTTGTAGTCGACTTTGCGTTCGAGTGCGCCCCATCACATACCGCCTGCAGCTGACCCCAGCGTTATCGACCGTCACAACTGCAGACCGGCTCGGGAAGAGAAATTTTCGCGTTCCGTTTGCGTTTCGTTCAGGCGTGTGTATATTTCGTTTTAGAAGTGCCGATGGGCCCTCGGGTCTGTCGGCACTTCGCTATTTCCGGAGGCTTTAAACCTTCTCGAAGACCACTGCATTCCAGACAAAGTCATGGTCGTGGTGGGCAACGTCGAAACCCTCGCCCTGAGCTTTCTTCATAATCTCGTCGGGGGAGTGGACAAACCCTCTGAAGTCGACGCCCCGGACGCGGCAGTAGGCATTCTCTGTCGCGACCATGAGCCTCGAGACCAGGTGGTCCCTCGGGAAGACGGCTGCCACGAAACGCCGGCTCGATGAAATTGCCGCTTGCATCAGACGGTCCATGAACGGGTAGCAGCAGATCACCCTGTTCATCACCACATCGTCAGCTTCGAGGTCGCCGGCGAGCTCGGTGAAGTCGCCGATTCGTCGTTGCACACGCCCGGTGAGTCCTTCGTGTTCAAGTAGCTCATTCGCCACGTCTTCGTAGCTACCCGATAGCTCGACATTGATCGCCCTCGATGCGCCCGCTTTGAGCAGCTCGATCTGCACGGCTCCGATCCCGCCGCCTGCCTCGAGAACCGATCGACCCTCCATTCCGCGTGAGGTCATGTAGTCGAGGAGACTCCGAGTCATCCCGTCGATCCCTTTGCGTTGATACCTGCGGAGACTCTTCATCGCTTCCTTCTGATCGAAGAACTCCCTGTAGACGTTGGGATTGCAGCATTCGGACATCGCTCCATCGTACCGGCCAACGGTCCACGAAGAGGTGCGATCGGTTCCCGGGACCAGACCTCTAGTTAGGCATCGCGGGATGTGGGTAACTATGGGACGATGCCGAAATACCTGGTCAACGAGGCGGCGGTGGACAAAGCCCGCCATCTGATCGATGCTCGACAGTACGTGCTGCGGAGCAGTTGGTCGGATGTGCAGCCAACAGCGTCTGACCAGGACGACTTCTTGGACCGAAACGACTGGGACGACTACGCCGAATGGCACCTCGGCCTCACCGAAGGGGCTGTACCCGAGACCAAAGGTCGCTATGCGTTTGTCTATGGCGACTTCCGTCGACTGCATCGGATGGGGATCATCGGTTGCATCTACAGAGCGGCCGAGTGGTATCACAAAGAGATCGAGCTCGCTGCTCACGACATCCTCCAGCATCTCGACCGTTCCCGGTCGGATTGACCGAGAGATGATTCGCGTAGGTTATGTGGATGACACACGACCAAGTCCAAGAATGGCTCGACGGCTACATCGACGCCTGGGCATCCAACGACTCTGACACCATTGGCGATCTCTTCACCAAGGACGCGGTCTACAGCTACCGCCCCTGGCAAAACGACGACGTGACTGCCCGGGGTCGCGAAGCGATCGTTGCCTCATGGCTTCGGCATCAGGAAGATCCGGACTCTTGGGATGCGCATTATGAGCCCTACGTCGTCGAAGGGAACAAGGCTGTCGCGGTTGGATGGAGCCGTTATCACGCCAGCGAGAAGGACCCGGAAAAGACCTATCACAACGCGTACCTGCTCGAATTCGACGACGACAGACGTTGTTCGTCGTTCCGCGAGTTCTGGTTCCTCGAGAGGTGATGGTGGTTTTGACCGGGACGGTCTGACCTTCAAACCCGGCCGAGCATCTGGTCTACCGGCGCATAGTCATCGGTGAGAATTGGCGATTCACCAGCGAACTCTCGCAACTCGGCTCCCTCGATCCCGATCTCGGATCCGCTTCGGGCGGTGATCCTCGCCTCGATTGCGGCGACGTCAATTGGCTCCTGGGAGGCAACGAGCACGAAGTTTCCGCCGCCTTGCCCGGCCAGGTAGGGCTGTGGGGCGAAGAGTGCTACGTGAGAGAAGACCTCGAGAAGCGTCGCCGACTCCGCCCTGATGAAGTCAAGGTCCCAGTAATCGATCACGTTCATCGTGTAAGTCGCCCCCGGTGCGAGAACCCTCTCGATCTCCTCGTTGAACTCGA
>Ga0299914_10003059_pt1 | contig 11728 bp, 22 predicted proteins | sample RVTome_10_FD_201361 | JGI IMG/M metagenome (GOLD analysis project Ga0299914, IMG submission 201361) | Soil microbial communities from uranium-contaminated site in the Upper Colorado River Basin, Wyoming, United States - RVT153D57 (version 2) ... | reverse complement strand
CGCTGGAAGCGGCGGATGCGATCAGGAAGTGGCGGTCGCTGATGGGCGCGACCGACCCTGGCACAGCCGACGCGGGCAGCCTGCGGAAAGAGTTCGGGAAGTCGATTGAAAGCAACGCCACACACGGGTCGGACGCGCCTGAGACCGCCGCGTTCGAGCTCGGGTACTTCTTCCCGGGTGTCGAGCTGGCCGGTTGAGGCATTCATGATGGGGAAGCTGCTCGTCGTTGCCGGCCTGATCATCGCCGGCATCGGCGCGCTCATCATGCTCGGCCTGCCGCTCGGACGCCTGCCTGGCGACTTTGTCGTCCGCCGGGGCAATTCAACCTTCTATTTCCCGCTCGCCACGGGCCTGGTCCTGAGCGTGATTCTCACGCTGATCATGGCGCTGCTGCGGCGCTGACACGCACGCTGGTGCGACTGGAGATTCATGGCGATCAAGGCGGACAGATGGATCAAGAGGATGGCGCGGGAGCACGGCATGATCGAGCCGTTCGAGGAGCGCCAGGTACGGAGCGGCGTCGTGTCGTTCGGGCTCTCGTCCTACGGATATGACATCCGGGTGGCCGATGAGTTCAAGGTGTTCACGAACATCAACAATACGTTGATCGACCCGAAGCACTTCGACCCGCGGTCGTTCGTGGACATCAAGGCCGACACGTGCATCGTTCCGCCGAATTCGTTCGCGCTCGCGCGGACCGTCGAGTACTTCCGGATCCCGCGCGACGTCCTCACCGTGTGCCTGGGGAAGTCCACCTATGCGCGCTGCGGCATCATCGTCAACGTGACGCCGTTCGAGCCGGAGTGGGAAGGGACCGCGACCCTGGAGATTTCCAACACGACGCCGCTCCCCGCCAAGATCTACGCGAACGAAGGGATCGCCCAGGTCCTGTTCTTCCAGAGCGACGAGGTGTGCGAGATCTCGTATGCCGACAAGCAGGGCAAGTACCTCAAGCAGCTCGAAGTCACGCTGCCGAAGGTCTGACGGATGGGGGACACGGTGCTTCGACGAATTCCGGTCGTCGGCGGGCTCGGGTACGTCGAGCGCGTCCGGAGCCTGGCCCCGTCGTTCACGGCGACGCTGTCGCCTGAACCGGAGAACCGCTATTTCCCACGCGCAGTGGCGGTTCTGGTGAACGGGGAGAAGGTGGGTTACCTGGCGCCCGAGATTGGCGGCTCGTATTTCGACGCCCTGGTCGCGCGAGGGGATGATCCGGTGACCTGCCCGGGCAGACACGGCGGCGTTGCCGATCACGAGTCGTCAGGGGTCGAGCTGCTGCTGGATTTCTCGGATCTGGCGCTCGCGGGTGACAGATGAGGTGCCGGCGCGCGCGCCCGTCCGTCAGGGCCGGCGAGGTTGGCTGAGAGGTTGCGCGGATGCGTCCTGGATGCTAACATTGACCTTCTGTTGACGCGGGGTGGAGCAGTCCGGTAGCTCGTTGGGCTCATAACCCAAAGGTCGCGGGTTCAAATCCCGCCCCCGCAACCAACGCTATTTGCAGTGAGAGGTCGCCCTCGGGCGACCTCTTCGCATTTTGAGCCGCGGACAGCATCGCGGCGAGATTCCCCTTCAATTCGATTCTGAGCTCGTTGCCGGCGGGCACGAGGACGATGGCGTCCACGAGACCTCGAAGCGCTTCTGCGGCCTCAGAACGGCTGTCTGCGTTCTGGAGGGCCGATGCCAGCGTGGAGACCTTCTCGCGGTAGAGAGCGGCAAGGTTGGGATGCAGCAGCGGCACCGGAGCGTCCGCGGTAGCGAGCTGCGCAAGCAACGATTCCTTGCGCGCCTGCAGCTCGTCCATCTAGGCCCTGAGTTCCGGCCCGGCGAAGCCGTCTTTGATCGCGTCGATCACCTTCCGGATACCGGCGCGAACGCGCTCGAGCTCGCGCTCGGCGGATGACAGGTTGGCGCGGTACTCCATTCGGAGCCGATTCATCTCGCGCGTGAACTCCTCGCAGAACTCTTCGAAGAGATCCTGACGCAGCAATTTCTCTTGAAGCGCGTGGAGGACGCGCTGCTCGACTTCATCACGTCGAATGGTCAGGCGATTCGAGCACGTGCCCTGGTCTCGTGCACCAAAGCACATCAGCCGATTCGCAGAGCCGATGATGAACCCCGCGCCGCACATACCGCATTTCGTCAGTCCGGAGAACAAGTACCGCGCACGGTTCGCCGTTCCCAGCCTGCCAGTCGCCGCGATCGCGCGTCGGGTGAGCATCTGGCGCTCCTTCGCGGCCGACCATGGTTCGTCCGGAACGATCCGCAAGTGCGGGACGTCCGTCGTGATCCACTCCGAGGATGGGTTCAGCCTCGACACGCGCTTGCCGGTGTCCGGATTCTTCACGTAACGCAGTCGATTCCAGGCCATGCGGCCGATGTAGAGCTCGTTGTTCAGAATGCCCGTGCCACGCTTCGGGTTGCCGTGAATCGTGCTCGGGCTCCACTTCCCACCGAAGGGACCCGAGATGCCTTCGCGGTTCAGCATCTTCGCGATCTGCTTCGGCGAGTGGCCCGCGATGAATTCCCGAAAGATGCGTTGGACGATTGCAGCTTCTGTGGGTTCGATCTCGCGCTCACCCGTCGTCACGGTTGATCCCGTCATCGTGCGCACAACCCGGTAGCTGTAGCAGAGCCCGCCGCCCGCCTTCCCGCTCTCGACACGTCCACGCAATCCCCGGTGCGTCTTCTCGGCCAGGTCTTTCAGGAACAGCGCGTTCATCGTCCCCTTGAACCCGATGTGCAGGTGCGTGATGTCGCCCTCTGCCAGCGTGACGATCTTGACGCCGGCGAAGGTGAGGCGCTTGAAGAGACCCGCGGTGTCTTCCTGGTCACGGCTGAAGCGGTCGAGCGATTCAGCGAGCACAATGTCGAATCGGCGGTTCAAGGCATCGCGCATCAGCGCCTGGAAACCCGAACGAAGGAGCGTTGCGCCGGAGATTGCGTGATCGGTGAATTCCTGGACGATCGTCCAGCCCTGGCGGGCTGCGAACTCGCGGCAGATCCGGAGTTGGTCCGCGATCGAGGCGTCGCGCTGATTGTCCGAGGAGTACCGCGCGATAGATCGCAACCTTCCTTGAACGGTCACCTCAGGTCGATCTTGTCGTCGGGCCGCCAGCTCGCGCGCGAATAGCTCGCGTGCGGCCTGTCGAGCGAGTGTGCGAACCAGCGCTCGAAGCGGCTCATCGCAACGATCTCGCGTCGGACGAGGCCTGCCACGTCGCGCTCGCCGATTGCGCTGCTCTCGAGATCGGATCATAACGCCGCGACTCCTTCGATGATGAATCGATCCGTTCCGCGTGAGTGCGACGGTCAGCCTGAAGGCCATCACGTATTTGCCAGCGCACGGCGGAGCCGCGGTTCGGTCAAGCCCGAGAGCCGCGAAGCGGACGGAGCGAAGCGAAGTGGCTTGACCGGGCCGCGGACCGCCGGACAATCTCGCGTCGTGATGGTCGCGGTGCACGCGACCTTGGCGCACGTCAGCGAACTTCAAGGCGATCGAGGCGCGCTGGTGGAAGAAAGGCAGGAGGCGGCGATCGTCGGCCGCTGCAGTCAGAATTCAGAGCGAGTGGGCGCTCACTTATATGAACGCGAGTTCCGGGCAAAACCTGTCAGACGCGCTGATGGCGAACGAGAACGTGACGTGCGCGAGAGTTCAACCGCGCAGCGCACTCGACGGTGTCACGGACAGGGCGCGGCTTCGCCGGACGAACGTGACATGCATCTGGGGCGTGAGCGACCCCCGAAACTGGGCGCGGGACCGTGATCGGAGGGTGGCAGAGGGGGTCGCTCACGCCCCAGATGCCTCCGTCACCGCTGCTGACGGCCGCCCGACTGCGACACAGACGGCAAAGAGCGCCGCCCGCTCGACCGTGGTGAAGTTGCTGATCGCAAACAACATCGCCACTTCACCTGGGTGACGCGATCACGTTGCTCTGCGGCGAATTGTCACCGAATCGCGCGGGAGCCAGGGGGGACCACTGCTCCCGAGTCTGTGGTCCCCCCGCCTTTTCTTCGCTTTCGTGGTTGTGATGGGCATCCAGAGGAGGGAGAGTCCTGACGTCTTACCGCGCTTATCGACGGCTTGCGATTGGTTCGCGTCGCCGGAAGCCTGTACGATCGAACCGTGAAGCGGAAGGCTGTGGAGATCCTCAAGGATGCGCTCGCGCTGCCCAGCGAAGAGCGCGCCGCGCTCGCCGCATCCTTGCTCGACAGCCTCGACACCGACGTTGACGAGGATGCCGAGGCCGCTTGGGCGATTGAAGTGAATCGGCGCGTGACGGAGCTCGATGTCGGAGCCGTCAAGACTATTGCCTGGGCAGAGGTCCGCCGCCGACTCGCAGCGCACTGATACCGCGGTCGGCGTCGAAGTTTGTCTCTGGGGAGGCGCTGCACGATCTAGCGGGGACTCGCGGTGGCAGTCACGCACGGCGGGGCTGACGCGTCAGTCGAGTACGTCGTGGCCCTCCCTGATCGACGTCGCGAAGTCGAAGAAATACGCACCCCGTGCATCTTGCGCGTGATCTGCTGGCCGACTGGGCGGTCCGATTCCTTGATCCCGATGCAGGTCAGGGGCGTGCTTGGGAGCTCGATGTCGTAACGACCGTCCGAGAGCCTCGGTGCCACGTTGAGGATCCAGTGCGCGAGCACCAGCCGATAGGCCCCCCAATCCGCCCCTATCGTCACGAGCTCGTACGGAACGTTGATGCTCAGGCGCGCGGTGGCCGGAAGGTGGTCGAGGACGCCCAGCGCATCCATGAACTGCTCGCCGATCCGGCGCTGGTCTGGGAGGGTGTCGACGCTCGTGTGTTCGATGGCGAGCTTGCCGGCGATGGCCTCGACGACGGATTGGCCCGGATGGTCATCCTCGGGCCACGAGTCGATCTTCAGGTCTGGGTGTCCGTCGTCCCGAAGGTGCTCGATAAACCGCTCGACGATCTCCCGGTCGGGAGGAATCCGCTTCTTCTCTGCCATACGGGCGGATTCTAGCGGAGGCGGTCGATGAACGTTTAGGCGTGAGTTGGCGGCATCGACGAGCCCATCTCTTGTTGACCTAATATCCCAGAACTGGGATAATCGCCTAGTGCGTCGTGTTCCGGCTGCCGACGAGAAACCGCTGCATTGGGTAGGGGCCTCCAAGCGCGATTTCCTGGCGTTTCCGACGGCCGTCACGGAGGACATGGGCAACGCCCTCGGTATCGCACAATTCGGGGGAACCGCGCCGACAGCGAAGCCGTGGAAGGGCCTCGGCTCGGGCGTACTGGAGATCGTGGAGTCGCACGACGGGAACGCGTATCGAGCTGTGTACACGGTCAGGTTTGAGAAAGCCGTGTATGTACTCCACGCGTTCCAAAAGAAGTCTCCGTCTGGTATCCGAACCGCGAAGCGGGATGTTGATCTCGTTGCCGAACGCCTGAAGGCCGCCGAGAGGGATTACGAGGAGCACTATGGCAAGCCGAAACGCTGAACGGAGTGAGGCGGTCACTCGCGGCACCGGGAACGTGTTCGCCGATCTGGGCTTTCCTGATGCCGTCGAGCGTCAGGCTAAGCTGCGCCTCGCTTATGCGCTGAATCAGGTGCTTGAGGAACGGAAGCTCTCGCAGGCAGATGCAGCCAAGGTGCTGGGAGTCACGCAGCCCAAGGTCTCCGCGCTTCGTCACTACAAGCTTGCGGGATTTTCCGTCGAACGCCTCATGAACCTGTTGACCGCGGTCGACCAGGATGTCGAGATCGTGATTCGGCGGAAGCCCCGGTCGCGGAAGGCTGGTCGGATTAGTGTCGTCGCAGCGTAGGAGGTTCCCATGGTCCGCAAGGCGAAGACCGACGACCACAAGAGACGTTCATACAGAATGGCTCAACGTCGCGCATTGAGGCGGCTTCGAAAGGGATTGGACCTGAAATGGACGCCTCCGGACACCCGAGATGAGCTGCACAGACGTGAACCAGCTGCCACGTCCCGTCGATAGATACTCTGATGATGTCCCTGCGCGACGCGCGAGCGCAGTTTCACTACCGCGTGGCGAACCTCTTTCTGCGCGTCCACCGCTATGCGGCTGCTGCCGACTCCTACCAAAGAGTTCTCCGAGTCCGACCAGATGATCCACACGTTCAATTCCAGCGGGCTTGGTGTTTGCTGGAGGTCGCGGGCCGGCGAATCGATGGAATCATTGGCTTCGAGAAGGTCCTGAAGCAATCGCCGTCTGCCGGTGGCTTTTATCTCTTGGCTTGCGGACTCCAGAAGGAGTCTCGCCACCAGGAAGCCGTCGAAGCTTTTCGCGAGGCGATACAGCTCGAAGGTTCGGGAACGGCCGATTACTTCCACAACTACGCTGTGAGCCTCGAAGCTCTTCGACTTTTCGACGACGCTGTGGACGCATACCGGCGCGCTGCGCAGCTCAACCCGTCAGACGCCGAGGGTTGGGCGAACTTGGGCGCGATGCTGGCTGGACTGGGTCGCTGGAAAGACGCCGCTCCCTGCCAGGAACGCGCCATGCGATTCGCTCCAAGCGTAGCGCACGCCATCAACCTAGGGTCGACCTTGTATGAGCTGAATCGGCTGGACGAGGCCGAACGTGTGTTGCGCCATGCAGTCGTGCTCGACTCTCATTCCGCCGACGTCAAAGAGTTGCTGGCTACGGTGCTGGCAGGTCAGGACCGCAACGACGAGGCCATAAAGATTGCGCGCGAGACGTGCGAGTCGAATGGCGATGCTTTATCCTCTCGCGTTGTCCTGGCGTGTGCGTTGTCGGAGGCCGGGTGCCTGGACGAAGCGCTTCGCATCGCGACCGCCGCAGCGGAAGCCGCACCCGAGGACGCAAGGGTTCACGGCGCCCTTGGCACCGTTTACGTAAAGATGAAAGACGGGGCGGCGGCTCTCGCGGCGTTCGAGCGAATGGCAGCATCTCTGGTTCCCGAGGCTGAGCGGCTGCCTTCGTCGCCATGGATATCGCTTCTAACCGGCCGCGGGGTAGCTCTTAGTCTTCTCGGTCGACACGACCAGGCCGTGGAGACGTTCGAGGAAGTACTTCGCATCGACCCGGAGTTTTTCGAGAGGTGGCCGGAAGTCGCTCCACACTATCAACTCTCGTCGCGAGAAGCCGGACGGACGACCGAGACAAGCCACTCGTAACCGATGTTTGGCGTCGCCGATGACGCGTTGAGTCAGTCACGCCGCCCCGCTCCACAACTGCAAGTACCGCTGGTTGCGAGCCCCCGCAACCAAAGATGCTCGATCTGAAGCGCCTCGCCTGTGTTGTTTGGCGTTAGCACGATGGCGTCCACGAGGCCGCGCAGCGCCTCGGTCGCCTCAGACCGGCTGTCCGGCTCCTGAAGCGCTCTGGCGAGCTCTGTGACCTTCGCGCGGTAGATCGTGGCCATCTCTGGATGTAGCAGCGGCGGCGTGTCGGCGGCGGCGAGCTTCGCCTTCAGCCCCGTCACTGTTTTTCGGATCAAGAACGAAGCGCGTAAGATCACGGCGCCGTCCAAGGTGCGCAGAAAGGAGATCGAGACCGCCGTTCTGCTCGTCGCTTCGCTCCGATGAGTGATCAGCTTGCCCGGAATCGGTGATCACGATGCCCGGAATGGGCGTTCATCTTGGCCGGAATGCGCACGGGATCGAACGCATCGAAGCACGGCGCAAGAAACTCGTCGAGTCCATCATGGAGGGCGTCGCCGCCAGTGAGGGTTAAGGACGAGCTGAACGCGAACGCAGCTCGGCGTAAGCGCCAGCGTGGAGGTCGGTGTGCGTGCGGGTCGGTCTTCGTCGTGGATCTGGTACCAGCCGCGGCGCGTGCGCAGATGCTCTCGCAGGAGCTGGCCGGTATGCGGCGCGATCAGGCGCACGTGCAGGTCATTCCACTGCACCTGGACGCGCTGCCCGAGCCATCCAGGCGGGGCGCCGATAGGCGCCGTCGACTTCGACGCAGCCATTGAGATGGACGGTGCGGTCGTCGGATGCCGTGAGCTGCGCCTCGAGTTCCTTGCGTCGGCTATCGAGCGTCTTAATCTCGACTTTGCCCTCGTCCACGGCGATCTCGTCGTCGAGCATCAGGTCCAGCAGCTTCTTGATACGCCTGCCGATCCGCTCGACCTCGCGCTTCGCCGACGTCAGCCCGACGCGCTGCTCCATCCGGAGCCGATTCATCTCCTTCGCGAACTCGCGGCAGAACTCCTCGAAGAACCCTTGCGCATCAACTTATCCTGGAGCGCTCGCAGCACGCGCTCCTCGACTTCCTGACGCGCGATCGTAAGCCTGTTTGTGCAGGTCCACCATCCGAGGTGAATCTGCTTGGGCGATGCGCCTGCAAGGTACTGCTTGAAGATGCCCCGAATGATCTCCGCTTCTTCGGGGACGATCTCGCGTTCGCCAGTCGACACCACGCCGTTCTGGAACGTCCGGACGATGCGATAGCCAAAGCTCACACCGCCGCCGGCCTTGCCCAAGCTCGATGCGCCCGCGCAGACCGCGCCGAGTCTTGTCCGCGAGTTCCTTCAGGAACATCGCATTCATCGTCCCCTTGAGGCCGATGTGGAGGAACGTGATGTCGCCTTCAGCGAGCGTGACGATGCAGGCGCCCGCGAAGCAAGGCGCTTGAAGAGACCCGCGGTGTCCTCCTGGTCTCGGCTGAATCGATCGAGCGATTCCGCCAGGACGACGTCGACTTCTTTGCGTAGTGCCGACGCCATCATCGCCTGAAATCCGGAACGCAGCAGCGTCGCGCCGGACACAGCGTGATCCGAGTACTCCTTCGTGAGACTTCACGCGCCGCCTGTCGTGCCAGCAACCGAACGAGCTCGAGGAGCGCAGCATCCATCTGCGCATCCGCATCGATCGACGAATCGTCCTCGCGCCCAACGACAGCAGGCGTGCGCGCCGACGGCGAGTGACCAGATCGCTTGCGTCCAGGCATGATAACCCTGCGTTGACTCGCAACGATGAACTGTTTGGTGATGAATCACCTCGAGGCTGGCCGCTCCGTCCTGAGAACGGAACGGCACTCCGGTCGGCCGATGACGGACTAGGAGTCGGTCTCGTACCGCCGAGCCTGAGGCGGGCGAAAAACGCGATCGCCGATCGCGAGCACGGCCAGTCTCCGCGCTTGATGGCGCGGACGAGTGCGGGACGTGGCGCGAGGTAATTGATCACGACGCGCCAGGCGCCCGCGGCACGCTTGGGCGGGCTCTCCTGAGGAGGAACGCGTGCGTGGTGCCTCTGTCGTTAGGGATTCCGGTCGATTCGGTCGGCGCTCAACCCGCCGCGACTGCCCTGAGGGCTAACTCGCGTGCGGTGAACGCGCCCTCGTGCCCCGTCGCGCTGGTCAGATGGCCATAAGCCCCTGCTGACGAACGAGACCGTCCGAGCCGAGTGATCCGACGCCGGGAAGTTTGGGTGCTCGCTCTCGTGCTCCTGAGGGCGACGAGAGAAGAGCCCTCCAAGGGCCTTGGGACCGCATGGAGGAAGGCGAATGAGTCGCCGACGAACGATGTCAAGAAGCTACGCCTGTCGACCCTTCGCGTCAAGCGCGAACGAAACTGCTCAGCTCGAACACATGGACATTGATTGCCGGCTGGCTGCGAGGCCGAGAAACTTTACGATCTGGCTCTGGCTCCGACGTGGTGCCTCCCGGGCCATCGCTGCGACGCGCCGGCACCGACAAAGGGCACGAGGTTGCCCAGCTGTGCAGCCTCGCCGGAGCGTCTCGGGAACGTCCGGAAATGAACGCGCGGTTCTGGGCCATCTGCTCGCAGGAAAGCCGGCCGAACCCAGCGACGCCTCGGCGAAGCGCTCGTCGGTCAGCAGCGTCACTCTGAAGAATCGGCCATCGACGTAGTCGACAGCGCCGCCCTCCACAGGACCGCCATCGCGAAGGCGCCGCCGAGCAGCCATCGGCGGCTCGTCGAGAGTGTGGCTGCCGGATGAGAACTCGACAGGGCGAGCCCGTGGCCAGGCACCAGTACGCCAGCAGGTAGATGTGGTTGTCGGACAGCGGCCAGACGGCTACGATCCGGGCCGCCACCAACAGCGCCACGAGAATCCAGGTGACCGGCGCGTGCCTGACTGCCCGGCTGAGCAGCGACAGACAGGCCGCTGCCAGGACAAAGGGCGCCATCCACCAGACGTCGAGCGGCCGCAGCAGCAGGATGATGGCGGTCAGCGTGAGGACGGAGTCGGGGACGCCGTGCTCGTCATGCTCGCCATGCTCACCATGGACCGGGCGCGGAAGTCGGGTCCACACGGTAGACGAACTCACGTGTACGACGGGTGGTCGCCGCGAGGGTGTCGCGCGCGTACTCGATGCGCCACGTCTCGATGCGAACGGTGTCCACGGGTCGTCGATGCCTGCGCTCGCGCTCGACGACCCGGCGCGCCAGCCGCGAGAGCTCCGCGTCTCGCGGCAGCACGGCCGCGCGCCGTGCCGCATCCTCGAGCGACCGCGAGATGGTGATCTCCTCCGATCGCTCGACGGCACTCACGAATACCCGCACGTACCGCCGTCCACCGTCGTCGGTGGTGGAGAACATGCCGAAGCCACCCCCCTTCCACGGGCTCAACCCGGCGGTCGTGGCGAGCGTCACCTGCGCGCCGGCCACGACGACCAGCAGCAATGCGGGAAGCAGGGCGCGCCACCCGCGGCGCAGATCCGCATCCTCGGGGTCGTCCGTCACTTCAGCACGACCACTTGATAGCCGTTGGCCGCTTTCGAGTAGTACGTGGTGCCGCACTGCATGTACGCGGCATTGTTGACGTTCACGCTCGTGCAGCCTGCCGGCAGGGTCGCGACGATCGCTCCGGCCGGAGGCTCGACGACCTGGTAGGCGACGTCGCCACTGCTCATCACGCGCGTGTAGTACGCGTTGTCGTGGTAGTAGTACGTCGATCCGGATACCACGACGGTCGTTGCGGCGGCGGGAGGCTTCGCCAGCATCGTGCCGATAGCGATGCCTGCCCCGACCGCAGCCACGCCCCTCCACGCCTCGTAGCTTTCATAGCGCTCGCCGACCACCACGCCGCCATAGCGCCCCACCGCGGCGGCCCCTTCTTCGCCGACGACCACCGCGCCGCGTCGGCCGACCGCGCGATCGACGTCGACTTCCTCGCCAGTCACCACGCCGCCGTGCCGCCCGACGGCGGCATAGCCCTCCTCGCCGCTGGCGACGGCGCCACGTCTGCCCGCCGCGGCGTAGCCCTCTTCACCCTTGACCGCCGCTCCCCGGGGGCCGGCTGCCACCGTGGCATTTTCCCCCTTGGCCACGGCGCCACGCCGGCCCGCGCGCACCTGCGCGGACGTCTGCGCGAGGTTGACCGCTGCCACCAGCGCGGCTGCCAGCAGGATGAACCTTCCGCTGTTGCGCGTGCTCGGCTGTCTCACCATTCCAGTACTCCCTGTGGAACGACCTTGAGAATGAACGCGTGGGTCCGGCTCGATCAGCTCGCCTACTTCTTGGAGGCGGATCCGGCTGGATCAGCGGGCGCCGCACTGTTCTTGACTGCCGCGGCCCGCTGCAGGACCGCGATGCCCTCGTAACCCGCCGGCACCTCCGGGACGAAGGTCTTATCGTCCATCTGCGGGGCAAGATCCCATTTCGTGAACGTCACGTCGACCGCGGGCTGTCCCGACCGGCTCTTCTGCACGACCTTGAAACGCTTCGGCAACGGGTCGCCCTGCGCCGGCAGCCACAGCTCCCAGTCGACCCCGACGTCCTGGAAGGCCAGGTGCACACACGGCGTGTC
>Ga0299914_10003058_pt1 | contig 11728 bp, 14 predicted proteins | sample RVTome_10_FD_201361 | JGI IMG/M metagenome (GOLD analysis project Ga0299914, IMG submission 201361) | Soil microbial communities from uranium-contaminated site in the Upper Colorado River Basin, Wyoming, United States - RVT153D57 (version 2) ... | reverse complement strand
GCGCCCACGGTAGCGTCATAGGCATTCCGGATCACAACGACAGACCGTTGGCCCTCACCGTGGGATGCACCGTCGGCTTCGAGACGCCGCAGCCGGTGTCGGCGGTGCTCCAGGTCGCGCCCTCGGGTGCCGAGCTCGATGTGCAAGGCGAGCGTTGGGACACCGGCGCCGACCATCACGGCTACATCGACCGGTTCGGCAATCGGTGCGAGCGCCTCACGATCCCCCCGGGCGGTTCGCGCGTCGCCTACGAGGCCGACGTCGTGCTGTCGTCGCCGATCGATTCGACCGCACCCGGCACACCCGAGACGCCGATCATGGCGCTGCCCGACGAGCAGATCGCGTTCGTGATGCCGAGCCGCTTCTGCCTGCCCGACGAACTTGGCCACGAGGCGTGGCAGCGCTTCGGGGACCTCGCCCCCGGCTGGGAGCGCGTCCAGGCGATCGTCGACTTCGTGCACGGTCACCTCGAATGGATGGCCGGCGCGTCAAACCCCTGGACGACCGCGGTCGACGCCTACCGCGCCGGCCAGGGCGTCTGCCGCGACTTCGCCCACCTGGCGATTACGTTCTGCCGGGCGTTGAACATCCCCGCGCGATACGTGTGCGGCTACATCCCTGACATCGATGTCCCGCCGCCAGCCGAGCCGATGGACTTCGCCGCCTGGTTCGAGGTCTACCTCGACGGGGCATGGCACACCTTCGACGCCCGCAACAACCGCCGCCGCGTCGGCCGGGTGGTCGTCGGCCGTGGCCGCGACGCCGTCGACGTCGCTCTGATGACGACTTTCGGGCCTGTGACGCTGACGGAGTTCGAGGTTCACGCCGCGTAGGCGACCTGCGGCGCACGCCGGCCGGGTCCGCGTCACGTCTGAAACAGCACGGCTGGCATCAATACCGCGTCGGGCGCGTTACCGTGGATCCGTCCTGGAGCGGCTGCCCTCAGCTACGGCATGTCGTCACTTGCCGGCCCGGAAGGTGACTCCATCGAGGCTGGCATTTCCCGAACCGACCAGCGGGGCCACGCCGCCATCGGCGCGGATGATCATCGACGCAGGGCCGCTGAATCGGTGGATCACCTCGAGGAGGTTCCTCGCCGGCCGGTAGCCGGGCGGAAGGGTGAAGATCGTGCCGTTGGTCCCGCCGTCGACCGAGCCCCTGAGGTGAACCACGCCCAGCGGGTCCTTGTAGAAGGCCGCCGTCGCGAAGTTCGGCTGGCCGGTGTAGTTGTCCCATCCGTTCTGAAAGCCGGGCTGGCCCGGGGTGCCGACCGCGCGGTAGGGCTCGCTGGTCAGGACGCGCTTCTTGATCTGCTTGTTCGCCTGCCGCTTGGCGATCTTCTTCGCCTTCGGCGCGGTGAGCGCGCTGGTGATCGCATCCGGCCCGGCGATCGCGGTGCCCGCGAGCGCCGCGACGAGCGCCAAGGCGGCGACCGTGATCGCCGCCGATGGCCGCCGCCTGTTGGTCTGTCCCATCGGTCTTCCTCTCCACGAGAGCGCATCTGATGACCCGGGCTACCCCGGCTCATCCTCGCCCGTACCGTCGCCGACGGGTGGCCGCCTGTCAACCGCCGCGGCTCGTCGTCTGCCGCAGTCGGCGACTAGCGGCCTTCTCGCAGCTGCAGCCGGTTGCCGTCGGGATCCTCGAACAGCGCGATGTAGCCCCACGGGTACTCGAGCACCCCGGTCTCGAACTCGACGCCGCGTGACTCCAGCGCCTCGACCGCCTTGTGGATATCGGCAGTCGCGATGGTGTACGCCGCCGGGATGCGGCCGTCCACCGCCTGGGGCCGCCCGGGCGTGCCGGGCCAGAGAACCAGCTCGAAGTCCTGACCCTCGACGCCGACGGTGACAAAGCGCGGTCCGTCGGGTGTCGGGTTGTCGAACCGCCGCTCGAGGCCGAGGACGTCCGTGTAGAAGTCGAGCGCCCTGTCCTGGTCGGTGACGAAGACGCTCGTGTAGACGATTCGTTCCAGCACTGTCGTTCCTCCTGCGTTCGTGGTCCCTACCAGGAGGACGAAAGGCGACGAGCGAATGTGACAGCTCGGCCCGGGGTGCCTACCGCCGGATGTCGTACCGCAGCTCGACCATGCCCGTTTCGAAGACGCTCGTTCCGGTCAGCCGCATCGGACCGCCCGGAAGTCGAGCGTCGAAGAGTGGCTTGCCGGCGCCGAGGACGACCGGGACGACGGTCACCAGCAACTCATCCAGAAGGCCCGCGTCGGCGAACTGCGAGGCGACGTTCCCGCCGCCGACGATCCAGAGGTTCCGTTCGCCGGCAGTCGCGACCAGCTGATCGTGGAGATTCGTGACTTCCGCGTCGACGACCCGCACGTCGACCCCCTCGCCGTCGGGCACCGGCAGGTCGCGTGAGCTCAGCACCCAGTAGGGCTTCCCCCGGTAGGGCCATACGCCGCCGTCGCCGAGCTGGTCGACGACGAACTCGTACGTGGTCGATCCGCTGACCAGGGCTCCGACGCCGTCGTAGAACCGCTCGTACGCCCCTCCTTCACCGAGGGGCCCCGGCTCGACGCCCTCGCCTTCGAATCGACCCTCGTAGTGGAGCAGCCAGTCGAGGCTGTCGTCGGTTTCGGCGATGTATCCGTCCAACGAGGCGGCGCAGTAGTACTGGGTCCTGCTCATCGGTTCCGGAGGCTACGTCACGCCCGCTACACCCACGCGCGGTCTCGCGCGCCTTCGATCAGCCGAAGCTTGGCGGCGCGCGGAAGCCGCTTGATCCTCGCCTCCTCGCGCAGGGCGGCGGACCGGTCGGCGACCGGGATCACGAGCGCCAGCTCGAGCGGTCGGCGGCTGCGGGTGTAGCGGCTGGCGGTGCCGGCACAGTGGGTCGCGACCCTGCGTTCGACGTCGGTCGTCCAGCCGCAGTAGAGGGAATCGTCGGCGCAGCGGAGGAGGTAGACGAATGCCACCCGCATAGCTTCGCCGCAGGGACGACGATCACCTGCCGGAGAGCCCGCGGGCTCCGGCGGGCTCCGGCGGGCCGGTTCGCCAGCCGGTGCCCCGATCAGTGACCCGGGTCCGTCCACGCCGGCGTCCGCAGCTCGCCGTAGCTGTTGCGGTAGACCTTGCCCGGCTTGGGAAAGGTGAACTTGAGCGCCGACCAGGTCGCGTCGACGCTCACGCATTTGCTCTCGACCAGGCCATGGTCGTAGCCGATGCGAATCACCTCGGGCAGGGTGAGATCGGTGTCGAGGCGTCGTCCCTTCGGCCACGACACCCAGAGCATGCCGGTCTCGTCGAGGCGATCCCTCAGCCCGGGAAGCGTCTCCTCGAGCTCGGTACGGCTCTTGGTGAAGAGATGGATGTACTCGAGGCGGTCGCCTGCTGGCGAGGCGGCATCGAGCTTCGGCGGCGCGATCGCCTCGACCGCCTCCGCCGGCGCGTCGACGAACAGCGCCCGCATGCCCGCCTCGACGCCGAGCTTGCGAGCGAGCGGCTTGGTCACCGCCGGCTCACCCGTCCGGATACGGCTGCAGCGGGATCCCGTGGTCGGTCTCGCGCAGCCCGATCTCGTACGCGGCCGCGCCGACTGACTCGATCCGCCGGGGGGCGTCCCCGCGGCGCTCGACCGTCAGCTCGAGGTCGGCGATCGAGCAGTTGAGCGTGTTGTGCTCGGGGCCGTCGGGGTCGGCGTAGGTCCAGGCGACGAACTTCCGCGGCTCGGCCGAAACGCGGCCGCTGACCTTCACGCCCTTCCCGGTGACGCTGAAGTCACAGCGGGTCGGGGCCTCGCGGATCCTCGTGCTTCGGATCCGGTCGAGCCCTCCGAGCCGGTGGTTCTCGCCGTCGAGGCGGAAGATCCCGTTGGCGACCCAGGGCGTCGTCCAGCCGCCGATCTTGATCCGCCCGGCGGCGAGATCGAGGTAGCCCTCGCCGCCCCGCAGATCGGAGCCGTGGATCCAGATCCAGCGCTCGGCGTGCTCGGACCCCCAGTTGTGGCCGACCATTCCCGGCCAGCGGTCGAGCTCGATTCGCTCGCCGCCGACGATCACTGTGCCGGTGAGGCGGGCGTCGGGGTACGGCGAGAGCAGCTTCGTCCGCGGCACCGGGGCACGGTAGAGCCACGCGTAGGGGAGGTGGCGGAAGGGCTCGAGGTCCGACTCGAACGAGATGTCCCACTCCGCCTCGAGCCGGTCGCTGCGCGCCGAGCCGGTCGCCCGGCCGGGAGCGAGCGTCGAGTCGCCGACCCGGACGTAGCCCCCCGGGGGCAGCTCGACCTCCGCGGCGGGGAACGTCTGCTTCGTCGCCCGGGGCCCGGCCGCGCCGGAGTCGAACAGCGTCAGCCAGAGCGATCCCGTCGGCTGGGCGCCGGGACGCTTGTGGACGGTGTGGCGGATCCAGACGCCGAGTCCTCCGCCCGGCCGGGTCGCCTTGATGTAGAAGCTCTCGTAATGTCCCGCGGCCGCCTCGACGCCCGGGAAACGAGCCTCGGTTCGCACCGGCCCAACCTAACATGGCTGCGGTGCACCGCGAGCGACCAGGCAGGGCGGTCGCCGCCCGCGCCGCGGGCGGGACGCTGCTGATCGCGATCGCCGCCGCGGTCCTGGCCGGGATCGTGATCGGGCTCGGCTTCGGCGGCGGCGACGGCCCCGACGTCGACCCCGATCGCGTCGCCGCCGACGCCAGCGCGCTCGCTCGCTCGGACTCCGACCCCCTCGCCTGGGATCGGTCCCGCCGCGAGGAGCTCGAGGCCCGCGCCGCGAACGGGAGCTCGCACGTGATCTACGCCAAGAGCCCCGGAGGCGTGATCGCATCCGCCGGGCGGACCGCGCGCTGGCGCGAGCGACTCGAGGCCGCCGCCGAGCGGCGCGGGGTCGATCCCGACACGCTCGAGGCGATCGTCTTCCTCGAGAGCGCCGGGCGCCCCGACGCGATCGCCGGGCCGACGCCCGAGGCCGCCTCGGGGCTCGCCCAGATCCTCCCCGGGACGGCGACGGACCTGCTCGGGATGAGCGTCGACCTCGAGCGCAGCATCTCGCTCACGAGGAGGATCGGGCGCTCCGACGATCCCGAGCGGGCGCGGCGGCTGGAGCGGCGCCGGGCGAGGATCGACGAGCGGTTCCAGCCGCGGGCGGCGCTCGACGGCGCCTCGGCTTACCTCGAGTTCGCCCTCGATCGGTTCGGCGCCGAGGACCTCGCCGTCGCCTCCTACCACATGGGGGTAGGGAACCTCGAGACCGTCATCCGCGCCTACCTCGGGGTCTCGGGCGACGAGCCGACCGGTGCGCTCGTCGACGAGCACGGCCTGAGCTACGCGCAGCTCTTCTTCGACACCGCCCCCGATCGCAACCGCGACGCGTACCGGACCCTGAGCGGCTTCGGCGACGACTCGTCGACCTACCTCTGGCGGGTCCGCGCCTCGGAGGAGATCATGCGGCTCTACCGCGAGGACCGCGACGAGCTCGACCGGGTGGCGCGGCTCGCCACCGCCAAGGCGACGCTCGAGGAGGTCTTCCATCCCGAGGACGACACCGAGGCCTTCGAGGAGCCCGACGACATCCGCGAGGCCCTCGACGCGGGCGAGCTGGTCCCGTTGCCCGACGATCCCGAGCTCGGCTGGGCGCCCGACCCGCGGATCGGCGAGCACGCCGCCGACCTCGACCAGCCGCCCGACCTCTACCGCGCGCTGCGTCCGGAGGCGCTCGCGACGTTGAGCTACATGGCCGCGCTGGTCCGCGATCTCGGCGGAGCCGACGAGCCGCTGCGGGTGACCAGCGCCGTTCGCGACCGCAGCTACCAGGACGAGCTCGTCGGGTCGAATCCGGAGGCGACGCAGTCGTACTCGCTCCATACCACCGGCTGGTCGTTCGACGTCCTTCGCGACTACCAGAACGACCGCCAGGCACGAGCGTTCCAGTTCGCGCTCGACCGGCTGAGCTCCCTGGCGGTGATCGACTACGCCGTCGAGCCGCACGCGATCCACGTCACGGTGTCGGAGCTCGGCCGCCAGCTCCTGGGCGAGTAGCGCGTCCCGCCCGTCAGGTCTTGATGTGGATCACGTCGCCGTCGGCGACGACGTAGTCGCGGCCCTCGATCCGCAGCGTCCCGCGTTCGCGGGCGGCGGTGTAGCCGGCGGCCTCGACCAGGTCACGCCACCCGATCACCTCGGCGCGCACGAACGCCTCCTGGATCTCGGTGTGCACCTCGCCCGCCGCGTCCCAGGCGGTCGATCCGCGGCGGACGCTGTGGGCCATCGCCTCGCGGTCGCGGCCGGCGGTGAAGAAGACGATCAGGTCGAGGAGCGCGAACGCCGCGTGGACGAGCCGGTCGAGGCCGGCCTCGGAGATGCCGAGCCCCGAGCGCAGCTCCGCGGCCTCGCCGGCGTCGTCGAGCTCGCCGAGCTCGGCCTCGACGCGGGCGCTGATCGCGACCGCGCGAGCGCCGGCCGCCGCCGCGCGCTCGGCCAGGGCCGCCGGCGGCTCGTCCTCCCCCTCGGGGACGTTGGCGACGTAGAGCATCGGCTTCGAGGTCAGCGCGCCGAGCAGTCGCGGCGCGTCGGGAGCGCCGTCCGGCGCCGGCACCTCGCGCGCGGGACGTCCCGCCGCCAGCGCGTCGATCACCGACTGGAGCCAGTCGCGCTCGGCGACCGCCTCCTTGGCGCCCGACTTGGCTCCCTTCGCCACCCGCTCGAGCCGGCCCTGGGCCTGCTCGAGGTCGGCGGCGAGGAGCTCGGTCTCGATGATCTCGGCGTCGTCGAGCGGGTCGATTCGCCCCTCGGGGTGGGGGACGTCGCCTGCCTCATGGCAGCGGACGACGTGGCAGATCGCGTCGGTCTCCCTGATCGCGGCGAGGAACTGGTTGCCGAGTCCCTCCCCCTCCGACGCCCCGCGCACCAGCCCGGCGATGTCGTGGAACGAGATCGTCTCGTGGACGACGCGGCTCGAGCCGACCGTGTCGGCGACGCGCTCGAGACGGTCGTCGGGGACCGGGACCACGGCGACGTTGGGGTCGATCGTGGTGAAGGGGTAGTCGCCGGTCTCGGCGCCCGCCCGCGTCAGGGCGTTGAAGAGGGTCGACTTGCCGGCGTTCGGCAGGCCGACGATCCCGACCTTCACGCCGGTCGCGGTCTGCCGGCGGCGGCGATCGGCGGTTCGCCGACGGCGGAAGCCCCCCGGCCGTTGGCGCCGATCGCGAGGTCGATCAGCCGCTCCTCGTCCGGCCGAGCCCCGACCCCGGGCATCAGCGACCCGATCAGCCCCCCGAGCGCCGCCCCGGCGAGGACGTCGGACGGGTAGTGCATCCCGAGGTAGGGACGGCTCAGGCACATCGCCGCCGCGAGCGCGAGCAGCGCCGGCCGCAGCCGCGGCTCGACGCGCCCGAGCGCGATCGCCCCGGCGACCGAGGAGGTCGCGTGCGCGGAGGGGAACGAGAGCTCGGTCGGGGCGCGGCCGAGCCGCGGGTGCTCCTCGATCAGCGGGCGCTGGCGCCCAACCGCGACCTTGATCGCGAAGTTGATCCCGGTCGCGATCGGGCCGGTCGCCCCGGCGGCAATCCAGCGGCTGCGCCGGCCGGAGTCGGCGAACGCTCCCGCGGCGCCGATCGCAGCCCAGAGCGCGGAGTGCTCGCCGGCGGTGGCGAGCGCCTTCACCGCCGCTTCGAGCGGAGCCGGGTGTCCTCGCTTGCGCAGCAGGTGAAGGACGCCCTGGTCGACGCGACCGAGGGCGGTGAGCACGCGCCGGCGCCGGCCGGGTCGCTGGCGAACGGGTCTGCGAAGGACGTTGAGCACGGCGCCAGGATAGGAGACCCCGGCCGCGGGCATAGACTTCGCACGGGATGAGGGCGGCGACCATGGTGCCCGGGTTTCGGCACCTCCCCGGTCAGCATTGCGGCTCGACCGCGATTCGGAACCTGCTCGCGTTCCACGGCGTCGAGCTCTCCGAGGAGATGGCTCTCGGCCTCGGCGCGGGCCCGAGCTTCTACTACGTCGTGCTCGACGACCAGTCGCCGTCCCGGTTCACGAACGGCCGGGTGATGCGGCTCGAGGAGCAGTTCCTGGCGCTCACCGGGGCGCCGCTCCGCCTCGACACCTTCGACGGCCCGGAGGGATCGTGGGCGGCGGCCCGGCAAGCGGTCGACCGGCGCCGGCCGGCGCTGCTGCTCACCGACCTCTACCACCTCGACCACTACGGCTCGTCCGCGCGCTTCCCCGGTCACGCCGTCGTCCTCGCCGGTTACGACGACGAGGTCGCGTACCTCGCCGACACGGGGTTCGAGGAGCTGCAGACGACCCGGCTCGAGAACCTCGCGGCGGCGCGCCACGGCGACCTGCCGATCGCCCCCCTCGCCGGCCACATGGTCACGGTCCCCGAGCGGGCGGAGGTCGGCGACGTCCGAGCCGCGGCGCCGGCGGCGATCGCTCACGCCGCCGAGGGCATGCTCGCGCCCGACCTCGGCGCGTACCAGGGGCTGCCGGCGCTGCGCCGGTTCGCCGCCGAGGTCGCCGGCTGGCCGGAGACGGCCCCCGACTGGCGGTGGTCGGCGCGCTTCTGCCACCAGGTGATCGAGCGCCGCGGCACCGGCGGCGGAAACTTCCGGCGGATGTACTCGCGGTTCCTCGACGAGGTCGCCGCCGCCTGCCTGGCGCCGGTCGCGGGTGGGGCGGAGCTCGCGGCGGAGGCCGCCGAGCGTTGGAGCGCCCTCGCGGCGGCGCTGCTCGCGGCGAGCGAGCTCGACGATCCCGGCCCCGAGCTCCGGGCGGCCGTCGAGGAGGCCGCCGGCGGCGTGCTCGAGGCCGAGGAGCGCCTTTGGCCGGCGCTCGCCGGCGCGATCGGGACCGCTAGCTCCTGAGGGTCGCGAAGTATCCGACCGCCGGCCCCGAGCGGCGCTCGAGCCGCAGCCCGGCCGTGCTCGCGCGCCGCTCGAGCGCGGCGGGGGAGACGTAGTGGGGATCGACCGCCAGCTCGCCGACGACGAGGCGGCCTCCGGGACGGAGCACGCGGGCGACCTCCGCCAGGGCGACGCCCTGGTCGGGGATCTCGCCGAGGACCGTGATCAGGACGCAGGCGTCGAAGCCTTCGTCGTCGAACGGGAGCGACCGGGCGTCGGCGCGGGTGGGGTGGACGTTCTCCAGGCCCCGGCGACGCGCGCTCTCGCTCGTGTGGTCGAGGAACTCCTGCTGCACGTCGACGATGTCGACCCGGCCGCCCGGCCCCACCCACTCGGCGAGGTCGAGGGTGTAGTAGCCGGTGCCCGGGCCGATCTCGAGCACCCGCTCGCCGGTCGTCGGCTCGAGCGCCTCGCGGAGCGCGGCTCGGGTGATCAGCGGATGCGGGAGCTCGACGAAAAGCCGCTGGCCGTAGGGGCAGGCGGACGGGTTCTTGCGCCACCACCAGAGCGCGCCGGCGGCCGCCGCGGCGGCCCCGATCGCAAGCCTTCCGATCACATCGCGACGTTAGCAAACCCTAGGGGGGTATGGGACCCGTCACGCCGCCGATCGCCGGCGGGCTCGCTAGTCGCCCGAGAAGCCGATCGTGTGCGGGGATCCGGCGATGCGGATGAAGACGACCTTGTCGAGGTCGAGGGCGAGGGTCCCGTCGTCGGTCTCGAGGTCGTGCCAGCCGTCGCCGCGCTCGACCTCCTTGCGCAGTGCCGCGAGCGGCTTCTCGTCGATCCGCACGCTCACCACCTGGCCTCCGACGAGGCCGATCTCCGCCCGTTGCATGGTCGCCATCAGTGCACCTCCGCTGGTTCCACGATCTCGGTCAGCACGCCGCCGGTCGCCCGCGGGTGCACGAACGCGACCCGACTCTGGCGGATGCCGGCTCGCGGCTCGGTGTCGATCAGCCTCACGCCTCGTTCCTTGAGGCGGTCGAGAGTCGCGTCGATGTCGCCGACCCGGTAGGCGACGTGGTGGAGCCCCTGCCCGCTCCGGGCCATGAACCGGCCCACGGGGGTCTCGGGGCCGAGCGGGCGCAGTAGCTCGACGTGGCAGTCGCCGACGTCGAGCAAGACCGCCTCGACGCCCTGCTCCTCCACCGTTTCGCGGTGGGCGAGCGGCATTCCCAGCGTGCCCTCGTAGAGCTCTACGGCCGCCTCGAGGTCCTCGACGGCGATCCCGACGTGATCGATCAGCTCGAACATCGGCCCGAGTCTATTGGCGGCGATCCTCGGGTCGCCGCCGTGGTCCGCCACGAGCGCCGCCCGCCGGTCGCGCACGGTCGCGGTAGCCTGGTGGCGTGGTTGGCGCAGCGGTTGCCTTCGCGGTCATCCTCATCCCGGCCGCCGGCTTCGCGCTCCTGCTCGCCGCCCCGGCGCTCGACGTGCGCTGGGAGCACCATCCGTCGCACTTCTGGCTCGTCGTCGCGGCCGCGGCCGTGACCGCGACCCTCGCCTACGTGACCGGAAGCGCCGCCGACCGCCGCGGCGACTCGCGCCTGTTCGGGGTCTCGATCGCGTTCCTCGCCGCCGGGGGCTTCCTCGCTCTGCACGCGCTCGCCACCCCGGGCGTGCTGCTCGACTCGTCGAACCGCGGGTTCCTGATCGCGGTTCCGGTCGGGCTCGTCGTCGCGTCGGTTGCCGCCGCGGCATCGAGCGTGATCCCGGAGGTGGCGCGGTCGCCCGCGGTCGCCGGGCGGGCGCGGGTCGTCCGCTGGGCCCTGGTCGCCCTGATCGCGGCCTGGGGGATCGCCACCGTCGCCGGCTTCGAGCCGCTCGCCGCCGAGGCGAAGGTCGAGCGCGCCTCGGGGGCGATCGCGATCCCGGCGGTGATCGGCGCCGCGCTCTTCCTCGCCGCGGCGATCCGGTTCGGGGCGATCGCCCGCGCGCGCGACGCCCTGCTGCCGATCGCGGTCGCGACGAGCTTCGTGCTCCTCGCCGAGGCGATCCTCGCGACCGCCTTCGCGCGCAACTGGCACGCGACCTGGTGGGAGTGGCACGTCCTGATCCTCGCCGCCTTCGCCCTCGTCGCCCTCGCCGCCCGCCGGGAGTGGCGCGAGGAGCGGTTCAGCTCGCTCTACACCCCGGAGGTCGCCCGGGGCCGCCGCGGCGTGACGATCGTCTTCGCCGACCTGGTCGGGTTCACGTCCTACTCGGAGCATCGCGACGCCGCCGAGGTGTCGGCGATGCTCAACGCCTACTTCGAGGTCGCGATCCCGCCGACCGTCCGCGAGCACGGCGGCACGATCGACAAGCTGATCGGCGACGCCGTGATGGTGACCTTCAACGCCCGCGGCGACCAGCCCGACCACGCCGAGCGGGGCGCGCGGGCGGCGCTCGCGATCCGCGACCGCACCGAGGAGGTCGCCCGGGCGCATCCGGGCTGGCCCCGGTTCCGGATCGGCGTCAACACCGGCGAGGCGATGGTCGGGGTGGTCGGCGCCGCCGGCGGGCGCAGCTACACGGTGATCGGCGACGCGGTGAACGTCGCCTCCCGGCTCGAGGCGGCGGCGCCGCCGGGCGCCGTGGTCGTCGGCCCGGAGACCCTCGCCGCGCTCGACCGACCCGACGCCGAGCCGCTCGGCGAGATCGAGGTCAAGGGCAGGGCCGAGCCCGTGGCCGCCCACCTGCTGCGCCGGGCCTGAGGGCGCCCCCGACGGTCGCGCCGATCGCGGTTGCTCAGCATCGACGTCGCTCCGGCCGCGCCGAGGCTGAGGATCGCGGGTGGCCTCAGCCCTCGCCGCGCTCCGGCGGCTCGCTGGCGAGCGCCTCGGCGGCCGGAGCCGCCGAGCGGCGATGCTCGAGCACCTCCTCGGGCACCCGTTTGCGACCCA
>Ga0299914_10003057_pt1 | contig 11732 bp, 15 predicted proteins | sample RVTome_10_FD_201361 | JGI IMG/M metagenome (GOLD analysis project Ga0299914, IMG submission 201361) | Soil microbial communities from uranium-contaminated site in the Upper Colorado River Basin, Wyoming, United States - RVT153D57 (version 2) ... | reverse complement strand
CGACTCGGTGATCCCGGAGAAGACCGCGGACGCCGTCCCAGGATGGATCCCGGCATCGATCAGGTCCCGCCGAGCGTGCTCCATCCGCCCCGTCCGCGTCGGCAGGGCATCCGTCTTCCTTCGATGATGACCCGTCCTTGATTCACCGACTTCACGGTTCGGTTTCGCTCAGTCAAGAGGTGACACGGCTGCCATCGCCACGTCGAGCAAGTTCCCGGGTGAGGCTGTCCCAGCCCCTGATGCCCATGCCGAACGGGCTGCCTCGAGGCATGAGATCGCGGCGCCGGCAAGCGCTTCCGCTTCGAGCTGACCCCACTCTGTCATTGAGCCGCTGCCGGAGCGGACTCGCTCGAGCAGTACGGCAGCGATGCCGAGTCGCCACCGGGTCTGCTTCTCCAGGTGCTTGGCATACAGGACCGGGGTGTCGTAGATGATCCGCATGATGACGAGCCCGCGCTCGTCGCGCTCCAGCTGTTCGATCAGCGGATCGAACGCACGGCGCACTGCCATCCAGGGCCCCTCTTGAGGCGGCCTGCGACTCAGCGCCGTCACGACGTCCTCGCCGATGGCGGCGAAGGTGTGCGTGATCAGCTCGTCCTTGCCGGAGAAGTAGCGGAAGAACGTCCGCGGCGACATACCGGCCCGCGCGGCGATCTCGCTGACGGTGGTCGCGTCGTATCCCTGCGCCGCGAACAGCGTCAGCGCGGCATCCGCGGCCGCATCCCGTACGGCACGCTTCTTGCGGTCGCGCAGACTCGATCCGCTCGACATCTCCATGCTCCGATCCTACGACAACTGCAACATTTGGCACAGTCTGCCATCATTGGCATAGACTGCCCATACTGATTCGAGTACACAGAGAGAAGCAGGCCAATGCCTCAGACGATCATCATCACCGGCGCCAGCGACGGAATCGGCGCCACGGCCGCTCGCCAGCTCTCCGCCGCCGGAGAGCACGTGGTCATCGTGGGCCGCTCGCCCGAGCGCACCGCCGCGATCGCCAACGAGCTCGGCGCACCCCACCACCTCGTCGACTACAGCGACCTCGACCAAGTCCGCGTCCTCGCCGATGAACTTCTCGCGGCATACCCTCGCATCGACGTCCTCGCCAACAACGCCGGCGGCATCATGCCCGACCACCACCTCACCAAGGACGGTTTCGAGCAGACCCTGCAGGTCAACCACCTGGGCGGCTATCTCCTGACCCGGCGCCTTCTGCCCCGCCTGATCGAGAGCAGGGCGAAGGTGATCCAGACCTCCAGCATGGTCGCCAAGACCTTCGGACGCATCGACCTCGCCGACCTGCAGAACTCCCGGAAGTACACTGCGAACAAGGCCTATGGGGACGCCAAGCTGGCCAACATCCTGTTCACCCGCGAGCTGCACCGCCGCCACCACAGCGATGGAATCAGCACCGCCGCCTTCCATCCCGGCGTGGTCGCGACCAGCTTCGGAAGCGACAGCCACGGCGTGGTGAAGTTTCTCTACTACAACCCCTTGATGCGGCGGTTCCTCGTCAAGCCGGAAGACGGCGGGGCGCGACTGACCTGGCTTGCCTCCGGCACACCGGGCACGACCTGGCAGTCGGGTGAGTACTACGAGAAGAACCGGACCAACAAGAGCTCCGACCAGGCCAACGACGCAACACTGGCCACCGAGCTGTGGGACGCCAGCGAGAAGCTCGTCGCACCCTGGCTCTAAGCCTCGATCGGCCGGCTCGGCATGAGTTGATCGTCGCCGACGCGGGGTGAGGATGCCGGGGCGCGAGGATCTACCGGACCTCTCGTGTCCGGGTGTTCGACGTTGTCCCTTGAACTCTGTAGATGCGGTGTCGCTGGTAGGGGCGTAGACGTTGAGGCGCTACACAGTAGCCATCAAGCGAAGTGGGAGCCCACGCTTTCGGTTCTCCAAGGTTTCGGGATGAGGCTGTTGTGTTGCTCGCCTGCCCTGGATAAGGGATTTCTTCAGGATGCGAGCGGGATCTTCCAATAGAGCGGTCCGAGTGTCTTTCCTAAGTTGAGGTAGTCACGTCGTCAGCCTCAAGGAAGCCCCATGACCGTTATCGCCACCCCCGGCGCGATCTCCCGAACACAGACCCGGCGTCTCGCGATCGGCGCAGGTGCCGGTACATCGCTGGAGTTCTTCGACTTCTCGATCTATACCGTCGCCTCCGCCCTGGTCTTCCCATCGATCTTCTTCGCTGGCGATACCGATCCGTGGTTTGCCTCGTTCATGAGCCTGGCGACGTACACGCTCGGGTACATCGTTGCCCCTGTCGGCGCCGTGGTCATGGGCTGGTATGGCGACAAGCACGGTCGCCGCAAGGCGATGCTGTTCACCTTCTACCTGATGGGCGGTGCCACTGTCCTGATGGGGTTGCTGCCGACGTACGCATCGATCGGTGTCGCCGCGCCGGTGCTGCTGGTGGTTCTGCGGTTGGTGCACGGCTTCTCCCGCGGCGGTGAGCTGGGCGGGGCGTCGGTGCTGGCGGTCGAGCACGCCCCGATTCATCAGAAGGCCGCGTTCGGAGCCTTCGTCGCGCTGGGGTCACCGTTCGGTGCGCTGCTGGCCAACCTCGCATTCGTCCTTGTGTTCTATATGCCCCGCGAGGCCGTGGTCAGCTGGGGATGGCGCATCCCGTTCCTGGTGGGTGCAGCGGTGCTCGTGGTCGGCATCTGGGCTCGCAAGCGGCTCGAGGAGTCGCCTGTCTTCCGGGCACTCGAGAACGACCAGACTGAGCGCAGTATCGCGAGGATCCCGACCTGGAACCTGATTCGCGACAACTGGTCGAAGCTGCTGCTCGCAGCCGGTGTCAACATGGGCCTCAACGCCGTCATGTTCGTGCTGGCCGGGTTCATGCTCTCCTTCGCGGCCGGACCGGAGCCGAAGGGACTCGGCCTCGAGATCACGTCGGTGTTGTGGGGCATGGCACCTGGGCTGGTGCTGCACGCCGTCACCGTGTTCGCTGGTGCGCGTCTCTCGGACCGGCATGGTCGCAAGCCGGTGATGTTGATCGCGGCCGTCGCGATCCTGGCCTACACGCTCATGCTCTTTCCGCTGGCCCAGGCGGGCGGGATGATTCAGTGGACCCTCGCCGTGTCGATCGGGTTCTTCCTGACCGGGTTCCTCTTCGGCCCGCTTGTCACCTACCTCACCGAGCTCTTCACCCCCGAGCAACGCCAGTCCGGCGCTGGGATCGCCTACCAGCTCGGTGCCGTCTTGGGCGGCGGGTTGTCCCCGTCGATCGCCAACCGGCTGATCGAGTGGACCGGGGAGTCCGTCACGGTCGGCTACTACCTGGCCGGCGGCATGGTCTTGACGGTGATCTGTCTCATCGTGCTGCCCGAGACCGCGCCGGTCAAGGCATCCGCCGCGAACAACGCAGGGCACGCCCACCTGGTCCAGGATGCCACCTGAGCTCTGCAAGCCCGTCCCGTCTCTCCGAACTGGAGTCGGCCTCACGTCACACCGCATCAATCCTCGAGAACCAGGAGTCAGCATGACCACTCAGCAAGCTCTGTCCGCCGCGGTCCCGTCTTCGACCGTCCCCTCCTCCGGCGCGCCGGCCGTCCCGCCGGTCGACCCAGCTGAGATCGGCGTCCCGGTTCGGCCGGCGTCGGCCGACGTTGCCGAGGAGCGTCGGCGTCGTCAGATCGCCTTGGTCGGCGGCTACCGCCTGCTGTCCCGATTCGGGATGGACGAGGGGGTCGCGGGCCATATCACCGCGCGCGACCCCGAGCTCACCGATCACTTCTGGACCGCCCGTTGGGGCGCCTACTTCGGCAGCGTCGTACCCGACGACCTCATCTTGGTCGATGGCCGCGGGCGGATCGTCGAGGGTGTCGGGCCGCTCAACCTGGCGACGTTCGCGATCCACGCCGCGATCCACGACGCGCGGCCCGACGTCGTCGGAGCTGTCCATGCTCACGGCCTCTACGGCAAGACTTTCTCGGCCCTCGGCCTCGAGCTCGGGGCCATGACCCAGGACGCCACGGCGTTCTACGAGGACCACATCCTCTACGACGACTATGACGGCGTCGTGTTCGCTGAGGAGGAGGGCCGACGCATCGCGGCCCAACTCGGTGGGCGCAAGGCCGCCATCCTCGCGAACCATGGACATCTGACCGTAGGCACCACCGTCGAATCGGCAGTGTGGTGGTTCATCACCATGGAGCGATCCATGCAGGCCGAGCTGGTTGCTCGTTCTGCGGGCACCCCGAGGATGCTCGATCACGAGACAGCGCTGGCCACCGCGGCCACGGTCGGCGCGGAGGGGGTCGGCTGGTTCCAGTACCAGTCCATCATTCCCCGGATCATCCGCGAGCAGCCGGACTTCGCGGCACTCTGTGGAGGATCCGAGACCTGACATGACGCTGCAGGTACTGCTACGTCCGTCAGACCCGCCCGAAGACCTGGCGGCGCAGGCGCCGATCCCGCGATGCGGGGTTCCGGTTGCCAACGCCGGCTCGGCCAACGCCGGCGCGGTGGCCGAATGGTGGGCCGATGGACGCGTCCCGACCGACTTGATCCCCTCGGGCTCGTCGCTTCAGGCGACGCGGCTGGCACGGGCAATCGCCTCCTGGCTGCGCTTGTAGGGCTTCCGTCCGGGAGTTCTGGGTTCTGTGCGGGGCTTTCCGCTCTCCAGGAGCACACCGCCCCAGACTCCCCACTCCCGCCGGGCGGTCCCGAGCTCTAGGCAGATCTGCCGCATCGGGCAGTCGGCGCAGACCTGCTGCGCCTCGGCGAGCTGGGTGAGGTCCTCGGGGTGAAAGAGCTCCGGGTCCTCGCCCACGCAGGCCCACTCGTCGGTCCGGGGAGTCGGGTGCTTCAGCGTCAGCTCGTAGGTCTTGGTGCTGAATCCCTCTCCGAAGAGTGTGATGATCTCCATCTCGTTCACCTCCTGGCGATGCTGCTGGACATGAGAAAGGGCCGCTCCTGGTCTGTCGGAGCGGCCCTGGTGGATGCGGTGAGCACCTACGTCGGTTGCGGCTCCGAGCGCGCAAACTCCACGTCCTGGACCGGTCGGCCCAGGTGGTTGCAGATCGTCGTCTCGCGCATGACACCAATGGTATTCACCCGGCCCCAAGCGGGACCACTGGTTTGTCGTGGGAAACGTGCCGGTGACGACGGCTTAACCGGCGGCGTACGCGGGCTGGTTAGCGTCCGGGGATCCACCGTCCCCGACGTTTTAGGAGACCCGATGAAGGTCTTGAAGTCCCCGGCAGTCCTGATCCTCGTCGGTGCTGTCGCCGGCATCGTCTTCGGCCTGGTGGTGGGGGAGTGGGCGGCGAACCTCAAGTTCGTCGGTGACATCTTCATCCGGCTGATCCAGATGTCGATCGTTCCGCTGGTCGCCTCGTCGGTGATCGTCGCCACGGGCGCGATGACCGGGGCGGGCGCCGGCAAGCTGGCCGGGGCGACCTTCGGCTGGATGCTGGGGTTTGCGGTGGTCGCCGCCTTCGTCGGCTGGGGACTCGCGGAGCTGATCCAGCCGGGCTCGGGGATGCGCTATGACGGCGAGCTCGACCCGACCCTGACCGACTCGGCCGCGGCGACCGCGGTCGGGTGGCAGCAGACGGTGACCGGCTTCGTCTCCACCAACGTGGTCGAGGCGATGGCGACCGGGGCGATGGTGCCGATCATCGTCTTCGCCCTGATCTTCGGGCTCGCGCTCAACCGCTACACCGCGATGAACGGCCCGACCGTCGTGCTCACCTTCTTCGAGCAGATCCAGGCGATCGTCCTGCTGATGATCAGGTACGTCATGTTCCTGGCCCCCATCGGCGTCTTCTGCCTCCTCGCCGACCTCGCTGGTCGCGTCGGCTTCACGGTGGTCACCACCGCGCTCGCCTACCTGGGCGCGACTCTGGCCGGCGTGGTGATCATCTCCGCCCTCTACGTCGTCGTGGTCGTCGCCGTCACCCGGCTCAACCCGCTGCGCCTGCCCGCGAAGCTCGCCGAGCAGACCGTCGTGGCGATCACCACGACATCGTCGGCGGTCACCTTCCCGACGGTGCTGAAGAACGCGGTCGAGAAGTTCGGGATCTCGAAGCGGGTCGCCGACTTCACCCTCTCCCTCGGCATGACGATGGGCTCGGGCGGTGCGGTGCTCAACTACACGATCGTGGTGCTCTTCCTGGCGCAGGCGGCCGGTGTCTCGCTCTCCCCGGGGGACATCGCGCTCGGGATGGCGCTCGCGGTCCTGCTCAACATCGGCACCATCACGGTGCCCGGCGGGTTTCCGGTCGTCGCCATCTTCCTGGCCACGTCCCTGGACCTGCCCATCGAGGCAGCCGGGCTGCTCATCGCCGTGGACTGGTTCACCGGGATCCTGCGTACGTTCCTCAACGTGAACGGAGACACCATGGTCGCTCTGCTCGTGGCGCACGGCGCGGATGAGATCGACCGGGACGTGTACGCCGGGACGAAGCCGGTGGTGGAGCCCGTCGAGGAGGCCGCGGCCTGACACGATGGAGCCATGGACGTAGCCGCCCGCACCGCAGCCAACCGCCGCCTGCTCGCCGACTTCTTCGACGGCCTCGACGAGTCCCAGCTGGAGACGCAGAGCCTCTGCTCGGCCTGGACGGTGAGGGAGGTGCTGGGTCACAGCGCGATGCCGTTCTCGGTCGGGATCGGGCGGCTGCTGTGGCGCACGCTTCTGGCCCGAGGCTCCATCGACCGGGCCTCGGCCGCGATCGCCGAGGAGCAGGCGCGACGGCCGGTCGCCGAGCCGACCGGGCTGCTGAGGACGTACGCCACCAAGCGGGTGGCGGCGCCCGGGGTCGGCCCGATGGGGCAGTTCACCGACCACTGCATCCACCTGCGCGACTGCGCCCGACCGCTCGGTCTCGACACCGACGTACCGCTCGACGACTGGCGGGCGGTGCTCGACTGGCTGCCGACCAAACAGGCCTCGCTCGGGGTGGTCCCTGCTGGACGGCTCGACGGGCTCGCGCTGCGCGCGACCGACCAGGACTGGTCCTGGACTGCGGCCGATGGCTCGGGCGAAGAGGTCGCCGGTCCCAGCGAGGCCTTGGCGATGACGCTCTCCGGACGGTCGGTCGCGCTGGCCGATCTCGACGGACCGGGGGTGGTGACGTTGCGGGAGCGTCTCGGCTGGTCCGGGTAGGCTCCGCGGACGTGGAGGCTCCTGCTCGGATCTGGTTCGGGTACATCGCCGCGGTGGGGATCGCGGTGATCGGGCTGATCACCCTGGACCCGCTGGCGTTCGGGCTGGCCGTCGCCGTGCTGATCGCGACGGTGCTGGGGGAGTGGTACCGCGGTCGACAGGCCGCGCTCGCCGCTGCCGTGGGGGCCGGCGACCTTGCGGACCTGGTCTCCCGATGGGCCCGCGGCTGGGCCTACGCGCGGGGCTTCCCACGGCCCGCGGCGGCGCCCGGAGGCGTACGCGTCGAGGTGGGGCAGCCCGGCCGCCGGGTCGAGTGGGTGGCGACCGACGACGCGGACACGCTCGCCGGGCTCGTCGACACCGCCCGGGCCACGCCGGAGGCGTGGCTGTCGGTGGTGACGGAGTCGCCCGCGGGCGTACGTCCCTGGATCGCCGAGGCCGGGCTGGACGCCGCCGACGGCAAGGAGGTCCTGATGTCGATCGACCTCGCCGACCACGCGTTCCGAGCTCTCCCGGAGGGCTATCTCGCCGAGGCGGAGCGCGACGGCGGCGTCATCACCGTGACGGTCAGCGCGGGTGAGGCTGTCGCGGCGGGCGGGCGGATCGCCGTCATCGGCGCCGACGCCGTCGCCGACCGGGTCCAGACCGACCCCGACCACCGGCGTCGCGGGCTCGGCGGCGCGGTGATGAGCCTGCTCGCCGCGGCCGCCCGGGAGGCCGGTGCGGTCCGTGGTCTTCTGGTCGCCAGCGAGCTGGGCGAGCCTCTCTACGCCGGCCTCGGCTGGCGCGTCGAGGCCAGTCTGGTGACCGCGCGATCAGGCACGCCGCGTACCTCCGTCGAGTCCCGGCACGGCTAGTGCGAACTGTGATTGAGTGTCGCCTATGAACGACTCCGCGACCCCTGAGCCTGATGCCCCTGTGTCCGACTCCCAGCAGGAGGCTGACATCGCCGCGTTCTGGGACGACGTGAAGCACCACGCCCACCTCAGCGCCGCGCCCGGCTACTTCGGGGCCTCGCCGCTGGAGGCGCTGCAGCCGCCGGCTTGGGCCTTCGGCGGGACGCCGGAGGAGGCAGACGGTCTGCTCGAGCTCGTCCTCGAGGGGGTGAAGACCGCGACGGCCACTGCGCAGTGGGACTTCGAGAACGGAGACGAGCCGCTCCCGACCGTGGGCGGCATGAGCATCATCCTCGACGGGTCCGGTCATCCGCGGGCACTGATCGCCACCACCCAGGTCGACATCGCCCCGTTCCGGGAGGTGCCTGAGGAGTTCGCCCGGCTGGAGGGCGAGGGCGACCTGTCGCTCGAGTACTGGCGCGAGGTGCACGAACGCTTCTTCACCGAGTTCGCCGGTCCTGACCACGAGTTCAGCGAGGACATGCCAGTCGTGATGGAGCAGTTCGAGCTCGTCTGGCCAAAGCCTGAGTGACCTCTGCGTGGGTGAGCAGCAGGCCCGCCTCGAGGCGGGCGAGTGGTATCTCGACGATGCCGAGCTCCAGAGCCTCCGCCGCGACTGCTGGCGGTGGTTGGACCGCTTCAACGCCGCCGGGGCGGACGAAGACGACGTACGCCACAAGATGCTGTGTGAGCTGCTCGGCCAGGTCGGCTCGGGCGTCGAGGTCGTGCCTCGCTTCCAGTGCTCCTACGGCTACAACATCAGCCTGGGCGATCGGGCATTCGTCAACGCCAACGCCTTTTTCATGGACGACGCGCCGATCCGGGTCGGCGCCGACGTCCGTATCGGGCCCGGCGCGCAGCTGGTGACCGCTCTACACCCGATCGACGACCCCGACCGGCGGCGTGAGGGCTGGGAGCGGGCGCTGCCGATCGAGGTCGGCTCGAACGTCTGGCTGGGCACGAGCGTCACCGTCGGCGCGGGGGTGAGGATCGGTGCCGACTCCGTGATCGGTGCGGGAAGCGTCGTACTGAGCGATGTGCCTGCTCGGGTCGTTGCGGCGGGAACGCCGGCGAGAGTGATCCGAGAAGTCGGATGATGGGCACATGACACCGACCGAGCTGACCGAGCGGGTCCGGGAGATCTGCCTCGGGTTCCCGGAGAGTGCTGAGCGGGTGACCCACGGTGCGCCCGGGTTCTTCGTGAAGAAGCAGTTCGTGATGCTGTGGCCGCAGGGACATCACGGGCGCGACGAGCCGCATCTGTGGGCGGCCGCTGCGGCGGGGGTGCAGGCGGAGGTCGTCGGGGACGATCCCGAGCGGTTCTTCGTACCTCCCTACGTCGGTGGGCGCGGCTGGGTCGGCATGCGGCTCGACGGTGACGTCGACTGGGCCGAGGTCGCCGAGATCTGCCAGGACGCGTATCGGCACATCGCGCCGCCTCGACTGCTGCGCGACCTGGACCGGTAGCGTACGGACATGCCCAACGTCGCCGTCCCGGTCGCTCGGATCCAGCGCTGGGTCGACAACTTCGCCGCGCGCCACGGCCAGACCCGGCTCGCGGTCGACTCCGGCGCGCTGACCGGTGCCGCGGCCGACGGCTCCTCGTTCATCGCGGCGCTGCCGTTCGAGAAGACGTACGCCGGACCGGCCGAGGTCGAGGCGTTCATCGCCGCCTCGGCGGCGCCACGGGAGTGGGGCCTCCTGCTGGTGCGCAAGGGCGGCTTCGCGATCGCCCGGATGAGCGGCGGTGAGATCGCCGACCACAAGATCGGGCGCAGGCACGTCCAGGGGAAGACCAAGGCGGGTGGGTGGAGCCAGCAGCGCTTCGCCCGGCGCCGGGCCAACCAGGCCAGCGCTGCGTACGAGGCGGCGGCCGAGCATGCCGCGCGGATCCTCGACGGGCTGCGAGGCCCGCTCGTCACCGGCGGCGACCACGGCGGCGTCGACGACGTGCTCGAGGACCGGCGGCTGGCGTCGCTCACGGTGACCGGACCGTGGCTGGCCGTGCAGGACCCCAACCGCGCGGTGCTCGATCAGGCGATCGAGGAGGCCCAGAAGGTGCGTATCGAGGTCCTCAACGCCGACAGCTGACGCGTCAGGGGAGCTGCCAGACTCCCGGCGAACCCTTGATCATCAGTCCGTCGGTCAGGAGCGTCTGGCGGGCGCGTCGCGCCGCGTAGCGCCAGCGGAGCTCGCCTTCCGGGGTGGTCTCGAAGTCACCGGGGAGGAGGCTGTCGCCCAGCTGGTTCTCGAGCTCGTCGAGGACGTCGTCGGCGGACATCGAGCCGCCGGCGGTCTCGAGGATCTCGAGGATGAGCGGCGCGAAGGCGGCCGGCGGGGTCCACTTGCGGGGAGCGGACTTGGTGACGACCTTCGGCGCGGCGGCCGTCGTGCTCGTCGTGGTCTTGCGCACCCGGGTTGTCGGCTTCTTCACTGGAGCCGGAGCGGGCGGGGCCGGGGGCCGCCCATGGATGCACTGTGACTTCGGCAGGTCACACAGCTCGCAGTAGTCAGTCTCGGACATCGGCTCAACCCTATCGGCCCCAGGATCAAACTCAGCATCCCGTCGTCGCATCCCGGCTGTGAGTGCCGTTGCGACCTGCGAGGATGCGCTACTTTGGCAAGCATGTGGCAGCCCGACCCAGGGTGGCTCGTCCTTCCCGGCGGCACCGGACCCTCCACGCTGGGGGTCTGGCGCACCGCCGTGGGCGAGGAGCAGGAGCCGGTCGTCGTCAAGCGCCTCGGGCAGCCGGGGGCGTACGATCCGGTCGAGCTGAGCCGCCGGCGCCATTTCGCCTACTGGCGGCGGGCGGCGGACGTCGCCACCGCAGGGCTCGTCGACGACACCCCGGGCATGATCGCCGCCCGCACGAGCGTCGCCGAGGACGACGAGGGCATCACCCTGACCAGCGAGTGGGTCGAGGACGCCGCCAACTCCGGGCTCTTCGCGGCGCTCTCGATGGGCCGCTTCGCCGACGCGGACCTGGGCGAGGGGCGCTGGCTGGCGCGCGACCAGTTCCGGGACCGGATCGCGCGGGTGGAGTACAACGGCGGCTGGCCGACGATGATGCGTACGACCGCCGCGGACATCGCCCACACCCTCTGGGATCGTCGCGGGCGCTTCACCAACCTCCTAGACGAGCTTCCCCAGGTCGCCCAGCACGGCGACCCGGCGCCGCAGAATCTCCTCGGCCGCACCGACGACGGCGAGCGGCTGATCGCGATCGACTGGTCGAGCCTCGGACACGGCCCCGTCGGTGGTGACCTCGGGCTCTATCTGCTGCACGCCCGGGAGTCGTTCGAACCCCTGCTGGAGGCGTACGTCCTGGGGCTGCCCGCTGGCATCGCGACGCGTGACGAGGTGACCCTCGGAGCGCAGATCAGCGCCGTCTACACCGCGCTCAGCCGCGCCGAGTGGGCACTGAGCCGGATCAAGCCGGGAGAGGGTCCGCTGCTCGCGAAGTTCCGCCACCCCGCTGTCGCGCCGCACCTGCGGACCCTGCAGAAGCAGGCACCGCTGGTGGAGGCGCTGCTCGAGATGTGAGGCGCCTGGTCTCAGGGGTCACATGTGCAACACGGCTCAGGCAATCCCTGCACTTCTCAGGTGTTGCATTGCCCGAGAAGTGCAGGGATAACCGGTTAACCGGGTATACCTGCACGGGCCTACGGGTTGTACATATACCCAGCCTGTCAGGGGTAGCAGCCGG
>Ga0299914_10003056_pt1 | contig 11733 bp, 7 predicted proteins | sample RVTome_10_FD_201361 | JGI IMG/M metagenome (GOLD analysis project Ga0299914, IMG submission 201361) | Soil microbial communities from uranium-contaminated site in the Upper Colorado River Basin, Wyoming, United States - RVT153D57 (version 2) ... | reverse complement strand
AAGGCACCCAAGGCTACCCCTGGCACCCTGGCACCCTGGCACCCTGGCACCCTGGCACCCTGGCACCCTGGCACCCAAGGCAACCCAGGCCCCCTGGCACCCAGGAGGCACCCCGGCACCCAGGCAACCCCAGGGACCAGGGACCCGACCCGAGTTGACGTGACGCGATGGATGCGCTATTCGTACAGGGAATGACGTCGCACGCGATCCAGCTCACCTGCGCGTGTACCCGGCCCATGAGGGCCGTCGAGCCGATCGTGTGTGCATGCCGCGGGGCGACCTGATCGTCAGGCCGCCTGCCGTCACCGATTTTCTCGAAAAGGCCCGGACCGATGGTTCCGGGCCTTTTTGTTTTTCTGTCAGGAGTTGCCTGTGACGATGCTTCCGGACACGGCGCCGGTGCGACCCGTCGAGCCGGGCGCGCGGGAGGGCCTCGACGCCGCGGTCGGGCGCACACCGCTCGTGCGCCTGCCCCGGTTCGAGCCCCGGCCGGGCGTGCGGCTCTATGCCAAGCTCGAATCGCGCAACCCCGGCGGTTCGGTGAAGGACCGCGCCGCGCTCGCCATCATCCGCGAGGGCGAACGGACGGGCTCGCTGCGCCCGGGCCGCGCGATCCTGGACGCCACGTCCGGCAACACCGGGATCGCCTACGCGATGCTCGGCGCCGCGCGGGGCTACCCCGTCCGGCTCGCGGTGCCCGGCAACATCACGCCGGAGCGGCGGCGGCTCCTCGAGGTCTACGGCGCGGATCTGATCGACACGGATCCGATGCTCGGGTCCGACGGCGCGATCCTGGAAGCGCGGCGGCTCCACGACGCCGAGCCTGACAGGTATTTCTACGCGGACCAGTACGGCAACCCGGCGAACTGGCGCGCGCACTACGAGACCACCGCCCCGGAACTGCTCGAGCAGACCGTCGGCCGCCTGACCCATTTCGTGGCCGGGCTCGGCACCAGCGGCACGTTCGTCGGCGCCGGCCGGCGGCTGCGCGAGACGGTCCCCGGGATCGCGCTCGTCTCCGTTCAGCCCGACTCGCCGCTCCACGGCCTCGAGGGGCTCAAGCACATGGCGTCGGCGCTCGTGCCGGCCATCTACGATCCGCGTCTCGCCGACGTCGCCCTCACCGTCGCGACCGAGGACGCGCTGGACCTCACGAGGCGGCTCGCGCGGGAGGAAGGGCTCTTCGTCGGACCGTCCAGCGGCGCCGCGCTCGCGGCCTCGCTCGAGATCATGGACGGCCTCGATCGCGGTGTCGTCGTCACGGTATTCCCCGACGGCGGCGACCGCTACATGTCGGAGCGATTCTGGACGGAGGCGGCGGACCCGCCCCGGGGCGGGCGGCTGCGCATCGAGCCCGGCGCCCTCGCCCGCATCCGTCTCCACGGCGAGGCGAGCTATCCGCACGAGTGCTGCGGCGCGCTGCTCGGCGCCGAAGCGGGACACGCGATCTCGGCGCTGCCGCTCGACAACGTCACGGACGGCGAACGGAGGCGCCGGTTTCTCATCAGCCCCGACGCGTACCGCCGGGCCGAAGCGGAAGCGGACCGCACGGGCCGGCGGCTCCTGGGCTTCTACCACTCGCACCCGGATCACCCGGCCGAACCATCGGCGTTCGATCTGGAGCACGCGTGGCCGAATCTGAACTACGTCATCGTGCCGGTCCGGAACGGGCGCGCCGAAGGCCTGCGATCCTGGCGCCTGCGAGCGGATCGGTCGCGATTCGAGGAAGAGGAGCTCTTGTAGCACAGACTTCGAGGGCTGCCTGGCACTGACACGGCACAGGCACGACGTCCACGACGATCACGACGCTCACGACGACAGAGAGGCAACCCAAGGCCGCGTCGTGGTCTTCGTGGTCGTCGTGATCGTCCGGCGCGAAAGCGCCCACCGCGTACGTTTGCTGGTGGCAGCCCCGTCGCGCAGGTCTCCTTTCCGCGGTTAGCGGAGAGCGGATCGCGGATCGCGGTTTCTGCATCAATAGGCCTGCCAGCCGGCGAGCGGTTGCCATCACTACGAGGAGTCACACACATGTCTGTTCGCATTCTCATCCCCACGCCGCTCAGGCCCTATACCGGCGATCAGGCCGCCGTGGACGTCGACGGCCGCACCGTCGGCGAGCTGCTGCGGCAGCTCACCGATCGCCACGCGGCGCTCGGCCCGCACCTCTTCCGCGAGGACGGCCGGCTGCGCAGCTTCGTCAACCTTTATGTGAACGACGAAGACATCCGACAGCTCGAGGGCGAGGAGACCGCCGTCAGCGAGCGCGACACGGTCAGCATCGTGCCGTCGGTGGCCGGCGGGTCCGGGCTCACCGAGGCGCCGGCGGACCTGCCGGACCTGACGCAGGAGGACGTGGCGCGCTACAGCCGGCACCTCATCATGCCGGAGGTGGGCGTCGAGGGCCAGCGGAGGCTCAAAGCGGCGCGCGTCCTCTGCGTCGGCGCCGGCGGGCTCGGCTCGCCGGCCTCGCTCTACCTGGCGGCCGCCGGCGTGGGCACGCTCGGCCTGGTCGATTTCGACACGGTGGACTCGAGCAACCTCCAGCGTCAGATCCTCTATGGGACTCCCGACGTGGGCCGCCCGAAGCTCGCCGCGGCGCGGGACCGCCTGACGGGGCTCAACCCCGGCATCCAGATCGTCACGCACGAGGGCCCGCTCACGGCGGCCAACGCCCTCGAGATCATCCGCGACTACGACATCGTCGTGGACGGCGCCGACAACTTCCCGGCGCGGTACCTGGTCAACGACGCGTGCGTGCTGCTGGGCAAGGCGAACGTCTATGGCAGCATCTTCCGCTTCGACGGCCAGGTCTCGGTGTTCGCGACCGCCGGCGGGCCGTGCTACCGGTGCCTGTATCCCGAGCCGCCGCCGCCCGGCCTGGTGCCGAGCTGCGCGGAAGGCGGCGTGCTCGGCGTGCTGCCTGGGATCATCGGCACGATCCAGGCCGCCGAGGCGATCAAGCTGATTGTCGGCGCCGGCCAGCCGCTCGCCGGCCGGCTGCTCCTGTTCGACGCGCTCGACATGGCCGTGCGCGTGATGAAGCTGCGCCGGGATCCGAACTGCGTCGTCTGCGGCGCGAAGCCGACCGTCACGGCGCTCGTCGATTACGAGCAGTTCTGCGGCATCCGTCCGGCGCCGGCCCCGGCGCTCCCGCCGGAGCACGTGACAACCGTGGAGGCGCTCGCCGATCGCGTGCGCCGCGGCGAGCCGGTCTGGATCCTCGACGTCCGCGAGCCGCGTGAGTTCGAGATCTGCCGGATCCCCGGATCGGCGCTGATCCCGCTCGGCGATCTGCCGAAACGGCTCGGCGAGATCCCGCGTGGCGAAGGCGCGCCGGACCTCGTCGTGCACTGCAAATCCGGCGTGCGCAGCGCGAAGGCCGTGAACCTGCTGCGCGAGCACGGATTCGATCGCGTGGCGAACCTCGAGGGCGGGATACTTGCGTGGATCGATCGGGTCGATCCCTCGCAGTCGAAGTACTGACCCCCCTTCGGTCCCTGGGTCCCTGGGTCCCTGGGTCCTGGGTCCCTGGGTCCGGGTCCCTTGTCCTCGGTCCCACGGTCCGGGTCCCTTGGTGTCCTTGTCCCCGAGTCCCTCATCCCTCGCGTCCCAAGTCAGGGACGCGGCAAGCTTCCAGCCGGGCGAACCAAGACGCCGCGGGACACGGGACCGAGGACACGAGGACCGAGGACACGAGGACGAGGACACGAGGACCGGAGGACCAGGGACGCAGGGACACGGACCCAGGGACCCAGGACCAGGGAGCCAGGGACCCAGGGACCGAATGGTTGACGCCACCCGGCTGGGGGCAGTAGCGTTGCGGCTGGACCATGGCCCGCGATCCCCGACGAGACTCCGACCGGGGTTCCCGGCTCGACACCGGCGACCGCATCGGACCGTACGTGATCCTCGAGATGCTCGGCTCGGGGGGCATGGGGGAGGTCTTCCGCGCGCACGACGAGCGGCTCGGACGCGACGTGGCCATCAAGCGGCTCGCCGACTCGGCCATTGCGGACGACGACGCCCGCCGCCGCGTGCTGCGCGAGGCGCGCGCGGCCGCCGCGCTCTCGCATCCCAATATCGCCGCCGTCTTCGACGTCCTCGAGACGCCGGACGGCCTCGCGATTGTCATGGAGTTCGTGGCGGGCGAGTCCCTCGGGGCGCGTCTGGCGCGGGGTCCCCAACCGCCGGCCGAGGCGCTCCAGATCGCGCTCCAGATCGCCGATGCGCTCACGGAGGCGCACGACCGCGGCGTCATCCACCAGGACCTCAAGCCCGCCAACGTGCACCTGACGCCCGGAGGCAAGGCCAAGATCCTCGATTTCGGGATCGCTCGGACGACCCGGGTCCCGCAGGAGGACGCCGGCCGTCCCGACACCGCCGCCGGACAGATCATCGGCACGCCGGGCTACATGGCGCCCGAGCAGATGTCGGGCGGACGGATCGACGCGCGCACGGACATCTACGGCGCGGGCCTGCTGCTGTTCGAGATGCTCACCGGACGCCGGGCCTTCGATCAGCCGGATCTCTTCGCGCGCGCCCGCGCGATCCTCGGGGGCGCCGCCCCGCGCATCGAGGACATCGACCCATCCCTGCCCCGGCATCTGAGCGCGCTCGTCTCCCGGGCGATGGCGGTCGAGCCGGAGGACCGGTTCTCGAGCGCCCGCGAGTTCCACGGCGCGCTCGCGCACGCCGCCCGCCTGCTGAGCGACGTCCCGACGATCGATGACACGGATCGGGCGCGGGCGAGATCGGGCATCCACTGGGCGGGCACACGGCGCCGCCTGCGGCAGCATCGGATGGCGCTGGCAATCGCCGCGGTCCTGATCGCGGCCGGGGCGCTGGTGGCATGGCGATCGATCCGGGACGCGTGGTCCCCTTCCGTGTCGGCGCATGGCGCGACGCTCGGCGTGCTGCCGCTCCGGAACGGTTCGGGCGATGCACGCGACGACGCCCTGGCGCTGGGCCTGACCGAGGGCGTCGCCGCGCGGCTGTCGGCGCTGCGCTGGGTCCGCGTGCTGTCGCTCGACGATTCACGCGAGGCCGCGGCGGGCGGCTCCGACCCCACGCGCGCCGCGCGCGCGCTCGGCGCGACGCTCGTCCTCGACGGCGCCCTTCGCCGAACAGGCGACGCGCTCGAAGTCGAGGTCGCGCTCGTCCGCCACGACGGACATCGCATGCCGGCCGGCCGCTACACGGGCGAGGCGTCCCGGCCCTTTGCGCTGCACCAGAAGGTGGCCGACGGTGTGACTGCCGTGCTGGACGCCGAGGGGCTGGCGGCCACGGCGGCCTCGCCCGACGTCGCGCCGCCGACGACCAGCCAGGAGGCCTATGCCGAGTACGCCCAGGCGCGCCTCTTTCTCGAGCGGCCCGACGTGCCGGGGAATCTCGACCACGCGATCCGTCTATTCCAGAGCGCGATCGGCCGTGACGATCGTTTCGCGCAGGCCCATGCCGGGCTCGGCCAGGCCTATTGGGCCCTCTACCAGGAAACGAACGCCCCCGAGTGGACCGGGCGCGCGACCGCCGCGATCCTCGACGCGCTGCGGCTCGATCCCGAGCAGCCGGAAGTGCGCATGTCGCTTGCCGTCATGTACCGCGGGCTCGGGCGGGCTGACGACGCGCAGGCCGAGCTCCGGCGCGTCCTCGCCGTCCAGCCGGGCAACGACGATGCGCACCGGATGCTGGGAGGGATGCACACCGATCGCGGGGAATGGGATCGGGCGGTCGAGGCGATCCTGAAGGCGATCGCGCTCCGCCCGAACTACTGGAGGAACCACGCGGAACTCGGGTTCGCCCACTTCCGCGCCGGCCGGCTCGGGGAGGCGGCGGCCGCCTATCGGCGCGTGACCGACCTCCAGCCGGACAGCGCCCGCGGCTATCACATGCTCGGCACGGTGCAGCAGAGCGCCGGCGACACCACGGCGGCGCTCGAGAGCTACCGCACGGCGAACCGGATCCGGCCGGCGGCCAGCACGTTGTCGAATATGGGCACGATCCTGTTCTGGCAGGGGGACTACGCGGGAGCCGCGGAGGCCTACGAACAGGCGATCGGCCACGCGCCGAGCCAACCGGACCTGTACGCGAACCTCGGCGACGCGCAGCGGAGGCTCGGGCGGCCGGACGATGCGGAGAAGAGCTACCGGCGCGCCGTCGACGAGATGCAGCGGCTGCTGTCGGTGAACGAGCAGGACGCCACGAACCTCGCGATCCTCGCCATGTATCACGCGAAGATCGGCGATCGCGCCGCGGCCGGGTCGGCGCTGGAGCGCGCGCTCGCGCTCAACCCGGACGATGGAGACGTGCTCCTGAACGGCGCGATCGTCCACACGCTGGCGGGCGAGACCGCGCGGGGGTGTACGATGATCGACCGCGCGCTCTCGCGCGGCGCGAGCGAAACGATCGTCCGCCAGACCGGCGAACTGCAGGCGTTGAAGGGCTGCGCGGCCTACGACCGCGTCTCGGCAATGCGTCGCTGACCGGGAGGTCACCGTGTGTAGAACAGGAGTCGGATCGAAGCTCGTCGCCGTCGCGCTCGTCTTCGGCAGCGCCTGCGCGGCTCGTGGGGGCATGGTGGGCGCCGGACAGCCCAGGGACACGGGCACGCCGATCATCCTGCTCCCGCCGGAGGGCGATCCGTCGGGGTGCACCGTCAGCTTCAAGCAGGCCACGGTCACGTCGCATGCCGACAAGTGGCTGAAGTTCAACGTGATCAGCTATTGCGAGTCCAGCCAGACCGTGATGGTCGGCAACTTCCGGACCGAGGAGACTCCATCGCCCCTGCCGGCGGACTGCAGCGCGGCGATGGGTCCGGGGCAGGCGCCGATCTTCCAGCAGGACGACGCCAACCGCCGCACCGCACGGCTCCGGGCCGCGTCGCCCGCCGACCCCGAGGACGAGGACATCCGGTTGAAGGTCCGGCGCGGAGCGGAGCTGCCGGGCAGCGGGAGCCTCACCTATTACTTCGACGTGTGCCAGAACGGGCCGATCGCGAAAGATCCGCGGCTCATCATCGAACGCTGATCACAATCGGGGGCGTACACCTCGTTGAACCTGAAACGTTCCGGATTGTAGAAGCGCCTGATCTCGAACCAGCCCCGCATACAATAGGAATTTCAAGATCCCTTCACGAGAGAGACACTCTTATGCTCCGTCGCGTCATCGTTGCGCTCGTCCTGGTGTCGCCCGCGGCACTGATCGGATTCGAGCCGCCTGCACGGCCGGTCCGATCCAGCCCCGCCATCACGCAGGACACGAACGCCGTCCCTCGAGCGATTCGGCGGGACGTGCCGATGACCAACGCAATCCGGCGCGCGTTCGAGGCGGGCACGCGCGACAGGTCGGGGCGGCCAGGGCCGAAGTACTGGCAACTGCAGGTCGACTATGCGATCGACGTCCGCCTCGACCCCGCGACCCAGACGCTCACCGGATCCGAGAGGGTCACGCTGCACAACAACAGCCCCGACGCCCTCACCGAGATCGTCCTGCGCCTGGATCACAACATCTTCCGCGGGCTCGTGCCGCGCGGATTCTCCACCCCCGCCGAGAACACGGACGGCATGGTGGTGACGCGGATCGGCGTGAACGGCGAAGCGGTCGACCTCGGCGCGCGCCCGGCCGGCGGCCGCGGCCGCGGCGGCGCGCCGCGGACGCTCGCCGTCTCCGGGCTCGATCAGACCGTCGCGCGGATTTCTCTCGCCTCGCCCATCGCGCCCGCGTCCACGGCCACGCTGGAGATCGACTGGCGCACGAAGCTGCCCGGCGGCCCCGGGGGCCGCGGCCACCGCATGACGCAGCGCTGGGACGACACGCTGTTCCAGCCGACGCAGTGGTTTCCCCGCGTGGCGAAGTACGACGACCTCCGCGGCTGGGACACGCAGGTCTACCTGGGTCCCGCCGAGTTCTACAACAACTTCGGGCGCTTCGACGTGCGCATTGACGTCCCCGCCGGGTGGCTCGTCTCCGGCACCGGCGTGCTGCGGAACCCGGACGAGGTGCTGACGGCGACCGCCCGCGAACGGCTCGCGCGCGTCCTGGAGTCGGACGAGGTCATCACGATCGTCGGCGAGCACGAGGCCGGCCCCGGCCGCTCGACGGCTCCCGGCGATCGCCTCGTCTGGCACTACGCCGCCGGCATGGTCAACGACTTCGCGTGGGCGGCGGCGCGGAGCTACATGTGGCGCGCGACGCGCGCCACGATTCCGGGCACGGGCCCCATCCCGATCCACATGTTCCACCTGCCGGAGCGCGCGAAGCTGTTCGCCAACGCCGCGCCCATCACGCGCCACGCGCTGGAGTTCTACTCGAAGCTGCTCGTGCCCTATCCGTTCCCGCAGCTCACCCTCCAGGACGGCCCCAGCGCCGGCATGGAGTACCCGATGGTCCTCAACTCGAACCAGGGCGCCGCGGATCACGAGGCGGCCCACCAGTGGTGGCCGATGATGGTCGGCACGAACGAGACGGTGTACGGCTGGATGGACGAGGGCTTCAACCAGTACATGAACATCCTCTCGCAGGCCGACGCACGGGGCGTCGAGCCGAGTCTCGACGGCCTCGGCGGGCGGTACGGCCAGACGAGCGGCAGCGAGGACGAGCCGCCGATGATGTGGGCCGCCAATCATGCGGGCCCGATGTACGGCTTCCAGACCTACTCGAAGACGCCGCTGATGCTCTCCATGCTCGGGGGCATCGTCGGCGACGAGGCCGTGCAGCGGGCGCTGCGCGAGTACGCCGGCGCGTGGGCCTTCAAGCATCCCTCGCCGTGGGACTTCGTCTTCTTCATGAACAACGCGCTCGGGCAGGACCTGAACTGGTTCTGGTACTACTGGCTCTGGACGACGGAAGCGGTGAACGGATCGATCGCGGGCGTGAAGGCCGACGGCGGCCGTGCGGTCGTGACCGTGCGGCAGGACGGTGAGATGCCCGCGCCGGTGGTGCTCCGCGTCCAGCTCGCGCCCGACGGGCCGGAGATCGAGCCCATGAAGAACGCGAAGATGATCGACGCGACCACCGCGATCGTCACCTGGCCCGTGGACGTGTGGTTCGACGGCACCCGCACGTTCGAGGCGGCGCTCGATTTCGGCGGGCGCCGCGTGACGGGCGTCACGCTCGATCCGCACCGCCGCTTCCCGGATCGCCACGCGGACGACAACGTCTGGCCGCGCCCCTGAGGCGCGCGCGCGAATCGCGCGGCCGCGCCAGCGAAGCCGGTTCCGCTCTCGCGCCGGACGTCCCTGAGCGCGGCGCGCCGCTCACGTCCGGCGCAGCTTCTCGATGGGGCGCCGCAGCGATCGCCGGCGGCGGCGCATCTCCGTCCACAGATCCCCGACGTCGGCCACCCGCGCGCTCATCGTCCGCAGCGTGAACGTGCGGGGGTGGACGTCGCCGCGCGCGATCTCCTCCCAGGTGCACGGGGCCGAGACCGGCGCCCCCGGCTTCGCGCGCACCGCGTAGGCGGCGGCGAACGTCGCGCCGTAGCCGTTGCGCCCGGTGTCCACGAGCATGCGTCCGCCGCGGTCCGCCTTGCTGAACTCCTGGGTGAGGTGTTCCGGATCGCGCGCGACCATCAGCGCGCCGACCCGGTGCGCGAACCCGGCGACCTCGCGCACGGGCGTCCTGGCGTCCAGCGGGACGACGATGTGGAAGCCCTTGGAGCCGGAGGTCTTGACCCAGCTCGGGAGGCCCAGCTCGTCGAGCAGGTCGCGCAGACCCAGCGCCGCGGCGCGCAGCGCGTCCGGCTCGCCCTCGCGTGACGGGTCGAGATCGAAGACGCAGAGATCCGGGTGATGGAGATCGGGCGCCCGCGACGTCCAGACGTGCGGCGTGATGCAGTTCTGGTTGGCGATCCACAGCAGCGAGCGCGTGTCCGCGACGATCGGATGGTGCACCACGCCCCCCTTCTTCGGGACCTCGATGCGCGTGAGCCACGGCGGAAAGCCCCGCGACACGTCCTTCTGGATGAACCCGGGCTTCCCAATTCCGGCTGGATAGCGCTCCATGGTGATCGGCCGGCCCCGGACGTGCGGCACCATCAGCGGCGCAATCGCCTCGTAGTACGAGGCCAGCTCGCCCTTGGTGATCCCGTCATCGGGGAAGAGCACTTTGTCGGGGTGAGTGATCACGCGCCGCTCCATCGAACGGGAGAAACGGAGTTTGCGGAGGCAGCGGAGTTTTCAACACGGAGGAGCGGAGGAACGGAGGAAGTTCCATCTCGACGACTGACACGCGCACCTGTGGGCCGCCGGCCTTCGGCCGGCCGGACGAAACGCGGTGGACGGCAGAGACAAGCGGCCGGCCGTCCAGTAGCCGCTTGTATCTGCCGTCCAGCGCGTTTCGTGCCGCGCGAAGCGCGGCCCCACAGGCGCCGCGAAGGCGTGTGACGCATCCGGCTGCCTCCGTCGCTCCGTTCCTTCGTGTTGAAAAATCTCCGTTCGCTCCGTCTACCTCCCCTCCCTCTGACTCCGCGATCTCCGCCAACTCCCTCCCGCGACTCCGTTCACTCCACCCCGAGGAGCCGCGGGTGCCTCAGCTTCCGGTGCACGGTCCACTCGATGAACGCGACGCGGACGGCGATCTCGGGCCGGACCCAGTGCGCGCGCAGACGCGGCAGGCCGGTGGCCCTCGTGAACGGAGAGGCCGGAATCTCGCGCCGGTCGAGGCGCGCGCGCAGATCCAGCAGCAGCTTCGTGTCGAACCCGGTGCCAACCTTGCCCGCGAACACGAGATCCGCCCCTTCCCGGAACCCGACGAGCAGCGCGCCCAGGCCCACGCGGCTGCCCTGCGGATCGGTGAAGCCGCCGATCAGGAACTCCTGGACGATCTCGCACTTCATCTTCAGCCAGTGCGGCGACCGCCGGTGCTCGTACGGCGAATCGCGCCGCTTGGCGATCACCCCCTCCCACCCCTCCGCGCACGCGCGCTCCCAGGGCTTCGGATCGTCGAGCGCCCGTACGCGCGCCAGGGGCGGTTCCAGCGGGAGCGCCGCGAGCAGCGCCCGCCGCTCGTCGAGCGGCCGCGACGCCACGCTCCGGCCGTCGAGCCAGACCACGTCGAAGACGTGATAGGCCGGACGGCCCTCCCAGGTGATCTCGCCGTCGAGGATCGCGTCGCGCACGGGCAGACGTCGTACGGCATCTTCCACGGCCGGGATGTGCTGCGGCAGGCGGTTGCGTGAGAACAGCCCGATCTCCGCGTCCCTCTTGAACGCGAGCAGCCGGATGCCGTCGAGCTTCCGCTCGAAGATCCAGTCGGGCCCCGTGAACCGCTCCTGCGTGAGGGTCGCGGCCATCGGGACGATCCAGTCGGGGAAGGCGGTGCTGGGTGGAGGCGTCACAGGAACGGCCCGTAGAGCCATCCTCATTGTAAGGAAAGCTCCCGGCCCGGGACGGGGGCGAGCCCAAAAAACTTCGGGCGGGGCGGCCCGCGCCGGACCGCCCCGCCCGAGACGCAACGTCGAGTCGAACGGTCAGTTCACGCCGCAGTTGGCGCCGAACGTCTTGCCCGCCTGGCCGGGGACGGGCTCGCCGGGCTTCGCGTCGCCGTGCGCGCGGTGCGCCGGCTCGGCGTTCACGCTGACCGTGATCTTCACGTAGAAGCCGGCCCCCGTGCGGTGGCAGAGGGTCACCTTCGGTCCGTCCTCCTCTTCGACCGTGTCCACGCCGAGGTAGTGGCTCGCGTCGGTGTCGCTCACCTGCCCGGCCGACGAGCTGGCCGTCACCGTACCGAGGTTGCTGT
>Ga0299914_10003055_pt1 | contig 11734 bp, 14 predicted proteins | sample RVTome_10_FD_201361 | JGI IMG/M metagenome (GOLD analysis project Ga0299914, IMG submission 201361) | Soil microbial communities from uranium-contaminated site in the Upper Colorado River Basin, Wyoming, United States - RVT153D57 (version 2) ... | reverse complement strand
TCGAGCGGCTCGAGGCGGCGGGCCTCGCGGAGGCGGCCCCGTACGCGCTGTGCCTCGGCTACCGGATCCGCTACGTCCTCGACCTGAACGCCCGCGAGGCGATGCACCTCTGCGAGCTGCGCTCGGGCCGCGAGGGCCACCCCACCTACCGCGCGGTCGCGCAGGCGATGCACGAGCGGATCGCCGACGTCCACCCCGCCGTCGCCGCCGCGATGAAGCACGTGGACGCCTCCACCGAGCCGCGGCTCGAGCGGATCATGAGCGAGATCCGCTCCCATCGTAAGCGCGTCGCCGCGGCCTGAGCCCCGCTCAGCCCGCCCCGGCCTTGCGACGCTGGCTCCGGTAGAGCTTCTCGATCGTCGCGCCGAAGTACGGGCCGTAGAGCTTCTCGCCGTCCGGGTCCGGGCAGAGCGCCGGGCAGAGCGGGTCGTAGCCGTACGAGGTCACCGAGTTCACCCGCCGGTGGCCGATTATCCAGCCGCCGCCGCTGGCGCCGCCGGTCATGTCGCAGTCGATCCGGGTCGCCGCAGGAGAAGGCCCGGAGTCGGTCCCCTGGGCCTTCGAGCTGCAGCGATAGAGCCGGGCGCCGCCGAACGGCGGCAGCGCCGGGTAGCCGAACGCGTCGAAGTGGAGGTTGCGGCCCTGGTTGAAGGCGATCCCCCGCGCCCCGACCACCTTCTGGAGCCGCCGTCCGTTGCGCTTTCGCATCGTCGCCATGCCGACGTCGTAGCGCAGGTCCTCGGAGGCCTGCCAGCGGCGCGGGGCCGCGAGGCGGGCGGCGACCCAGCGGCCGAAGGGCTCTGAGCTCCCGCCCTTGCCCGGCACGAACATCCAGTGGTCGGCGAACGTCCCGTCGCCGAACACGCAGTGCCCGGCGGTGGCGACCAGCCGCTTGTTCCGCGCCCGCACCACGGTCCCCGAGCAGACGTAGTCGCCGCTTGGCAGGTGAAAGAACACCTTCCCGTGCGTACGCGCTGGGTAGGCCCGCGTGTTCGTGACCGGCTGCGCGGCGGACCTGGCGCCGGGCTCGCCGCCGCCGAGCACCGCTCCCACCGGTTCGGCCGGAAGCCACAGCCCCGCCAGCAGCTCGGAGGCGGGCCTGGCTCCGGCCATCCGCGCCGGCGTCCAGTAGCCGCGGACCTCCGACGATCCGCTCGTGACCTGGCGGCTGACCACATCGTCGGCCTCGGCCCCGGCGGGGGCGGCGAGCGCCGCGACCGCCGCGACCACGACCCCGACCCCGATGCGACGGGGGTGCCCGATTGCGTGGACCACTGCCCAGAGGGTAGAGGCGGGCCGTAGGATCCGAGCCGGTTCGACACCGCCCCCGAAGGAGGAGACGTGGCCGCGAGATCCGAGATCGACGTGCTGCTCGAGACCGAGCAGACCTTTGACCCCGACCCCGAGTTCGCGGCGCAGGCGAACGCGCAGGACCCGGGCGTCTACGAGCGCGCCGACGCCGACCCCGAGGCCTGGTGGGCGAGCTGGGCCGAGAAGCTCGAATGGATCGAGCCCTGGAGCCAGGTCCTCGACTGGTCGGATCCGCCGCACGCGAAGTGGTTCGTCGGCGGCAAGCTGAACGTCTCCGCGAACTGCCTCGACCGGCACGTGGCGGCGGGCCTCGGCGACCGGGTCGCATTCCACTGGGAGGCCGAGAACGCGGACGAGCTGCACAATCAGCCGGCTCAACAACGCCGGGGCTCGGCTTCGCTTCGCTCCGCCTCACAGGAAGGGCGGCGCGCAATCACCTACGGCTGGCTCCTGGAGCAGACCCAGCTCGCCGCGAACGCCCTTCGCGACCTGGGCGTCGGCAAGGGGGACGTCGTCGGGATCTTCCTGCCGATGATCCCCGAGGCGGTGGTCTCGATGCTCGCTTGCGCGCGGATCGGCGCGATCCACAACGTCGTCTTCGGCGGGTTCGCGGCGGAGTCGGTGCGCGAGCGCATGGAGTTCTCGGAGGCGAAGGCCCTGATCACCGCGGACGCGACCCTGCGCCGCGGCGAGCCGGTGCCCATGAAGTCGGCGATCGACGAGGTGGCGAGCGGCATGGCGTCGGTCGAGCGGATCTTGGTCGTCGATCGCTGCGGCACCGAGCCGGCGATGACCGACGGCCGCGACGTCTTCTGGCATGACGCGCTCGGGGCGGCGGACCCCGAGTGCCCGCCCGAGCCGATGGACGCCGAGGACCCGCTGTTCATCCTCTACACCTCGGGCTCGACTGCGAAGCCAAAGGGGATCCTGCACACGACGGGCGGCTACCTCACCCAGGTGAGCGCCACCCACAAGCTGGTGTTCGACCTGAAGGACGACTCGGACGTCTACTGGTGCGGGGCCGACATCGGCTGGGTCACCGGGCACTCGTACATCGTCTACGGGCCGCTCGCCAACGCCGCGACCTCGGTCATGTACGAGGGGGCCCCGAACTACCCGCGGGAGGACCGCTGGTGGGAGATCGTCGAGCGCTACGGCGTCACGATCTTCTACACCGCGCCAACCGCGATCCGGGCGTGCATGAAATGGGGCGCCGAGCACCCGGAGGCACACGACCTCTCATCGCTGCGGCTCCTGGGCACGGTCGGCGAGCCGATCAACCCGCGGGCCTGGCTCTGGTACCACGAGCACATCGGCGGTGGGCGCTGCCCGATCGTCGACACCTGGTGGCAGACCGAGACGGGGGCGATCATGATCTCGCCCCTGCCGGGGCTGACCACCACGAAGCCCGGATCGGCGACGATCCCGCTGCCGGGGATCCGGGCCGCCATCTACGACGCTGAGGGCAACGAGATCACCGAGGGCGCCGGCACCCTCGTGCTGACCCGGCCGTGGCCTGCGATGACGCGCACCCTCTACCGCGAGCCGGAGCGATTCATCGACACCTATTGGGACCGCTACGGACGGGACATCTACCTCGTCGGCGACGCGGCTCGGCGCGACGAGGACGGCTACTTCTGGATCGTCGGGCGGATCGACGACGTGATCAACGTCTCCGGCCACCGCCTCTCGACAATGGAGGTCGAGTCGTCGATCGTGTCCCACCCGAAGGTGGCCGAGGCGGCGGTGATCGGCGTGCCGGACGAGGACACCGGCCAGGCGATCGTGGCGTTCGTCACCCCGGAGCGCGACGCCGAGGGAGGCGACGGGTTCGAGGCGGAGCTGCGCGAACACGTCGCGGTCAAGATCGGCAAGCTCGCCCGGCCCAAGCGGATCCACTTCGCCGACGATCTGCCGAAGACGCGCTCCGGCAAGATCATGCGCCGGCTCTTGCGGGACATCGCCCAGGGCGACGAGCTCGGCGACGTGACGACCCTGCGCGACCCGGCGATCGTCGAGCAGCTCAAGCAGCAGGTGGACTCGGGCGACTGACGCCCTCCCCGGCCGCCCCGACCCTGGCTTCGCCGCCGTCTGAGGCCCCGGCGGACGCCTGCGGCGGCGTCGCGCCCTGCCGCCACAGGACCGACAGCAACCAGATCGGCAGCAGCACCGTGGCCGCCAGCGCCAGCACGTTGCCGATCCCGTCGCCGGTCCCGTAGGGCTCGAGGTTGAAGAGGTGGAAGATCGCGTGCGGGACGGAGAAGAGGAGGTAGGAGACGAGGGCGATCGCCACCAGCCGGCGCTCGAGCCACACTGCGGCGGCGAGCAGCACGAAGCCCGTCGCCAGGAACAGGGCGCCGACGTCGCGCATCAGGTGCTCGTTGTAGGCGGGCAACGCCGACACCCAGCCGCCGATGCCGGGCGGGAAGTCCTCGTAGAACGACGCCGGCGCGACCGTGGCCCAGATCCCGTTCACGAGTTGGATCCCGGCCAACCCGATCAGGATCACCCGGGCCTCGAGGCGCCGGCCCGACATCACCCTCGGCGCTTGCGCTTGCGCCGCTTCGCCCGCTCGCGGCGGGCGGCGTTGGGATTCTCCTCCACGCCCGGGATCTCGGTCGCGTCCCCCTCGACGACGTCGCCGCCATCGGCGCCCGCCGCGGCCGGCTCGGGCTCCTTGCCCGGCTGGGGCCAGGGGATCGCCTCGCCGGCGTCCCAGGCCGGCGGTCGCCCGGCCGGCACCCGTCCCATCAACAGCAGGCCGAAGTAAAGGAGCCAGCAGAGGATGCCCAGCAGCGCGATCTGGAGGATGAAGAGGAGCGACGCGCCGAGCGCCATCCCGAAGGTGCCGAAGAACCTGGTCAGCAGTCCGGTGCGGACCGCCCAGAGCGGCGTGTAGATCATCGAGAAGATCAGGGCCAGCATCCCGGGCAGGAGCAGACCGGCCGCCGTCTGAAGACCGCCCGACTCCTCGCGCAGGTTCTCCGCAAGCGAGTAGATGTCGCCGACGCCCGGCGCCTGCTCCACGAACTGACCGGCCACGTCCGTCTGCGCCTGCCAGGTGATCAGGCCCTGCACCGCGAGGACCACGGGCCCGATCACGACGAGCCAGATCAGCGCTCCGCGCACGCGGTCGGTTCGAGCCTGCGCCGCGCGGAACAGGAAGAACAGCGGCACGGCGATCACGGCGAAGGCCAGCGATCGGGCGGCCGTGGCGAGAAGCAGCGCGCCCGAGTTCTCGTCGATCGAGCGCAGCTCCTCGGTCTCGAGCCCGCCGATCTCGATCCCCGAGCCCGACTCGATCATCAGGGCGATGACGTAGAGCACCAGGGGCACGACGCAGGCGGCCGCGACCCAGGGGCGCAGCCGGCTCTCGCGCTCGATGATCGCCTGGCGGCTCACGAGGGAGGGAATCCTATTGCGAGCGCGTCAGTAGCCTTGGCCCGTGCCCGAGTTCGCCGTCACCGCCATCGGCCTGGACCGGCCGGGCATCGTCGCCGCGGTGAGCGGCGCGCTCCTCGAGCTCGACGGGAACGTCGAGGACTCTCAGATGTCGATCCTGCAGGGGCACTTCGCCGTGATGCTGCTCGTTGAGACGCCTGCCGGGGTCGATCAGGCAGAGCTCGCCGAGCGCCTCGGCCGAGTGCGCGACGAGCTTGAGCTCGAAGCGGTGACCGTTTCGCCCGTGGGCGAGGGCGCCGCACCCGTGGAGCCGTCGCACGTCGTGAGCGTCTACGGGGCCGACAGCAGGGGGATCGTGCATTCGATCAGCGCCGCGCTCGCGGGACACGGCGTCGACATCACCGATCTGGAGACGAAGCTGACGGGCACCGACGACGCGCCCGTCTACGTGATGATGCTCGAGATCGCGCTCGGCGCCGCGGCCGAGGACGAGGTCCAGCGCGCGCTCCGGGACGCCGCGGTGAAGCTCGGGGTCGAGGTCACGCTGCGGCCGCTCGACTCCGAGGTGCTCTGAGCGCGGCGGCGAGCGTGGCCGCCCGAGAGGTTCTGCTCTACCCGGACCCGGCGCTCAAGCAGGTCGCCGCTCCGGTTCAGGCGAGCGAGGTCGACGCCGTGGCGAGCGAGCTGCTGGCGACGATGCGCTCTTACGGGCGCTGCGTCGGGATCGCGGCGCCGCAGCTGGGGCTCGAGGTCCGCGTCGCCGTCGTCGACGTCTCCGAGCACCCGAAGGCGGACACCTCCAGCGGACTGCTGGTCCTGGCGAACCCGAGGATCCTCGAGGCCGAGGGGTCGGACGTGGCGCGCGAGGGTTGCCTGAGCCTGCCCGACGTCACCGCCAACGTCCGGCGGGCGACGCGCGTGGTCATCGAGCACCTCGGAGGCCGCGTGGAGTGTCTCGGGTTCGAGGCCCGGGCCGTCCAGCACGAGCTCGACCACCTCGACGGGATCCTGTTCCTGGACCGAGTCGAGTCGCTCGTCGACGACGTGTTCCGTCGCCGCAGCTACGCCCCGTCGCCCTCCGAGGGCGTCTCTTCGGCCCGCGGGGGCGCCAGCTCGAAGGCCTCCCCGGAGGGACGGATCGGGTAGTACTCGTCCTCCCGCCCGACGGCCCGCGAGAGGCGATCGCCGGCTGCGAGGACCAGGTCGAGGGCGGGCGCGAGCAGGCCGATCAACCCCTCGAAGCGCTCGCGCAGGCGGACCTGGGTAGGGGTTGGGCGCGCCATGCCTGAGTGTTAGCAGCCGGCGGCTGCTGGCTGATGCTGGTACGTGCGTACTAGCTTGCCCCCGATTTTCACTAGAGTGCAGCGCGTGGAGAGCGCGACCCTGCCGCAGACCTCCTCCGTTTCGAGCGCGACGGCTGGGGTGTGCGTTATCGGGGCGGGGTCGTCCGGGATCGCCTCGTGCCAGGTGCTGCACGCCCGTGGGGTCCCGTTCGACTGCTTCGAGATCGGCTCCGGCGTCGGCGGCAACTGGCGCTATGAGAACGACAACGGAATGTCGTCGGCCTACCGCTCGCTCCACATCAACACCTCGCGGCGGACGATGGCCTACGCGACGTTTCCGATGCCCGAGGACTACCCGGACTACCCGGACCACATCCAGATCGCTCGTTACTTCGACGCCTACGTGGACCACTTCGGGTTCCGCGATCGGATCCGGTTCCGCACCGAGGTGACCAGCGTGGAGCGCGCCGGCGCGAGCTGGAGGGTGAGCTGGCGGGAGCTCGAGGGCGGTCGCGAGAGCAGCGCCGTCTACAGCGCGGTGATGGTCGCCAACGGCCACCACTGGGACGCCCGCTGGCCGGAGCCTCCGTTCCCCGGCCAGGACGAGTTCGGTGGCGAGCAGATTCACGTCCACGACTACCGCGAGCCGGACATCCTCCACGGCAGGCGGGTGCTCGTGCTCGGGATCGGCAACTCCGCCACGGACATCGCGGTCGAGAGCTCGCGCAACGCCGACGCGACGTTCCTGGCGATGCGCCGCGGCGCCTGGGTGATTCCGAAGTACCTGCGCGGCCGGCCAACCGACGAGCTCGCGACGGCGCTCGTCAGCCGCTTTCCGCTCGGCCTCCAGCGCTGGTTCTACAAGCGGACGCTGAAGACGGCGGCCGGCTATCCGACCGACTACGGGCTCCCCGAGCCCGACCACAAGCTCGCCGAGGCGCACCCGACGATCTCGTCGGACCTGCTCCCGAGGCTCGGCCACGGCGACATCGAGGTGAAGCCGAACATCGCGGCGTTCGAGGGAGGTCGCACGGTCCGGTTCGAGGACGGATCGGCCGAGGAGATCGACCTGGTCGTGTACTGCACGGGCTACAGGATCACGTTCCCGTTCTTCGATCCCGACCTGCTCGAAGCGCCCGACAACCGGATCCCCCTCTTCCGGCGGGTCGTCCATCCCGATCTGCGCGGGCTGTACTTCATCGGGCTCGTCCAGCCCCTCGGCGCGATCATGCCGCTCGCGGAGGCGCAGTCGGAGTGGGTGGCAGATCTCCTTAAGGGGAGGGCCGGGCTGCCGGATCCGCAACGGATGAAGCGCGTGATCGGCCGAGAGGACGCGCGCATGGCGAAGCGCTACGTGAAGTCCAAGCGCCACACGATCCAGGTCGACTTCCACCCGTACCTGCGCACGCTGAAGCGCGAACGGCGGCGCGGGCCTTTGGCCCGGATCCGTGCGGCCCGCTCGCACGAGCTGCTCTCCTCGTCCGGTAGCTGAGATTCTCTGCGCATGACCCGGCGCGGCGAAAGCACCGCACGCTGCCCGCTTTGCGGGGCGCGCGCGCACCCCTGGATCGGAATCCCGCTCCCCGGCGCCGGCGCCACCGTCGGGCTGGTCTCGCCGGTGGACCCCGACGATCCGACGACGGCCGATCGGGCACGGCTCATCGACCGCTGCGAGAGCTGCGCGACCGGCATCGAGCAGGGGCGCGAGATCGACCTTGAGGCCGAGCTCGAGGGCATCACTGTCACCGCGGACGGAGACGAGCGGACCGTGATAGCGCCCAATCGAGCGAGCTGGCAGGCGGCGATCGGAGGTGACGGCTGGGCGGCGCTGGCGGAGTGGCGCGGCAGCCTGCTCCTGACCCCGCGCGGCCTCGAGCTCCTGCTCGAGCAGGAGGGGCTGGAGGCCGCCCGTCCCTCGTTCCCGCCGTGGGGGGCGAACCAACGCTGGATCTGGCAGACGGTCCTGAACGGGATCACGCTGCACCCCAACTTCGCGACCGAGGTGCTGTCGGGCCGGCTCCGCCCGCACAACGCGCGCGGCCGCTTCTCGTTCCTGGCCGACGCGGTCGCCAGCGCCCTCGCCACGCCGCTCGTCGCGCTGATCACGCTGCCCCTGGAGGCGGTCGCGGCGCTCGTCGGCCGGGGTGGACGGATGGTCGTCCACACGCGAGCGCGCGGCCCCGACTAAGCCGCCTCGGCGACCTCGATCGCCAGCGCCGCGAGGTCGGTGGCGTGGTCGTGGTGCGGCAGGCCGGGCCCGACGTCGCGCAGCTCGGATCGGGCGAGCGCGGCGTTCAGCCCCCGGGCGGCCTTGCGAAGCTCGAGCGCGGTGTCCGCGCCGGTGACGATCGCGCTCGGCATGGCCGCGGACGCGAGGTCCGGCAGGGGCAGCTCCCAGGCCGGCACGGCGGCGAGCTCCGCGAACAGGGCGCGGACCGCGCCGGGACCGTGCGAGCGCGCGGCGGGCGGGATCCGCTCGGCGCCCGCGCTGAGGATGCCGAGCCCGCCCGCGAGGTAGGCGGCGAGCGCCTCGTCGCGGCCGCCGTCGGCAACTGCCGCGCGGACCAGCTCCGCCGCCCCCGACAGCGCTTCGGTGGCCTCCGGGACGAACGCCAGGAGCGGCGGCTCGACCATGACGCTCCCCAGCACCAGCTCGGGCCGGCGCAGCGCGAGCTCGAGCGCCGCGACCGCGCCGACCCCGGCGCCGCACACGACCGCAGGCCCCGTGCCGTGCGCGTCCAGAACGGCAGCGGCGATCGCGGCCTGCTCGCCGACGGTGGTGCGCACGTAGGTGTCGGTGGCGGCGCTTCGCCCCCAGCCGGGGCGGTCGTACGCGATCGCACGCGCGCCTGCGCCCGCGAGCGCGGCCGCCAACGGCCGCCAGACCTCGCTCGTCGCCCCCGTCTCATGAAGGCAGAGGACGGGCGGGGCGCCGTCCCCCTCCTCCCACACGTTGATCTCGGCTACTGAGCCTGCCGCCACGCCTGCTTGGCCAGCGGCAGGACCAGCGTCCGGGGCGAGTGCTGGCCGAGCAGCGCGCCGGCGCGGTTCATGAGGCCGGGTACCACGACCCGGCTCCCCTTCTCGGCCCCCTCGACCGCGTCGCGCGCCACGTGCCCGACGTCCGTCCAGATGAACCCTGGCAGCTTGGCGTTGACGTCGCCCAGGCCCGCGGCCTCGGCGAACTCGGTCTTGACCGGCCCGGGACAAACCGCGGTGACGCTCACGCCCCTGCCGGCAAGCTCGGAGCTGGTGGCCTCCGACAGGGCGAGCACGAAGGCCTTGGTCGCCGCGTACGTCGCGGTCCCGGGGATCGGCTGGAAGGCCGCCGTGGACGCGATGTTGATGACGGCGCCGCGGCCGCGCTCGGCCATGGCCGGGGTGACCCGGGCTTGGAGCTCGAGCAGCGCTTCGCAGTTGAGCCTGACCATCCGGGTCAGGCTCGCCGCGTCGCTGCGATGGACGTTGCCGGAACCCCCGAACCCGGCGTTGTTCACCAGGATCTCGACGTCGAGGCCGAGCGCCGTGACACGCTCGAGCAGCTGATCGCGTCCCTCGGGCGCAACCAGGTCGACGGCGACGGGCTCCGCGCGGACCCCGTGCTCGTCGGCGAGCTCGGCGGCGAGCGCGCGCAGCCGGTCCTCGCGCCGGGCGACCAGGGTCACGCCGTAGCCGCGCTCGGCCAGGCTGCGCCCGATCGCCTCGCCGATCCCCGACGACGCGCCGGTGATCAGCGCGGTCGCGCGCGGCGTGGGCTCGGGCAGGGCCACGCGCCCAGGCTACCCCAGCCAGGACCGGGCTCTCTCTATCCTCTGAGTGGATGGAAGAGCCGTTCAACCCGTTTGGCGATCCCGAGGAGCTGCGACGTCGCCTGGGCGAGTTCGCAGAGCAGATGGAGGGCGCGCAGCGCGTGTCGTTTGCCGACAACGCGATCCGGCTGGCGGTCGAGCTGACGGTCGCGTCGGTCAACCGGCTCAACCTCCAGGGCACGAGCGACGAGCAGGCGATGCAGGTCCGCGACGCGATCCGGATCGTCTTCCCCGAGGCCGTGACCCTCGTGCGCGAAGCGCGCGAGGGTCTTTCCTGACCCGGCACACGAGGCGCGCCAGACGCGACTCGAGTGCCCCTAGCGTGGGCGCATGGTGCGACACGGCCAGCGCGGCGCCGCGACGGTCGAGCACGCCGGCCTGGCGCTCCTGATCGCGTTGCTCACGACGGCCGGCGTCGCGGCCCTCGCCTCCCAGCCGCCGGGCGACGAGGCCCGGGCGCTCGGCACAGCGATCGCCCGCAAGATCCGCTGCGCGCCGCGCCTGCCCGGCCCGTGCTGGCGCGACCCGTTGACCGAGGCATACGGGCGGCCGCTCGGCGGCCTGGCCCGAGCGCTGGCCCCGGTGCCCGTGACGGTGGCCGGCCTGCTCCCGGTCGACTTCCGCCAGTGCCGGTCGGCGAGCTGCGCCCTGCCCGGCGAGAGGCCCGAGCTGACGGCCTCGAACCGCCGGGTCACTGCGTTCCTCGCGATCGAGGACCGACGCCGAAGCGACGGCACCGTCCTGCTCGACTACTGGCTCTACCGACCAACGCTGGGCTGGGAGCGCGTCCAACGGACGGCTGGCGCCGCGGATGTCGGGGCGCACGCGATGACGCCGTTGCTGGATGCCGACCATCCGCGCCTTGTGCCGCTCGAGACCCTTGCCGGCCGCAACCACGTCGCGTTCCCACCGGCAGAGGAGCCGCCCTGGCGATGGCGGGTGGAGAGCAGCACCTGGTGAGCGGCGTCACCAGAGCGCGTCGTGGTGCTCCATGACTCCGAGGCCGTCGGTGACGTCGAGGCCGCCGGGAAGCGTTCCGCGGAACGTTCCGAACGGCTGGCGGTACGAGTAGCGGACCAGCCAGCGATTCTCGCTCGCCGTCCGCGCGGCCTCCGCGTCGAACGAGAGCCGGGCGCCGTCGTCGAAGGCGATCGCCTCGAGCCCGTCGAAGCGGACCGGGCCCGGCTCGAACGGCTCGCCATCGACCCAGATCGCGCGCTCCGAGCGCTCGGGCGGGTCGTTCACACCCTCGACGAGGTTCCACCCGACGGCGCGACCGTCGCCGAGCGTGCCCACGCCCGCCGACCAGCTCCAAACCGTGTGACGCGGGTGGTAACCGGCCGACTCGTCCTCGATCCCCAGCCCCTCGCCCTCGAGCCGGCGCGCTCCGAGCCGTACGTCGTGGCGGACCCGGACCGGCGCCCGCTTTCGCGTCCAGACGTAGGCGCCCTCCCCGTTGGGGCAGACGGACTCGACCCAGGCGCCGGCGCCCACCCGCAGCGTCGCGCTCACGTCCCGCGCCTCCACGCGCACGAGCGAGCCCTCCTGCGGGGCGCGATCGACACGGCGGCCGTTCGCGTCCTCGGTCCAGACCTGGCCCCGTGAGCCCGGCAGGCGGATCACTGTGCGCTCGTGGAGCTTGCGGTCGGCCCGGTCCCAGAAGGCCCAGAACGTCTGCCCGAGCGGACCGACCTGAACGCGCGCCGCGCAGAGCATCAGCTCCTCGGAGTAGGCGCCGAGATAGCGCCAGCGCTTGCGGTTGCCGCCTGCGAAGCGTATCGGCATGCGCTCCGGCGGCAGCGGGATCCCGGTGGGCCGCCCGGGCCCCGGGCCGCGCCACGGCAGCGCCTCCACCGCCTTACTCGATGACGGCGAGGACGTCGCCCGCGTTGACCGAGGCGCCCTCGGCAACCCTGATCTCGGCGACCT
>Ga0299914_10003054_pt1 | contig 11735 bp, 11 predicted proteins | sample RVTome_10_FD_201361 | JGI IMG/M metagenome (GOLD analysis project Ga0299914, IMG submission 201361) | Soil microbial communities from uranium-contaminated site in the Upper Colorado River Basin, Wyoming, United States - RVT153D57 (version 2) ... | reverse complement strand
GGCCGTCACCCACCATCCGCGTTGCAGGAACGAGACCACCGCGAACACGAGGAGCAGCGGGAGCCCGACGCCGCTGCTCGCGAGCGCGGCGACGAGCAGCACCGACGCGGCCACGTCGCGCCAGCCGAAGCGGCCCGTGGCCGGAGCCACCACCAGCGCCGCCAGGCCGAACGCGAGCGACGCGACCAGTGTCACCTGCCAGGCGGTGAGCAGGTTCTCGGAGCCGATGCCGAGCACCGCGAACACCGCGCATGCCGCCACCGCGACCCAGTCGTCGATGCGGGCACGCAGCATCAGCAGCCACAGCATCACCACCGCCACGAGGTGGGCGACGATCACGAGCGCAACGTAGGGCCAGTACGACTGCAGCCCGACCACCGCGTAGAGGGCCCGGAACGCCAGGATCGGCAACGTGGTCCAGTGCTCGTTGAACGGCTCCAGCGCGCCCTGGCGGCCCGGTCCTGTGGTCACGCCGCGATCGGTGATCACGAACCACTCGTCGCCGCCGAACCACATGTCGCGGTTCTCGTACACGAGCACCACGCCGGCCGCGACCACGACGCCGAGGAAGGCGAGGCGCGCGACGCGAGCGTCGGGCTCGCGGAGGCGGGTCACCGCCCGGGATTGACGCCGATCACCAGGTACTGGCGACCGAGCACCTGCCACGCCGGTGCGAACTTGAGGTACGCACGCACCAGCGCAGGCGCGGTGGGGAGCACGCCGCGGAACGAGTAGGGCAGGAAGCGGGGGATGACGCGCTCGATCTGGTACCCGGCCGCGTAGAGGTGCTCCTCGACCGACAGGTGCGTGAGTGCCACCTTGTGGTCGGCGCAGTCGAAGTAGGTGCGGGCGCAGTACCGGAAGTTGGGCCCGAGCACGGCGATGCGGCCGCCGAACACGGACGCGGCGCGGAAGCGCTGCAGGAGCGCGCCGATCTCGTCGGCGTGCGCGAGGTGCTCGAGGAAGTTCGACACGAAGATCGCGTCGAAGTGGCGCTCGGGCAGCGCGACGTCGCGGATGTCGCCGATCACCTTGTGCACGTCGTCACGGGGGCCGAGGAAGTCGACCGCGTCGATCGCCCACTTCTCGCGTGCGGGGACGGCGTCGATGAACTCGCCGTGGCCGGCCGCGGCGTCGAGCACCCGCTGCGGGCGCCCGAGCCAGTCGTAGACCGTGCGCGCGATCTCGTGCCAGACGCCGTTGCGCTCGCGCTGGGTGACGTGACGGAAGCGGAACTCGTAGAGGCGCTCGTAGTCGATGCCGGCAGCCTCGTGTCGGGGCCGCTCGTCGTACGCGAAGCGGTGACTCACCCCACGACCATAGGTGCCCTCACCGCCCGAGCAGTGGAAGCACCCGGCGGGCGACGGCGCCGAGCGCGATGCCCAGCGCGGCGCCGGCGACGATGTCGGACGTGTGGTGCATGCGCACGTACACACGGCTGAACGCGACCCCGGCCGCCAGCACGAAGTACACGGGGGCGAGGGGTGAGCCCACCAGGAGGGTGGCGGCGGTGAACGCCGACGCCGAATGACCCGACGGGAACGAGCTGGTGATGGGCCGGTGCATCCCGTAGGGCAGCGGGAGGTGGGGCTCCTCGAGCTCCGGCCGCACCCGGCGGAAGCACATCTTCACGGGGCCGTTGGTGAGGCCCGACTCGACCGCCATCGCCGCCCCGAGGCGCAACGCGATGCCGGGATCGCCGTGGCGGGCCGCGGTGAGCGCGCCGATCGAGACCCAGACCAGACCGTGGTCGGCAGCGCTCGACAGGCCGTAGAAGACGGGATCGAGGCGGGGGCTGCGCACCCGGTCGACCCAGTCGTCGATCGCGAGGTCGACCTCGTGCACGCGCTTGACCAGGCGCCCCACCGCCGACCGCAGCATCGCCGCAGCGTAGGGCCGGCGCGCGCGCACCCGGTGCCGTCGCCACACAAACCGCTTGCGCCCCCGTCTCGGATCATCTATATTGCCATTTCGTAGTCCTCGTCCGGGGACTTGCAGGTTCAGAAGGCCACCGATTTTTCGGGGTTTTCTACGTCGCGGTTATGCGCTTGACGGCCTGCCGCGCGCGGCGTACCTTCGCCGACGTGCCCTTCCGGCCACGCTTCTTCCAGGTCTCGACGCGTGCGTGTGCCGGGCGCGCCCCGGATGTATTGGGCACTTGCAGGGCGTCCATTTGCACGCGTGGCGGCGTCGATCACCCCGTCCTTTCGGTCAATGACCGCGCCCACGACCGCCTCGGAGCGGGTGGGCGATGAGCGGCGAGGGCGAGGTGAGCGCCGAAGTGGGTACCGAGGTGGAGGCGGTGGCCGCGACCCTGGGCACCGTCTTCACGTCGTTCCCGCACCACGACTCCGGGTGCCGGGCCTACGGCGTGGCCGCCGGCGGGCGGGCGGGCGCGGTCCTCCTCGACGCGGGCGACCTCGGGGAGGCGTTCCGCGGGACGCCGGCCATGGCCGCCGTGCTCGCCGACGCCACCCGCCCCGAACCCGGCGACCGCGTCCAGACCGTGGCCGAGCTGGCGTGGCGCTGGCGCGAGGCGGTGGGTCGGTGACCGGCGTGCGTGCCGCGGGACGCCCGACCGGCGCTGCGGAGCGGAAGGTCACCGCGCTCGTCACGCGTCCCGGTCCCGAGGGCCCGGAGCTGCTGTGCTTCGACCACCCGTCCGCTGGTGTGCAGCTCCCCGCGGGCACGGTCGAGGCGGGCGAGTCGTTCGCGGACGCGGCGCGGCGCGAGGCGTGGGAGGAGACGGGCACGCTCGGGCTCGAGCTGGTGACCGAGGTCGCCACGCTGCGCACGCACACGCAGGAGCGGCGATGCTTCCACCTGCGTGCGACCATCGCGATGCCCGACTCGTGGGTCGTCGTCACGCCCGACGGCGGCGGGCACGCGTGGTGGTGCTTCTGGGCTCCGGTTCCCGACGCCTACGCGCTCGTGCACGAGCACCAGCGCGACTGGCTCGACGCCGCGAGCGCCGAGCTCGTGGCCTCGGCCCGTCGCGACCAGCCACCGCGCCCGCGGCCGCCGCTCCCGGAGCACCTCGCGGACGAGCGGGCGTGGGAGTTGTTCTGGGCCCCGGAGTGGCCGTTCGGCGCGGCGGGCCGTCGGTACCTGCGCAGCTGGGTCGAGGACCTCGACGACCTCGACCGGTGCTCGCGGGCACGAGCGGTGTGCGCGACCGAGCGCGGTGACGTCGTCGTCGTCCGCAACGAGTTCGGGTTCTGGGAGATCCCGGGCGGCGGCCGCGAGGCGGGTGAGAGCGTCGAGGAGAACCTCGCGCGGGAGGTCTGGGAGGAGGCGCGGGCCAGGGTCGCGGACGCGCGGTTCCTGACCGCGCTGCGGACCGTCGAGCTCGACCGGCTCGGCGGCGGCGGGGCGGGGGAGCGGTACCAGGCGTACTACTGGGCGCGCGTCGAGCTCGAGCCGTTCGTCGCCGAGTTCGAGATGGTCGAGCGCCGCGCCCTGCCCGCGCGCGAGGCCGACGAGCTGCTGATCATGCCCAACGACCACGTCTTCGCGCTCGCGGCCGCCGTCGACCCGCGGCTCGACTGGTCACCGGAGTCCCGGTGAGGCGGTCAGCGCAAGCCCGCGAACAGGTCGTCCTCGGGCAGCGGCGCGCCAGTGGTGTCGCGGTCGCGGATGAACGTCTCGGTGCCGAACACGATCGGGAACGCCTCGTCGGGGAAGCGCAGGAAGAACGAGCCCTCGAGCTGGCTGAGGTGCTCGCCGAGCGCAGCGCGCTTGCGGCCGGCGTAGGCGGTGGCGTCGATGCGCGTGGTGATGAGCGCGTCGTCGACACCGAACGGTCGCGGTGGCTCCTCGGCCGCGCCCGGCGCGGCCGGGTCGGGCGCCGGCGGTGCCGGCAGCTGCGGCATCTCCACCCCGTAGCGCTCGGCGATCTCGCGCATGCGCTCGCGGTACGAACGGGGGCGGGCGATCAGGTAGAGCTTCGCAGCCACGTCCGTCGCCTCCAGCGCCTTGCGGGTGACGTCGTGCGCCTTCAGGTGGTCGGGGTGGTTGTAGCCGGAGTTGTCGAAGTAGGTGACCACCACCTGCGGGCGGTAGCGCTCGAGCAGCCGCACCAGCCGGCCCACCACCACCTCGTCGGGCTGCGCCCAGAACGCGTCGGGATGGTCGTTCTGGGCCCACCCCGGCATGCCGGAATCGCGGTAGCCGAGCGTCTCCACGGCCGTCACGCCGAGCGCGCGCGTCGCGCGCTCGAGCTCGTCGAGGCGCAGGCGGGCCACCGCGTCGGGGTCGTGCCCGGGCTCGCCCGGCTTGATGTGACCGGGCGCGTCGCCGTACTCGCCGTTGGTGCACGTGACGAGCACGGTGCGCACCCCTTCGGCCGAGTACTTCGCGAGCGTGCCGCCGGTGCTGTTCGACTCGTCATCGGGGTGCGCGTGCACGGCCATCAAGGTGAGGGCCGGCGCCGTGCCCGGACGGTGGGACGCGTCGCTCATCGCCCCAGCATGCCTCACGAGTCGTACCGTCGTGGCTGACGAGCTCTCGCGCGAGCAGCAGGTGCTCGACGACGCGCACGTCGCGCTGGCGGCCATGCGGGTGCGGGCCCAGGAGACGCTCTCGCGCATGCAGGCCACCGGCGGATTCGACGATCTCGCGCACGAGGTGGCGCTGCGGCGGCGCGTCGCCACGCTGGCGGAGTCGAACCGGCCGCTCGTGTTCGGCCGCACCGACGCCGAGGCGGTCGCGCCGGGAGGGGCGGGCGAGCGCTGGTACATCGGGCGGCGCCACGTGGAGGACGCAGCGGGCGACCCGCTGGTGGTCGAGTGGCGCACACGCGTGGCGGAGCCGTTCTACCGCGCCCGACCCGCCGACCCGATGGGGCTGCGCCGCCGCCGCCACCTCATGGTCGACGGCCGCCGACTCCTCTCCTACGCCGACGACCTGTTCGGCGGCGGGGACGACCTCGGCGACGTCCGCATCCGCGGCGGCGACGCGCTGCTCGCGGAGCTCGAGCGGGCGCGCACCGGCCAGATGCTCGACATCGTCGCCACCATCCAGGCGGAGCAGGACGAGGTGATCCGGGCCCCACTCGACGGGGTGGTGGCGGTGCAGGGAGGGCCGGGCACGGGCAAGACCGCGATCGGCCTCCACCGCGCCGCCTTTCTCCTCTACCACCACCCCGAGCTGGCCCGGGCCGAGGTGATGGTGCTCGGGCCGAGCCGGGCGTTCCTGGGCTACATCGCGCAGGTCTTACCGTCGCTCGGCGAGGAGGCGGTGGTGCAGGTCACGATCGCCGACCTCGTGCCCCAGGTGCGCGTGCGCGCCGACGAATCGCTCGCGGTGCAACGGGTCAAGGGCGACGCGCGCATGGGCACGGTGATCGCCCGCGGGCTCGAGCAGCGCCGCGGCCGGCTCGACGGGCCGGTGTCGGTGCGCATCGGCACCACCCGGGTCGCGGTGGACGCCGACGAGGTGCACGAGCTCGTTGCCGAGCAGCTCGCACGCGACGTGCCCTACAACGTGGGGCGGTCCGCGCTGCGCACACGGCTGGTGAGCTTCGTGCACCGGCGGCACGGGATGGTCGCCGCCGATCCCGAGGGAGTGCGTCGCGCCATCCGCGCCGACCCGGCGGCGAAGGCGGCGCTCGACGTGGTGTGGCCGGCGGTGTCGGCCACCGCGTTGGTGCGCGACCTGCTCACCGACCCGGCTCGGCTCGCGGCCGCGGCGCGCGACGTGCTCGACGACGAGGAACAGGAGCTGCTCGGCCGGCGGGCGTCGGCGCGCTGGACGGCCGCCGATCTCGCGCTGGTCGACGAAGCGCGCGCCCTGCTGGAGGGGCACACGAGCACGTACGGCCACGTGATCGCCGACGAGGCCCAGGACCTCACGCCGATGCAGCTGCGCATGCTGGCGCGACGCGTGCCACGCGGGTCGGTCACGGTGCTCGGCGACCTCGCGCAGGCCACCGGTGCCTGGAGCCACGCGTCGTGGACCGACCTGGTCGCGCACCTGCCCACGCCCGACGGCCGGCGCGACCGCGAGCTCACGCTCGGCTACCGCGCCCCGGCGCCGGTGCTCGACTTCGCCTCCCGCCTGCTGCCGGTCGCGGCGCCCGACGTCGGCCCCACCGAAGCGGTCCGCCGGGGCCGGCGGCCAGTGCGCGTGATCGAGGCGCCGACCGGCGGCCGGTTCGAGACCGCCGCCGCCGAGGCGGCCGCCCTCGCCGGCGAGTCGTTCCTGACCGCGTGCATCGTGGCCCCCCACCACGCCGAGGCCGCCGGGCGGGCGCTCGCCGCCGCCGGTCTCGAGTACGGCGTGCCCGACCGCGACGGGCTCACCCGACCGGTCACACTCGTCACCGCCCCGCAGGCCAAGGGCCTCGAGTTCGACGCGGTCGTGGTGGTGGAGCCGGCGGCGATCGCAGCCCCGCCGTCGGACGACGGTCCGGCCGACCACCCCCGCGGCCTGCGTCTCCTCTACGTCGCGCTCACCCGGCCCATCCAGGCGCTCGTCGTCGTGCACGAGGACGCGCTGCCCGCACCTCTCGGACCCGCGCCCCTCTGACCCGCGTCCCTCTGACCCGCGCCGCCGGCGCCCCGTCGTCAGACGTCGTCGTCCTCGCCGCGTCGGCCGGCGGCGGCGACGCGGGCGAGGTCGAACGCGAACAGCACCGTGACGCACACGCTCAGGAACCCGGAGAGGAACGCGAGGAGGATCCCCCAGGTGAGGTCCTCGCGCGAGGGGTGCAGCCCGCCGAGCGCCCACGGGACGACCACGAGCGCGGCTACCGCCACGGTGCCGACCACCTCGTTCACCGCGAGCGCGGTCGAGCGCGTGAGATGCACCACGCCCCGCGAGCGCCGCGCGGTGTCGACGTTGGCGGCCACGAGCAGCACGCTGAGGACGGCGAACAGCACGCGCGACCACGGGAGGTCGAGCGCGACCAGGGTGACCGACACGCCGATCGGGATCGCGTAGAGCACGAGCACGATCCGCGTCGACGACCGGAAGTACGGCTGCACGAGGGCGGCGTTCGGGGTGCGGCGGAACCCGGTTTCGACGAAGAAGAACATGCCGACGATGAACAGGCCGATCAGTGCCGCGGACACCTCCGCCATGGTGAGGAGGAAGGTGTCGGAGACCGGCTGCACCGGGCGGTGGGCCTGCTCAGGCGCTGAGCGGGAGCGGCGGCGCGATGACGGTGCCGGGGCCGCGCAGCTCGGCCGCGTCGAGCGGGTCGCCGCCGAACGCCGGGCAGTAGGCCTGGAACGAGCAGTACTCGCAGAGGCGCCCGGGACGGGGGCGGAAGTCCTCGCGCTCGCACGCGGTGGCGATGGCGGCGCGCATCGCGTTGGTCTTGCGCTCGACGCCGCGGATCGACTGGTCGGTGGGCGTCGCGATGATCGCCTCGGGCTTCGACAGGTAGAAGAGCTGCACGCGCGCCGGGCGCCGGCCGAGCATGCGCTCACACAGCAGCGCGTAGATGTGCACGCCACTCAGGCTCTTGGCCTCCCAGAACTCCGACGGCACGGAGCCGGTCTTGTAGTCGGTGACCACCAGCTCGCCGTCGGTGTCGAGCTCGAGCCGGTCGATCACCCCCCGCAGGCGCGAGCCGCCGAGGTCGGCCTCGAGCTTCAGCTCCAGGCCGATCGGCCGCACCGTGCGCGGGTCCTCGAGCTCGAAGTAGCGGTGCACGAGCACCTCGGCGTCGGCGTGGAACTGCGCCCACCCGGCGTCGTCGAGCTCGAGCCCCGCGAACTCGGGGTGCTCGGCGAGCTCCCGGCGGGCGCGGTCGAGGTCGGTGAGGGCGACCTCGAGGACACGCTCGGCGGGCGGCCGGTCGAGCAGGAGCTCGAGCGCGCGGTGCACCAGGGTGCCCTTGCTCGCCGCCGCCGTCGGCGGCTCCGGGAGCCGCTCGATGTAGGAGAAGCGGAAGGCGAGCGGGCACTCCTTGAACGACGAGCAGGCGCTCGGTGACAGCGACCACGGCGGTGCGAAGCTCACGTGATCGACCATATCCCTGGGGTGTGACACCGAAGCGGACCCCCCTGCCGGCGGCGGGGTGCCGGTAGCGTCGGGGCCGCCGACGAGGAGGACGATCAGGATGAAGGTCGACAGCGGTTTCGGTGGCAGCCTCGACGAGGTGCCGGCCCGGGCGCGGGCGCTCGAGGAGGCGGGCTACGACGGCGCCTTCAGCGCCGAGACCAACCACGACGGCTTCCTGCCGCTCGCGGTGGCCGCCACCGCCACCGAGCGCATCGAGCTGGGCACGTCGATCGCGGTCGCGTTCGCCCGCACCCCGATGATCACCGCCATCACCGCCAACGACCTCCAGCTCGCGAGCAAGGGCCGGTTCGTGCTCGGCCTCGGGAGCCAGATCAAGCCGCACATCGAACGCCGCTTCTCGATGCCGTGGTCGGCCCCCGCGGCCCGCATGCGCGAGTACGTGATGGCGATGCGCGCGATCTGGACCGCGTGGCACGAGGGCACCAAGCTCGACTTCCGCGGCGACTTCTACACCCACACGCTCATGACGCCGTTCTTCAGCCCCGGGGCCAGCGAGTACGGCCCGCCGAAGGTCTGGCTGGCGGCGGTGGGCGAGAAGATGACCGAGACCGCGGGCGAGGTGTGCGACGGCCTGATCGCGCACGGGTTCACGACCGAGCGCTACCTGCGCGAGGTCACCATCCCCGCGCTCGAGCGGGGGCTGCGCAAGGCGGGTCGGGCCCGCGACCCGTTCGAGCTCACCGGCCCGATCTTCGTGGTGAGCGGCGCGAACGAGGAGCAGCTCGAGGCGGCGAAGAAGGGCACGCGCCAGCAGATCGCGTTCTACGGCTCGACGCCCGCGTACCGCGGCGTGCTGGAGCTGCACGGGTGGGGCGAGCTCGGCGACGAGCTCAACAAGATGTCGAAGCGCGGGTTGTGGGTGGAGATGGGCGAGGAGATCGACGACGACGTCCTCGACGCGTTCGCGGTGGTCGCCGAGCCCGACGAAGTCGCGGGCAAGCTGCGCGCCCGCTTCGGCGGCATCCTCGACCGCATCAGCTTCTACATGCCGTACCAAGCGAACCCCGACGCGACCCAGGCGGTGATCGCCGAGCTCAAGGGCGCGTAGCCGCGGTCAGGCGCGGTTGCGCTCGATCCAGGCGTCGAGCGCGGGGCTGCTCTCGTAGCTCGCGATGAGCGCGTAGCGGGGCTCGCGGCCGCGGTGGCACACCACGTGCCAGAGCCGCTGCGTGTCGAGCACGAAGCGCGCGCCGCGGTGCAGCGGGAGGCGCACCTCGGTGCGGGGGTCGGGCAGCCCGTCGGAGCCCTGCTCCATGAGGACCATGAAGCTGTCGGGGTTGTCGGTGAGCTCGGTCCACGAGCGCACGACCCACCCCTCGTGCTCCGGGTTGAACCGGTTGTTGTCGTCGCGGTGGATCTGGCGCAGCGCGGTGTCGTAGTCCTGCGGCTCGAGCTTGATCACGCGCACGCGCCCGAAGTTGGCGCCCACCGACCGCACCTCGGCGACGAGCGACGGGCACTGCGGCGCGTTCGACGTGAGCTTGCCGTTCTTGTCGGGCCGCTCGTCGCCTTCCTTCCAGAACCCGCGGCACTCGAGCTCGCCGTCGGCGGTGGCGACGGGGGCGAAGTTGGTGTCGCCACCGCTCTTCCAGTCCATGTACTCGAGCGGGAGGTACTCCGCCTCGGGCACCGGCGGGTCGAGGTCGCGCAGCACCACGTAGCCGCGCTCCGCGAGCGCGTCGAGGCGCGCGTGCGGTGTGTCGAGCGGGATGTCGGTCGACCAGTGCGGGGTGCGCAGCCAGTGCTCGGTGACGGCCATCACGCCGAGTGTAGGGGCGGGGCGTGGTACGCCCCGGGCTTCCCGAACATGCCGCGGTGCCACCGGCGTGGTGTGAGGACCGCCGCGCGCGGATAGTCCTCGAACATCCAACGCGCGAAGTTCCTCCGGGTCCACGGCGTGAGCGCGGCCGCCGCGATGGCCGCACGCGCGCCGGTGGGCGTGCGCAGCATGCGCTGCAGCGCCTGTGCGAACCGCAGGTCGGCCTGCAGCTCGCGCACCACGGCGCGCCGGTACCGCGTCGCGACCGCCTCCGGGGTGGCGTCGTGCGCGATGGTCTGCGCGGCGAGGCCGCCGGTGACGAGCGCCTGCGCCACGCCCTCACCGGTCATCGGGTCGACCACGCCCGCAGCGTCGCCGGCGAAGAGGACGCGCCCCTGCGCGAGGCGGGCGGCGTCGAACGACGCGGGGATCGGCCACGCCCGGTGCGTGGCGTCGGGGGTCGCGCCCGAACCGAGCACGTCGCGCATCGCGGAGCTCCCGAGCAGGTCGCGCCACTGGGCGGCGAGGCGCGCGCCGTTGGGCACGTCGCCGTCGCGGCGCCGCAGCACCCCGAACCCGACGTTGGCGCGACCGCCGCCCACCGGGAACACCCACGCGTACCCCGGGAGGAGGTCGGCGTCGAACAGCACCCACAGCCTGGGATCGTCGACGTCGCGGTAGTACTGCCGGAACGCATGCCAGGTGCCCAGCTCCACCGGCGCTCGCGCTGCGCGCGACCCATTGCCGTGCACCGACGACGCGGTCATGCGGCGCGTGGGGGAGTAGTGGCCGTCGGCCGCGATCACCCACTGGGCGCGCACCTCGTCGCCGTCGTCGAACTGCAACGTGACCGCCTGGTCGTCGGTGCGCGCGCCGGTGACGCCGACGCCGTCGCGCACGTCGACGCCGAGCGCCCGTGCGTGCAGCACCAGCGCGTGGTCGAGCTCGGTGCGCGGTACGACCGCTGCGTGCTCGCCCTGCTCGGGGAGGGGGAGCACGACGCGGCGCCCCGACGGCGACACCACGACCGTCTCGGCGACGCGCACGTACGACGGGAGGGCACGCGCGTCGAAGCCGAGCGCCTCCAGCCCCCGCAGCGCGCCCGCGGTGAGGCCGTCACCACACGTCTTGTCACGCGGGAAGGCGGCCTTGTCGACGACGACGACGTCGAGCCCGTGGCGCCGGGCGGTGATGCCCGCCGCGATGCCCGCGGGGCCCGCGCCGACCACGACCACCTCTCGCCCGACCACCCTGCCGACGGTAGCCCCCGCCCCGTTCGGCTCCCTCACCGCCCGGGGCCCGTTTGGAACCGAAGCGCCCGGGGAGGCAAGAATCGGCCCCCTCACAGGAGTCGAAGTGGAGCCGTGCTCGGAGAGCGGGACGGCGAAACGGCGACGACCAGCGGTGACTGGAGCCGACGCACATGAACATCGCAGTCTGCGTGAAGCAGATCCCCGACCCCGCGGTGCCGGGGAAGCTCGACGGCGACAACACGCTCGACCGCTCGGGCGATCCGATCCTCGACGACTCGGACGCGTACGGCGTGGAGATGGCCCTGCAGCTCGCCGACAAGGCGGGCGGCGGCGAGGTGATCCTGATCTCGATGGCGCCCGACGGCGCGGTGAAGGGCCTGCGCACCGCACTGGCGATGGGCGCGGCCCGGGCGGTGCTCGTGTCCGACGACGCGCTCGCCGGATCCGACTCCCTGTCCACCGCGAAGGTGCTCGCCAAGGCCGTCGAGCGGGCCGGCGGCGTCGACCTGCTCCTCACCGCCACCGAGTCGACCGACGGCTACACGGGCACGATCCCCGCGCAGGTGGCCGAGCTCCTGGGCTGGCCGTCGCTCACGTTCGCCAAGCACGTCGAGCTCGGTGACGGCAAGGTCACCATCCAGCGCCAGACCGAGGCCGGCTACGACGTCGTCGAGGCGTCGCTGCCAGCGGTC
>Ga0299914_10003053_pt1 | contig 11736 bp, 11 predicted proteins | sample RVTome_10_FD_201361 | JGI IMG/M metagenome (GOLD analysis project Ga0299914, IMG submission 201361) | Soil microbial communities from uranium-contaminated site in the Upper Colorado River Basin, Wyoming, United States - RVT153D57 (version 2) ... | reverse complement strand
ACGGGTCGCTCGGCAGTCCGAAGACCCCCGGCTGGATAACAACCAGGAATATGTGGCCTCGGGCGTCGCCGGGGTGGTCGGATCATTGTTCCAAACGATGCCTGCCGGCGGCGGGATGTCCCAGACTCAGGTCAACACCAATTCAGGTGCGAAGACTCAACTGAGTCTGTTGGTGACAGGCGCCCTTGCCGTGGCGGTGGCCCTTTTTCTCGCACCAGTTCTCAGCGACCTCCCCAACGCCACCCTCGGAGTGATCGTGATCTTCTCAGTGCTGGGCATGCTTCGCTTGGCCGAGTTGAAGCGGATCGGCACGATCGACTCCCTCGAGCTTTGGGTGGCCGGGATCACGGCCTTCTTCGCCCTCGCCTACAACCTGCTGATCGGCGTGATCTTCGGAGTCATCTTGACCCTGTACTTCGTGTTGCGCACCCTCAATCATCCAGTGGTGGTCGAGTTGAGACGGGCGCCGAGCAGCAGGGAGCTCCTACCGGCGCGTGAGGGTGACGAGGCCATCCCCGGCATGCTGATCCTTCGCATCGAGGGCGGGCTCTACACCCTGAATGTGCGTGAGGCGCAGTCCCGGATCCTGGAAGAGACTGCCGCAGCGGATCACCCTCCCGACGTGGTGCTCTTGGACGCGGGTGGGACTGCAGACACCTCGGTGACCGTGATCGACGTGATTGGAGAAACCGACCACATGCTCGAGCGACAGGGGTCGACGTTGTGGATCGCAAACATTCCCACTCGTGCGGAGGAAAAGGCAAGACGAAGCGAGTTGTGGGACCAGTGGTCGGGGAAGGGCAAGATCCACGCCACCGTGGCCGCGGCGGTGGCGTCTTTCGAGGCGGCACGAGACGCGGAACTTTGAGCTTCCTCGATTTTCTTGTCACTCTGGGTTTGTACGTTGACGGGTATGGAGTTGAGGGGTTACTCCGAGGATCTGTTGGATCGGCTACTGGTTCAGGCTGAATCCGAGATCGGGTCGTGGCGACTCGTGGAGATGGCGGTGGTCGACGAGAAGCGTCGCCAGAAGTCGCACTTGGAGGATGGCTACCGGTCGATTATCGACTGGACTGCAGCCCGGGCAGATGTTTCGCATGACACGGCAAGGGCGATTTGTTGGACTGCGTCTCGTCTCTACCAGGCACCGGAAGTCGCCTCCCAGTTGGCTTCGGTGAGATCAGCTTTGACCGGGCGGAACAACTGGCCCGGCTCCCCCAAGATCACCGTTCCGGTCATCAAGGTCATGACATCGCCCAGTTGCGTCGTCTGGTCGCTTATCACAGGCGACTCACCCCGGAAACGTCCGACCTGTGTAGGTTCGATGAGATGAGCGACTCCAAGGACCTAGGCCGGCAGAACCTCCCCATCCCGGATCCGCAGTGGATCGGCGTCACCACTTATGACGCCAAAGACCCGGACACCAAGTTTCCGCCGATCGAGCCGATTCGCCCACCGGCAGGTGCGCCCAACGTCCTCGTGATCCTCATCGACGATGTCGGATTCGGGGCCAGCTCCGCTTTCGGCGGGCCGTGCAACACTCCCAACTTCGAGCGTCTTGCCAGCGACGGTCTCAAATACACCCGGTTCCACACCACGGCTCTGTGCTCGCCGACCCGAGCTGCCTTGCTCGGTGGTCGAAACCACCACTCAGTGGGGATGGGCGGTATCACCGAAATCGCCACTTCCGCACCCGGATACAGCTCGATGCGACCTCGGAACAAGGCACCAATTGCCGAGATGCTCAAGTTGAACGGCTACTCCACGGCTCATTTCGGCAAGTGCCACGAGGTCCCGGTATGGGAGACCAGCCCCATGGGCCCCTTCGACCGGTGGCCGAGCCCGGGCAACGGGTTCGAGCACTTCTACGGGTTCATCGGTGGGGAGACCAATCAGTACGCCCCTGCCATCTATCAGGACACCGTCCCCGTGGAGCCCGACCGCACCCCAGAAGAGGGCTATCACTTCACCGAGGACATGACCGACCGCTCCATCGAGTGGATCCGTCAACAGAAGGCCTTGATGGCCGACAAGCCGTTCTTCGTCTATTACGCCCCCGGGGCCACCCACGCCCCGCACCATGTCCCGATCGAGTGGAGCGACAAGTACAAGGGCAAATTCGACGATGGTTGGGATGCGCAACGGGAGCGGACCTTCGCCAAGCAGAAGGAGTTGGGCGTGATCCCCGCTGATGCCGAGCTCACTGCCCGCCCGGCTGAGATTCCCGCTTGGGACGAGATAGCCGATGACCTCAAGCCGGTGCTGGCCCGTCAAATGGAGGTCTACGCCGGCTTCATGGAGCACACCGATCATCACGTGGGCCGGCTCCTAGATGCTCTCGTCGATCTCGAGATCCTCGAAGACACCTTGATCTATTGCATCATCGGTGACAACGGCGCCTCGGCCGAAGGCACGCCACAGGGCTGCTTCAACGAGCTTGTGGTTCTCAACGGCGCCGGCGGACTGGAGACCACCGAGTTCATGGTGTCGCGCATCGACGATTTCGGCACGCCCCAGGCCTACAACCATTATGCGGTGGGATGGGCCCATGCCATGGACACCCCGTATCAGTGGACCAAGCAGGTGGCATCGCATTGGGGCGGGACCAGGAACGGGACCATCGTCCACTGGCCGAATGGGATAGAGGCCAAAGGCGAGATTCGAAATCAGTTCCACCACGTGATCGACGTGGTCCCCACCATCCTCGAGGCGGCCGGGATCCCGGCGCCCTTGTTTGTCAACGGGATCCAGCAGGCTCCCCTGGAGGGCTCCTCGATGAACTACTCCTTCGACGACGGGGAGGCTGCCGACACACACACCACCCAGTACTTCGAGATGTTCGTGAACCGTGGGATCTATCACAATGGGTGGACCGCAGTCACTCGGCACAGCATCCCGTGGACGGTCACCGAGCTGCCGGCTCTCGATGACGACGTCTGGGAGCTCTATGGGCCTGACGACTGGACTCAGGTCCACGACCTCTCGTCGGAGAACCCGGAGATGTTGGCCCACCTCCAGCGACTATTCCTGATCGAGGCCGGCAAGTACGACGTTCTCCCGCTCGATGACCGTCGCTTTGAGCGGTTCAACGCTGACATGGCAGGCCGTCCACAGCTGATCCACGGCAACTCCCAACTGCTCTTTGGCGGAATGGGCCGTCTCACAGAGAACTCGGTCGTGGTGATGAAGAACAAGTCGCACTCGGTGACCGCGGAGATCGTCGTCCCCGAAGGAGGCGCCTCGGGCGTGATCGTGGCCCAAGGCGGGGCCTTCGGCGGCTTCAGCCTTTACGCCCATGAGGGAAAGCCTGCCTACTGCTACAACTTGTTCGGGCTGCAGCGGTTCAAGGTCTATGGCGGCGAGGCGATGTCAAAGGGCACCCATCAGGTGCGTGTCGAGTTCACTTACGACGGTGGCGGTCTGGGCAAGGGAGGCACGGTCGGTCTCTTCGTTGACGGGCAGAAGGCCGGGGAGGGACGGGTCGAAGGCACCGTGCCTATGCTTTTCTCCGCCGATGAGACCACAGACGTCGGCCACGACAGTGCCACGCCAGTGAGCGACGACCTTGGGCCCAAGGAGACCGAGTTCAACGGACGGATCAGCTGGGTCCAACTCGACATCGACGAGGCAGCCGAAGACCTCGACCACCTCATCTCGCCTGACGAGCGCTATCAGATCGCGATGGCTCGTCAGTAGCCGCACCTCTGTTCGCGGCGTAAGCAGGGTTGTGTAGGTTCGATTGACGGCATTCGATCAGAGGTCGACTGCCGGGAGAGATCGCGCTCGACATCTTTGACTCGGTCCCCGATCGGGATGCAGCGGGCGGACCGAGCTACAGCGAGGAGAATGACATGGCACACCGGGAAGCAGAGCCACCCCAGGTCTCGGGTGGGGAGTTGGCTGCAGGCATTGGCGTCATGTTCGCCGCCACCCTGATGATCGTGGGCGGGATCCTTCAGGTATTTCAGGGAATCGCCGCCATTGCGAACGACGAGTTCTTCGTGACCCTGCCCAACTACGTGGTGACGGTCGACGTGTCGACGTGGGGTTGGATCCATCTCGCCTTCGGCATTCTGATGGTGATCGCCGGCATGTCCCTCTTCTCGGGGAGCAGGGCGGCGGCGATCTTCGCTCTCGTCCTCGCCGTGCTCAGTGCGATTGCGAATTTCGGCTTCATCCCCTACTACCCGGTCTGGGCCCTCTTCATCATCGCTGTCGACGTCTTCATCATCTGGGCCATCGCTCGGTCCGGCGTGCTCGAGACCTGATCGGCACGAGAACCGACCCGAGGTCCTCGTCACACCGCGCAGCGAGGTCGGGTGACCGGCAGGGAGTCTTGACCACGGGCGCCGACACCGAGATCGGGAGGGTCCGCGGCCCCTGGCTCTTCGCCTCGGTGCGCGGCTATCGCCGCTCGTGGCTCAGCACGGACCTGGTAGAGCCGGCGCGACTTCAGGCGCTGATCAGGGCCCGATCTGCTTCTTCGGAGACGATCCGCTGGTGCCGGCCGAGCCACCACAGTGCGATCAGCCCGCCGATCCCGGCGAGGAGGCCACTGAGCTGGTTCCAGGTCAAGGCACCGATGGTCGCGTCCCCGCTCCCGTAGCGCAGTGAGTCGAGCAGGAAGCGCTGGAACCCGTACCAGGTGACCCAAGCAAAGAAGAGCTGGCCGTAGCGCAGCTCGATCCGGTCATAGAGGAGATAGAGGAGGCCGAGGAGCACGGCAGCCCCGATCATGTCGTAGATGGCGACGTGGTGATAGATACCGCAGAACACCTCCCCGACATCGGCGGCGGCGCACTCCAGACCGTCGTGCTGGGGAGCCACGTCGTAGCCTGGTCGGATCCCGTAGCCCCACCAAGCGGACGTGCTCTTGCCCAGATGCTCGACGATGGCGAGGTCGCCGATGCGACCGACGACCGTTCCCAATGCCAGACCGAAGGAAGACATGTCGAGCGTGGGCAGGACGGGGAGGCCGACCTGTCTCATCCTGATCCAGCCGGCGATGATGCCGCCGGCGAAGCCGCCCATGATCGAGAAGTTGCCCGATATCGGGTTCAGAGCCTCCAAGAGGGGCACTCCATCCAGCAGCTGGGCCGGCATGGTGAAGTAGCGAGCACCGAGCAGAGAGCCGATCAGACCCCAGGTCAGCACCGACTGGTATTTGGCGGTGTCGAAACCACGCTTTCCCATCTCCTTGTTGGCCAGCCAGGCACCGGCGACGAAGCCGAGGGCGGCGAACAGCCCGTGCAAGGAGAACTGAAATGGGCCGATGTCCCATATCGGGATTGGGGGATAGCTGATTACGGCAAGCATGCTGCGAGCAGAGTACCTGGCCCCAGAATCTGAGCTTCTAGCCTGCACACCGATGTCACCGGCGGGCGAATCAGTGGAGGTCCGAGCGCCCGGGCGAGTAAATCTCATCGGCGATCACACCGACTACACGGGTGGGCTCGCCCTGCCCCTCGCCATCGATCGCCAGATCGTGATCAGGGGTGTCGATCTCGACGAGCCTCTGCTCACACTCACCTCCGACCAGGACCCTGTCCCCGCAACGATTCCGCTTCCGGCTGCCTCGGTGGCGGACACCGAGCCGCCGTGGGCGAGACGGGTCGCCGCCATTGCGGCGGAATTGGCTCGGCAGCGAGGGTTCATGGGGTCGATCGAATCGACCGTGCCCATCGGCGCCGGGCTCTCATCGTCGGGCGCCCTCGGTGTCGCCCTCGCACTCGCCCTCGGCGCCGAGGCCGGCCATTCACGACTCGAGGTCGCCCTTCTCTGCCAGCGGGCACAACAAGCGGCCACCGGAGTGCCCGCCGGCCTCCTCGACGAGATGGCCTCACTCCACGGGCTCGCCGGCCATGCCGTGCTCCTCAACTGCCACGATCTGACGGTCGAACCGGTCCCAATACCCGATGACGCCGAGGTGGTGGTCCGGTATGTGTCCCACCGAACCGTCGCCGACAGCCCTTACTCGGATCGGGTGGCGGCGTGTCGGGCCGCAGAAGCCCTCGTCGGCCCGCTCCGGCTGGCCGGCCCGAATGACATCTCGTCCATCGGCGACCCGGTCCTGCAGGCAAGAGCACGGCACGTGGTCACCGAGAACGAGCGAGTGCGCCAATACGTCGAAGCATTGAAGGCTGGGGACCTGAAGGCGGCGGGCCGGTTGATGACCGCCAGCCATCTCAGCCTGCGGGACGACTACGCGGTGTCTACCCCTGAGCTCGATGCCGCAGTAGAGGCGCTGGTCGCCATTCCCGGGGTCTATGGCGCCCGCCTCACCGGCGCCGGCTTCGGCGGCTGTGTCATCGCCCTGGCCGACCCGGGTGCGGTGAAGGAGGGATGGGTGGTGCACGCCGTCGACGGCGCGGAGGTTGTCACAGGCGGATCCAATTACCATCGCGCCCCGTGAGTGAACTGCTGACCGCGGCCGCAGACGCGCTGAACGTGCCCGAGACGCTGGTGCAACGGTCGGCGGCGGCCCGGGCAACGGCCAACGGCACATCGCTCGACGATGTCCTGAGTGCGTGGGCCGGTGGAGCACCGGCCGCCGGAGCGGCGCCGGCACCTGCGCCTGCGTCGACGGAGGAGGCCGCGCCCCCGAGCGACGAGTCAGTGTCGGAGCCTGCTCCCTCACCTGCGGCCGAGCCCCAGCCCGCAGCAGAGCCGGAATTGGCGCCCGCGGCTGCACCCGCCGCGGCAGCGGTGGCAGCCGAACCTGAGCCGGAGATCCTCCTGGAGTCGGTGCCACTGCGACGCCGGGTGCGCACTGCGATGAGGGTGGGGGCCTGGACCGGCGCCGGGCTCGGGTTGATCGGATTCGTCGTGGCGAGCAATTGGTGGGCCGCCACCTCCACAGTCACCGGCGAGGAATCCTTCATTCCCGTGATCCAGGTCGATTCCAATGGCGTGATCATCGGAGCGGCGTTGATCAGCGTCGTCTTCGGCGCGGTGATCGCCTCGCTCTCCCGCGCGGCGGCTTCGTGGGCGAGTCCCGGCATGCAGCTCAGCAACTCACCCAGCTCCACGGCGTGGATCGGCGCTCTGATCGGGATCTTGCTCGGTGTGATCGCCGGTGCCGTCCTCACCGGCATGGGAATCCCGGTGGAGGGTGTGGAAGGGGTCGTTCAGCTGCCGGTCCTCGCCACCATCGGCGTGATGGCGATCGGAGGCGCCATCCTCGGCGGACTGACCGCGACCGTCACCCAGGCGATCGGCGTCCCCGTTGCCGTGCCCGAGGGCTCGGGTGAGGAGATCGAGAGCGTGAGACGACGGCTCGGGTCGGCCTTTGGCATCCCCCTCACCGGCCTCCTCCTGCTCCTGCTGCTCGTCCTCCCCTTCGCCTGGGTCCTCATCGAGTCGAATCATCTCGCGGAGGGAGGTGCCGCGATCATCGGGATCCTCGCCGCCGTCGGCATCCTCGGATTCGCCTCACTGGCCGGAACCAAACCCAATATCCAGTTGTCCTTTGGCGAGGTGATGGTGGCTGTGATCGGGATCGGCACGATCCTGGTCCTCATCCTGGCGGTCATGTTTGCCCGTAGCCCGGACGAGGAGTCAGAGGAGCCTGCGGCCGAGCCCGAGGCCGCCATCACTCTCGTCGTCGGCTGAATCCAGTATCCAGCTCCGGAGGGAGTTCAGCTGAGACCGGCCGCGTTGGCCAGATCCGAGGCGTTGATTGCCGAGGAGAGGTCGCCCCGGGCCAGGGCGCCTCGCATGCTCCGGGCAACCTCGAGAGCCACTTGGATCTGAGCCTCTTTGGTAGAGGCGCCAAGATGCGGTGTGAGCACCAGATTCGGGGCGTCGAGCAATGGGCTGTCGGGGGACAGTGGCTCGTGCTCGTACACATCGAGACCTGCCCCTGCGATCCGTCCGTTGCGCAGTGCTTTCGCCAGAGCCGTCTCGTCGACTACACCGCCACGAGACACATTCAGCACGAAGGCGCCTTTCTTCATCCTGGCCAATGTTTCCTCGCCGATCAGACCCCTCGTCTCGGCGTTGAGGGGGACATGGAGCGTGATGACGTCCGCATTCTCGATCAGGCCGTCCAGTGAGACGAGGTGGGGATGCAACTCGTCGACTCTCTCGGCAGGCAGATAGGGGTCGTAGACGATGATGTCCATGGCGAATGCCCGGCATCGCTGGGCCACCTCCCATCCGATGCGACCCGCGCCGATGACACCCAGGGTCTTCCCCCGCAGCTCGACCCCCCGCAAACTCGAGCGCTCCCATCTGCCCTGGCGAATCGAACGATCGGCCACGGTCACCCTGCGGGCCACCGCCAGTAACAGTGCCATGGTCAGCTCGGCGGCAGAGATCGTGTTCCCACCCGGGGCGTTCATCACCGCCACACCGCGCTGGGAGGCGGCCACCACGTCGATGTTGTCAACGCCGACCCCGGCTCGGGCGACCACCTTGAGATCCGGAGCCCCATCCAGAAGGGCGGCATCCACACGAGTGGCGCTGCGGACGATCAAACCAGCAGCTGTCTTCAACCCGGCGGCGAACTCCGGATCGGAAGAGTCTTTGATCAGCACCACGTCGAACCGATCGTCTTCACGAAGCGGGGCCAGGCCCTTCTTCGAGACCCGGTCGGTAGCAACTACTCGATAGGAGGCGGTCAACGCAAGACCTCACCCAGGGAGTCGAGCAGCTCACCGAGTAGCTGGGGGTCGTGATCACCCATGTGCCCGATTCGGATCGTCGACTCCTTGAGCCTCGAGTAGCCGCCGCCGATCACCCATCCCCGCTCTCTCATCGTGGCAACGACTTCGGGGCCGGAGGTGCCATCGGGAAGGATGATGCAGCTGACCGTCGGGGAGCGATGACCCTCCGGTGCCAGGACCGCGATCCCCACCCCGTCGGCCCGCATGGCCTCGACCCAAGCGATCGTCGCCGTGCGCATCGACACATGCCGTTCCCAGCGTTGCTCGATGCCCTCGGCCAGGATCCTGTCGAGCTGGACCTCGAGGGCGTAGAGCAATGAGATCGCCGGCGTCGACGGCGTCTGAAACGCCTCGAGCGCCTTGATCAGAGGTAGCAGGTCGAAGTAATAGCCCTTGCTCGTCGCCTGGGCGGAGCGGTCCAGCATCGTCGGCGAGGCGACGGCGAAGGCCAAGCCCGGAGGGAGGGCAAGCGCCTTCTGCGACCCGGTGAGTATGAAATCCAGCGCCCACTCGTCGGTGCGGACCTCGGCGCCCGCAACACCTGTGACCGAGTCGATCAACAGCAGCACGCCCTCGTGGCGTCGGGTGACCGAGGCGATCGCGGCGAGATCCTGGAGGGCTCCCGTCGAAGTCTCGGAATGGGTCACCGTGACCGCATCGAAGCCGCCCTGCCCCAGCCTGGCATCGAGCTCGTCGGGATCGTGAACGAGGCCCCAGTCCACCGACCAAACCTCGGTGTCGTGACCACAGGCCATGGCGATCTCGGCGAACCTCGAAGAGAATGCACCGTTCACCAGGCTCAGGACCCTGCCGCCGGCCACGCCGTTGCGGACAGCAGCCTCCATGAGACCGGTGGCCGACGAGGTGGACACGATCACCGGCTGCTCGGTGAGGAAGACCTGCTTGAGACCTTCCTGGAGGCGGGCGAGCAGCTCCTCGATGGCCCGTCCCCTGTGACCGATCATCGGGCGGGTCTGGGCGGCCAACACGTCGGGATGGACCTCGGTGGGCCCGGGTAGGAAGAAATGACCTGGCGGTAGGTCGATCGGCATGTGCTCCTCGTACTCGGTTGGGCGCCCTCTACCCGTCGGCCAGGCTCAGTGCGTACCGCACGCTACCCACGAGCTCCCACCCAACGAGAACCGGCTCTCCGGTGCGTTGGTGCTCCCTGAGATGGGATAGGGGGAAGTCGTATTCGCCGCTGGCGGCAGGGAGGAACTCCAGCTCGGATCCCTCGACGAGGACCACGAAAGACGTGACATCCTCCAGACTCCCGTCCACCGAGGTGACCACGCCACGTGCGGTACCCGACGTCTGGTTGCAGGCTATCAATCCGACGGTCATCACGATGATGGCAATGATCCTCAGGACGCCCGGAGTGTGGACTCGAGACTCTCCCACTCCCGCTCCTGTTTCGTCCAGCGAAACCAGATCACGGCGATCGTCGACCACAGAAGGAGCCCGCCGCCCAGCTTCATGACGACGCCGGCGATGGTCTGGTCGGCCAACGCGGTGAGCCCGAACGCCAAGGCGGCATTGCCGTAGACCGGATATAGCGGGACCGTGGAAAAGGTCAGGAACGAAGCCGGAATGGTGGGCAGCAGCGACTGGGCAAACAGATAGAACATCTGGCCCGGCGGAGGGAGCCTGGGGATGGCAGGTGTGGGCGAGAAAACGGGGAGCCACATCAGGATGGAGACTCCGAACAGCCAGGCATGGACCAGGAGGTGGGGCGGGCCTCCCTGCACCATCAGTGCCACCAGGTCGGGCCAGTGAATGACGATGAAGGTGGAGTTGAACAGGACGAAGGCCGGCACGGGCCGGGCCAGAGGTCTGATGAGCCGGGCGATCTTGGGGTGGCCGATGGTCACGTCGGCCAGCCATCTCGGCGTCCCCCGCAGCAGGAGCGGCGGGATTACCAGCGCGATGACCATGTGCTCGACCATGTGCACCGTGAACAATGAAGTCTCACCTATGTCGTGGATGGGCCAGCCCGAGACCAGCCAGAGGGCGGCCACCGCCCCGTACCACTGCCACTTCTGGCCCACGGTCGCCCGCGGCGCATCTGGCGCGAGCATCGGGCGCAGCCTGCGGTCCGCGTACCAGTAGCCGAAGGCGAGGGCGAACGCCAACGCCCAGACGTCGTAGTGGGGGTGGAAGGGCGGGATCATCTCATCCACCCCGGATGGCTATCGCCCCGAGTGCAGTGAGAATGATCGCGTACAGGGCGCACGCCAGGATGAAACCGGCAGTGAAGAACCGGCTCAACATGGGACGTTCGAAGCGGAGATGCATGTACCAGCCGATCACGATCACGAACTTGAGAGCGGCCAGCACGATCAGGAGCACGGTGTTGAAATTGCCGAGGTCGAAATCCCGGTGGATGTAGTAAATGGCGACCTCGACCGCGGTCAGCACGGCGAGGGCCACCGCGATCTTCCAGTACTGAGCCGGAGTCGGATGATGGATGTGCTCGGGGCTGCTCATACCGGTGGCACCGAGAGCAGGTAGACGACGGTGAAGATCACGATCCAGATGATGTCGACGAAGTGCCAGTAGAGACCCACCAACTCCAGATTGAGACCCTGTCGGTCACTCAGCCCGCCCCGGCGTCGTGAGATCCCCCACAAGGAAAGGAGCATGATCACCCCGATGGCGACATGGGTCCCATGAAAGCCGGTGAGGACATAGAAGGCGGAAGCAGCCGGGTTGGTGGACAGTTTCATGTCGAACTCCACGATGAATTCGGTGAACTCGAACACCTGGCCGGCGAGGAAGACCGAGCCCAGAGCGGCAGTGGCGAAGAGCCAGGTCCTCGCCCCGTTCGCATCCTGCCGGGTCTGCGCGTTGTGGGCGAGAACCATGGTCAGCGAGCTCATCAGCAGGACGAACGAGCTCACCGAGGTGAAGGGGATGTCGTAGATCTCCGACGGGTAGGGCGGGGGGAAGCCGGGCCGTTGGGAGTACAGCAGGTAGTTCGAGATCAGCGCTCCGAAGAAGAGAAACTCGGAACTGAGGAACAGCCACATCCCCAGCTTGCGATCGTCGACACCGGTCCCCTCGTGCTCGG
>Ga0299914_10003052_pt1 | contig 11736 bp, 9 predicted proteins | sample RVTome_10_FD_201361 | JGI IMG/M metagenome (GOLD analysis project Ga0299914, IMG submission 201361) | Soil microbial communities from uranium-contaminated site in the Upper Colorado River Basin, Wyoming, United States - RVT153D57 (version 2) ... | reverse complement strand
CGAACGCGCGCCGGCGCGTGCGTTTCATCAGCCGGTCGCTGTCGGCCTCGATGTACTGGTTGAACGCTCCCGCACTGGCCGAGGAGACGAGCACCGTCAGCGCCATCACCAGCACCTGCCAGACCGGCAGCGCCGGCGCCGGCGTGATGGCCAGCCCGGCAAGGGCGGTCAGCATGATCAGCAGGCCGATGCGCAGCTTGAACACGCCGAGCACCACGCGCCACCCCGGTGCGGCGCTGACCGCTGCGGCGGCTTGCAGTGCAGTGCTGATCGGCGTGCTCCCCGAGCGTGCGGCGGCCGCCCCGCTCAGCTCAGGCCCCAAAGCGTCGAGAGGTACTTCCAGTTGATGAAGTAGTACAGGACGAAGGTGACCAGGAAGATCATTGCCAGGGTGAAGGTCCCCGGTGCGGCGAAACCCATCGAGCCGTAGCTTTGCGCCACGACGGTCGGGGCGGCGCGCGGCACCGGCGTGAAAGCGGCGCTGCTCTCTCCGGGCGCCAGCTTCTTGCCCCATAGCAGCGACCCGACGGTGACGTAAACGAAGATCGCGCCACCGGCGATCGCCACGATGCCGCCGATGCCGACCAGGCCCATCATGAGGTAGGCCGCGCCCGGCCACTCGTAGGCCTGCGGTGCGCCACCGAAGGCCATGTCCCAGTGCCGGCGCGAGACGCCAAGTGTGCCTGCGCCCATCATCACGAGGCAGAAGAAGTACATCGAGAAGCCGAACAGGTACGGCTGCCACCTGGCCAGCGTCGGGGCGATCATCTCGCGCCTGAACAACACCGGGATGAGGTAGTAGGTGAGCGCCATGAAGGTGAGCGTGGTGCCGATGACGACGGTGGCGTGGAAGTGCCCCGGCACGTAGACGGTATTGTGGATGATCATGTTGAGCTGCTCGGTGCCCATCATCACGCCGGAGATGCCACCGAGAAAGCCGAAGCCGATGATCGAGATGAACACACCCGAGAAGGTGGGATTGCCCCACGGCGCCTTCCGCAGCCACTCGAACATGCCCCTCGTGTAGCCCTTCTTGCGCTGGGCGACTTCCATCGCGCCGGGAATCGTCAGGCCGTGGATCATCGAGGCCAGCACCGCGAAGTACATGAAGTAGCTCGTGTTGACCACTTTCCAGCCCGTGGACAGGCCGGGGTCGGCGAGCAGGTGATGCGCGGCGGCGAGCTGCAGGAACAGGATGTAGAGCAGAAACGCCATGCGGCTCACGCGCTCGCTCATCGGCTTGGCGCCGAAGGCGATGGCGGCGACCAGGTACCACACCGAGATGTGCGCCGCGACATTGATCTGCTGGGACGAATGTCCGAATGCCCACCACACGGTGCGGTAGACCAACGGGTCGACGGCGTCGATGACGCCCATGGACAGCAGCCAGGTGGGGATCAGGATGATGGCCCCCGAGCTGATCGTAAATACCGCGATGATGGCCGCCGTAATGGCACCGAAGGTCACCAGCGGCACGGAACCCTCATAGGTCTTCTCGCGTTTGGCCACCACCAGCGTGCCGAAGAATACGAAGAGGGCGATCAGTGCGCCAACGGCAAACAGGATCAGCCCGAGATAGAAGTTCGGTTCCGCCATCATCGGCACGTAGGAGGTCATCATCACGCTGGATGCGCCGCGGAACACCGCGACGTTGTTCACCACCGAGCCGATGACCATCAGCGCAAACGCCAGCCAGGCGATTCTCGGTGTCGCCAGCCGCGATCGGAGGAGGGTGGAGGAGGCGACGTACAGGACCGCGATCTCGAAGAAGATGATCCAGAAGATCAGCATGTCGAGACCGTGCGCGGTCAGCACCATGTAGAAGGTGTCGGGCGCGAGCAGGTGGACGGCCGGCCAGCGCGTCAGCACGACGCCGATGGCCAGCAGCCCGCCGATCAGCAGCCAGACCACGGCGACAAAGGCGTTGGCCTTGATCAGACGCTCGGCATGCTTCTCGAACTGCAGGCCGGAGCGCGGGCACGTGCGGTAAGTGGTAGCGACGCTCATCGGGTTCCCCTCACTTCACGTACAGACGGCCGACCATCTGGTGATGGCCTATGCCGCAGTACTCGTTGCAAACGACCGAGTAGGTACCCGACTGGTTGGGAGTGATGGTCACGACGTGCTCGAAGCCCGGCACCACCTGGATGTTGATGTTTGCCGGCTGCAGCGAAAAGCCGTGGTTGTAATCCATCGAGGTGAGGTGCAGGCGGTAGGTCTGGCCCTCCTCGAGCTCCAGGATCGGCCAGAAACTCCACAGGCGCGCGATGAGATAGACGTCGCTGCCGGGTGGCGGCGCCACGACTGGGGTCTCCTGCACGGTCTCCGTACGGACCGTATACTCGTCGACCATCGCCTGGGTCTTGTCGGAAAACTGTTCCGGCGTCGTGCGGTAGGTTTCCGTGGACAGGTTCTGGTCGCCCCAGACATGCCAGCCGACCATCATGAAGAACATGATCAGGCACCAGGTCAGCGCGAGCGCGATCCAGGTGCCCTCGACCCGGTCGATGGGGTGCTTGTACCAGAGCCGCTCGGATGGGGGATGCATGGCGGTCATGTCAGGACCCTCTCGTTATTGTTGCGGCCAGGACAGCGGCTACTTCGCCATCGGCACGGTCAGGATGTCGACGACGCCCCACAGGTTGTAGAGGAGCATCGGTACGAGCACGCCCAGAAAGAGCAGCAGAAACGGGTTGTCGAGCAGCTTCTGCATCAAAGGGATAGGGTCGTTCTCATCGTCGTGCTGGTTCATGAGTTCTTCTCCGTGGCCAAGGCCGGGTTCGCTGCCGCGGGAAATGGCCAACCTTGCCGATCGCCATCGCCGGATTCCGGCCACGAAAGCATCTTGATCACACCCGCGCAGGCACCGCTTGATAAAAATCAAATGCCGCCTGAGTGAGAACGGTTTCGATTGCCGGCAGGAGCTGTGGCGAAGGCGGGCGTTCACGGTCGTGCTGCGCTCGACCTCGCTGTACCCGCGATGAACACCGTAAGCCGGATGAAGGCGATGCGTGGTGTTGCCTGGCTGCTGGTTCTCCTGATGCTGGCCGTCACCAGCCTCAGCGCCGGATTGCGCCTGACGCCGCCGCGTCCCGAATGCGCCGACTGGCCGGTGTGCCGCGCACCGCCCGCGCCGGGCGGCAGCGTCGAGTTGCCGGTGCGCGCCGGCACGCCCCCCGCCGTGGCGGCGGCGCGTGCCGCCCACCGCGTCACGGCGAGCCTGGCGCTGCTGAGTGCCGGGGTGCTGGTACTGCTGTCGCTCGCGCGCCGCCCGCGGCACCGGACCGCCGGCGGCCTCGCCATTGCGCTGCTGCTGCTCGCGCTGGGGCTGGCCGCGCTGGGCATCGTGACGCCGGGCTCACGCGCCGTTGCCGTGCTGCTGGGCAACCTGCTCGGCGGGCTGCTGATGCTGGCGCTCGCCTGGCGGCTGACGCGTCACCTGTCCGGCGGCGGCGTCGATGCGGGCGGGCCGAGCCTCGGGTGGTGGGCACTGGCGGGCGCGCTGTTGTGGGCCGTGCAGGCGGCGCTGGGGGCCATGTCCGGCACAGGCGCGGCGATCGGCCTGCCCATCGGCCACCAGGCGCTGTCGTTTGCACCGGGCGCCTTCGCGCTGGGCGTCGGGTGGACGGCGCGCCGGCGGGGGCTGCGCCCGGAGGGCACGGCGCTCATGGCCGTGGGCGTGTTGCAGTGGTTACTGGGAGCTACCGCGGCGCGATTCGACGCCTCTGTCACGTTGGTGCTGGTACACAACGTCGGAGCCGCAGTCGGGCTGGCGCTGCTCGCCGGCCTGATCGGGCGCGGACGAGCGAGGACCTGACGGGGGATCCCATGCCGCCCGCGCGACAGCCGCCGTCCGCCGGCTTTCAGGCATCCACGTTCCGCAGGCGCAGCGCATTGCCGATGACCGAGACGGAGCTTGCGCTCATCGCAGCTGCCGCGATCACCGGGCTGAGCAGGAGCCCGGAAAACGGGTAGAGCACACCGGCCGCGATCGGCACGCCCAGGCCGTTGTAGATGAATGCGAAGAACAGGTTCTGCCGGATGTTCTTCATGGTCTGGCGGGAAAGCCGGCGGGCACGGGCAATCCCCCGCAGGTCTCCCTTGACCAGCGTGACCCCCGCGCTCTCCATCGCGACGTCCGTGCCGGTGCCCATGGCAATGCCGACCTGGGCCTGTGCGAGCGCCGGCGCGTCGTTGATTCCGTCCCCTGCCATGGCCACGACGCGGCCCTCGGCCTGAAGCTGCCTGACCTTGTCGGCCTTCTGGTCGGGCATTACCTCCGCCATCGTTTCGTCGATGCCGAGCTTCTTCGCCACCGCGTCCGCGGTCGTCTTGCTGTCACCCGTCAGCATGACGATGCGGATGCCTTCGTCGTGCAGTGTCCGGATGGCCTCCGGAGTACTCGCCTTGATTGGATCGGCCACGCCGACCAGCCCCGCCGCCTTGCCGCTCACGGCGACGAACATCACCGTCTGTCCATCGGCGCGCAGTTCCTCCGCCCGCGCCAGCAGCGCGGACGCATCGACCCCGAGCCTGTCCATCAGCGCCCGGTTGCCGATCGCGGCATCCCGTCCGTCCACCTCGCCTTTGACACCCATGCCGGTAACGGATTCGAAGGATGCCGCGTCGACCACCGCGACCTGCCGTTCGCCCGCGCCCTTCACGACGGCTGCGGCCAGGGGGTGCTCGCTGCTGCGCTCCAGGGCTGCGGCGACGCGGAGCAGAGCGGCCTCGTCAATGCCCGGCTCCGCAACGACGCTGACGAGCCTGGGGTTGCCCTCGGTCAGGGTGCCCGTCTTGTCCACCACCAGGGTGTCGACCTGGCGCAGCACCTCGATCGCCTCCGCATTCCTGAACAGCACGCCCATGGTCGCGCCCTTGCCGGTAGCGACCATGATCGACATCGGCGTCGCCAGGCCGAGCGCGCACGGGCAGGCGATGATCAGCACGGCGACGGCGTTGATGAGCGCATGGGCCATGCGCGGCTCCGGACCGACGAGAGACCACACGACGAACGTGACGAGTGCGACCACAACCACGATCGGGACGAAATAGCCGGCGACGATATCGGCCAGCCTCTGGATCGGCGCACGGCTGCGCTGCGCCTCGGCCACCATGGCGACGATGCGCGCGAGCAGGGTCTCGGCGCCGACGCGTTCGGCTTGCATGACGAACCCGCCGGTCTCATTCAGGGTCGCGCCGATCACCCGGTCGCCCGACGCCTTTCGCACCGGGATGGGCTCGCCCGTGACCATGGATTCGTCGACGTTGCTGGAGCCTTCCAGCACCACGCCGTCGACCGGCACCTTCTCGCCGGGCCTGACGCGCAGCCGGTCGCCCGCCTGGACGGCCTCGAGCGCCACATCCTCTTCCCCGCCGTCGTCCCGCAGCCGCCGCGCGGAGGTGGCCGCCAGGCCGAGCAGCTTTCTGACCGCGGCACCGGTCTGACTGCGGGCGCGCAACTCCAGCACCTGCCCGAGCAGGATCAGCGTGGTAATCACCGCGGCCGCCTCGAAGTAGACCCCCACCTTGCCGCTCGCGTCGCGGAACGAGGGCGGGAAAATTCCGGGGAGAAGGGTGGCGACGACGCTGTAGCCGTAGGACACGCTCACGCCGAGCCCGATGAGCGTGAACATGTTCAGGCTGCGGTGCTTCACCGACTGCACCGCGCGAACGTAGAACGGCCACGCGGCCCACAGGCAGACTGGCGTTGCGAGGGCGAGCTCGACCCAGTTGCGGCCACGCATCGACATCACGGACGACAGCAGCCGCTCGATGGCCGGCAGGTGCATGCCCATGGCAACCACGAGCAGCGGCACGGTGAAAAGCACCGACACCCAGAACCGGCGCGTCATGTCGCGCTGCTCCGGCGAGGCTTCTTCCTCCTCGGCCACGACCGATTTCGGCTCCAGAGCCATGCCGCAGATCGGGCAGCTGCCCGGCTCGTCGCGGACGACGTCCGGATGCATTGGACAGGTGTATTCCAGACGCGTCGCCGGCTGCGGCGCCGCCATCGGTTCGAGCGCCATGCCGCAGATCGGGCAGCTGCCGGGCTCATCCTGTACGACTTCGGGATGCATCGGACACGTGTACTCCGTACGCCTCGCCCGCTGCGGCGCCACCACCGCATCGAGCGCCATGCCGCATTTCGGGCAGCTACCGGGCTTGTCCCGAACGACATCGGGGTGCATCGGGCATATGTGGTCGAACATCGAATAACCTGTCGTGGCGGTATTGCATCAACCGTGACGTGCCTGTCCGCAGCGGACCGGCGCAGTCGCCGCGCATCATCGCGGCGGGGGCCGGATGACGCCCGACAGCGGGGCTCCGCGCCTGCCCGTCACACGGGCGGATGAGGACTGCGCGCCCCGGACTGCCTGCCGCGCAGGGCCGGGCGCGTCGCGTCAGGAGAAGTGCTTCTTCAGCGCGTCCAGGAGGGCCACGTAGATCGGGTTGCAGAACTCCGCCACTCCGCCCCTGCTGTCGTCCCAGGTGGAGGTCCAGCGGACGAATGAGCTGTTCGTCTCGGTCACGGGAAACACCCGCACCTCGCCGATGTAGTTGGTGACCTTGCCCTTGGCCACGGCCTCGGGGCCGTCGTCGATGCTGTAGCGAACGATCCGGTCGACCTCATCCAGGGCGTGCAGCGTCTCGTGGAACACGTTGTTGAGGACACGGCGGGCGCCGATCTGCGTGCCCGGGATATCGCCGACCGCCTCGCAGCTTTCCACGACGCCGGTGGCCCAGGACATGTCGTGGAAATCGCGCAATTTCGCCCAGACCTGTTCGGCGGGTGCGGGGACGACGACGGAGTTGTAACAGCTCATCTGGGTGCCTCTTGCCGTGAGTGGAGGGGTCGGACCGCCGCGATCCGCCGGCAGCCAGACGGCGGCGGAATCGGGCGCCCCGCTACTTTATACCTGCCTCCGGGCTCCGACCGAGCCGGGCGACCGAAAGCCTGGAGCCGTGCTCATAGGTCGAGACTCCAGGTCTGCGAGACCAGGTCCTTGCCGAAGGCATGATGGGCCTGCTCGTCGACCAGCCCGAAACCGGCGGCCACGTAGATGCGGCGTGCCGCAACGAGGACGTCGTTGGTCCAGAGCGTCAGCGTTCTGTAGCCCCGGCTGCGGGCGTAACGGATGCACTCGTCCACGAGTCGCGTGCCGATGCCCAGGCCGCGCGCCGACGGCTCGACGTAGAGCAGCCGGAGTTGCGCGACCTCGTCCGACTTGCGCACGACGAAGACCGAGCCGACGATTTCGCCGTCGCGCTCCGCCACCCAGGCGCGCTCCCGCCGCGGATCGAAGTTGCGGACGAAGGCGGCGAGAATCTCGGCAACGAGGGCTTCGAAGGCTTCGTTCCAGCCGTATTCCCGGTTATAGAGCACGGCCTGCCGGTGCGTGATCCAGCCGATGTCGCCTGGCTGGTGGGGGCGAAGCGTGCAGGGCACGGTTTCGTGTGCGCCGCCGCCCAGCCGCCGCTGGATGACGAGCATCGCCTTGACGACGGCCTCGCGCTCGCCGGGTGGCAGTCGCTCGAGTATGGCGGACACTTCGGCGCTGGAAGCCGCATCGAGTGGGGCGAACGCAGCGTGCCCCGCGTCGGTCAGGCCGAGCAGGGACTGGCGCGCGTCGCTGTCCGACGGCGATCGTGCAATGAGCCCTCGGGCCGTGAACTTCTTCAGGATCCGGCTGACATAGCCGGCGTCGAGCCCCAGATCGCGTCCGAGCCCGGTCGCCGTCAATCCGTCCCGGCGAGCGAGTTCATAGAGAATGCGGACCTCCGTCAGCGAAAACTCGCTCTTCAGGAGCCCTTCTTCAAGTAATCCCATCTGACGTGTGTAGAACCTATTGAAATCCCGGACGACGTTCACCTGATCGTCCCGTGGGTCCGACTCTCGGATCATGGCTGACAAACGCCCGCGCCAAGTGACAGGGGCTACTATATAGTTGCCTGAGTCAAGCACTTCAAGCCGGATGCAACGCGCAGAGGAACAATGGCAGCCCACGGCTGCGAAATGGCTGGAACGTCCCCATCACACTGCCTATTTTTTAGACAGCGTCCAGTCGACGCGAAACCGGAAACGAGCCGATCCACGGGGCGGGGGGCATGGTGATGGAGCGCGTCACGGCGATCATGGACGGGATGACGACGCCGCTTCCCGGCCAGCCCGTGCTGTCCAGCGCCGGTTCGAACTGGGAGGGCTTCCTGCTCGAGCAGCACGTCGTCGCCGCGGGGCGGGACGAGGTGGGCTGGTCCTGGCACGACACGCATATCGGCGTCTGCGTCGCGGGCCCCTCCGTCATCTCGGTTGCGGGCGGTGCCGGTGAAGGGCGGTTCCTCGTCTCGCCGGGATGCATATCGATTTTTCCCAGCGGCTGCGACCACACGAACATCCATCACTCGGGAGGCGGCTTCGAGTTCGTCGTCGTGCAGGTCGATATGTCGCGCCTCGAGCGGCTGTTCCATGAGGATGGGCCGCAGATGGACCGCGCACTCGGGCCACAACTCTATGTCTTCGACGCCAATCTTCTCGCGCTCATCCAGACCATGCGGGCGGAGGTGCAGGACGGCTGTCGGGGCGGGGCGCTCTACCACGAGTCGCTGTGCCTCGCGTTGGCGGCCTACGTCGCCGGGCGTTACTCGGTGAAACCGCCGGCGACGAGAACGCGCAGGCCGAAGTTGTCCCCGCCGCAGCTTCGTCGGGTCCTCGAGTACATCGACGCACATCTGGACCGACGCATGACGCTGGCCGAACTGGCGGACGTGGTCCATGTGAGCCCGCGCCATTTCTGCCGCCTGTTTCGCAATACCTTCGGCGCCACGCCACACCGGTACGTCGTGAGCCTCCGCGTCGAGCGGGCGAGGGGGCTGCTGGCGGCGAATCGCCTCCCCATCGGCGAGATCGCGAAGTCGCTGGGATTCGCGAGCCAGAGCCACTTCACCGACGTGTTCCACAAGGCGACCGGCACGTCGCCCCGGTACTATCGCCTGTACCACTGAACGCAACGAGTCCGGATTTCGACAATCCCGTCCGTCCTCTGAAAGAACCGTTCCACCCGCCGTCCTATCTTCCGTATTCGGTGCGAAGAACTGCCATCCGGCTGCGCTTGCGCAGGTGGCCGCGATCCAGGGAAGGCTTTGCGCGCCGCCTGCTGCCGAGCCGGCCATCGCACGGGTCACCCGAGCAGGAGAACGGATCATGAGCGGCGACAGCTACCCCCACGCCCCCCATCCCCCCACTGACCCCGACGCGGCCGAGCAGGAAACCGACGGCGGTCTCTCGCGACGCGACTTTCTGAAGTCCGGCGCGGCCGGCCTTGCCGCCGGTGCCTTGCTGGGTGCCGGCGTAGTCCACACCGCCGAGGCGGCGCCTCCGGGCGGAGGCCGTGGCCACCGGATTCTGCTGAAAGGCGGCATCGTCCTGTCGCTCGACCCGGCGGTAGGCGACTTCGAGCAGGCGGACGTGCTCATCCAGGACAAGAAAATCCTGGCCGTCGGGCCGAACCTTCCGGCCGGTGGCCGGGTGGTCGACTGCAGGGGCAAGATCGTGATGCCCGGCTTCATCACGACGCATCATCACCGCTATGAAACCGTCCAGCGGAGCATCATTTCCGACGGCCTGATCGTCTTCGGGGGCGACTTCGAGCAGCAGCCGAACGTCTGGCCGTACGAGTCCTACGGCACCGTCGTGCAGGGCATCTGGACGGCGGGGCGACTCGGCCCGGCGGAGAGTCCCACCTGGGACCTGGGCCGGCCGCCTCAGGATCCGGAAGACCTCTACATCGCCGAGCTCGTCGCTTCGCTGGCCTCGATTACGCAGGGCATCACCTGCGGAACCGACACCTCGCAGGCCTCGCACACGCCCGAGCACACCGATGCCATGATCCAGGGCCTGATGGACTCCGGTCAGCGGGTGCTCTACGACTATTCGGGCGGCGTAAACCGCTCCGGCTCGCCGACGCCGAATCCGGCGTTCGAATATCCGGGCATCATGGGCGACGAGACGCTCGGCGTCGGGCGGCTGCGCAAGACCTGGTTCAGCTCCGACGACCAGCTCGTGACGCTGGGCCTGGCCGCGGGCTCGGGACCGGCGTTCCCGGGCGCCCCTTACACCGGCTGGCAACTCGCGAAATCCTTCGGCTGCTGGATCAACAATCACAACGTCGGGGGCACTGGCGTCGTCCTCGACAACCAGGACCAGCTCGCGGATCCGGAAATCGGGCCGAAGCTGACGCTTGTCCACTGCGTGCGCTGGCAGGATGCGCCCTATGCACAGGTGCACCGGGACACGACCTCGACCGTGTGGCAGATCTTCGCCGACAACGGCTGCCACGCGTCGATCGCACCCGTCACGGAGATGCAGATGCGCCACGGCATGCCGCCATTGCAGCTGGCGCTCAACCACGGAATCCTGCCGAGCCTGAGCCCCGACGTCGACACGAACAACACGCCCGATCCCTTCTCGCTGATGCGCGCCGCCTTCGGGCTGCAGCGGGCGCTGGCGAATGACCTGATATTCCCCATCAGCGATCCGGACAGCCTGCCCACGCCGCAACTCCTGACCTCCCGCCAGGTGATCGAGATGGCGACGATTGCCGGCGCGGCGGGAAGCGGACTGCTCCACAAGGTCGGCACGCTGACGCCAGGCAAGGAGGCCGACATCGTCATCCTCGACGCGAGGGACAGCATCGACCTTGCGCCGGTGAACAACGCGCCGGGTTCGGTCGTGACGATGATGGACACGAGCCACGTGCGGCACGTCATGATCGCGGGCAAGTTCGTGTACTGGAATCAGAGGCTGGTCGGCTGGAACGAGCGCAAGCTGATCCGGGACATCGAGGCGTCGCACGAGCGGGTCCTCGCCAGGATCCGCTCCACGCCGGTGGTGGGGACGCTGACGCAGGGGCTCAACAGCGAGCAGCCCTACCGGCCGAACTTCCTGGGCTCGTGCTGCTATAACGGGCAGAACCAGTTTGCACCGCATTACGTGCTGAGGCCGTAGCGCCTGCCGGGTGCGGAAGTCGGTCACAGGCCGCGGGGAACGACGGCTGTCCCCGCGCGGTACCGGAATCGTGGAACGGAGCGGCGAGACGGGCATGCGGCGCGGACAGCCGGACACGGCTGCCCGCGGTGCGCGCGCGGTCGGGCCGACCCGAACGGTCGTCGAGTCCGCGGCCTTGCGCATCGGGCACGAGTGCGGCCGGCTCGCGGAAGCCTGCGAGCGGCGGGCGACAGGCCTCGAGGACGGCGCGCGCAAGGCAGACCTGCTGGCGAAGGCCCGCGAGTGGCGGCAGCTGCAGCATTACGTGCCGCGCTTCGTCGCGGTGCTGGCCGGGCTCGGGTCCGCGCCCGGCGTCGGCCGGGCGGTGATGCTGGAGCGCCTGGGGCGTTGCCTGCACATGGGCGGCCGGCCCGACCTCGCGGTCGGGCAGTACCAGGCCGGCCTCGAGGTCGCCGGGCAGCTCGACACCGCCCGCACCGTGAGCGAACTCCGCGAGAGCCTGTATGTCGCCCTCGGTGAGGCGCTGTCGGCCGCGGGCCACGAGGACGAGGCCGGACCGGCACGCAATGCGGCGCGGGAGATCGGTGCGACGCTGGACGCCGCGGACGCCGGCGTCGCCCTCGCGGATGCACAGCCCCGGGCCGCGGCCGGGGACTTCGAAATCACGCTGCACGAAGAGCTGACTACCCGCTACGCATTCGATCTGGACGTGCTGGTCGACGGGCGGCGAA
>Ga0299914_10003051_pt1 | contig 11737 bp, 13 predicted proteins | sample RVTome_10_FD_201361 | JGI IMG/M metagenome (GOLD analysis project Ga0299914, IMG submission 201361) | Soil microbial communities from uranium-contaminated site in the Upper Colorado River Basin, Wyoming, United States - RVT153D57 (version 2) ... | reverse complement strand
TGATTGAAGAGCACGTTTGAGCATAGTCTAGCGGCAGATTTAACGGGCATCAATCTTCTATTCGAAATTCTAAATATATTGGCATTATACCTCATGATGTCGACCAGATTTTGAGCGTCAGCTACGCCCCCTGCAATTGTCATGCCTAAGTGCCTATCAACCTTCTGAATTTTCATGACATGTCTGTCTGCGATGAAAAATCCTGCACTTGCCCTCGTGTCAGCAGCAAGAACTACTCCATCGCTACATGCTAAGGCGCATGTAGTAGTACCTTTTTTAATATGCTCAAGAACATAATTTGAATATCCGCTATTCTGTAAATCCATCCTACACGTATGAAACAGATACTAAATTTAAGTATTCGCAGTGGATTATGCTGGGTAATTCGTGAGGCTCAATTTGAACAATCCAACTTTTTTGTACAAGCCCCCCACATAAATATAGTACCATGGTTACGCCCTATTTCCTGTATCCCACTATTCCTGTTTTGGTTATAGAAATAATACGGTTTATTTTTATTTGTTTAGACTATGTAGCGAGATTTTGACGTAGTAGTTGTCTTAAATGATGGATGCAAGATTGACGAGGTTAGGGCCGCCTACCTTGTCCAGGTTCTCATCTAATATGCATCGAAAAAACAAATGAGATTAAGATAGGTCTATGCACAGCCCTTGAGAAATTAAGAACCGTTTTTGTGGAAAAATAGGACTTTCGGCCTATCTAGTTTTTCATATGAATATTGTGGTTAGACCAAAACCTTCGCTTGTATTTGCATAACAAACCTTTGTCGCACAACTGGCATACCTGCGAAATTATGATCGAGCTATAAGCTTTTTCACCTTTGAATAAGAATGTGAACACATATCACCAAATTCGAAGATTATGATTTTACTAATAAATGGTCATGACCTAGCTGTCCGCTGCAAAGTTATGCACAATAAATTATAAAAATAGTTGTAGGAAGGAGGTAGGACGACCACGAAGAAATAGGTTATGCCAGAAACGTGTTGGCCGCCTACCTTACGAGACAGACCATGCGAATGTCTACAATTCTGCAGTGGTGCTGCTGCAGCTACTGCTTGCACAATAAATTATAAAAAAGATCCAAGAATATGCTAACCTGCTTCAGGGAATATTTCTTCTGACTTGAATATATCGAATTGCTGTAGCTACTTTCAGCAACTACAAAATGATTTTTCATATGTTATTATTCAGCCCATCAGTAAATGCGACGCTCATGGTTAGACTGCAATCAGTAAGTAAAGTCAAGTTCATGGTCGGAACCACTCTCTATCTGATACTCGTTGACTACATCATTTGTACCATCTGGGTATGCAACCATTACAATATATTCTCCAGCAGGCAAACTATTAAGGAAGTACTGGCCATTGATGGAAATAAGTGCATTTTCTGTAAAGCCTGTGTCTTGATTCGCAGCTATAACTGAGGCGCCAACAGCAGGTAGACCTGTTGGCCCAGCAACGTAGCCGTGTAATGCGCCCACGGCAAGAGCGCTGCCTGTTGTTGTTGGAGGAGCATTATTGTTCTGGTTAACATTAGGTAGCATACCTCCACTTATGATAAACCCAGCAAGAGCGATTACAGCAACTATTCCTACGCCCACGAATATTGCGGTTCTGAGTGTTATACTACTTTTTATCTTCTTTTTTTGGCCCTTAAAGGATTGCTCTACCTCTACTTCGTGGTCCTTTTTGTTCAATCGCTCAATTACCGGGTGGTCTGATTGTCTCCCCGATGATATTTGTGCTGGCGAATCCTGGTAGGCATTCGCCTTTTTATGACGCTTTTCCGGGAAAGTATCATAGCCTTCCAACCCACCAACATATTTTCCCGCAATCTCAAAGACCCCATCGATTTCAGATATTTCTTTTAGTTTCTCCATTGTAAGCTTCTGAGTTATTACACAATGCGTATCATTGTCGTACATAGTAGCGTTCATACTTGTCTTCTCCTTTATGGCGGCTCGTAGATCTTCCATATTTATCCCAGACTTAAGAAAAATCTCAACCATAAATAGCGGAGTCACCGATGGATTCTCTATCTGGCGAAGAAGAAGGTCATTTATTAATGCGGGATCAATTTTAGGTAAATACTGACTATATTTTTCTTGTAGCTCTTTGAATCTGTTGCTTATTTCAGTTAGCTGAGACATTATAAATAATATATGCAGTCAGCTAGTGATATTCTTATCTTTCCAAAATAGCTTAAAATTAAGCAATTCTGTTTAGTTTTAACACTTTTAGCTTAAACAATTTGTGTGAATCCAACGCATATCGTAAATCGTTATTTATGAAGTTACTAAAGGTTTAGCTTACCAACGAGGAAGGGGTATATCCTACCGAATCTACTCCTTGATAAAATGTTAATTATTGACGGTTATGTAATTTGTTCTTGTGTTAGATCTGAAAGATGGCCTGATAATTTCTGAAATTTCTAGCGAATTAGCAAGTGAGACCAGGTGTTCAATATTGATGTCATTATATATTAAACCATCTAAGATTAGCTCAATTGCAAGGGAACTTGATATCACAGCGCAAGAGGCATTCAGAAATATTAATAGATTGACAGAAGCTAATTTGATTAAGAGAGGAGATGATGAATTGGGTAGTACTGGCGTTTTCTACTTAACAGAATTGGGGAGACTCATAATGAAGCAATTTCCGTACTTTCTAGTCATAAGAAAGTATCAGCTTATTTTTGAAGACCATACTCTCAAAAATGTTCCTGATAAGTTTGTTCATAGACTTGGCGCGTTACAGAACTGCAATGTTATAAAAAATGTTACAGCAGTTTTTGAAAAGCTAAAGAAATTAGAATTAAATACAAAAAAGTGTCTGAGAATAATGGTCTCTGAGGCATGGCCTGAAGAAGGAAGAATACTTGTAGACCGCGCTATCAATGGTGTCGACGTATTGGGTATGTTTGGACGTAACACTGTATTCCCTCAGGAAGTTATTGACAGTGTAATACCCCACATTGACAGATTGGAAAAGTCTGGTAAAATTAAAAGGAAGATGCTTGATACCGTAGAGCTCGCCATATACATATCAGACTCAGAATCTGCCGTAATGCTCCCAAACATAAAAGGTGAAGTTGATATGAGTATGCTACTTGTTGGAAACGATTCAATATTCAATGAATGGTGCCTAGATATATTCAATCATTTTTGGGAACTTGCCGGACCTGCAAGATTAGATAAAGTAAAAATAGTTTAGTCATAAAAGAATTCAAGTCCCAGTGATAGGGCCAGATCAGGCGAGAGATCGGTAAATGGATTTAATAGGAGTATTGATATAGGTAAGCATTGTGCTTTCCAAACAAAGAGTTGAGAATACCCTTCTTAAGAAGCAATGTCTGACATTAGTAAATTAAATTTGCATCTACTCTTCGCGTTCTTGATTCAATTCCTTCGTTACAAACTAGGGATCAGGGCGAAGGACATAGACAGTTAGACTGGCAGAATGACGTCGTTCCTTTGGGAAATAGTTTTGTGATTGTACCGGACTATGACAACCATTAATAAACAATATCATATTCTTAACTACTGCTTGCTGTAGTAAGCAAAAGGATTGTTTCAAGTTTTTTGCGTCTCATACTTACTTTCCTAATATTAGTACATCGCTCCTAATGACATTACCGATGATGCATGAAGACTGCTGATCATCGAGATATTTGACTAAGGTATAAGATACTATTATTGTGATATTCGTTTCAAATTCATACAAAACATACAAAGAATTATATAAGTAATATGTACCACTTTATATACGTTGATTTTTTATATGGCCTATTTCAAAAATGTAAAGTATGAGAACAGAAAAGGAAGTTAGAGGAAAATCTGTTGGCTTACCGCCATATTTCTTAGATGATGTTGCATATGTAATCATAAACCTCCACTTTTATTGAAAAACAGATACGAATACTAAAATATTCTAGGAATGTATCAGGATAAATGAGGAAAGGGTTTCTCGAAGATTATACTAAAAGGGAACAATCGTCACAAGAAAAGTATTATTCAGAGTTAATGTCTGATCCGAGTGCAAAAATAGATTTGAATTATCCAGATTCGTCTCGATTTTTGAGCCTGCATGATCCAGTTGTAATCGCTAATGTGAATGCTTACAAATATTGTAATGTGAAATTATGGTCTCAAATTCCCTTTGCGGGAACCCTCATTATCCCCTTATCTCCATCAAAAGCAGATAATTTTTTAATGGAACATTCCTTTGATAGAAACGATATCGATAAATTAATCGATTTCTCTAAGGATACTGGAAGGGTGCAATTTGTACTCAATAGTTCGCCGAGACTATATGAAAATTCAGATCATCTAGAATCAGTTTTCAGCGAATTGGAACCTCCAGTTCTAAGTATTCCTTGGCAATTATTTGGTGGATATAGAGACTTCGATGTATGGAAGCAGGAATTTCAGGACTTAATTACTCCCGCATATATTACTGATCTAGCTCACAGAGTCGAGGAAGTAAACGAAACTTCCGACTATATGCAGAGTATGATATCATATCATAGTGGCGTTTATTCACGGTTGAAATTGCTCAAGATGGAAGATGAAATAGATGAAGTGAAAAACTACATAAACCATGCTCCAGATTATACAATCAGTTATCTAGATTACCTTGGTTTTGTGTTAGAAGATTTATTTAATCCAATGCAAGCAAGTACAAATCATAACTTCGAAGAATTGAAATTTTACAGTTTGCAACTTAAACACCCGTCTCTAACGGAATGCATGTTTCCTGTCGATATAGGACGCTTCATTATAAGAAAAATCACCCTGAATCCCCAGTCATATTATGGATGTATAGAAGTTATTCAGCGCTATGAAAAGACTGATCTTTACTCTCTGCTCGAATCTCTTGACAAGGGAATCAGAGAAAAAGACAAGGGAATCAGAGAAAAAGACAAGGAAGCCGTGAAACTCGATCTAAACGGTCTAGGAACTGTTTTAGAGGATATATGGAATGATAGCTATGGAATACGACAAGGTGTACAAATAAGTTCATGGGGAATAATTTAACTCTAGGTGCCGCAGGTTATTTTGCAACAGGGGATTTAATAGGTAGCTACAGGATTGTTAACAAGTTTGGGACTTACTGCCGCAGACAAAATCATTGATATAAAAAGTTCGTCTTTTAGGGAAAGAGTTGTTAAACATTTCAAGAGAGGATATCTGTGTAATATCTATGATTTCAATAAAAAATATTACCTATAAATGAGTAAAAGTTGATTATGGATTCATGAACTTACTTTTTAGTTATTTTGAACTCTTCTTGTAATGAATTATATCTTATCTAGCGTGATTTTATGGATCTATAAATATGACTTATAATCTGGTACTTTATCTTACCTTAGTTATCATGTACCGCTTGACAATGAAAGCTAATTGTGACTGGGAAACCTGTTTGAATAATGTTTTGACCTGAACTCTAACTATTGAATACTGATGTCAGAAAAAGCTCAGATGTAAGGAGCACGTCGCTAGCCAAACTAGCCATACTAAACTGTCAGAGCCCTATCAAGTAGTCGTTAGCTGTTCTGGATTATTTACATGATCTCTGGCTTCTTGCGTTAGCTCCTTGATGATAGGGGTACCAACGTCTATAGCCTTATCAAATCCAGTAATAACTCCAGCAGTGAAGGTATTCCATCCCAAACCCATAATGGCTAAGATGACTACTATTAATAAGATAAAACCAAATAGCCCCATCTCATATGTATTATAGTTCCAGTTATTGAAAAATGTACTGTTGATATTCTTTATTCGTGTTACTCTTGCAAGAAGCCGTAGGTATCTGATTCATCTTCTCCTGGATTTACATCTGTTCCGCTATAACTCTCATTTGAGATTTTATGACTAGGGTGTACTTGAAACGTAATGCTATTATACGCAAAATTAACCTGAGACAAGTCTATAGTATCAAATATTTTACTACTGTCTCCCATATCTTGCACATCAGGTACCTGCGATATTGGAGATAATGATTCAGCATTATTAGGCATGTTATTAATGCAATTGTTGGTAATGACATCCACAATCCTATTGTATGACTGTTCGGCTTCGTCTAGAAGCCATTTCTGATCCTCATCTTCTCACAAGCTAGAAGGCATGTTATAATACAAGGTCTGGAATTTTCCAGGGTGTTTCCTTGACGATCCAAATAAAGATGCAAGAGCCATCTTTAACAGCCTTCGGGGATTTGATACGACGCTTTCTATTTCCTGCTTAACTATCTGCTTAATATTAATGCATGTTTCATTGTTCAACCAAATAGAATCAATGCTATTCTCTAATCTTGCCTTTTCCATGTTTAGATTTTCAATCTCACGTTTTTGTTGACTGATGACATAAAAATTCTCTTCCATTGTCTTATGATTTTTCTGTATAAGATCGGTAAATTGTTGAAATGTCATTGCTGCCTGCTTATTGCCTACTTCTAATCTGGCTTGTTCGTATTCAAGATCTCTGTTTTTATGTTCAAGTGTGATGTTTGCCTTTAGAATTCTACTGACGTGTTGCGGATTCAGACCTTCTGTCTTCATTTGTCTGAATAATTCAACTATTGTCCAAATATCATCCTTTATTTCTTCATAAATCTGATTCAGGTTGTACATCCCATTAAGATTCCAGTATTCTCTATAGTACTCACTTACTTGTTTTTCTCTAAGGTTAAGATTAATTGCTACATGTGTAGTACTACTTCCGTCCTCAAACATTCTATAGAGTCAGAAAGAGAAGCCCGTTCTGGCTCTACCTTATCTAGAATGGCTCTAATATCACGAGGAGATTTTCTTACTATTTTCTGTATTTCTCTAAAAGTCTTTTTTTGATTATGATATAGTTCTATAACGTAATCTTCTAATTCCTTCCCGTTTAGCCCTTGCATATTCTATATAATGAAATAAATTTTGAAGCTTTAAACATTGTTATCATATATTACCAAGTGGTTTCCAAGCATTATCTATTGGTTTCCAACGGGTATCTTATGATTTCATCTGTTTTCACTGTTACCAAAATCAAGCTCAGATTGCATGACAATCTAAGGATTTAATAACAATATTATAACACGGAATTGAGAGAATTTATTGTGAAATTTAATACCAGTGGGAGTATACACGGGAAAGTGTTCTTTAGCGGCACCATTACTGATGCTTCTGATACAAGGCACTAATTCATCAGAGTTAATATTAAAAGATATTTTAAACCTTAATGAGGAACAGAGTTATCCTTTTGACAAAGGAAAAGATAAAATATCATACATCGTTCTTTATGGATCGACTAAAGAAAAGTTCGGGCTCGACTAACTAAGTTATAATCTTTCATCCACGTTAAAGGAATATATCATATGCCCAAAGATTGGTGCATAGTCAGAAAATTCTGTATCTGGTGCTGATGCTCCAATAAGATGACCCCTCCCGTCAATTATCGTAATTAGACCTATGGATTTCAACTCGGTTTCTCCCATAATTGGATGGGGTTTCACTAGAGAATGATGGATATATGGTAGATACGGCATAGAAGATATTTTTATTCTTTGTGTTTCTGTCATTTGTGATCCCGGCAGTTCCTCTGTTAGGGTTACTATAGAAGCAGAGAATGGTTATCGTGATAGTGCAAGTGTGTCTAGTAGCATGATAAAGTCATTGATGTTAATGTTAATAACAATAGTAGCACTAGGTATAATGACGTTGATAGCGAATATGGCAGTAGCAGCAGTAGAAGTAATGGTATCAAAATACGTAGAGGAGAAAAATACAACAATGAGCAGTGACTACTACGATGATCTACCACCAGTACTAAATCCTCAAGGGGATGATTATGCTGGTTATATTGATACACTCTATAGACATGGTAATTCATACCTTATCTGGCTTATCATAATATGAGTACTTGTAATTGGATTTCTTGTGATGAAGAGGCTTTTCAAATGAAATTCATTCTTAAAACACCTGACAACATTACAGGTGGCATCCTGTTATTTGGAGCTGCAATGATTATTGGTATTGCTGAACTATATCTTGTGAGAAAAGCATATCAGGCCAGAGTTCAGGGTCAAAGCTTTCTTCTTCTCGTGGATCTCTTGGTTCTATACTTGAGCTTATCCATACAAAACGAGGACAGCCACTGCAATGATATGTTGTAGATGGTTTCGACACTATGGGCGTTTTAGTTCCGCAGCTATCACAGTAATGTTTCCACTTAGTCTCAATATTTATTCTGCAGAACTCCTTGCAGTTGCAGTCCATCAGGAGTGTATCATCTGCATGCCAACAAGGACCTGTATCAAAGGGATGACATCGTTGCTTATGACTGCAAGTTCTACACTCTCCGATATCCTGTGTAGTTATCTGACCTCCAGATTGATAATAGCCGTCTTCTTCGGCAGATTTGTCTATTGTCGTTCGTTCTCACCTCCTTCTTCAACTACTTTGTCGGTATAGTCAGCACCGGATGGAATTGATTCAGCTTCCGAATTATGGTTACTTTTTTCAGGTGCTAAATATTCATAGAGATAGAAACTCTCTAGTTTGAGAGCCTTCCAACTTATAGGATAGTATCCAACTCTTCTTGCAGTTTGTGTATTATGCTTTGAAACATATCTCGGTTCAAATGAAAGCCTCTTTAGCAAATTGCACCTTTCCAACCATGAGGTGATAATGGAGTAAGACTCTTTATCTGATAGTCTCCTCACGTTTACAAGATAAGGCGCTAAGATACGCCATACGCAATATTTCCTATTGTCTGCTATAGGAGTTTGGAGCAGTCTTTCAATCCATCCTATCGATGTCTGCTCTGAGATAGTGAAAGACCTTTCTTGTGTTGATTAATTCATCTAGCTGTTTTTGAATGAGATATCTCCTGAAGTCTCTTAGCATATATAGAATAGCTGGCTTCTTTCCATCCCATTGCATGCAGAATATTTCCATGGTGGCTGGTAATGAGATAGATTCAACAAGAGGGCGTAGTCAAAGATGTTAAGAAGCATGGCAAGTTGATTACACCTTTACGTACACCGGCTGAGAATGGTGAGGTGTTCTAGATAAGGAAGCAGCGAGTCACAATGATTTGTTTGACGCTTTAAGAATGTGTCATTGCAGTTCTGGCAATCTGATAACACTGCATGCGTTATGTTGTCGTGGACTCAAACGTCTTTCCAGAAATCATCCCATTTGATATATGACTTATCCCTTAGTTGTTTTCTACAAATATTGCGAGTCCTGAATCTATTGGTATAGTGAAGGTGTGGTTTTCATATACGACCATAAGATCCGCTTCCACCAGAAGTCTATAAATCTCGTCATGGACTCGCTGATAAAATTGATGTTCTCCACTGAACTGGTATTCATCTACGCCCAAGAGATCAAGAAAACCTTTAGCACATTCTTTGATCATATCCACACTATGAAACGACGTAAACCAGTTAGCATAAGTTCTCTAACCTGCATTAACATCCTGAAATAATGTATGCAGCATACAGATGCACCCGTACATATCTGCGTACCTCAAAAAATGGAAATGGTTAAAGTTAACATCATTTACATACATAAGTCACATTTTACCTAACCCTTAGTATTAAGAAATGTAAAAATTCGCTCTAAGTTCAGTCTGTCAGTTATCATTCACGATAATCTACTTGTAAAGAAATACAAAGCTGGCCGAAATCAATGCGGCTATTATCGCGCCGAGAAGATTAACTACATTATTATCAACTGTCGGAATTCCCTTCTCTAGATCATGTTGTACAACAATGTTTCCCCCATCCTTATATACACTCGTGCTATAGGCACGATATTGAAAGAGACTTAATTCCTGAACGTAGTGTCAAAGAAATCTCCCAAGCCACTAAAATAAAGGATCTCTATTTCGATCTTTTGAAATCATCTAAAAAAGAAATAATGCTGATTTTTCCTTCTAATAAAGCATTTGGACGTCAAGAGCGAATAGGAATAATTGGTTTAATAAAGCAAGTTGTAAGAGAAAAAAACCTCAAAGTAAGAATGTTAGTGCCTGTAGAAAATTTAGAAACTAGCCAGGAATTAGTACAAGAACCATTTCCTTCAAAAGAAAATTATCAACAAGATCCCAGCAACAATATCTATATAAGATATATTGCGAAACAACAATCTGCCGACTTACAAGAAACAATCTTAATAGTAGATAGAAATGTTTCATTTGTCATTGAATTAATAGATGATACCAAAGCTGCGTTTGAAGAAGCAATAGGTCTAGCAACTTATTCTATTAGTAAATCAACAGCATTATCTTATGTTTCAATATTTGAAAGTCTATGGAAACAAACAGAACTGTATCAAAAACTAAAGGAGTTAAATGAACAACTCCAAGAGCACGACAAGATACAAGAAGAGTTTATCACCGTTGCAGCCCATGAACTGAGAACTCCTATACAACCAATACTTGGATTATCAGAAATTCTTCTCTCTAGAAAAGGGATCATCGAAAAAGATAGAGAGTTACTAAACGTTATAATCAGAAATGCAAAAAGACTACAAAAGCTTACAGAAAACATACTTGACGTCACAAAAATTGAGAGTCAGTCGTTAACAGTTAACAAGCAACACTGTAGGTTAAATGACTTAATTACGAATGTTCTTGCAGATCACAGAAAGGAAGAAGGAGATAACAAACAAAGAAAAATAAAGTTAGCAAACTTTAGAAACAATGACAACATTATTGTAAATGCAGACGCAGAGAGACTAACTCAGGTCATTTCGAATCTGTTAACTAATGCTTCTAAATTCACTCAGAAAGGAGAGATATCTGTTAATATTTTAACAGATGATACCGATCAACAAGTTGTCGTCAGTGTGACTGACACTGGCCAAGGTATTGACCCTGAAATAATGCCAAGGCTATTTACAAAATTTGCCACAAAATCTATTATAGGAACAGGATTAGGTCTGTACATATCCAAAAGAATCATTGAAGCTCATGGTGGCAAAATGTGGGCTGAGAACAATTCAGATGGAATAGGTGCCACATTCTCATTTACCCTCCCACTGATAATTCAACAAGAAAGAATAGCTATCGATACTGTTCCCACCATGGACATTGAAGAAGGAAGGAAGAAAAGAAGTATTTATTATGACTCTGATAAAACAAGAATGAAACGGATATTTTTAGTAGACGATGACTATGATCATACAATTACTTTCAAGATGGGATTAGAGCTTGCAAAATTTGAAGTTGATGCATATAATGATTCAGCAATCGCATTATCAAAATTCAAGCCGGATTACTATGATCTATTACTAATAGACGTTAAAATGCCTAAGATTGATGGCTTTGAACTTTATGAAAAGATAAAGGAAATAGACAATAAAGTATTGGTATGGTTTATTACCGCATATGAAACCTATTATAGAGCAATAAAAGAAGCTTCATCAACATCAAAAAAAGAAATGATTTCAGTTCCTGTTATTGAAAAACCTATTGAAATAGATAAATTAGTGAAACAAATAAAATCAGAGTTAGATTAGGAGAACAGCCAAAATTTCATATAGAGGCACTGCGGCACATTGCACTGAATCCCCAATTCCCATATTTAACCAGGTCCAACAATGACTTGAATCTGGGTCTTAACCACAACGGTCAGCGGCTTATGGGGAAGAAATTGGTGCAGGCATCGAAGATTCATCCTCTGTTCAATCAAGTGGAAGACTAAAACTAAATGAAGCT
>Ga0299914_10003050_pt1 | contig 11738 bp, 11 predicted proteins | sample RVTome_10_FD_201361 | JGI IMG/M metagenome (GOLD analysis project Ga0299914, IMG submission 201361) | Soil microbial communities from uranium-contaminated site in the Upper Colorado River Basin, Wyoming, United States - RVT153D57 (version 2) ... | reverse complement strand
TCCAGGAGGACCGACCACCATGACGTTCCTGGTCCTTCGGGGCATGGCGATCGCGAAGTCGGACGAGCCGAACCGTGGGCGCGGATCGACCGATCGTGACGCTTCGGGGGCGCCCGGCTCGTGACCTCCGACGGGGACCAGGTCCGCGAGCCGATCCACGAAGCGCGAGCCTCGCTGCTCGAACAGATTCACGACGCCGTCGACGGCGTCATGGTGCTTCTGTCCGCCGCGTGGATCGGCCTGCTCGTCGTCGAATTCGTCGGGGACGGGTTGCCGCCATCGCTCGACGCTGCGGTCTGGGTGATCTGGGGCGTTTTCGTTGCCGACTTCGTGGTTGAGTTCACGATCGCGCCGCAGAAGCGCCGCTACCTGCGCGCGCACTGGCTGACCGTCGTGTCGCTCCTGCTGCCTGCCTTCCGGATCCTGCGGCTGGCATCGGCTCTTCGGGCATTACGAGCGGCCCGCGTCATTCGCGGGGTTGGACTGCTGCGGCTGCTGACGAGCGTCAACCGGGGACTGGCTTCGCTTCGCGCGACCGCGGCGCGACGCGGCCTCGGCTACCTCGTCGCGGCGACGGCCCTGGTCATGGTCGTCGGGGCCGCGGGGATGGCGTACTTCGAGACGCCGGCGGTCCTGACCGGCGACGGGACGGCACCCGCCACATCGTCGCCGCTGCGCGACTACGGCGACGCGTTCTGGTGGACGGCGTACGCGATGACGACCGGGGCGCCGAGCGAACCCGCCACGGGCGAGGGCAAGCTGCTCGGCTGGCTGCTGTCGCTCTACGGCCTCGGCATCTTCGGGTACCTGACCGCGACGCTGGCCAGCCACTTCATCGAGCGCGACCGTGGGGCCGCGATCGGGGGTCCAGCGACGGACTGATCGCCCGATTCCGGCTCCGCCCCGAGAACGGGCCGATCCTCACCACAGGAGGGGCCGAACCGTCCCTGTTCGCGAACCGGCCATGTCACGTTCCATGGGGCATGAGGCCCCGTCGTGCGCTGCACGCGCGGCGGGGTCGAGTCGCCGGAACGCGAGGGCTGGCGTGGAACCCGTGGTCAGGACGAAGCTCGGCATCCAGGCGCGCACGGAGCGCCTCGTCTCGCGGCCCCGCCTGCGCGCGATTCTCGAGGCCGCGGCACCCGCGCGGCTGGTGCTCGTTGCGGCGCCCGCTGGTTTTGGCAAGACGTCGCTGCTCGCTGACTGGATGGTCGGGTCGGAAACGGCGTTCGCCTGGCTCTCGCTCGACGCCGCGGACAACGATCCGGCGCGGTTCGTCCGCTATCTCCGGGCGGCCATGGCCGGTGACGGTCCAGCCCCCCAGCGCGCACCGGACCGCGAGCTCGTGCTGGCCGAACTGGTCGACGCGGTTGTCGCGGTCAACGGCCCGTTTGCCCTCGTCCTCGACGACTACCACCTGATCGAGGCAGCGCCTGTCCATTCGATCGTCGCCGAGCTGCTCGACCGCCTTCCTCCGAACGGCCGCCTCGTCATCGCGACGCGGGCCGATCCTCCGCTCCGCCTGGCGCGACTCCGGGCGCGAGGCGAGCTGATCGAGGTCCGGGCGGAGGACCTTCGCTTCACGACCGCCGAAGCGGACGCGTTGCTGCGCGGCCCGCTCGGCCTCGAGCTGTCGATCGCCGACGTCGAGCAGCTTGCCGCGCGGACCGAGGGCTGGGTGGCCGCACTCCAGCTCGCCGGCCTGTCGCTGCGCGGGCGTGCCGACGCGAGCAGGATCGTGCGCGAGTTCGGCGCTTCGAACCGCTTCGTGCTCGACTTCGTCGTCGACGAGGTGCTCGGCAGCCTTTCTGCGGCAACGCAGGACTTCCTACTGCGGACATCGGTTGCAGCGCGCCTGTGCGGCCCGTTGTGTGACGCGCTGACCGGGGATCGCGACGGCCAGGATCGACTCGAGTCGCTCGAACGAGCGAACCTGCTCCTGTTCCCGCTTGACCAGGAGCGTCGCTGGTACCGCTACCACCACCTGCTGGCGGACCTGCTCCGAGGGCGGCTCGCCGCGACCGATCCCGGGCTGTCATCCGAGTTGCACGGCCGGGCGGCCGACTGGCTCGAGCGACACGGCGCGGTCGACGATGCGGTCGAGCAGGCCCAGCGTGGCGGCGACCCGGCCCGCGTGATCCGGCTCGTGCGTGCGAACTGGATGGCGATCATGCACGGCGGCGAGCTGTGGACCGTGCAGCGCTGGCTCGATGCCCTGCCCGCGGAGCTCGTCCAATGCGATCCACAGCTGTCGGCGACGTACGCGTGGGGACTCGTCCTGCGCGGGGACGCCACCGGGGTCGAGGCGCGTCTCGACGACGCCGAGCACGCCCTGCAGTCGGGTTCGGTCGCGACGCTCGATCGTAGGCTGGTCCCGGCGCAGCTCGAGTTGATCCGGGCCAAGCTGTCCGAGATCCGCCACGACTTCGAGGCCGAGCGCCGGCACGCGAAGTTGGCCATCGAGCGCATTCCGGCGGGCGTCGGCCCGGTGTTCGACGCGCTGCTCCGGGGCGACGCGACGAGCCTCATGGCCCAGGCCGAGCTGCTGGCCGGCGACGACGTGGCCGCCGCCGCGGCCTTCGGACGCTCGGTTCCTCTCCTGCGTCGTGGCGGCAACCACATCGGGGTCGCCCACGCAGCGCGCGAGCTCGCCCGGATCGAGCTGCGGGCAGGACGCCCGCGCCAGGCGCTCGAACGGTGTGACGCTGAGCTCGCGACGGCCGGCGATGCCGCCGATGTCGTCGTGGCCTACGGTGCCGTGCACCTCGCGCGTGCGGAGGCGCTGCTTGCCCTGGGCGATCGCGCAGGGGCCCGCGCGGCCGCGGTCCGTGCCGATGCGGTCGCACGAGCCGGAGGAGAGGGACCGGTCGTTCGTGGCGCGACGGCGTTGATCGCGGGCCTGGACGCCGAACCGGGACGGGCGACGAACGGAACGCGTGCGCTCCGGGGTGAGTCGCTGACGCCGCGCGAGCTCGAGGTGCTCCGACTGGTCGCGATCGGCCGCTCGAACCGACAGATCGCCGCCGAGCTGTTCGTGACCGTCGGAACCGTCAAGACCCACGTCCACGCGATCAGCGGCAAGCTCGCTGCCGCCAACCGGGTTGAGGCGATCGCCCGCGCGCGCGAGGCCGGGCTGCTGGCCTGAGCGCCGCGCAATGTGCCGCGGCGTTCCGGATCGCGGCCCGCGAATCAACCCCCGGATCCATCCATCGGGCGATGCGCCGAGGCGGGGTTGAGCGTGAGTCTGGACGTCGCGAGAGCCGGCGGAAGGACCGCCGGGCGCAGCGAGGGACCCGAATGGACCGGCCTTCGACGTATCGCCTTCGAATCCGGGGCCGGCTCGACCCGGCCTGGGCGGCCTGGTTCGACGCCGTCGAGCTGACCGTCGGCGCGGATGGTGACACGACGTTGATCGCCCACGTGGCCGATCAGGCGGCCCTGCACGGCCTGCTCGGTCGGGTGCGCGATCTCGGGCTGACCCTCGTTTCCGTCGCCATCGACCTGAAAGGACGCGAGTCATGAATCCGGACCTGGTCAAGCTCGCCGTCGCGGGCATCGTCGGCGCCCACGGCATCGGTCACGTCATGGGCTGGCTGCCCGCGCTGGGCATCGCCCGGATCGAGGGAGGTTCGATCCGTTCCTGGCTGCTCACCGATCTCATCGGGGACGGTGTCAGCCGGGCGGTGTGCGGCGCGATCTGGCTGGCACCGACCATCGGCTTCGTCGTCGCGGCGGGCGGCCTGTTCGGCGACACGACGTGGTGGCGGCCCGTCGCCGTGGCCTCTGCGATCGTATCGGTCGTGGCGATCGCGCTGTTCTGGGAGGCGCTCCCCGTCTTCTCGCGGGTCGGGGCGCTTGCGGTGAACCTCGCCGTCGTCGCGGCCGTCGCCAATCAGTGGTCGCCGGCCTGAGCGGGAGCTTCGTGATGTCGTCGAATCGCGGACTTCGGTCCCTCGTCATCTACTTCGCAACCGCCTACGCGATCACGTGGGCCGGCATCCTCGCCTACGTCGCCTCAAAGGGACTCCAATTGGGCGAGATGGGCGACGCAGACATCCCGGCCGTCGCCGGGTGGATGCTGCTCGGACCGAGCGCCGGTGGGCTGGTCCTGACCGGCCTGTTCGAGGGTCGCTCGGGCCTGGCTCGCCTCGTGGGCCGGCTCCAAAGCTGGCGCGCCCCAGCGCGACTGTGGGCGGCCGCGCTCGGCACGAATCCGCTCGTGTTCCTCGCCCTCCTCGGCCTGCTCAGCCTGACCGTTTCCCCTGCGTTCCGACCCCGGTTCGAGCCCTCGTTCCTGATGGTCGGTCTGTTGGCGGGCGCGCTCGAGGAGCTCGGTTGGACCGGGTTCGCGACGCCGCGCCTGCTGGTTCGGATGTCGCCGGTGCGGGCGGGACTGGTGCTCGGTACGCTCTGGGCGACGTGGCATGCGGCAGCCGACTTCTCGATCAACGGGGCGTCGATGGGCCTCGCCTGGTTCCCGTACTTCGGCGTGTACTGGATCGCCATCCTGATTCCGTACCGCGTGCTCATGACCTGGGTCTACGCGCGGACCGGGAGCCTCCTGATCGCGATGCTCATGCACGGCAGCTACACAGGCTGGCAGGGCGCGCTGTCACCGGCGACATCGACGGCCGAGTCGTTCGTGTGGCAGGCCGCGCTGGCCGTCGCGATCGGGGCGGTGGTCGTCGCGATCGTCGCGCCCAGGCCAGATGTCCACCGCGGGCCTGCCGGGCGGACCCTTCACAGGACCCGTTCAGCACTGGGCGCCCGATGGACCGACGCCTAGCCTCCGACGTGGGGCCGCCGACCTGAATCCCGGCACCCCGCGAGGAGATGACACTCATGAACGACCGAACCCGAATTCCCTGGCTGACGGCGCTCGTCGGCCTGACCGGCACGCTGGCGGCGATCGCCGGTGCGGCCGGTGTGTTCCTGCGCGGCGACCTCGCGACCCGTGAGTTCGTCACGATTCGCGGCGAGACCGTCGAGATCCTGACCGGTGGGGTCTACCGCTTCAACGGCCTGCAGATCGCCTCCGAGGGTGTCGGCTGGGACATCGTGACGCTGTTTCTCGTCGTCCCGGCGCTCGCGCTCGCGTTGCCGAGCCTGCTCCGCGGCACCCTCCGCGGCACGCTGATCTCGGCCGGGATCCTCGTCTACTTCCTCTATCAGTACTTCGAGTACTCAGTCGCGCTGGCCTACGGCCCGTTCTTCGCGTTGTACGTGGCGATCATCGCGCTGAGCGTGTCGGGGACGGCATTGCTCCTCGCGCGCGTCGACGTCGCGACGCTGCCCGAGCGCTTCGGGCCGCGCTTCCCGCGCCGGGCGATGGTCGCGTTCGGGTTGTACATGGCGCTGCTCCTCGGCGGGATGTGGCTGCCGCTCATCGCACGCACGTTCAACGCCGACGCCGTCGCGGAGCTGTACGGCGGGACGACCCTCGTAGTCCAGGCGTTCGACCTCGGCATCCTCGTCCCCGTCGGGCTGTTCACGGCCGTGACCGTCTACCGGCGGCTGCCGGTCGGGCACCTCCTGGCGGCGGTCGTCATCGTCAAGGGCATGTCGGTTTCGGCCGGGATCGTCGCGATGCTCGTCGTCGAGGGATGGACGACGGGCGAGACGCAGCTGCCCCCGATCGTGATCTTCGCGTTGACGGCCCTTGCGGGCGCGGCGATCGCGTGGCGCATGTACCGGGGACTCGACGCGACCGAACGCTCAACCGCGGCGCCGGGCGGGTCGACGCTTCCGCGACCGGCCGCCTCGGCCTGACCGCGGGAGCTGCCGGCCGGCGACGCGGTCGGCCGGTCGTCAGGCCTGGGTCTGGAGCACCGGCAGGCGCCGGGTTCGCGCGGTCACGAGCGGCCGTGCCCGGTCTCGCGGCTCGATCTCGCCCGCCAGCTGCCGGAAGCGCTCGGCGGCTTCGGGCCGGAGGCGATACCAGATCCAGGTGCCTCGACGCTCGCTTTCGACCCAGCCCGCCTCGCGCAGCACCTTGAGGTGATGCGACACGGTGGGCTGGCTGACGTCGCAGCAGGCGGTGAAGTCGCACGCGCAGACCGTCTCCTCGGCCGAGAGCTGCCGAAGGATCGCGAGTCGCGTGGGGTCCGCGGCGGCCTGCAGGAGAAGGACGTCCGGGTCCGTCTGGCGCTTCATGCGACCAATGTATTGACAAGTGTCTATTTCGTCAAGTATCAATACAGCAGACAGCGCCCGCCCCATAGGAGACCGCTCGTGTACCTCACCGCATACCTGGCCGAAGAACTGGCCGAGATGACCCAGCGTGAACGCGCGGACGAGGTCGCCCGGTCTCGACTGGCGCTGCTCGCAGACTGCGCCCGGCGCTGCCGGGACGCGTCCTCCTCGATGGTCGAGCGCTTCCTGGCCGTGCTTTGGCCGGCGCCTCGACGCTGTTCACAGGCTTGAGGGCTGACCGATGACCACCGAGTCGATCCACGAGACCGTCCGCGAGCACTACGCGTCCGCGGCGATCCAGGCGCAGCACGGCAGCGCCTGTTGCGGGCCGTCCGAGAACCCGTCGGCCGAGCTGTACTCCGCGCTCGAGCGGGACGAGCTGCCCGACGCGGCGGTGCTCGCTTCGCTCGGCTGCGGCAACCCGATCGCCGTGGCGGAGCTCCACGAGGGCGAACGCGTCCTCGATCTCGGTTCAGGCGGCGGGATCGACGTCCTGCTGTCGGCGCGTCGCGTCGGCCCGACCGGCCGTGCGTTCGGCCTCGACATGACCGACGAGATGCTCGCGCTGGCGCGACGCAACGCGGCCGAGGCGGGGGCGACCAACGTCGAGTTCCTCAAGGGTCACATCGAGGCCGTGCCGCTGCCGGCCGAGTCGATCGACGTGGTGATCAGCAACTGCGTGGTCAACCTTGCGGCGGACAAGCCCTCGGTCTTCCGCGAGATTGCCCGCGTGTTGCGGCCGGGCGGTCGGATCGGGATCAGCGACATCGTCGCCGAGGATCACCTCACCGCGGACCAGCGCGCCGAGCGTGGCTCGTATGCCGGGTGCATCGCGGGGGCGCTGTCGATGGGGGAGTTCCGCGATGGGCTCGCCGAGGTGGGCCTGGTCGACGTGACGATCTCGCCCAGCCACACGGTCGCCGACGGCATGGTCAGCGCGATCATCAAGGCCTCGAAGCCGGTCGAAGCACAAGGCGACGCGCCCACCCTGGCGACCTCGGCCGCGTCGAGCGCCGCCGTGGTCAGTTCGGGCCCGCTCGAGGCGTCCAGCGCCCTCGGGCGCGACGTGGCCGTCGTGTCGGGTGGTTGTTGCGGCGGCGCGGGATGTTGCGGATGACGGTCGAGGGGCCGGTGGTAGAGCGCGCGACGATCCGGGATCTGCCGGCGCTCGAGGCGCTCGTCTCCGCGGCCGAGTTGCCGCTCGACGGTGCCCGTGCCGCGTTCCGGCACGGGGTCGTCGCGAGGGTCGATGGGCGGGTCGCCGGTGGGGCGGCGATCGAACCATATGGTCCGGTCGGACTCCTACGATCCGTCGTGGTTGCCGCGGACCGGCGCGGCGAGGGACTCGGCCGAGCCGTGGTCGCCGCTGCCGAGCGTCTCGCCGCGGAGCTCGGCATGACCGAGCTCTACCTCCTGACCGAGACCGCCGAGGGCTGGTTCTCGCGACTCGGGTACGAGCGGATCGAGCGCGCGGAGATTCCGGCGGCGGTCCAGGACTCGGTCGAGTTCACGACGGCCTGCGCGACGACCGCCGCGGTGATGGTTCGGCGGCTACCGCGCTGATCTTCGGGCCGGTTTCGCCGCACGGGCGACGATCTCGCGGTTCGCCGCCCCTCGTGAGCGTGGTCGGGCGCCCCCGGCGTCGGGCCGCAGCGCGGATTGGTCATTCGCTCCCCACCGCGCGCGCAGGTAAGCGGCGGACAAGGGCGGCTGCCGATACTCGGTCGATGGACGACATCCAGATCGGCAGTGCGTTTCGGCACCTTCGGATCCGCCGCGGCCTTCGGCAGTCGGACGTGGCCCAGCTGGCCGGAGTCTCCCGTTCGGCCGTGAGCCGGCTCGAGCGTGGACGCCTGGACGAGCTTCCGCTCGGCGCGATCCGGCTGATCGCCGCCGCTTACGACGCGCGGTTCGAAGTCGTGCCGCGCTGGCGTGGCGGCGACCTCGGGCGGCTCATCAACGAGCGCCACGCCGCGATGCACGACGAGATCGCCGGCTTGTTCGGCAGCCTTCCGGCCTGGATTGCCGACCCCGAGGTGTCGTTCTCGATCTACGGCGAGCGCGGTGTGATCGACATTCTGGCCTGGCACGCGGGCCGCCGGATGCTGCTCGTGATCGAGCTCAAGACCGAGATCGTCGACGTGAATGACCTGATGGGAGGTGTTGACCGCAAGCGTCGGCTCGCACGAGACATCGCCCGCGAGCGCGGCTGGGATCCGGTCGCGGTCAGCGTCTGGGTGGCCGTCGCCGAAGGTCGGACGAATCGGCGGCGGGTAGAACGCCACGCGGCCGTGCTGCGCGCGAAGTTCCCGGATGACGGCCGGACGGTCCGGACCTTCCTGGCCGATCCGGAAGCGGCGATCGCGGCGCTGTCGTTCGTGTCACCTGCTCGCCGGGGAGCACAGGCGCGGGGTCTCGCCACGGTTCGTCGGGTTCGCGCCGGGGGAACGAAGCGGATCTCCCGGTGACGAGGTCGCCGATCGCCGAAACCGCGCTGGGGTCCCGCCATGTGCTCCGGCGGGGGCACTGGGCGTTGTCGGGTCGGTCGCATGTCGCCAAGTGCTCACTCCGGAGCGCATGGCATCGAATCCCCGCCCGACGTTCCGTTAGCGCTCCCGCACGAGCAGTTGACAGCCGCGGCCGGATTCGGCCGCAGGAACGCAACGATAGCGCTCCGCCCGGAGTGGATGGCAGCCGCTGGCGCGCCACCCGCGCAGGGGCAAGAGCTGGCGCAGTGATGCTCAGTGGTGGAACGACGCGATCCCGGCGAGGGCGATGACCGTGATCAGCCCGACGCGTAACACGGCCCCGACCATGACCGGAAGCGACGCCGCGAAGCCTGACGGCCGCACAGCGGACCTCCCCGTGGTTTCGGCAACCCGGCTGACTCGGCGAACCGAGTCCCGTGGCTTTGCGTCCCCAGGTCACCCTGGGTTTGCCTTTGTCGACCAGCCCCGCTGGCCTGCGCACGAGATGTACGCACGGAAACCCTACGCCCGCAACGCGCCGGGGTCGACCTGACGAAGGTCCCGAACGACCGCGGCACTCGTCCGGAGCGCCCCCCGGAGCGACCGGGCGCGGGCGCCCGCCGCAGGGCGACCCGAGGCCGGCGGCACTCCCCACCACATCCGGACACCGACCCGCAACCAACCCGGCCTCGTCGCCGATTCCGGCAACCCAATCGCATCCTTTTCGCCCCCGCCTGACCGACGCGGCGACCCGGCGGCCAGCGCCAGACTCGGGCCACAAGTCCGGGTTCGCCGGAGTGATCGGCTCCCCTCGATCGGGTGCTCCTGGAGGATGACAGCGGATGAGAAGGATCAGATTCGGGATTCTGGGTGGCCTGGCCCTGGCCGCCGCCCTGCCGGCCACCGCGTTCGCGGCCGAAGAGATGCCGATCGACAGCGGCAACACGGCCTGGCTGCTCATCTCGACGGCACTGGTCATGGTGATGCTGCCGGGTCTCGCCCTATTCTATGGCGGTCTCGTCCGGCGCAAGAACGTGCTGTCGACGATCATGCACAGCTTCTTCGGCCTGGCGATCGTGAGCGTCGTTTGGGTGCTGGTCGGGTATTCGCTCGCGTTCTCGCCCGCGGCGATCAGTCTCGGCGAAGGCAACGGCATCGTCGGCGGCCTCGACTTCGTCGGGTTCATGAACGTCGGCCTCGTGCCCGCGGAAGGCGGCACCGGGATCCCGCCCGTTCTCTTCGCAGCATTCCAGCTGATGTTCGCGGCGATCACCCCGGCGCTCATCACCGGCGCATTTGCCGAGCGCAAGCGCTTCGCGTCGTTCGTCGTGTTCACGGTCCTCTGGTCGGTCCTCGTGTACTCGCCGATCGCGCACTGGGTCTGGAACGCCGACGGCTGGCTCTACAACCTGGGCGCCCTCGACTTCGCCGGCGGCACGGTGGTCCACGCCTCGTCCGGTGTGTCAGCCCTCATCGTCGCGATGCTCATCGGGCGGCGAGTCGTCAACGGCCACCCGATCGAGCCACACGACATCCCGATGACCGTCCTGGGCGCAGGGCTGCTGTGGTTCGGGTGGTTCGGCTTCAACGCCGGCTCGGCCCTGGCCGCTGACGGCATCGCTGCAAACGCCCTCCTCGTGACGAACACCGCCGCGGGCGCGGCGACGATCACCTGGGTCCTTGCGAGCTACCTCCACAAGAGGAAGGTCAGCGTCGTCGGTGCCGCCTGTGGTGCGGTCGCCGGGCTCGTCGCGATCACCCCGGCATCCGGCTTCGTGACGGCCGGTGGAGCGCTGGTCATCGGTCTCCTCGTCGGCGGGATCTGCTACAGCGCAACGCTCCTCCGCTCGCGCCTGAAGATCGACGATGCGCTCGACGTGTTCGCCGTCCACGGGGTCGGCGGTACGTTCGGGGCTGTCGCGACCGGCGTTTTCGCCACGGCCGCGATCAACCCGCTCGGCTCGGGCCTCATCGACGGCAACCCGGGCCAGCTCGGCACCCAGGTCGTCGCGATCGGCGCGGTCATCGCCTACGCGGTCATCGCCACGTTCGTCATCGTCAAGCTGACCGACCTCATCCTCGGGCTGCGGATCTCCGCGACCGACGAGGAGCTCGGCATCGACCTCACCACCCACGGCGAGGTTGCCTACCAGACCTGACCACCGGGCCGGTGTCTCCGGACGCCGGTCCGCCACCGCTCGACCGAGCCGGCCGCCGCCCAGTGGGCGAGCGGCCGCTCCGTCACCATCGGAGACACCGGTTCATGTCCCACCGGAATCGCCGCCCCGCCGACCCGCCGCTGTACGACGCGCGCTACGAACACGATGCCTGCGGCGTCGGCTTCGTCGCCGATGCGTACGGACGGTCGCGCGACCGGGTCCTGCCGCTGGCGCTGGCCGGGCTCGCCGCGTTGGCGCACCGCGGAGCATTCGGTGCCGACGGCGAGTCGAGCGATGGGGCCGGCGTCTCGTTCCCGCTGGATCGCCCGGTCCTCGAACTCCTCGCCGGCGAGCGTGCCGGTGCGCGCCCCGCGATCGTGTTCGCCTTCCTCCCACGCGGGCGGGCAGGCCTCGTCCGGGGACGGGCGCTCATCGAACGCATCTTCGCGGCGTCCGGGATGCCGGTCCTCGCGTGGCGCAAGGTCCCGACGGCTCCCTCGGCGCTGGGGGCCGCGGCCGCCGCATCGCGGCCTGCCTTCGCCCAGGCGATCGTCGGCCGGCCGGCCGGGTCCGCGGGGACGGCCATCGGCGACGCGGCCTTCGAGCGGCGGCTCATCGTCGCCCGCCGGCGCGTCGAGGACGCGGCACGGCATGAGGGCGGGGCCCTGGCCGAGCTCGCGATCCCCTCCGCCTCGTGCCGGACCATCGTCTACAAGGGGCTCGTGGCGGGCGGCCGCCTGGCCGACCTGTACCCCGACCTTGCCGAGCCGCTGGCCGTCCGCTACGCGCTCTTCCACCAGCGATATGCAACGAATACGCATCCGGTCTGGCGACTCGCCCAGCCGTTCCGCTCGATCGCCCACAACGGCGAGATCAACACGGTCCGCGGCAACCGCGAGCAGGTCCGCGGTCGAGCGCG
>Ga0299914_10003048_pt1 | contig 11740 bp, 11 predicted proteins | sample RVTome_10_FD_201361 | JGI IMG/M metagenome (GOLD analysis project Ga0299914, IMG submission 201361) | Soil microbial communities from uranium-contaminated site in the Upper Colorado River Basin, Wyoming, United States - RVT153D57 (version 2) ... | reverse complement strand
ATACGATATCTCGAAAAGTACTGGAGCTTCTCATAGGTCCCTACTGCAAGCCATATCTTGCAAGTCTGCAACACCAGCAAGAGCAAGGCAATTGATGGACCTAAAATAAGAAATAGATGAAAAGTCCCGCTAGTAGTTCCTTCCACAAGACATAGTGCGAAGCGTGTCTTATGAAAAATACTAGATTCATTTTTATCTTCACACACCTTTATCCTCTCCTGACAGATGCTACAAAGAGGCCTTGTAATTGTCTATACGGGAAAGGGCAAGGGTAAGACTACCGCAGCGCTTGGCATTGTATTGCGTGCAGTAGGCCACGGATATAAGGTCGGCATGATCCAATTCATCAAGGGTGAGTGGTACTATGGTGAGCTTACAAGCTCAAAGAGGCTTGAACCTGAGTTTGAGATGATAGCAGCCGGTAGGGGATTCGTTGGCATAATTGACGACGATCATCCAATAGAAGATCACCAGAGAGCGGCAAAGGAGGCAATTGCCCTTGCGAAGGAAAAAATCGCCTCAGGCATTTACGATATCATGATACTGGATGAAGTAAATTATGCCTTAAAACTGAACCTGATATCGGAGCAGGACATTTTAGATATCATTGCTGCAAGGCCGGAAAAAACTAGCCTCGTTTTAACCGGCAACTATGTTCCTGAATCTGTCATTGCGGCAGCGGACTTGGTCACAGAAATGAGAGAGATCAAACACCCTTATCAAAAGGGGATAAAGGCAAAGAAAGGGATTGACTTTTAGCACTTTATGTTATTTTTTATATCATACACTAACAAATGAGAACACGAAAAATCATGAGTGAGTATGGGACAAAAAACTAATCTTACATACGTTGCGGTCAAATCACTCATGCCTTAAAGGAGACTCAAGGCGGATTATTGGCTCTGCTGATTTAAATGATTATCTTGTCGTGGAGACAGAATTTTCTTGCTATTATCATATATGCTGCAAGTATCTCATCAGCGCACAAATTACAAAGAGATACTAAAATAGAGTCAGTATTAGCAATCCATAAGGCACACAAAATCTGTTTAGCCCCATATTTTGTTTCTATAATTGAAAGGTAAACACTATGATGTCTATAAAACGCATGTACAAAACTGATGCAAAGAATTGGGCCCTTTGATGGAAATCTAAAACCAAAATTGTCTTGTGTGTGAAAACTTGAAACATAATCTTAAATTATACCCTCTGCTCCGTGAGTATCATAACTATAAGATGACTGCCACGGACGAGATCCAGCGGCTTCCTGAGGAAGGAGAAATCATAATTGTCACTGTCAGGCAAGTGACAGGACATGGGGCATATGTCACGCTCGACGAATACAATAGCATGACCGGCTTTCTCCATATCTCCGAGATTGCAACTAGCTGGATTAGAAACATTGAGCGCTATGTCAGGGCAAAGCAAAAAGCGGTTCTAGAAGTAATCAGGGTCAACAAGGTAAGGGGTGAAGTAGACACTTCGCTAAAGCAGGTCTCAGCCGAGGATCATAAGTCCAAGCTTATAGAGGTGAAAAAAAACGATAAGGCTGCGACATTCTTTAATTTTGTACGTCAAGACTCGAAAAAGTCTCACACTCTTAGGCAGGCATTGAATACGAGATGAAACATCTTGTACGAAAGTGTCCTTCCTGTAATACATATACCCTCAAGCACCAGTGTCCAAAATGCAATTTTACGACGATAGATCCTCACCCGCCGAAGTATTCTCCTGATGATAAGTACATTAGATATCGAATAGCGGACAGGTATGCGCATAATCCTGAAGAATTATAAGTAAACCTCAACCAATTCAGTCCAGATGAACTTTGCGATAGCAGGTGCCGGAGTCGCCGGGAGTTTTCTTGGCAGCATGCTCCAGAAGCGAGGTCACGATGTCGAGGTCTTTGAGGCGTCCAAGAAAGAACACCATTGGCCCGTTTGCGCTTGGGGCGCATCTAGGCACATGCTTGAGAAGTTCTCTAACCAAGCGGGGCTCGACTTTAGCAATTACATTTTTCACGTAGGACAAGTGCTCAAGATAGAGCTGCCAAACAACAATGAAGAATCTCTCAAGCTCAAGGGCCTCGTAACATATAACAAGCATAGCTGGGAGACCGATCTACTGAAAAATGTAAAGGTGACATATGGCGCAAAAGTTACTCGAGAAGCGTTTGCCTTTGATAAATACGATTACATAATAGATTGCACGGGCCTACATCGCTCGCTTCTGCCTAAGTCGGGCCAAGACTTCTTGATACCTGCATACGAATACCTCCTTGAAAATGTAATGGGAGAGGACAATTTTTATGTCATTGGTTACAAAGGTGCAAAAGGATATTTCTGGTATTTTCCCTTAAGCAATGGCCGTGGCTATATGGGGGCAGGGGACATTGAGAAAAAATATTATGGCATTGAGGATTTCTTCAAGCAGCACCCTGAAGCCAAGGTTGTTAAGAAGATAGGTAGGCCGATTAGGCTCGCACCGCCCAAGCGCATGGAGCCATTCTATGATGGCAACATTGTAGGTGTAGGTGAGTCGATTGGCTGTGTATTCCCAATGCTAGGTGAAGGAATAATTCCATCACTCATATGCTGCGATCTATTTTTAGATATCCTCGACAAAAGTAAGGGAAAATTTGATTTCAAGCATTATAGAAAGAGGGTACTTGACACATTCGGTTACTACGACAACGTCTACAGAATTGTAAGACTTAAGATGGATGGCAAGCTAAAGACTGTTCGGCACGTTAATCTAATGATGAGCATGTACCGGAATATGAAGAAACAGGAAAAACGTTTTGGGTTTGAGATCAGCCTCGAAAAGATGACCCGCCTCGTAAACGCATTATAGCACCATCGATCAGACAAGATTGCTTCCACGATTCGATCCACGGGAGTTTATCACCAAGGGTGCTTTAAACATGTTCTGACTCAATAGCTCAATCAGCGGCAAAACTCCTCTTGCTTAGAGCTTGCAAAATTTACATACACCTCTGTAATCGTGGCAGAACTTGTTGTATGAGATTCCCTATCTATCATAAGATCTTGATTTCCAAGCATTTCCTTTCTGGTATAACACGATAACTGAGAAAAGTCTTGTTGACGCCTTAGATTTTGATTGTGGATACGTTTTCCTTTTTTAAAACTTAGATATCTTGCAAGCGAAAAGCAAGCGGTAGTAATAGTCTTTGTGATTTGCATAGCATTGAGGGCCATACCAGAGATTGCAGCCTACCCTCATCCAATAGGATATGACGTTGTAAACTACTACATCCCAAAAGTTGTAAATTTTCAGGAAGAGTGGAGTGCGATATCTAAGCAATTTCCGTTATATGTCACCTTTCTTTACTCTTTAAGCACTGCATTTGGACTCCCACCTCAAACAGCAGTTACATCTCTGGCGGTCGCAACGGCTGGCATTTTCGGCGTGTCATTATTCTACCTTGGAAGGACTCTGTTTAACCTCCGAATAATCCAGGGTGTATTTCTGGCTACATTCACCGTTTTTCAGATGGCAGTCCTCCGAACTTTTTGGGATCTCCACAGAGATGTTTTCGCACTTGCTGCCATGCTGTTTGTCTTTTCTCTCCTTGGCAGAAAGAACACAGGCTGGAAGGTGCTTTCAATAACGCTGGCATTGACTGCAGTCACTGTCGCGGCAGACAGGATGATAGGAGCACTATTCTGTGTATCGCTCGCGGCCTATATGATCATAACCAGGCGTAAAGATGTAACTTTGACCGCCATTTTCGCCATAAGCGTGTTCTCTACTTTAATGGTTGCGAGCTATTATGAAAATTACCAGAACACTGACATAATCACAGTTGGGACATCGGGGGCTAACACACCTAAATCCTACAGTCAAGGAAATCTTCTTATCTATTTTCTTATAGTAAACTGTTTAGTCGCTGCCCCGGCAACAATTGGCTTTTTGCACATGCAAAACGGTCTGCTAAAAATCCCGCTGCTTGTTTCTATTGCAGGTTCGTTCTCATGGCTAGTATTTCCAGAAAATAACTTGCTTGCTGCAGATAGATGGATAATCTTAACGGGTATTCTCCTCTCCGTCTTTGCCGGCTATGGCCTATTGTATCTTGTCAACAAGCTCAAGTCCAATCTTTCTGCGATAGTTGCTTGCTTAATACTTGCAGCATTTGCTGTGATAGGCCTGGCGTATGCATTGATGCCTTACGACAATCCATTTATCCTATATGGCGCTGTACGAAATAATATCACAAGCTTTGCCCCTGTGACAATGCAGTTTAATTCACTCGATGTGCAAGATAACAACAACCTAATATTGGCAATTACCAAGATAAACGAAAATACTGAGCATAATGCCATTATTGTAGGTGAACCACATTGGCGAGGGTTCATGGAATTGTATCTAAAAGATGACAGGATATATCATTTTTCAAATGACCCGTTGGCTCTTGCTATGGCTTTGGAGCAACAAGGCTACCACGTCTATTTGATCCAGGTTGAAGGAAACCTGCAGACAAGTTTCAGGATAGAAGACATCCAATGAAGATGACATCTCTAAATTATTGTGCGCAAGCACTATTCCCTCTCAGTAATAAGAGACAATACCTCTGCATTTTCAGATAACACCAAAAACTCTTAGATCACGGCGGCTTTGGTTCGAAGTATAATCCTCCGATCTCTTTTTCCGTTATCTAGCACGCACTAGATCTGTTCTCCATGTTAATAATGGGTAGTGTGACTTCACAAGCCCATCTAGTAAAACGTCGACCAAGAATCAAAGTTTAGTGAAAATATAGTGCAGCCAAGGTTGCGGCTTTTTCAAACTGACAGTTTACAAAGTCACTCTTAAAGAAGAAATGGAACAACCTGGGCGCAAAAGACGCTGGAAAAATATAACCAAAAAGCTTCCTCATGATGCTCTTTTCTTCGTTTCAAGTAGGGATCGGACAGGCTAAGCGCGATTTCATGGTAAAATGGGAGGTAGAAATTTCATAAGAACTAACCTCTCGTTACCATGGATATCAAGCATATCTTTTTTCGAGACCTACAAAGTGCTCCAGATCCATAAACTGGTTAAAATCCTTGAAGGTAACCATAATATTGCGAGCGTCCTTAGTTGTACCGGTATTTCTTAACTCTGTGAGCACCTGTCTCATCGCAAATGTGGCACTGTAGATTGCTGATAGAGGAAAAACTGCGATCTGGTACCCAAGTTTTACAAGCTCGCTTGCAGATAGGTTTGGAGTCACTCCATCCTCTATCATATTTGCAACCAGGGGCGCGTCTATTTCATTGGCCACCTTTTTCAACTCTTCAACTGTGCGTGGTGCTTCAACAAATATGACGTCAGCTCCGGCCTTTCTGTAGGCTTTGCCGCGCTCTATTGCTTCGTCAAGTCCTATTGGCGCACGGGCGTCAGTCCTTGCGACAATGATAAAGTCCTTGCTCTGTCGCGCTTCTAGGGCTGCTTTGAGCTTAGGTATGTATTCATCTTTTGAAATGACATCTTTGCCCACCATATGGCCGCATCTCTTTGGCCAGACCTGATCTTCAAGAAAGATGCCTGCAGCACCTAGGCTTTCAAGGTCTCTAACAAGCCGCCAAACGTTGAGTGGATTGCCATACCCCGTGTCAGCATCAACGAGAACCGGGACACTTACTGCTCGGATTATCCTCATAGCGTTATCAACTGTTTCGCCGGAGTTTAGCAATCCAAAGTCCGGCATTCCCAGCAGAGCTGCAGAGGAGCCATACCCTGTCTGAAACATCGCATCAAAGCCTACATGCTCTGCTATTTTAGCGCTCAGAGCGTCAAAAACTCCAGGCAGCACAATTATCTTATTCTTGTCTTCAAGCTGCTCCCTTAATGAGGTTCGTAGTTTATTATACATCAGTGATGAAATGGAAGGAATAGAATATTATATTATCTTTCCACTGGCCAGCTGCCCGGCGTTATCAGTTCCACAAGATTACCGGCAGGATCCCGGAAGTAAAGTGATTTTGTCTTGCTATTCCAGTTCACTTCTTTTTCTATTGCAATACCATTCCTTACCAAGAGCTCCTTGCACGGCTGATAATCTTGCTCTTCGATCTCCATAGCAAAGTGGATGCTTGATGGCGGAGTCATTGCACCATGTGTAGGTAGCTTGTCGTTATTGACGCTAGTTCGTAGGGGGTCAAATATCAAGAGCATGCTCTTACCGGCCTTTAAGAAAATCAGCTTATCTCCTTCTTCTTCTTCTTGAATAACAGACAAACCAAGAATTCCTACGTAGAACTTTTTCATGCTTTCAAGATCAGAAGAATAGATGCATGTTTCAACGACCTTGTTTATTTTCATTATCACTGTTGCTGCTGCATCTCTGGCTCAATAGGCACCACCTCATAATTTCCGTCTTGATACTTTACAACGAATAATTTGCAGCTTCTGCATTCATACTGCTTGACAGGTGGATCATGTAGTACAGAGCCGTTAAGCCATACCATGATTGCGCCGCAATTTGGACAGTTCATCATAGAGATGTGGGTTAGATAGAGGGTTTAGTGTTAATATGTCTTATTGCAAGTGTGCTATTTCCTCCTGGAAAGCTATTCATGTATAACAATCTCTGTATCTCAAAAATCCAGCCGTAACCACCAATTTGTTGCTGTTGTGTCCTCCTGGTCTCCAGTCCTTGAAAAGCGGCTACCTTAGGACAAGAATGAAGAGATATCACAACCGTGAAAAATTTCAAATCTTGCATATATACGAAGGACGACATGTTTCTTTTGTTCGACAGATTTCCTATAGAACCTTGATAGTAGTAATCTTTGGATTGTATTCTATGCCTTAATATGTGGAAAAGTCTCTGACCCAGAACAGTTTTTTCAAGATAGTGCCGCCGTTATGAAGGTGTGCATGCAAATATATCGATAACTAGCAATCACCCAAACCGCACACTTCCTTGCTGAGCACTAACTTTATGATTTTTTTTGCCATGGATGTGCTCCTCATAAACATATGCTCTTTGTCCTCACCTTTGAGTGGACGCGCGATATTGTCTAGTTGTTCCTAATGATCATTCTTCTTCTTTATCGCAACATGTGAGTTATCTGTGTGAGATGCTAAACATAGCCTTATTTTCCAATCTGGCAGTGCGGAAAGGAAGGGTGAGGAGGGAGATATTTCCTCATGTAATCTAAACAATATTGGTATCTTCTTCAGCCTGAGCTCTTTCGCATTTGAGAACATGGAACAAAATATGCTATGGGAAGCTCTGGATTTTTTAGTCCGTCCAGAGTATATAAGCAGGATTGATATCCGTTATTGAAGGCGCAGAGCTTGTCCGTCTCGCCAGAATCGCGGTCGAAAAATACTTGCAAGAATCAGTCATGATCAAACCAGAAAAGGACATGCTAGAAAAGGCAGGGATTTTTGTGACGCTCAATTATGTAAACATAAGCAAAAAGGAATACTTGCGCGGCTGCATTGGCTTTCCGCTTCCAGAGAAACCACTAAACCAAGGGGTGATAGAGGCTGCAATTGCGGCCGCAACAGAAGATCCTCGCTTTCCTCCCCTCGACAGACACGAGCTTGACAATATCATTTTCGAGGTAAGCATACTTACTCCTCCCCAAGAGATTAGAGCCGGCCCCTCGGACTATGGAAAAGAGATCGAGATAGGAAGAGACGGCCTAATACTGCAATGGCGCTTTGGCTCAGGGCTACTCCTGCCCCAGGTTCCAATCGAATTAAAGTGGGATGTTGAGGAATATCTCGCAAATATATGCTACAAAGCAGGTGCGCCGCCTGATGTATGGCTTGACCCTACCTCAAAACTATACAAGTTTCAAGCAGCAGTATTCAAAGAAGCCGAACCAAAGGGTAAGATCATAACGCTTGGAATATGACAATAATATATAATCAACGGTGATATTTCAGCCCGTTGTCAGCAGCAGTAGCAGCATACTTTGCACCGTATGGTGTAGGCCTTGGCCACGCAAGCCGATTGCTTATGGTGGCCGATCACCTCAAGCAAGGGGGAATAAATGTTCAATTCTCATCGTACGGGGAGGCAGCGAGCTACGTTTCGCTCAGGGGCTACAAGTGTGCTACCGTTTCCCCAGTCGAGTTTGCTTGGAGCATGGAAGGAGGCTTCTCTGTCAAGGACAGCATAGCCAATATCCCTGTCTGGTTTGCCAACTTTTCAAGACAGGTTAACCAAGAAATACGCAATATACTAAAGTGCAATCCAGATATTGTGCTCTCCGACAGCAGGCTCTCACCGCTAGTGGCAGCAAGGTTCCTCAAGGTTCCTTCAGTTGTGATACTAAACCAGATTAAGCTCTTGCTCTCGCCTCGTCTCCGCGATTTTGCAGTACCGCGTATTTTTGAAAACGTAGTAGGTGAATTTATGGGCTCAATGTGGGCAATGGCTGAAAGGGTCTTGGTGCCGGACCTTCCACCACCATACACGCTTTCTGGCCACAATATATGGGACATAGGTTCAGCGTCAAGAAAAATAGAATACATCGGATTTGCTTCGCCAAGACCTCAGATAAGCGAAGAACAAGTGATCAGAGTAGCCAATATGCTAGGCTTTGACAGGATTCGGCCACTAGTCTTTGTGCATGTAAGCGGACCTACTCAGACACGCCCAGCGTTTCTCCAGCTTGCAGTTGAAGCAGCTAAAAGATTGGATCCCAAGATCCAGTTTGTCATCTCAGCAGGAAACCCAAAGGGGAAAAGCGACCCAAGTAGGATTGGAAGATCAAGCTGGTATTATGAATGGTGTCCTGTGAGGGACGAGATATTTGCCGCGAGCGACCTTCTCGTGTTAAGAGGAGGTCATGTTGCGCTATCTCAGGCGATCCAGTTTGGTAAGGCTGTCGTTACTGTACCTATCGAAAATCATGGCGAGCAGTTGGGCAATTGCGCCAAGATCGCGGAGCTTGGAGCAGGAGTAACGCTGCATCCAAAGCGGTTGAGATCGGAGCAGCTTGCCAACGCGATAGGACATGTACTCGGAGACTCGAACTACAATAAGAAAGCAGCTGAACTTCAGAGGATAGCAGAAAAGCTAAATGGAATCGATAATGTCGTGAAAATAGTTAGGTCCTACCTTTAACTCCAGCCTCTTTGCATGCTTAATTGCTGACCTCGCTTCAGAGTCAACAGCATTGCTGTACTTTTGAAGCTTGCCTTTTGCAAAGTTGCCAGCTGAAACGTTTAGCTCTATTCCAGCCTCTTCTGCATACCTCCCTAGCTCACTTGACATAAATAGCAGCGGGGCAAAAGGTATCTTTCCCGCAAACAGAGTTTCTTGAATAATAGATTCTATGAACCAAATCGGATGAACTGCAGCAGTTAGGGGAAAAACGATCCTGTTGCTCTGAAATTGCATCAGAACCTTCGAGATGATCTTTTCCTTCAGCAATACGTGCACCATGCCTTTTGCAGGTATATTGATTGGCACTGCCAAAATTGTTTGTTTTTTTCTACCTGTTCTTCTGGCAAAGAGCTGCACTAGCTTGGCGTTAATTTCAAGCTCGCTTTCGTCTGCATAAGGCAATACAATACTAGTACAGTCAAAGCCTGCCTTAGCGGCCATCAGGCATGAGAGAAACGATAGAGAGTCATGAATACTGCAAAACTCTACCGCGTGAACCGGCGATAAGCCCACCGGGAGCAGTCATTACTTGGATGCAGACATACGCAGACTGGTTAGCTATGACGGTGAGAACGAGGCGACTGGCATCCTTCTCGGTTTTTGCAGGCAGGGCATTTATCGATGCTAGCCTTGCCGCAAGTGTGCCAGAGGCAGCGAACTCAACATCTCTGCTAACATAGTCGCATTTGGCAGTCGATAGTATGATGACTTTCACATAAAACCTATCGCCAGGAATTATGACCTTACTGCCAACTTCAACTATTGCATTTGAAAGTTTGGAAAAGTTGCTTGATACCTCGTTAGCTATTGCAACACTCTCAACTCCAGACATTCTTACAAGCTTGGAGGCAAGCTCAACAACCTCGCTTGACTCGCATATTATACAGTTGTGTTCAATATTGACTCTTATCCTGCCCCTTGCGGCTCTTCGGATTGTCTGGGCAAGTGCCCGGTCATTGGCAAAAGCTGACGGGAATGCAATAACTACGCTCAATTGTACATAAAAACAAGAAGCAGATAATTATATACTCTAACAAAGAAAATAAGATAAAGGTTGGATGATGCCCCAACCAACTCCTACTACCAGTGATGCTTTTCGTCTGGAATTAAGCCGATCTGCTCGCGCTCAAAGTACCTTTCCAGCTCCTGTGCCCACTTTTCTTTCGCTGCGCCACCGCCAAGTCCCTTTCTCCTTAGCCAGAAGGCGATGACCCCTAAGAGGAACACTGCGAACAGCATGGTTCCGAATATGTATACCATGACATCATAGAACAGGGGGTCGTATGCCGGACCTATCTGCGCAAATAGTTGTTGATACCACATTATCTCTATGCAAAAAAATCCGAATATATATATTTGTCGGTCTAACGCACGAGAATCATCGGTTTAAAAAATGTATTGCTCCGTTTAGGAGGCAGCAAGAATTGTAGCCGTTTCTTCGTTTGAATGGGACCAACTATGGTCTCTGTTACCATTAGCGGGACCGAACATTAAAAAATAAAATAAAAAGAGAGGAAGCTTTAGGTCTTTACTGGTCTTGCGCCTCTGCCCTTGAAGAAGAACATTGCGGCTACGCCACCAAAGATGGCAGCCAGAACTCCAATAAATATGGCCATTTGGCCTGTTTCAGTTGCAAACATTGGTGTCCCTGAACCAGTAGATGGGTTTTCATTTGCGGCTGTAAGCCTCTTTTTAGCTAGAATGGTTACGTCACTGCAGTTCTCCCGTAGTATACCGAGCTGTTCACATTCTTGCAGCTGTTCTGGTGACGCGGTTCCTGTGCTACCGCCGGTAGCGCCGGTACCACCGTACTGTGCGTATGCCACCCCCGTTGTAGAAGTTAATACTGCCATTGCAGCTAGAACCGCTATGATCGGCTTGTTCATATTACATAAGCTCTTCGAATTCTAGTATATAACTTTTTATGTTGGGCTTGAGGCCATTCACTCCCTTTACCTATACCTCTCCCCCTCATTCACACATAAGCAAACATTTAGTGCGGGCACGCAAAGAGCACTCTAAACTACGGCACGAATTCACGTTCAGAGGTTGTGGACGAGTATGAATGAAACAATATAGAAGCTTCTTTGGTAGTTAAAGTCATGGAGCCCATGATTTTGTCATGCCGCTTACCCGTTAATGCCTGTTGGATTATAACTAGCCTTCCTGAGCCTGGCGCTGTCTATCTTGAGACTTCTGAAGGCAAGCAAGGAATTCGAGATAAGCGTCAAGCTCTGCAGAGCCGTACGCTGTGGTTATATAAGCCACAGACATCGCTTGATTAAGACAAGTCTTTTCGTGAGCGGGCCTTTCTTTGAATTAACACGAAAGAACGTCGGCCCAATGATTCCATGCTTTTAAGGTGTTAAAGGAAAGAATTCAATAGTTTTCCATACAAGGAGAGCTAAAAACTTTTACTGGTACCGGACAGTATTTGGCTATTGTAATTGGCACAATTTCTGGATGCAGAATTCGGCGATCCTAGTGCGCATGTGGTCGAGGCGCGCTGCCCTTTGCTAATTCTTCATTAAATGTTTCTGCAGAATTTTCATGAAATCCTAGGTTAACCTGGTCTACTTTTATCGCTTGTGGTGGACATGCTGA
>Ga0299914_10003047_pt1 | contig 11741 bp, 12 predicted proteins | sample RVTome_10_FD_201361 | JGI IMG/M metagenome (GOLD analysis project Ga0299914, IMG submission 201361) | Soil microbial communities from uranium-contaminated site in the Upper Colorado River Basin, Wyoming, United States - RVT153D57 (version 2) ... | reverse complement strand
GGGGCTCCTCAGCGACAAGCCCGAGGCCGAGGGCGCCTCGGTGCGCTGGCTCGGCGGCGTCGAGGAGATCCGCGCCGTGCTGACCGCCCGCCAGGTGGACATCGTCATCATCGCGCTGCCCCACAGCGACTACCCCCGGCTGAGCACGGTCTTGCACGAGATCGGCGACGAGCCGGTGGCCATCCACTTCGTGCCGGACCTGTTCAGCCTGGCCTCGCTGCGGGGCGGCGTGGAGGAGTTCGAGTCGATCGCGTTCATCCACCTGCGCGAGTCGCCGCTCTACGGCTGGAACCGGGTGCTCAAGCGTGGCTTCGACCTGGCGCTGGGCTCCGCCGCGCTGCTGGTCGGACTGCCGCTCATGGCCGGCATCGCCGTCGCGGTCGCCCTGACCTCGGGCCGGCCGATCCTCTACCGCCAGGAGCGCATGGGGCTGGACGGCCGCCGCTTCCGCATGCTGAAGTTCCGCACGATGGTGGCCGATGCCGAGGCCCGCACGGGGCCGCAGTGGGCCGTCCGCGACGATCCGCGGCGGACGCGGGTGGGCGCCTTCCTGCGGGCGTGGAGCCTGGACGAGCTGCCCCAGCTCTTCAACGTCCTGCGCGGCGAGATGAGCCTGGTGGGGCCGCGGCCCGAGCGCCCCGGCTTCGTCGCCGACTTTCGCCGCCGCGTGCCCGGCTACATGCTGCGCCACACCGTGAAGGCCGGCATCACCGGCTGGGCCCAGATCAACGGCTGGCGCGGCAACACCTCGATCGAGAAGCGCATCGAGTACGACCTCGAGTACATCGCGCGCTGGTCCCTGGCCTTCGACCTGTCCATCCTGCTCCGGACCCTGTGGCTCGGGTTCCGCAACCGCAACGCGTACTGATCGATCCGTCAATGCGCGCCCCGACCACGCTCGACGGCCCGACCGCCGTGGCGTCCGCCTGGCTGCCGGCCGCGCGCACCGCGCTGCTGGGCGCGCTGGTCTTCGGGCTCGCGCTGTCGATCTCGGTGAGCCAGATCGCCCTGGGGGCGCTGGCCGTCTGGGTGCTCGCCGCCCGGTGGGCGGGACGGATCCCGCCGCTGCAGGCGCCGTTGCTGATGCCGATCGCCGCCTTCGCGGCGTGGAGCCTGGTGGCCGCGCTCGCCTCCGAGCGCCCGCTGGAGAGCTTCTACGCCTCCAAGCACCTGCTCAACCTCGCCGCCCTGTTCGTGCTCGTCAACGCGCTGTCCGATGCCGCGATGGCCCGCCGCTTCGCGACCTGGCTGCTGATCGCGGTGACCGGCACCGCGGTGCTGGCGATCGTGCAGGTGGCGGCCTGCCCCGGCCCCGAGGCCACCGCGCCAGCTCCGGCGCTGGTGGGCAAGCTCCTGAGGAAGTGCGCGCGGGCGCGCGGCTTCTACAGCATCTACATGACGCTGGGCGGGGTCCTGGCGATGACCGCGACGGCCGCGCTGCCGCGGCTGGCGCTCCTGCCGGCCCAGGCCCGGTGGCTGGGGCCGGCCTGGGTCGTCGGTCTGGCCGCGCTGGGGCTCACGCAGGTGCGGGGGGCGTGGATCGGCTTCGCCGCCGGGGCGCTGGCCGCGGTGGCCGGCTCCGGCCGGCGGGGCGTGATCCTCGCCGCCGCGCTCGTCGTGCTGCTGCCGGCGCTGGTGCTGGCCCTGCCGGGCGTCGGCGCGCGCTTCAGGACGATCGGTGACGCCAGGGACGACACCACGCGCGACCGCCTGGCGATGATCGAGGCCGGCCGCCGGCTCGTCGCGGACAACCTTCTGACCGGGGTGGGGCCGGGCCAGCTCAAGCACGTCTACGCGGACGTCGCCCCGCCGCAGGCCCTGCGGCGGTCGACCAGCCACCTGCACAACACGCCGCTGCAGATCACGGCCGAGCGCGGCCTTCTGGGCCTCGTCGCCTGGCTGGCGATCTTCGCGGCCTTCCTGGTCCGCGGTTTCGCGATCCTGCGCCGGCTCCCCCGCACCGCGGCAGCCGAGCGGGCGCTCGTGCTGGGCTCGCTGGCCGCGCTCGTGGCGTTCCTCGTCGCCGGCCTGTTCGAGTACAACTTCGGCGACACCGAGGTGCTGCTGGTGGCGATGGCCCTCATGGCGCTGCCCTTCGCGCTGCGCACCGAGGCCCGCGCATGAGCCTGGCCCGCGGGCCCCGCTGGGACGTCGTCCGCGCCCTCGTCACCGACGTGGACGGCGTGCTGACCGACGGCGGCCTCTACTACGCCGAGAACGGCGACGAGCTGAAGCGCTTCGACGTCCGCGACGGGCAGGGGCTGGTGCTGCTGCGCGAGGCCGGCCTGCTGACCGCCATCGTCACCCGCAAGCAGACCACCATCGTGGCCCGCCGCGCCCGCGACCTGGGCATCGCCGAGGTCCAGCAGAACGTGACCGACAAGGCCGCGGCGATCACCGAGCTGCTCGCCCGCCACCGGCTCGCCCCCGCCGCGGTCTGCTACGTCGGCGACGACGTGGGCGACCTCCCCGCCATGCATCTGGTCGGCCTTCCGGTCGCCGTCGCCGATGCCGTGAGGGACGTCCGCCGGGCCGCCGCCTACGTCACCACCGCCGGCGGCGGCCGCGGAGCCATTCGCGAGGTCTGCGACTTGATCCTGGCCGCCCGGGCCAGCCGCCGGTAGTCCGCCGAGACATCAGGAGGTCCGACGATGGCAAAGAAGACCACGCCGGGACGCGGGCAGGGCCGGAGGACGCGGGCCCCCGTGGAGGCGCCGCCGTACGATCTCGTCCTGCGCGGCGGCCGCGTGATCGATCCGGCCCGCGAGATCGACGGGCACCTGGACGTCGCCGTACGGGGCGGCACCATCGCCGCCGTGGCCCCGGCCATCGCCGCGGCCCGCGGCACGCGGGTCATCGACGTGCCGGGCCGGCTGGTCGTCCCCGGGATGATCGACACGCACGCCCACGTCTACCAGTACGTGACCGGGGCGTTCGGGATGAACCCGGACCTGGTGGGCGTGCGCTCGGGGGTGACCACCGTGATCGACCAGGGCGGGGCCAGCCCGCTCACCATCGACGGCTTCCGGAAGTTCATCGCCGAGCCGGCGAGCACGCGCGTGCTCGCGTTCATCTCGAACTATCTGGTGGGCGGGCTCGTGGGGCATCGCTACGTGAAGCTCTACGGGCCCGACGGCATCAACGTCGGCGAGACCGTGAGGGCGATCGAGCGGAACCGGGACCTGGTGAAGGGGATCAAGTGCCACGCCGAGGTCGGCGGGTACTCGCGCTGGGGCATCGAGACGCTGAGACTCGCCAAGCAGGCCGCGCGGGAGGCGCGGGTGCCCGTCTACATCCACCTCGGGCGGCTCTGGGCCGAGGCGGATGGCACCCGCCTCGACCCGGACACTGTCATGGCCGAGGTGGTGCCCCTGCTCGACCCGGGCGACATCCTCGCTCATCCGTTCACCCGGAACCCGGGCGCGTTCGTGTCCGGCGAGGGCCAGGTCCACCCGCTGGTCTTCGAGGCCATTGCGCGCGGCGTGCGCATCGACATCGGGCGCGGCGGCCACGCCAGCTTCGCGGCGGCCCGGGCCGTGCTCGAGGCGGGGATCCGGCCGTTCACCATCGGGGCCGACGTCCACGGCTACACCATCAAGCGGCCGGTCGACGCGGCCTGGGCCGCCGGGTACTTCGACGAGAGTGGCCGGGCGAGCCCCGCCGCCGGCGGGATGCTGGGGGGGCCGGTGGTGTTCAGCCTCGCCCAGGTCATGAACGAGCTGCTCGGGCTCGGGTTCGCCCTCACGGACGTGATCGCCATGGTGACGAGGAACGCCGCCGTCGCCGTGGGACTGCCGGACGAGCTCGGCTCGCTGGCCCCCGGGCGCGTGGCCGACGTGTCCGTGATCGCGCGCGACCACGGCTCGTGGAGGGTGACGGACTGCCTGGGGAGCACGATCGACATCGCGGAGCGCCTGCGGCCCGAGCTCTGCCTGCGCGCCGGGGTGGTGCACCGGGCGGACGCCTCGCTGCTCGTGGAATCGACCGCCGACGTGGTCTGACGAAAACGAGCGTGGCGGCTCGTGGCGCTCAGTACATCGGCACGGGCTCCGTCGTGGCGCGGACGCGCCCGAAGTACTCCTTGAAGCGCTCGACGTCGTCGGCGGAGACCATGTCGGAGACCAGGAAGCAGCCGATCTCGCCCTGCTTCCACACCCAGGCCGCGAAGCCGCTATCGCGGAGCAGGGCCGGGCGCCAGCGGCCGATCTGCACGCGCGCGGGGTCGGGCACCGTGAGCCCCGGGGCAGGCAGCGCGATGTAGGTCAGCATGTGACCGTCGACATCGCGGTAGTGGATGGCGATCCCGCGCTGGCGCTCGAGGTAGACGGGCTCGGCGGTGACGAATTCCAGCCGCTCGTCGCCCACGAAGACCTTGAGCAGGGCGATCCCGGACTCCTGCGTGAGCCACGGCAGCGCGGTCGGCAGGATCTCGCCGTGGCGGGCGCCCCACATCAGCGTGCGGGAGTGCTCGCTCACGACCGCGCGCACGAAGCGCTGCGCGGGATCGGAGGGCACGATGCGGGGTAGTACGGGCAGCACCACCAGGACGAGCAGCATCGCGGTCGCGGCCGCCGACAGCAGCGGCCCCAGCCAGGCCGCGCGCCGCGCGGGCGAGGCGGCCGCCTCCACGATGGTCACCCGCAGGTGCGCCGGAGCGGCGTAGCGGGGGAGCTCGCCGGCCAGCCGGCGGCTCAGGATCTCGTCAGAGCTCTCGTCGAAGCCGTCGCTCATCTCGTCTCGTAGTCGCGCAGCAAGCCCCGGAGCCGCTCCTTGGCCCGGAAGATGCGCGACTTCACCGTCCCGACCGGGCAGGCCATCACCCGGGCTACCTCCTCCAGCGGGAGGCCCTCGACCTCGGCGAGCAGGAGCACCGTGCGGAACTCCTCGGGCAGGCGGCGCAGGGCCCGCTCCAGGTCGGTGTGAGAGTCCATCGCGGTTCCGTCGTCGTCCGGGGCGTGGTGGAACATGGGCACGTCCCATTCGGGGACGCCGTCCTCCGCGACCGGGGATTCCCGCTCGCGGACCCGGTAGAACGTCAGGAACGTGTTCCTCAGGATCTGGAACAACCAGGCGCGGAGGTGGGTTCCCGGCTGGAAGCGGTGGGAGAACCGGAAGGCCCGCAGGTAGGTCTCCTGCACCAGGTCGTCCGCGTCGGGGGGGCGCCTGGTCAAGTACATCGCGAAGTTGTAGAGGGCGTCGATGTGGACCAGGGCCTGGCGCTGGAACTCCAGATCGGCCACGCTAGCGCTCGAACCAGTGCGCGGGGTAGGCGCTCCGGCGCACCTCGTGCTCGTCGGCGAGGTCATCGAGCAGCTCGCGCACGCGCCGGTAGAGCGTGGGGTGCGTGAAGTCGGGGGCGATGTCGGCCAGCGGACGCAGCACGAACGCGCGCTCGGCGGCCAGCAGGTGGGGAATGTGCAGGTCGTCGGGAGCGCTGATGACCGCGTCGTCGTAGAAGAGGATGTCGATGTCGACCGTGCGAGGCGTGAACCGGCGCGCCTCCGGCGTGAGCCCCGGCGGGCGCGTGCGCCCCAGCGCGGCCTCGATGGCCTGCAGGCGCTCCAGCAGCGTGCGCGGTGGCAGCGAGGTCTCGATCGCCACGACGCAGTTGAGATGCCAGGGCCGCTCGCTCTCCGTCTGGCCCGGCTCCACCTCCCACGGCTCCGACTCGTAGAGCGGCGAGGCCGCGATCAGCGCCAGGCCATCGGCTTGCAGGCGGGCCAGCGCGCCACGCAGCAGCGCCAGGCGGTCGCCGAGATTCGAACCGAGCGACAGGTACACCTGGGCCATCAGCGCGTCCGGACCAGCTCGACCGCCGGGGTGCCGACCAGGCCCTGCAGCGGCGGCGTGAGCTTGCGCACGCGCACGCGAACCGTCTGCACCGGGAACTCGCGGAGCAGCGCCTGGGCGATGAGGCCGGCCAGCCGCTCGATGAGGTTCACGCGGCCCTCGGTGCCGATCTCGACGATCCGGCGCGCCACCGCGCCGTAGTCGACCGCGGCGGCGAGGTCGTCCGACACGGCGGCCGGCGCCAGGTCCACGGCCAGCTCGGCGTCGACCGAGAACCACACCCCCACCGTCTGCTCGGCCTTGCTGACGCCGTGGTGCCCGTAGAAGCGGACGTCCTCGAGCAGCAGCCGGTCGGTGGTCACAGCCGTACCACGGTGTTCTTCAGCGCGCCGGCGCCCTCGATCCGGATCTCGACACGGTCGCCGGCGTCCACCGGGCCCGACACGCCGGGGGTGCCGGTGGCGACCACGTCGCCCGGCAGCAGCGTCATGATCTCCGAGACGCGCGCCACCACGTCCTCCACGGGCAGCGCCAGGTCCTTGGTGGAGCCGGACGCGCGCAGCGCGCCGTTCACCCACGTCTCGATCGTGGCCGCGTGGGGGTCGAGGTCGGTGGCGATGCAGGGCCCGACGGGGCAGAACGTGTCGAACGCCTTGGCCCGGGTCCAGTCGCCGTCGCGCATCTGGAGATCGCGCGCCGTCACGTCGTTCAGCCCGGCGTAGCCCAGCACGTACTCGCGGACGCGCGCGGGCTGCACGTTGCGGCAGCGGCGCTTGATCACCGCCGCCAGCGTCGCCTCGCACTCGACGTGCGCGCTGGCGGACGGGGCGACGATCGGATCGTCGGGCCCGACCAGGGCGCTGATCGGCTTGAAGAACAGCCGCGCCCCGAGGCCGACGATCTTGGAGGGCAGCACCGGGGCCAGCAGCACCACCTGCCGCAGCGGGAAGCGGAGCCGGCCGCGGCGGAAGTGGCTCCACGGCGTTCCCCCGTACTCGATCACCGTCGCGCCCTCCAGGGCGCCGTAGCGCGTCTTGCCCCCGATGCGGAAGCGGACGATCTGCACGGCTCAGGCCAGCCCGAGCACGTCGGCCATCGAGTAGAGGCCGGGGGGCTGGCCGGCGACCCAGCGCGCGGCGCGCAGTGCTCCCCGGGCGAACGTGTCGCGGCTATGAGCGCGGTGGGTCAGCTCGAGCCGCTCCCCCAGCGTCCCGAAGGACACCGTGTGCTCGCCGACCACGTCGCCCGAGCGCAGCGCCATGACCCCGATCTCCTTCGGCGTCCGTTCGCCCGGCAAGCCCTGGCGGCCGTAGACGCCCACCGTGGCGAGCTCGCGGCCGAGCGCCTCGGCCACGAGCTCGGCCATGCGCACGGCGGTGCCGCTCGGCGCGTCCTTCTTGAACCGGTGGTGAATCTCGGTGATCTCGACGTCGTAGTCGTCGCCCAGCGCGCGCGCCATGATGGGCAGCAGCTTGAACGCCAGCGTGACCGCCACCGACATGTTGGGCGCCAGCATGATCGCCGCCCGGCGGCCGAGCGTCTCGATCTCGGCGCGCTGAGCGGCCGAGAAGCCGGTGGTGCCGATCACCGCGCGGGCGCCGGCGGCGGCGACCAGGCGCAGGTGCTCGAGCGAGGCCTCGGGGACGGAGAACTCCACGAGGACACGGCCGGCGGCGATGGCGGCAGCCGCCTCGCTGGTGATCGACACCCCGAGGCCGCCGACCTGCGCGACCTCGCCGGCGTCGGCGCCGAGGGCGCGGTGCCCCGGAGCCTCCAGCGCCGCCACCACGCGCAGGTCGGGACGCTCGCGGGCGAGGGCGACGATGCGGGTGCCCATGCGCCCGGCGGCGCCGCCGACGACGAGGTCGAGGGGCGGGCCGACGGTCGTCGAGTCAACCGTCATGGAGCCGTCCGCTGGTTACTTGACGAGCGCGTATTGCCGCAGGATGCCGCGCAGCGTGTCGCGGTTGGCCTCGCCCATCCGGCACATGGGCAGGCGGAGCTCGGGCTGTAGCATGCCCGCCATGGCCATGGCCTCCTTGATCGGGATGGGATTGGTCTCCAGGAACGCGGCCCGGGCCAGCGGGAAGAGCCGGTAGTGCAGCTCGCGGGCGCGCTTGAAGTCGCCCTCGAGCGCGGCATGGACCATGTCGGCGGTCTCGCGCGGCACGATGTTGGCGATCACCGAGATGACCCCGTGGCCGCCGATCGCCATGAGCGGCAGCGTGATGTTGTCGTCGCCGGAGAGCACCGAGAAGCTCGGCCCGCAGGCGGCGATGACCTGGCTCATCTGGTCGAGGCTGCCCGAGGCCTCCTTGACGCCCACGATGTTCGCGCAGTCGCGGGCCAGGCGGGCCATCGTCGCGGTCTCCACGTTGATCGCGGTGCGGCTGGCGATGTTGTACGTGAGGATCGGGATCGAGACCGCCTCGGCCACGGCCCGGAAGTGGCGGTAGAGCCCTTCCTGGGTCGGCTTGTTGTAGTACGGGTTCACGACCAGCGCGCCGCTGGCGCCGGCCCGCTCGGCGTGCCTGGTGAGGTCGATGGCCTCGGCGGTCGAGTTGGAGCCAGTGCCGGCGACGACGTGCACGCGCTTGCGGGCGGTCTCGACCACGATCTCGACCACGCGCCTGTGCTCGTCGTGGGTCAGCGTGGGCGACTCGCCGGTGGTCCCGCAGGGGACCAGGCCGTCGGTGCCGTGGGTGATCTGGAACTCGACCAGCTCCCGCAACTTCGCCTCGTCGACGCGACCGTCACGGAACGGGGTGACCAGCGCGACGAACGATCCCTGGAACGTGGTCTGGCTCATGTTCTCGTCCCCCCGGCAGACGCTTCAGGTGGAAATGATCGTTGCCTCTTTTGTGCGTGAAGTCAAGGCACCGTGACGCCGACCTCGTTCGAGCGGGCGCTCTCGTTGGCGCGCGCGCTCGTGTCCTGGGCCGTCACCGCGTACCGGTAGGCCCCCGGCCGCAGATCCCGGTCGGTGAAGGTCGAGCCCGGCGTGCGCACCGACCCGACCCGCTCGAAGGGGCCGGCGCCGGCGGCGCGGTAGACCACGTAGGCGCCGACGTCGGGCTCGGCGCGGGGCGTCCACGACAGCCGCACCACGCCTTGCGAGGGAATCGCGACCAGGTTGGTGGGGGCTTCCGGCGGCGTGACGTCGGCCGGCGTGGCCGCCACGCGCGGACCTGGATCTCCCTCGATCCGGGTCGTGCCATCGTGTCGGATCGTGCGCACGGCGTAGTGATAGGTCCGCTCGTTCTCGAGGCCGCGATCGAGTGCGGAGGTGACGCCGGGCGCCGTGCGCGCGATGGGGGCCAGGGGGGCCTCCGGCCCCGGCGCGCGCAAGATCTCGTAGGCCAGGGGACCGGTCGTCGGGCCGCCGTCGGTGAGCCGGGCCGGTGGCCGCCAGCTCAGGCGCACCTGGCCTTCGCCGGGCACGGCCTGCAGCCCCGCCGGGGGCTCGGCGGCGGCCGCGAACGTGAGCGTCAGCCGGGTGGACGGGGGGCTGGTGCGGCCGCGGACGTCGCTGGTGAGCACCACGTACGTGTAGCGCCGGCCGGGCGCGAGGTCGCGGCGGTCGGGAAAGACGACGCGGCCGTCCTGCACGAGCGGCGACGGGGTGTCGCCGAGGGGCACGGCGCCGACCTCGGTGTAGCCGGCGATGCGGTCGTCGCTCAGCAGCGCGGGCCGGGGCTCGCCCTGGCCCGTGTCCTCGGTGCGGAAGACGCGGGCCAGGCCCGGATCGACGAGCCGGGTGCCGTCGACGCGGCGGCGCGGCACCGACCAGGAGAGCTCGATGCCGCGCTCGCGCACGACCCCGGCCAGATCGGCCACCGGCTGGGGGACGCGCCGCTCGGGCGCCACCGGCGGACCCTTGCGCCCGCACGCCCCGAGCGCGGCCAGCACGAGCGCGGCGGCCAGCAGGGGCGCCAGCCCCCGGCGGGGGCGCCGGCTCATGTCCCGAGGAGATCGCTCGCCTGCGCCAGCGCCCGCCGCACGGCCTCGGGGGCGGTGCCGCCGGTGGCGGCGCGCGCGCGCAGGGAGGCCTCGACGGTGAGCGCCTGATAAACGTCGGCCGTGAAGCGGTCGGAGAACCGCTGCAGGTCCTCGAGCCGGAGCTCCTCGAGCGTGAGGCCGCGCTCCACCGCGTCGCGCACGACCTTGCCGACGATCTCGTGCCCTTCGCGGAAGGGCAGGCCCTTGCGCACGAGGTAGTCGGCCAGGTCGGTCGCGGTCGCGAAGTTCTCGCCGGCGGCCGCCCGCATGCGCTCGGCACGGAAGGTGAGCGAGGCGAGCATCGGGGGCAGCACGCCGGCGATGGCCTCCAGGGTGTCGACGGAGTCGAAGAACGCCTCCTTGTCCTCCTGCATGTCCGAGTTGTAGGCGAGCGGCAGCCCTTTCATCGTCGTGAGGACGGCGACGAGGTTGCCGTAGAGCCGCCCGCTCTTGCCCCGGATCAGCTCGGCCACGTCGGGGTTCCTCTTCTGCGGCATGATCGACGAGCCCGTGGCGAAGGCGTCGGCGAACTCCACGAAGCCGAACTCGGCCGTGGCCCACAGCGCGAGGTCGGCGGCCAGGCGGGACAGGTGCATGCCGGTGATGGCCGCCGCGGCCAGATACTCCAGCACGTAGTCGCGGTCGCTGACGGCGTCCAGGCTGTTGGGCGAGACCGCGGCGAAGCCGAGGTCGCGGGCCAGCGCCTCGCGGTCGATCGGGAACGCGGTGCCGGCCAGGGCGGCCGCCCCGAGCGGCATCACGTCGGCGCGGGTGGCGGCGGCGGCGAACCGCTCGCGGTCGCGCTGCAGCATGAACACGTAGGCCAGCAGGTGGTGCGCGAGCACGATGGGCTGGGCCCGCTGCATGTGGGTGTAGCCCGGCATGGGCACGTCCACCGTCTCGGCCGCCCGCGCCACCAGCGCCTGCTGGACGGCGCGCAGCCCCTCGCGGGCGGCGGCGGCCACGGTCTTGAGGTACAGGCGCTCGTCGAGCGCGATCTGGTCGTTGCGCGAGCGCCCGGTGTGCAGCTTGCCGCCGACCTCGCCCACCAGCTCGAGCAACCGGCGCTCGACGTTCATGTGAATGTCCTCGAGCTCGGCGCGGAAGGGGAAGGTGCCCCCCTCGAGCTCGGCGCGGACGGCCCCCAGACCCTGCACGATCGTGTCGCGCTCGGCCTCGGTCAGCAGCTCGGCGCGGGCCAGCGCGCGAGCCCAGGCGATGCTGCCGGCGATGTCGTGGGGCCACAGCCGCCGGTCGAACGCGAGGGAGCCGGTGAAGCGCGCGGCGGTGGGATCGGCCGCGCTCGACAGGGCCGCGCGGGCCAGCGCGCGCTCGGCCCCGCTCATGGCAGCAGCGTGGCGATGTCGCCCATGATCTGCTGCGTGATGCGCCCACGGGCGAGCCGGCCGGGCTCTGCGTCGCGGGGGAACCGCCGCGCCCGGCCGAAGCTCACGGCCAGCGGGTGCCGCCGGGGGATGTAGCCGCGGCGCCCGGCGAGCGCCTGGAAGGTGCCGCGGATCCCGGCCGGCACCACGGGCACGCCCGCCCGGAGCGCGAGGAGCCCCACCCCGGGCAGGCCACGCTCCAGGCGGCCGCGCACGCTGAACGGGCCCTCGGGGAAGATGCCGACCACCCGCCCCCCGTCGAGCGCGCGTAGGGCCCGGCGCAGGGCGCTCACGCCGGGCCGCTCGAGATCGAGCAGGATCGAGCCGATCTGGCGGTGCAGGACCGGGTGCAGGGGCGTGGCCCGCCACACGCGCGGCATGACCAGGAAGGCGATGGGGCGCGGCAGCGCGGCCCCCAGCACGACACCGTCGAGGTAGTTATGGTGATTGGCGGCGACGATGTACGGCCCGTCGGCCGGCAGGTGCTCCAGGCCCTCGACCCGCAGGTCGAACCACCGCGCCAGCGCGGTGCGCGCCGAGGCCCGCAACGCCTGGTACACGAGCGGA
>Ga0299914_10003046_pt1 | contig 11741 bp, 12 predicted proteins | sample RVTome_10_FD_201361 | JGI IMG/M metagenome (GOLD analysis project Ga0299914, IMG submission 201361) | Soil microbial communities from uranium-contaminated site in the Upper Colorado River Basin, Wyoming, United States - RVT153D57 (version 2) ... | reverse complement strand
AGCTTGTCGGCGATGACGCGCCGCGATGTTCTCGCACGGTTGGAAGAAGCACGCGCCGCGCGCATCGTAGGTCCCCATCCCGGTTCGATCGATCGGCTGCGTTTTTCGCACGCACTCATACGCGATGCGATCTACGAGGAGATACCACTTCAGCTCAAGCCCGAACTCCATGCAAGGGCGGGGGAGATCTTGCGCGAACGGTATGCGGACGACCTCGGACCACACCTGGTCGAGCTGGCAACACATTACCTGGCGGCCATCCCGACGAGCGGACCGCAGCCCGCCGTTGAATACGCCGCGCAAGCTGCTCTCTGGTCGATGGATCAGCTTGCCTATGAAGACGCGACCCGGCTCTACCGGACCGCACTAGAGGCTCTAGAGCTTGCACGTCCCGTAGATCTGGATCGGCGCTGCGAGCTTCTTCTGGCTGTAGGTGAGGCACACCTGCTCGCGGGAGACGAAGATTCCGCCAAGGAAGCGTTCCTCGAAGCTGCCGAGATCGCTCGTGTTACCGAGTCGCCCGAGCGGTTGGCGCGCGCGGCGATCGGATACGGGGGCCGATTCGTGTGGATGCGCGCGGGAAACGACCGGCACCTCGTTCCTCTGCTGGAGGAAGGGCTCGAGATGCTCGGCGACCAACAACCCGGGCTGCGCGTGCGGTTGCTCGCGCGCCTGGCAGGAGCGCTGCGCGATCAGGCCGATCGAACACCACGTGAGGCGATCAGTCGTGAGGCTCTCGAGATGGCCCGCCGGCTCGGAGACCCCGCCGTGCTCGCCTACGCCCTGGTGGCTCGCTACACCGCGAATTGGGGGCCCGAGACCGCGGAGGAACAGCTCGAGATCGGCGAAGAGCTCGTCCAACTCTCCGATCGGATCGGAGATCGGGATCGCGAGGTCGAGGGTCACCTGTTGTTGGTGAAGGCTCACATGGCGCTCGGCAACATGGCCGGAGCCCGCGCGGCGATGGAAGCATCTTCCCGGCTCGCCGCGGAGCTCAGGCAGCCGTCACAACAGTGGTACACCGCGGTCGATCGGGTGACGCTGGCGCTGTTCGAAGGGCGATTCAGGGCCGCGGAGAAGCTGGGTGAGGACGTCTACCGGTCGGGACAGCGGGCGCTCGGACTCGATCCAGAGGTCGGCTACCGACTCCAACTCTTCATCCTCCGGAAAGAGCAAGGCCGGCTTCAGGAGGTCGAAGAGCTGATCCGTCGCTCCGTCGACGACTACCCGTGGTACCCGATGTTTCGTTGCGTGGACGCGGATCTCCATGCGACGCTCGGTCATGACGCGCTGGCACGCGACGCGATCTCTGGCCTCACCGATGTGGGAAACCACGCGTTGCCGAAGGACAATGGGTGGTTGTTCGGCATGAGCCTGCTCGCCGAAGCAGTGGGATTGCTCGACGACGCCGACATCGCCCGGTCTCTCTACGAGGAGCTCGAGCCTTTCGAGCACATGAGCGCATACAGCCCGCCGGAGCTGTGCACCGGCTCGGTGGCACGCTACCTGGGGATCCTCGCAACCACGCTCGAACGGTGGGACGAGGCGGCGGAGCACTTCGGTCGCGCGATCGACGCCAACTCGCGGATGGGAGCCAGACCATGGGTCGCGCACTCCCAGCACGATTACGCTCGCATGCTCCTCCGCACGGGCGATGTAGCTGCGGCACGCGATCTTCTCGGTCACGCTCTCGATAGCGCCGGTGAGATGGGGATGCAGGCCTTGACGGCGGACATCTCGGCCCTTCTCGGATCCACCAGATCGCGCAGGTCGACAGAGGGCGGAGGCGCTCGATTCATGCGCGAGGGAGATTATTGGAGCATCGCCTACGAGGGCCTGATGGTTAGCATCAAGGATTCGAAGGGCATCAGGTATATCCACGACCTGCTCTCGAACCCCGCCCGTGAGCTCCATGTCGCCGAGCTGGCGGGTACCTCCATCGATGCCGGAGATGCGGGGGAGATCCTCGACGCTCGCGCCAAGGCTGAGTACAGACACCGCATCGAGGAGCTGCGAGAGGAAGCCGAGGAGGCGCTCGGTTGGGGCGATCGCGAGCGAGCATCCCGCGCCGAAGAGGAGATCGATCTCATCGCGACCGAGCTGGCAAGCGCCTTCGGGCTGGGAGGGCGCGACCGGCGTGGTGGCGACATCGAGCGGGCCCGCAAGGCAGTGACGAACCGCATCCGCGACGGCCTCGCGCGGATCGAAGAGGTTCACCCCGGTCTGGGGCGGCATCTGGCGAACGCCATCCGGACCGGCACCTTCTGCAGCTACAGCCCAGATCGCGACGTCCCCTGGATGCTCTAGGCCACTCGTAGCGTCGCTACGCGCTTCTTAGCGCCTTCGATACGTCGGGTCAAAAAGATCGAAGAAAGGAGGAGCCGTGGGGATGTCGGTTCTTCTGCTTGCCGGGAGACGCCAAGACCTGGCCCTGGATATGGAGGGGACCGCCGGTCTCGCCGACCTCGGGGTCGACTACGCAGCCATCTTCCGGCACGACAACACCGTAGCGGTGGTGCTCGACGGCGCCCGCTTCGACCCGCGGTCCTCCGTTCGCACGGCCATCGATCTCGTAACCGGCCATGAAGGCGAGTGCGTCGAGCTGCAGCTCGTCGCCGAGGTCACCCTTGCACACACCTATGCACCGCGGTCGAGCAAACGAGCTATAGGAGGTGGGTCATGAAGCAGACGAGGATCTTTCGGCGCAGCCCTGCGCTGTTGCTGGTCACACTGGCATTGGTCGCCGCATCATGCGGGGGCGGTGAGGAACCGCAGCCGCAGGCAGACAAGGGGTCCGAGGCGGAACCGCAGGCGGAACCCGCTCTCGAAACCCTCGCAGACGCCACGCTCGACGACGATTGCGCCCTCCTCACGCAACCACTCACGGTCGACCTCGTCGCCGGAGACTCGTGGTTCGGCCCCGAATGCTTCACGATGAAGGCGAACGCCAAGCTGAGGGTCCGCAACGTCGGCCAGCACATCCACAACTTCGCCATCAGCGAGGGCGAGTTCAGGACCGCCCCCTGGGCTGTGGAGATCGGCGATCTCAAGGAGGGGCAGCTCACCATGACGAGCGAGAAGCCCCTCGGCGACTACATGGAGCCCGGCATCTACGAGTTCTTCTGCCTGCGCCACGCGGGGATGGACGGGGTCTTGGAGATCGTCGAGCCCCTCTAGCCAGATGAGCGGTTGCCGGAGGGAGCTGATCCCTGACTTCGCCGTGCGAGCCGTGAGCGAAGGATCGACAGCATTCGCGCTCGGTGTTAGTCGAGTTTCGGGCGCCGCCGGTTGAACCTGGTCTCCTCTTGATATGCGTAGGCAAGGCGCAGCAAGAGCGGCTCGTTGAATGGACGTGCCGAAAGCATGAGCCCGACCGGAAGACCCTCTTTCGTAAGACCGGCCGGAATCGAGATCGAGGGACATCCGTTGAAGTCGAACGCCGACGTGTAGTTCACGAGCTCGAACACGCCCGTGGCCTCACCTTCTTCCTTGGGCGGTGCCGGCCGGGGCGTTGTCGGAGCCAGGACGGCATCGACATCATCGAAGATCTTCATCCACTGCCGGATGTAGATCGTGCGGATCCGCTGAGCGCGCATGTAGTGCTGGCCCGTCCACGGCGCGCCGAGCGCAAATAGAGCCTGCGTCTGGCTCTGATAGTCGTGCGGCCGTTCTCGCAGATACGGCTCGTGCGCCGCGAGCGGTTCGACCAGTTGGACCACGAGATAGGCCGTGGCGGCAGCCTGTTGGGTCGAGGGCATGTCGAGCTCCTTGACCTTCACGCCCATCGACTTGAGCACGGGGATGGTTTTCCTAACCACCCGTTCGGTCTCCGGGTCGGCGCCGTCGAAGAAGAACGAGGTCGGCACTCCGACGACAAGTCCCTTGACGCTGTGACCAAGACCCGCCGTGAACTCGGGGACGGAGACGGAAGCGGTCGTGGGATCGGACCCGTCGCGCCCCGCGATGATGTTGAGCATGAGCGCGCAGTCTTCTACGGAACGCGCCATCGGCCCCGCGTGATCTTCACTCCACGCTAACGGGACGAGCCCCGCCTTGCTCACGCGTCCGAACGTCGGCTTGATCCCAACCGTGTTGCACAGTGACGACGGGATCCGGATCGAGCCGCCCGTGTCGGAGCCGCTCCCACCCAAGCACATGCCGGCCGCAAGTGCCGCCGCGGTCCCACCGCTGGATCCACCTGGGATGCATGCCGTATTCCATGGGTTCGAAGTGGGTGGCGTCCGCACGCCGTACGCGAACTCGTGAGTGTTGGTCTTCCCCAACGCGATAGCCCCCGCGGCTCTCAGTGCAGCCACTACCGCGGAGTCTCGCTTGGCGGGCGGAGCATCCGCTCGAACCTTCGAACCCGCGGTCGTGCGAACCCCTTTCATGTCATAGAGGTCCTTGTGACCGATCGGGATGCCGTGCAGTGGAGAACGGGGGCCGCGGCGAGCGATCTCGTCCGCAGCCGCCTTCGCTTCCGCCCTTGCCTTCTCGGGAAAGACGGTGATCCATGCCTGGATCGCCTCGTCGTGGCGCTTGATCCGAGACAGGCAAGCATCGACGAGCTCCACCGGCGACAACCTGCGTTTCTTGATGAGCTCGGCCGCGTCGGCGATCGTGAGATAGGCGAGATCGTCGGCCGCGTTCGGCCGGTCCTTCGCGGCCGACTTGAAAGGTGCGGGTGAGGCGGGCGGAAGGGCGTCCACCAGGTCACCGATCCGAAGACCTGCGAGCCACATCCCAGCTCCTGCCGCACCGCTCCGGAGCACATCCCGGCGCTCGACGGCCTTAGTCACGCTCTACCTCGGCCGGGACGATCATGCCGGTCGCGGGCTCGACGTCGAACGCGATCTCGAAGGCAAGGAACTCCGCGATGTTCCCCGGGTCGGTTCCACCTTGGTCGAGATCCGTCACCGTTATGGACTCGGAGTCGAGGGGAGCCGCCGGATCGAGCCGACCAAGAGCGTGCTTGATGAGATCGCCTGCCAGCATCGCCTGCCTTTCCTCCGGCCTATTGGGCGCCTTAAGGAAACGCTTCGCCCGCTCCCCGGGAGAACCCTCCTGAACGGGCGCCGATTTTCCGGGGTCCGCCTGTTGCGATGCCCTTTCCCTTCGGAAATTGCTCCCGGGACGAAGCTAGCCGTCAACGTCCGGAGGCGGCTCCTGCGTCGGCGCTCCACCGTTCCCGTTTCGGAGATAGCGGCGGCCCACCAGAGAGCTCAGGCTCGCTCCCGTGAACGATTCCAGAACCGCATCGATCTGGTTCACCGTGTTGGCTGTCATCCGCGTTAGCTTGTTCGCGCCTTCCGTGTCGATGATCGTGATGTCTTTGACATTGCCGATCGGTTCGGCGCGCGCGCGACATCCGGCAGGCGCGACACAAGCAGTTCCAGAGTCGCCGCTTCTTCGTACTGCTTGTAGGCCTCGGCCTTCTTTGACATCGCTTTCGCCTCGGCCTCCCCGACGGAAAGGTTGCCTCCGCCCGGGCCTTGCCGAACTCGCGCTCTTGGAACGCGTTTCCCACCGCGACGGCTTCGAGGTTGGCTCCCTCCGCCTCGGCTTCGAGCAGTCTCCTCTCCGGCTGGAGCATGAACTTCTAACCGTTCTGGGTTAACTGGAGCACGTCTGAGGAGTACGAACCTCCGTCCCAACTCCTGTACGTAAGCTCATCGATGCGCTCGGCGCCGCCAGAGCCGTCGGCGTCAATCGCTGATACAACCACTGATCCGTGCTTAGAGGTCCGGAGCCCGATCCGGGACCCGTCGGGCGACCAGGTGAGGTCATGCCCGCAGAATTGTACCTGGGAACCCACGACATCGGGGCTGCACCTAGCGGGGAACGGTCCGACCTTGGCCGGAGCGGAACCGTCCATCGTCGTGACCCAGACCCCAGACCAGCCCTCGTAGGCGAGACGCGTTCCGTCGGGGGACCACGCGAACTCCCTCGGATCATGGGGCAGGACGCGAACGTTCGATCCGTCGGCATCCATCACGTACGCGAGCCAGCTGCTCATCTGGACGGCGATGTGCGCTCCGTCCGGCGACCAATCGATCTGGTCGACCGAATCCCCGTGGGGCAGGCGTACTAGCAGCGAATGCGCTCGACTCCGAACGTCGACCGAGTAGATGGCCCCGGCTGCCCCGTACACGAACCGCGTCCCGTCCGGTGACCACGCGGGCGCGATCCCGACCTGGTCGGCGACGTCGAGGATCGACCCGACGTCGGTCGTCTCGCCGCTCACCGGGTCGATCGTGTACAACGTGGAACTCGCGATGTCGGGGTCGAGCGGGTCGGTCACTCGGGCCGTCGCGAGCTCGGCGCCCGTCGAGGACCACACGAACAACGACTCGCCGGTGGCGACCTGGCGAGGCTCCTGCGACCCGCCCACGACCCACAGACCGGTGCCCTCCGGCCCCGGGGCGTCGTACGCGACCCACCGGCCATCCGCCGACCATCTCGCGGAGTACACGGCCTCGAGGTCCTCCACGAGGACGCGTTGCTCGCCCGTGTCTGGGTTCACCGCGACGAGATCGCCGGGCACCTCCCCGGGAACGCCCGTGAAGCTCAGCACCTCGCCGTTCGCGCGGAGGATCTCCCGTCCTGTCCCGTCCGCGGGCGGTACGGGGGCAGCATCGAGCCAGATCGCGGATCTCAAGACAACACCCGCCACTGCCACGGCCACTACCGCGGCGGCCATCCCTCCGGCCATCAGTGCCTTGCGCACCCGGACTCGGCGCACCGTGCCGTGCGGAATCACTGGAGCCGCGGCCACGCCCTCGGCCCGCGCCCGCAGCATCGTTCTGATGTCCTGATCGAGATTCATGACCGCGCCTCGCTTCCAACGTTCGCCCGAAGTTGTTCCATCGCTCTATTCGTGAGCGCCTTTACCGCTCCCACCGAACAGTTGAGAATCTCGGCGGTCTGGTGCTCGGAGAGGTCTTCGTAGTAACGGAGCACCACCGCGCATCGCTGGCGGTACGCGAGGCGGTGAAGCTCGTTCCACAGGGCATCCGCCTCGACGACGTCCCGGCCTTCGACCGATTCACTCTGGGGTCCACTTGTCTCACGTTGTAGATAAGCGCGCTCCACACGCTTGCGGCGGAAATGAGACCGAGACAGATTCACGACAGTTTGGCGCAAGTAGGCGGCAGAGGCGTCCCGTTTGCGGAGACCTCCGATGCGACCGGCGATCTTCACGAACGCGTCCTGCGTGATGTCCTCGGCGAGCTCGTTATCCCCGGTTAGGAGGAAGGCGAGTCGCTTGGTCGAGTCAGCCTGCGCTGCGTAGAGCTCAGCCAGTTTCCCCTGCGAGCTCTGCCCCACCCAGACTCCGTATGTTTGGTCGATCGATGTGCGTCCCATCACTATTAAGACGCATGGCTGCTTCAAGAAGATGCGGTCGTCTTTGCGAACCACTCTGCGAGAAATGCACTTTGACCTGGGTTCTTGTGGACCAGAGGAGATTCGAACTCCTGACCTCACCCGTGCGAGGGGTGCGCTCTACCAACTGAGCTACTGGCCCATACGGAGCCGTGAGTCTAAGACGCGGCCCCCTACTCGAAGGAGCCGGGACCCGAATCCGGCGCCTGGTCGTGCGCCTGCGGCGAGCTGGGATCGGATCGGTCCCCGTCCAACGTCGTGCGCAAGCGCCATCCAAAAGCAGCCGGGAACGAGTCGATATTCCCGGTGCGCAATCGGATCGTGAGCTTCGTTCCCTCCACCTCGACCGAGCCCGGCATCGTTTCGTCCACCGTGGATGACCCGTACGACGTCTGTTGCGAAATCACCGATGCGATCGTGTCGTTGGTCACTTGGGCCGACACGATCCACGCATCGCTTCCATCAACCGTCAGGTCCCAGCGGAAGTCGAGCGAGCCGTTCGGGACCCGTTCGGGGATCGGTTGGGTCATGTCAGCGATGAAGAGGATCTCCTCTCCCTCGCGCCGGACCTCCGATCCGGAAACGTCCGCGAGATGCGAGTTCGGGGGCCTACCCTCCCCTTCCACGGTCACATCGTCTGACGCGTCGGAGCCGGAGACCGACGGCCCACCGGTGGCGAGGACGATCACCACGATCGCGATCAACGCGATCACGCCGAGAACTGCGCCGATGCGTCTATCCACTCGAGCGAAGGTGATCCGCGTGTTCGTCGAGGGCCGCGCGCAGCTGGTTCTGTATCGAGGAGGTAGTGAAGTCTCCTCGGGTTCGTTCGATGATCGAACGCGCGACGTCCGTCAGACGACGCAGCCCGAACGTGATGCCGTCGGGATAGTCCATCGATACCAGAACGTAATAGGAATCGTCCATCGACGCGAGCAACTCCTCACAGCGCTTTAGCTCCCCGCGCCGCATGAGATCGAGGATGTGGCGCCGTATCTCTCCGATCGACTCGGCCATGCCCTTGAGGAAAGCAGCCGGCGGAACGCCGACATCGGAGGGCGACGGGAACTCTGCCTCGGTGACGAGGGCATACGTGATACGCGCCTCGGCGAGCTCTTTCTCGGCGTCATGCACGAAACCGGCATGCAGCATGTCGTGGTGATCGGAGAGGACCCCCCGAGCCGCGTCCAGATGCTCCTGGGCTTCATTCAGTAGGTTCGCCGCATTGTCCATCTCGTAACGATGCATCGCCCGGATGGCATTGCCGCACGCTCTGATCGTGTCGCGGCTTGACGAGAGGGCTCGCTCGCGCGCCGACGTCTTTGCGTCAAGCTGCTCGCGCAGTTGTTCCGCCAGCTCGGAGAGATCCATGGCGTCACCCTAGCGCGCAGCCGCGCGGGAACGCGCTAGTTCGAGCGGTTGCCCATCGCTTGTACGGGCTCGTAGAAGCGCACCTCTTCCTCGGGCTCTCGGGACTCTCGCCCACGAAGGGTCCTCACCTTGACGGTCCGTTCGGTACGACGTCTCTTCGCCTCGCGTAACAGGACCACGTAGAGGCCGAGCGATGCATCGCTCACGAGATGGACCTCCCACGCGGCCCCCCCGGACGCGAATGCCACGGCGAAGGTGGCCAGAGCGGCCAGGAGCAGCGCGAGCAGGATCTGTATCCGGCGTCGCTGACCTCGCTGGAACGAGGCCCGCGCGAGGCGATCGTAGGACTCGGGCACGACGATCCAGCGGCCCGCTCGGGCGCGCGGGGCGAGTAGCGCCATGCGGCGTTTGAAGCGTTCGGCGGTGGACAGAGGAGCGGCTTGCCTGGCCCTCATCACTGAGGGCAAGAACACTGCGATCCATGCCGCGGCCAGCAGGCCTAGGAAGATCAAGGTCAAGAGCTCTTCCCCAAGCTCTAGACGGTTTCGTTCAACCTACTCCCGAGGCCCCCCCAGAGCGAGGATTTCATGCCCTCGGGAAAAGATATACAAAGGGCGACCCAGCTCGAGGAGGTTCGATGGCGGAGTTACCCCAGCTGCTCACTTCGACGGAAACGGCCACGGAAGTGGCCTGTGACGCCCTCGTGATCGGGGCGTTCTCCTCCGACGACGGTGTCGAGCTCGACGACACCGGGGATGCCCTCGACCGGGCGCTCGACGGTGCTCTCAAGGAGCATCTCGACTCTTCGCGCTTCAAAGGCAAGGCGGGCGACGTCGCGATCGTTCCCACCCTTGGGCGGATCCCCGCGAAGGCCATCGCAGTGACCGGGCTCGGGGACCGATCGGAGCTCGACGCAGGCACCGCGCGGAAGGCGGCGGGGGTAGCCGTCCGCCGGTTGCGCGAGCGCTCCACCGTCGCCGTCGCACTCCCGACCGGGGACGGGACCGCGCAGGCGACCGGCGAGGGTCTTCTCCTCGGCTCCTATCAATTCACGCCGTACAAGTCGGACGATCACGCGCGCCGGTTGGAACGGATCCTCGTCATCGATGGCGATCCCGGTTCCATCGAGCGCGCGTCGGCGATGGCGGAAGCGACGTGGATCGCGCGCGATCTGACGAACGAACCATCCTCGACCCTCACGCCCGAAGCACTGGCGGCGCGCGCCCGCGAGATCGCCGATGTCGCGGGCATCGAATGCGACGTGTGGGACGAGAAGAGGCTCGCCGACAAGGGGTTCGGTGGCTTGCTCGGCGTTGCGGCCGGATCGCAACAGCCGCCCCGGTTCATCACACTTCGTTATGCACCGGAGGGCGCGACCAAGAAAGTTGCGATCGTAGGCAAAGGCGTCACGTATGACTCGGGCGGCCTATCGCTCAAGGACGCGACCAGCATGGAGACGATGAAGACCGACATGGCCGGTGCAGCTGCGGTACTCGGCGCGATGGATGCGCTCGGCAAGCTCCGCCCGAACATCGAGGTGCTTGGGTTCATCCCCGCAACAGAGAACATGCCCGGCGGTCGCGCCATCAAGCCGGGCGACGTCATCACTCACTACGGCGGCCGTACGACAGAGGTCATGAACACGGATGCCGAAGGTCGCCTCGTGCTCGCCGATGCCCTCGCGTACGCCTCGGAGCTGGGCCCTGATGCCATCGTCGACATCGCAACGCTCACCGGCTCGATCATGGTGGCCCTCGGCAAGAAGGCGACGGGGCTGTTCTCCAACGACGAGACCCTGGTCGAGGAGCTCCGCGCCGCTGGTGAGCAGGCCGGCGAACGGCTGTGGCCGATGCCCCTATACGAGGACTACAAGAAGGAGCTCGAATCGGAGGTCGCCGACATGAAGAACGTGGGGACCCGTTGGGGAGGCGCGATCATCGCGTCGCTCTTCCTACGGGAGTTCGTCGGCGACGGGATCGCGTGGGCTCACCTCGACATCGCGGGGGCCGCGCGCGCGGATTCAGACCACGAAGAGAAGAGCAAGGGCGGGACCGGCGTAGCGGTGCGAACGCTCGTCTCGTGGATCGAAGGGCGAGCCGGCTGAACGACGACGACAAGGTCGTCTCTCTCGGCGTCGACCCTCCCACCGCGCAGCCGGAACCGACCCGCCCCATGAGTCGCCTCCACTCGACGGCGGTTGTCATAACCGTACTCTTCGCAGTCCTGTCCATAGCCTCGGCTCTAGCGTTCGTAACCGTCAACTGGTCGGGAACCTCTCGCCGCTACGTGATAGCGATCGCGCTCCTCTCGGTCGTCGGGTTCTTGGCCGGCGTCGCGATCACTGTCTTCAGCGCCGCCCGCGACACGTACACCCGGAGATAGGCGCAACTAGACTCGGCCCATGGAGATAGACGGGCACCCAACGCTGGACCTGATCGAGGAGCTCGAACGGAGGGGCGCGTTGCGCGCAGATGGATCGCCGGCGGGGCCGAGCGTCGACGCCGTTCGCTTCATCGCCGAGAGGATGCAAGAAGCCACGGGGTTCTGGCTCTTCGTTCCTCGGGAGACTTTCCAGACGGGTATGGACGACCTCCCCGGTTGATGCCCGTAGCCACAGAGAGCTTCCGTCAAGCCCTCAGTAGGTTCGCGTCGGGGGTCACGGTCGTGACCGTAGCTGCCGGTGACGAGCTGCATGGCATGACGGCGAGCGCATTCGCTTCGGTCTCGCTTCAGCCTCCGCGCATCCTCGTCTGCTTAGACAAGTCTTCGCGCACGCGAGCGTTGCTTGCAGAGGTCCGGGATTTCGCAGTAAGCGTCCTCGGCGCGAACCAGGAGGAGATCTCGAGGGCCTTCGCGAACACCGGCCCCAAGCCCTTCGAGAGCTCGAACCACAAACGTGGGGAGAACGGAGCCCCGCTGCTGGATGGGGCGCTCGCGTGGCTCGAATGCTCGGTCGCCGAGATCATCGACGGAGGCGACCACGACAT
>Ga0299914_10003045_pt1 | contig 11741 bp, 8 predicted proteins | sample RVTome_10_FD_201361 | JGI IMG/M metagenome (GOLD analysis project Ga0299914, IMG submission 201361) | Soil microbial communities from uranium-contaminated site in the Upper Colorado River Basin, Wyoming, United States - RVT153D57 (version 2) ... | reverse complement strand
CCGAAGAGTCTCAAACGGCTGAGGGGCACCTCGTCGTCGTGGTCTTCGTACTCCGCCCCGTCCGTCCAACGCCCGCAGGGCGCCTTCCGCTCCCTGAATGTGCCGCTCGCGTTCACGCTTCGTCTCACTCTGGACAGCACGCGCTGGTCGCCCTCGCGGGACGGCGACGGGACCCTTTCGACCGGTGGTCGACGCGCACCGGGGCTGCCGCGCGCGCTGACCACTCGGTCGAAGACTACGGTGCCGGTGCGTGTGGCACGGCCGTCGCGCCGCCGGCCTGACCGCCGGATCCCTCGCGTAGACGGGTCTCCGCCCCGGCGCTCTCGACGCCTGGGGTCGGGCGTCGCTGGGACGTCCGCTTCTGGGCCGCGGGAGTGCGCATCCAGTCGTCGAACCGCAGCGAGCCGATCATGGCTTCCGCGCCGGGCAACAAGGTCCGCTTCGTGACCGAGACGCCGAAGTAGCCCGCGCTCGGATCGGTGACCACCACCCGACTGTCCCCCTGCTCGCTCAGGTAGCGCCGGACGAGCTCGTCCAGCGGGAACTGCTCCGGGCCCGCGATCTCCGCCGTGGCGTTGGTCGGTGATCCGGCCGCTACTCCGGCGACCGCGCTCGCCACCTCGTCGGCCGCCATGGGCTGGATCAGCACGGGTGCTACACGTACCGTGCTTCCGTCGGTGGCCGCATCTGCGATCGCCCGCATGAACTCGAAGAACTGCGTCGCGTGGACGATCGAGTACGGAATCGGGGACGCAGCGATCAACGCTTCCTGTGCGAGCTTCGCCCGGAAGTAGCCGCTCTCGGACAAGCGGTCGGTCCCCACGACCGAGAGCGCCACGTGATGGCGCACATCGGCCGCCGCTTCGGCCGCCAGGAGGTTCGTGGTGGACGCCGTGAAGAACGCGAGCGCCGCCTCGCCGTCCAGCGACGGCGAGTTCGAGACGTCGACGACCACCTCGGCGCCTTCCAAGGCTTCCGCGACGCCCTCCCCCGTCACGGTGTTCACGCCGGTGTCGGGCGAGGCGGGGATCGTTTCGTGACCTTCGTTACGGAGTTTCGCGACGACCCGCGATCCGATGAGGCCGCTACCCCCGATGATGATTGCCCTCATGCTGCCTCCTGGGATTCTATCGGAAAGACGGCTCCGCCGTCTTTAGACTGGAAGTCGGCTCCTCCGCGGATGTCGACCGACCGGCCGGCAGGAACGCGAGCAGGTCGGCGTTGACCTGATCCTGGTGCGTGGTCGTGATGCCGTGCGGCGCACCGGGATAGTAGATCTCCTGCACGTCCGGGATGATGCGCGCCGACTTCTTGGCCGTATCGTGGATCGGGACGACCTGGTCGTCTTCGCCATGGAGCAGGAGTGTCGGCACGTCGAACTTCCTCAGGTCCTCGGTGAAGTCGGTCGCGGAGAAGGCCTTGATGCATTCGTACGCGTTCTTGAGGCCCACTTGCATGCACAGCCCCCAGAAATGGTCGAGGACGGCCTGGGAGGCCCGCGCCCCGTTCCGATTGGTGCCGTAGAACAGCACCGCGAACTCCCGGTAGAACTGCGCGCGGTCGTTGAAGAGGCCGCTCCGCAAGCCGTCGAAGGCCTCGATCGGAATGCCTTCGGGGTTGGATTCGGTCTTGAGCAACAGGGGCGGCACTGCGGAGATGAGGACGATCTTCGCGACCCGCTTCGTTCCGTGGCGCCCGATGTAGCGTGTCACCTCGCCTCCGCCCGTGGAATGGCCGACCAGGGTGACGTCCCTCAGATCCAGGGCATCCATCAGGGCCGCGAGATCGTCAGCGTAGGTATCCATGTCGTTGCCCGATGATGTCTGGGTCGACCGGCCGTGGCCGCGTCGGTCGTGCGCTACGACTCGGTAGCCGTTCTGCGCCAGGAAGAGCATCTGGGGATCCCAGGCGTCCGCGTTGAGGGGCCAGCCATGCGAGAACTTCACCACTGGTCCGTCGCCCCAATCCTTGTAGTAGATCTCCGTTCCGTCGTTCGTCGTGATGATGCTCATGAGCGTGCTCGGTTCGAGGGGTTGCCTTCCAGGTGTAACCTCGTCCACCGCGACCGCACTCGCGTCCGTCGAAACCCCCGGTCGGTGCCCTGGTCGCTCCTCGGTCGCTCCGGCTCGCCCGGGTGAGCGCACTCGTCCACACGCGCGACGCCTACATCGGTGACACCGTCCGGCGCGCTTCCCTGAGGGCGCCACGGAGCCGTCTTCGGGAACGGATGCCGAGCTTCGTGAATACCTTGTGCAGGTGATACTCGGCGGTCCGTGGGCTGATGAAGAGGTGGCTGCCGATCTCGGCGTTGGTGTAGCCCTCGGCGGCGAGGCCGGCGACCCGGGCCTCCTGCGCGGTCAAAGCGTCGCGGGTCGAGGGCGACCGCCTGGCAACGGTCTCGCCCGTGACCTCCAGCTCGCGCCGCGCTCGGCCGGCGAACGCTTCGGCTCCGGACTGCTCGAACATCTCGTGGGCGATGCGCAGGTGATCGCGCGCATCGGTGCGGCGATTCTCCCGGCGCAGCCACTCGCCATACACCAGGTGTGCGCGGGCCAGGTGGCCGGCCAGCCTGCTACGGCCCAACCGCTCGATCGCCTCACGGTAGAGGCTTTCGGCGCGTTGCCCGTCTGCGAGCAACGCGGCGGACCGAGCCAGGATGCCGAGGCCCCAATCGGTGTCCGCGAGGCGCGTCCGTTCTTCGAGCCGATCGAGGCTGCCGGCCGCCAACTCCCGGGCGCCGAGTCGGGTGGCCGCCTCGATCAGCTCGACGAGGGTCCAGCCGACGAAGCTGAAGCCGTCACTATCGCATCCCTCTCGAGCGCCGGCGAGGGCGGCCTCGTAGCGGGACAGACCATTGTACAGCACGGCGGTCGCGTAGGCCGCCACGCCGAGGACGGTACCCTCACCCCGAGCCTCGGCGTCCCGAACGGTGCTCGCCAGGAGGTCGTGGGCCGTCGTCTCGTCGCCACGCCAGGCGCCAAGAACCAGTTTCGCATAGCTGACCGGGGCGTAGTGCGTGGTCGCTGCGATGGAGTCCGCCTCGTCGATCAGCGCGGATGCGCCGGTGAGGTCGCCGGCGTGGAGGCGTACCCCCGCCCAATAGACGAGCGCCACGGAGAGCGTGCCGAGCGCGCCTGCCTGGCGGGCCATCGACACGGCGCGAGCAGCCATCTCTTCCCACGCCTCGTAGTCCCACAGCTGGTGGGCGGCCGCTTCTTGGGCGACGGGCGCCAGCCGCAGCCAGCGCATGATCTCATGCTGGCTGGAGGGGTCCTCATGGCGGAAGCGCTGCATCGCCTGCTTCAGCGCCGGGAGGCCCGCTGGGTACCCCTCGATGAGCAGCTTCACCACAGCGTCGAGAAGCACGTCGACCGGCCGCGGCGGGTGCGAGCTCGAGGGAGCCCCGCGAGCGGCCTGGGCCACTGCCCGCATGCCGAGCCCACCGCCGAGTCGGCCCACGATGATCGCCGCTTCCAGCGCCTCCATGTAGGTTTCCCGCGCCCGCTCCGCATCGACCGCGGCGAACCGTGCGGCGGCATCGACGAGCAACCGGGGGGCGTCGTTGCCCCGCCGTTCCGCGAACGCGATCCTCGCGCGAAGTCGTGCGAGCTGCGCGCGCTGGGGCGGGCTCAACGGGCAGTGCTCCGCGACCGCGATGAGCTCGTGCGCCTCGTCCGGTGCGCCCGCATCGAACATCGCTTGAGCCGCCGCGAGGGCGCGCGCGCCGCGTCGCGGCGCGTCCAGCGTCAAGAGCGTCGCTCGCCGAAGGAATGCAGCAGCTGCCGCCGCGCCGCCCCGACGTTGTGCTCGCCCCGCCGACCGCTCGAGCTCGTCGGCCACGGCTTCGTCCGGAGCGATCACCGCCTGGGCATGGTGCCAGGCGCGACGGTCGGGATCCGCTTCCGGATCGGTGATCTCGCCGAGCACGCGATGGACTGCTCGGCGGTCGTCGATCTCCGCTGCGCCGTACACCGCCGAACGCACCAACGGATGCCGGAACCGCACCCTCGCTCCTAGCTCGACGAGGCCTGCCGCGACTGCGGGTGACGCGGCGTCCGGGCCGATGCCGAGCTCCTCGGCCGCTCGCTCCAACAGGGTCACGTCACCCACGGGATCAGCGGCCGCGGTCAGCAGAAGGCGTTGGGTGTCGATCGGGAGCGCTTGCACGCGTCGGAGGAAGCTCCGCTCGATTCGACCCGTGAACCCGCCCGCGACCGACGCGGCGAATCCACCCGCGAGCTCCGCCGCATTCAGTGACTGGGGCAGTTCGATCAGCGCGAGGGGATTGCCGCGGCTTTCCGCGACGATTCGGTCGCGGACCTGTTCGTCGAGGCGTCCGGGGACGGCCGCTTCGAGAAGGGCGCGCGCGTCCTCTTCGCCCAGGCCGCCGATCGGCAGAACGGGCAGGCCTCGGAAGTCCTCGTCGTCGCCGGGCGTTCGCAGCACGAACACGATCGCCGCGGGTTCTGCGAGCAGGCGCCGGGCGACGAAACCGAGCACGCGCGCGGAGGCCCGATCGAGCCACTGGGCGTCATCGACCAGACAGACGAGCGGTCGATCTCCAGCCGTCTCGGAAACGAGGCCGAGCACCGCCAGACCCACCAGGAAGAGATCCGGGGCCCCGGTCGCGCTCTGGCCGAACGCGGTCCGCAGGGCCTCGCGCTGCGCTTCGGGCAGGCTCACCAAGGAGCCGAGCATGGGCGAGCAAAGCTGGTGGATCCCGGCGAACGCCAGCTCGGCCTCGGACTCCCTGCCGAGCGCGTGCTCGATCCGGCAACTGGAGGCTCTCGTGGCCAGGTAGTCCAGGAGCGCGGACTTCCCGACCCCGGCCTCCCCTCGCACGACGAGCGCCTGGCCCCGGCCGGTCCGCACGCCGACCAAGAGCCGATCCAACGCCTCGCACTCGCTGCGACGGCCAAGCATCTGTGACCCACCGGGCGGGTTGACCATGCCTCCTGCCACCACGCTGAGCACGCACGAACCTCTCACGGCAGGTCGCTATTTCAGCAGGATGTGGGCCAAACCGTGGCAGGACGACCTGTGGGGCTCGCTCACAACCCCAGCGGATTCCTCGGTGGTTCCTGCCCATCACCGGTGAGCTGAAGCCAGGAGGCCGATACCAACTGGGAAAGGAACGTGGGTCGGGACCATCACGACGTGCGAGCCGCCGGATGCACTCGAAGTCACATGGGACAGCGGAGCACGCCATGCCAGTGCTGGCGGATCGTTCGGGCCGCTCGAATCATCGTGGGCAAGCGGCTGTGTTCGACCCGTGGTACCACTTCTTCAGGAATGGCTCGGCCAGCGCCGGCGGAAGCTCCCAGAAGTGTTCGGCGCGGTGGTCCAGTCAGAGGCCGTCTTGACGAGCTGGCGACTGTGCCAACTCTGCGGCGTGACCCCGCGGCCGTCCCTCGACCAGCACGATCAGGGCGACGCTCGCCAGCGCGATGGCCAAGGCCCCGGCCGGCGAGAGCCGCCAAGGTCCGAGCAGCGCCGTAGCGCCCAGCCCGGCGACGACCAGGCGGCCTCCCAGCAGACGGCCTCCGCAGGTCTTGACGGCCAGCGCGGTGCCCCCGACGAAGAGCACTACGCTTGCCCCGAGAGCCAGCCGCGCTCCGGTCGGGAAGGGCAGCGACGGCTCCGCCACCGCGCCCTCCACCGCGACCGCGAACCCTATGATTCCGCACAGCATTGGGAAGTGCAGCAGGCTGAACGCGTCACGGGCCATGGCGCCACGGCGGGCTGGGCTGGTTGCGGCCAGGCCGTGCTCCAGTGCGGCCTTGGGCTCGGTGAAGTAGCTCCACCATAGGGCGCAGCTCAACGCGACAGCGAGCACGGCCACTTCGGCGAGCTCAGCCGACCAATCGGGAGTGGTCAGCCCTGCGGCCGCTACGATCAGGGTCTCCCCCAACGCGATGATCACGAAGAGACCGTGGCGCTCGACGAAGTGCTCGGGATGGATGTTCCAGTCCTCGGCACCCCCTCCGATCGCGGCCGCGATCACGTCCAACACGATGGTGAGTAACCAGAGCCAGTATTGGGCGGGGCCGCCCACGAGTGCGCCCAGGAGCACGGCGGCCAGCCCGGCCGTCGATGGAAACGCGAAGCGGAGCACGGCGGCGTGATGAGTGGGAGCATTGGCCTGGGCCACGCGGGCGTAGATGACCAGCCCGAGCACGCGTACCAGGACGTAGGGCACCGCGAACCAGAGTGCCCTCCCGCCGAACGCTTCGGGTAAGCTGACCGCCATGAGGAACGCGATGCCGGTCGCCCCCAAGGTGCCCAGCTCAACCCCCGGGTGCTCGGTGTTCGCGGCGTTAAGCGCCCAGGTGATCTGGGTCCACGCCCACCAGACCAGCCAGAAAACCAGGGTCGCCTGACCAAGACCCGTCCACGTGAGATGGTGAGCGAGGTAGGTGACGAGCTGCGTGACGCTGAACACGAACACGAGGTCGAAGAACAGCTCGACGAACGTGACGCGCTGATCCTCGGGGGAGACGAGAGCGATGTCGGTCATGGCTGTCGGATTCCTGGTGCCCTCTTGTAGAAAAAGACGCCGCTGGCCTCATGGTACGGGTCATGAGGTCGAATCCGATACCACACGATGGTGCCGAGCGGCATCTTGCGTTCGAGCAGCTCGTTCTCCTCGCGATCCTACGCGTCGGCGAAGGCGCCTACGGCGTCAGCGTGCAGGGGGAGATCGAGCGAGTAACGAGCCGCGACGTCACCCCCGGCGCGCTTTACCGGGCGCTCGACCGGCTCGAGGAGCGGGGACTGGTAGCATCCGGGACAGGGGAGCCGAGGATGGCAAGCGCCTCGTACGGCAGCGCGGTATCCCGCTCGCGTGCCAAGAGCGCCGTCGAGATCGCCATCGCGACGAGCAGTAGGATGACGAGCACGTCCTGGAACTGAGCCAGGGACCGGCGCCAGGCGGGAACCGGCGCTTCGCTCGCGAGCTCGTTGGTGCCGTGCTCCTCTAGGCGCCGTCGTGCCGCGGCGTCGCTCAGGCGCTACGCGCGGACGGGTGTTGAGGTGCCTTCCCTCGCCGCGCCGTTCGCCTGGGGGTCCCCCACGCCCCAGAGCACGGCGACGCCGAGCGCCGCGGACACCATCGACGCCGCAAACACGGCGATCTTGGCGGCCGCGAAGTCCGAGGCGACGGGAAACGCCTCGCTCGCGATGAACAGCGACATCGTGAACCCGATCCCGGCCAGCGATCCCGCGCCGAGGACCTGAGTCCACGAGTACGCGTCGGGCTTGTCGGCGACGCCCAGGCGCACCGCGAGCGCGGAGGCGGCGAGCAGGCCCAGTGGCTTCCCCACGACGAGCCCCGCCGCGACGGCGAGCATGAGCGGGAGCCTACCGGCCACGACGTCCGCGTCGAGTGCGACCCCCGCGTTCGCGAGCGCGAAGAGGGGCAGCACGAAGTAGCTCGAGCGAACCGAGACGGTCCGCAACATCCGGTCGGCGGGAGACTCGAACCGGTCGTGAATCTGGTCCAGCGCGCGCATCGCGTGGGCCGAGGGGCCGAGGCGCAATGCTTCGCCGCCGTGTCGGGCTTCGGCGATCAGAATCGACTCTGCCTGCGCCATGAGTGTGCGCAGATTGGGCGGTTGTCGTGTGGGTATGCACATGGCGAGGATCACGCCCGCCAGGGTGGCGTGCAGACCGCCCGCGTGCACCGCGGCCCACAGCACGACGCCCAGGACGGCGTAGGGTGCGACGCGGTAGACCCGGAGGTGGTTGAGCGTGGCCAGGGCCGCGACGACGACCGCGGCGACGACGAGCGCCTCGACCCGCAGCGCGTCCGAGTAGAAGACCGCCACGACCGTAATCGCGCCGATGTCGTCCACGATGGCGGCGGCGGTGAGGAAGATGCGCAGCTCGATGGGGACGCGACGCCCCATCATCACGACAAGCGCCACCGCGAACGCCGTGTCGGTCGCCATGGGCACGCCCCACCCGCGGCTCCACGCGTCGCCTGGCGCGATCAGCACGTAGAGGAGCGCGGGCACGGCCATGCCGCCGATGGCCGCCGCCACCGGAAACGCCGCCGACCGGACGCTCGCGAGATGCCCCACGGTGAACTCGCGCTTGATCTCGAGCCCCACGACCAGAAAGAAGATCGTGAGCAGGCCGTCGTTGACCCAGCCCAACAGCGACATGCGGAACGAAGCATCGCCGAGCGTGAGGCCGAGCTCCGTCTCCCAGAGGGCGGCGAATGCGGGCCCCAGCGGGGAGTTCGTCCACAGGACGGCGAGCACGGTGGCGGCGAGCAGCAGGATGCCCGTGGAGGGTGCCCACGTGGCGAAGTCGAGCGCGGCCGCGCGCACGCGGTGGCCCAGCGAGCCGAGCATGGCGTCGGCGAGCTCCGGACCTTCCCAGAGCCCCTCGTACCGGCGGCCGTTGATGAAGAAGGTCGGCGTGAACCGCACGCCGCTCCCCCGCGCGCTCGCTTCGTCCGCATCGACGCGCGCCTTGGCCCGGGGCGCGCCCCTCTCGACATCCGCACCGTCCAGCCCGAGCTCGCGGGCGACGGCGTGCAGATCGTCCTCGGTGAGCGAGGCGGAGCGCGTCATGAGCGCGACGTGCGCGTTCCAGAACTCCTCGGCACCTTCGGCGCGCTCCGCCAGCTCGGCGGCTCGTCGGGCGAGGTCGTTGTTCGGGAGCGGCCGGTGCCGGAACACGTACCGCATGCGCGAGCCGAGCTCGTCGCGCAGCTCGGCGATGCGCTCGTTGGCGGCCCGGCACTGCGGGCAGGCATAGCTGCCGTACTCGACCAGCGTGATCGGTGCGTCCACCGGTCCGAGAAGGTGATCGACCGCCGCGTCGACGGGCCGGTCGAGCCGGCCCCCGGGCGGCTCGGGTGTGGACACCTCGGTCCAGCGCTCCTAGCTCATCGTGTCGTGGTCATTGTGCGGTCGCTCCGGTCACTCGGGCGCTGAACCCCTCGCGATCGATCTCCTCTCCCGCCAGGTAGACCGCTCGGATCTGTCGCGTGTTGGTGATGTCGTCCAGCGGGTTCGCGTCGAGGACCACGAACGCGGCGCTCTTGCCGGCCTCGATCGTTCCGAGGTCGTTCAGCCGCAGGAGCTCGGCCGAGGTGCGGGTCGCGGCCACGATGACCTCGGCGGGTGTCATGCCCGACAGGACCATGTCCTCGAGCTCGAGGTGCGCGGCCCACGGCGAGCCGCCGTCCGTGCCGAACGCGATCGGCACGCCCGCTGCGTTCAGGCGGACCAGATTGCGGGCCTGGATCATGAACGCCTCACTGGGCTCGCCCCCATCGGACGCGTCGTCCTGCATCTCGCGCAGCTCGTCCTCGGGGATCGTGCCGGCCAGCCAGCTCAGCTCCCTCGCCACGCCTGGGTCGGGCAGGTTGGGGATGTAGTAGATGTCCGGCTCCGCCGTGATCATCGCGATGAACTCCTCGTCGACGTCCTGATCACGGACGCCGTGCGCGAAGGCGTCGATGCCGGCCCGAACCAGCCCCTTGGCGTCCTCGAGGGCGAAGATGTGCGCCGCGACCCGGAGCCCGTGCTCGTGCGCCTCCTCGATGACCGGGCCGTACAGCTCCGACGTCAGCTTCTCGTAGCGTCCGTTGCGGTCGTCCACCCAGATCTTGACGAGATCCACACCCTGCGTGGCCATCTCGGCGACCGCCTGGCGACCCGCCTCCGGCGTTTCGATCCAGTACGGCACCTCGGAGCGCCCGGGCTCGGGCCTGGTGATCCCCGGTCCGGCGCTGAGGGACCGCGCGGCGCCCGTGATCACCTCGTCCGACATCTGCATCGGCACCTCGCCGTCGTCCAGGCCCAGGCTCGTCACGGCGGCGGCACCGTAGTACGCGTTGTGCCGGAGCTGCTCGGTGCGCTCCGCTCGGGTGGACGGAAGGTGCATGTGCGCGTTGACGATGGCCGGCATGACGGTGCGGCCCGTGAGGTCGACGCGTGCGGCACCCGCGGGGACGTCGACCTCGCCCGTCGGCCCGACGGCGGTGAATCTGCCGTCCTGAACCACGAACGTCGCGTTCTCGATGGCGTCGCTGCCGTCGCCGACGATCAGCCGTGCGCCCTCGAAAGCGGTCGCCGCGCCACCGGACGCCGGCTGATCGCCCGGGGAGCAAGCGGCCGCCAGCGCGAGGACGAGCGCCGCAAGCGTGGCCAGGCCTGAGTGGCTGCGGCGCGGGAGGTGCGTCGAGCGCGGACGGGACGTCGTGTCGGGACCAGACGTTGAGAGCGGACGGGACATGGGTGCCTCCATCGACGGGCGGCTGATTGAAATGGCCGAAGTGGTGCGCCGATCTCCGGCTCCGCGGGGTGGGTTCGGCGCGACCGGGTCAGGGTACGCGCGCGGCATCGGGCGGACAAGCAGGACGGAGCGGGCGAGCAGGACCGGCTGGTCGGCAGGACGGAGCGTGCGAGCAGGACCGGCTGGCCGGCAGGACGGAGCCGGCGGGCAGGACCGGGTGGCCGGCAGGACGGAGCCGGCGAGCTGGACAGGGTGGCTGGCGGGCCGGCGCCTCAATCGACGTCGGTATCGGGCGGCTTCCGCAGCTGCTTCTTGCGACCGCGCCGGCGCTTCTCCTCCAGCCGCTTCCGCTTCTGGCTCGGGGAGACCTTCGTCGGAACGCGTGGCTCGTCCACGCGGTTGTGCTCCTCCAGGGCGGCGCGCAACCGCTGCAACGCGATCGCGCGATTGCGGTGCTGACTCCGCTCGTCGCGCGCCACCACGCGGATGCCGGTCGGGAGGTGCACGAGCCGGACCCCGCTCTCGGTCGTGTTCTGATGCTGTCCGCCCGGCCCGCCCGACCTGAACGTCTCGACGCGGCACTCCGCCAGGAGGCTCTCGTCGGATTCGGGAACGGGTACCGGCTCGGGACCGGGCGCGTCACTCATGTCACGTCTGCCAGCGTTGGATCGTCGTTACACAGAAACCTGTCGTTATGCCAAAACGTATGGCACTCGACCCGGCTTCGGGGTACTGTTCGGGCCGCGCCGCCTCGACGAGCTCCCGCCATTTCGATGATCCTCGACCGCACGGAACAGAACCCCGGCGCCAGACTCCTCTTCGGTCTGGCCTGCCTCGTGGTGGTCGTGTTCGGGCTCAGGGCGGCGGCGGCGATTCTCGTGCCGGCCACGCTCGCCTTGTTTCTGGCGGTCCTGAGCCTGCCGGTCATGAGCTTTCTGCGGCGGTGGCGGGTGCCCTCGGGGCTGGCCATCGTGATCCCCGTGCTCCTGAACGTGGCCGTGGTCGGACTGCTGGTGGCCATGGCCAGCCAGTCCGTCTCCGAGTTCCAGACGCGAATCCCGACCTACGCCCGCGAGCTGCAGCAGCTACAAACCTCCTGGTTCGCGGCGATCGAGAGCCGGACGGACATCGTGATGTCCGACTACGTGACCTCCGATCTCATCGACCCTGTCGCCGTCGTCGACTTCGCACGGTCCGCGGTGGGCCGCGTGGCGCAGTTCGTCTCCATGACGGTCCTCGTCTTCCTGCTCATGGCGTTCATGCTCAGCGAAGCGTCGGTGTTCCCGGACAAGTTCCACCACATCCTCGGGGATTCCGTGCGGGAGGAGCGCCGCCTGGCCAAGGTCGTCACCGAGATCCAGACCTATCTCGGCATCAAGACGGCGGTCTCGCTGGCGACCGGCTTCCTGCTGGGGGTCTGGGCCTACGTCATGCAGCTGGACTTTCCCGTGCTGTTGGGGTTGATCGCGTTCATCCTGAACTACGTCCCC
>Ga0299914_10003044_pt1 | contig 11742 bp, 11 predicted proteins | sample RVTome_10_FD_201361 | JGI IMG/M metagenome (GOLD analysis project Ga0299914, IMG submission 201361) | Soil microbial communities from uranium-contaminated site in the Upper Colorado River Basin, Wyoming, United States - RVT153D57 (version 2) ... | reverse complement strand
AACTCCCTCACCCGGATCCACTCGATGAACTTCGGGCCGAGGAAGATGCAGATCAGCATCGCGGCCATCCCCGCGATCAGGACCTCGCCGCGGTCGATCGCGGCCTCGGCGATCTGGGCCGCCGGCAGCTCCGGCGCCCTCATTCGCCGTGCTCTTTCGGCTGGTGCAACACAGCGAGCTCATCGCTGAGAAGCTCCAGCCCCACGGAGCGTGACCCCTTGACGAGAACGACGTCGTCGGGCTCGATCAACGCGTGGGAGACGGACACCGCGGAGCGCGCGTCGGGCGCCCACTCGTCGGGGGCATAGTGGCGCGCCAGCTCCCCCACGCCGACGATCGGCCCGATGCCGAGCTCACGGGCGTGCGAGCCGGCCTCGCGGTGGTACGCCGGTGCCTGCGGGCCAAGCTCGGCCATCTCGCCCAGCACCGCGAGCCGCCGCCCGCGCACCTCGAGCGAGGCCAGGTGGTCGAGCGCGGCCCGCATCGAGATCGGGTTCGCGTTGTAGCAGTCGTTCACGATCACCACGCCGTCGCGCAGCTCGAGCAGCTCGCCGCGCAGGCGCGAGAAGACTATCTCCGGCGCCCGCTGTGACATGGCGGTCAGCGGGGCGTCGAGGGCGACGCCGATCGCGATCGCGGCGAGCGCGTTGGTCAGGTTGTGGGCCTCGGCGAACGGGAACCGAAACTCCGCCTCGCCGTGCGGTGTCCCGACATGGGCGACGATCGACCCGTCCTGGGCGCGCGAGCGGAGCGCGAACACATCGCCCCCGGCGCCGAACGTGACCGTCACCAGCCGATCGTTGAGGTGCGGGTCGAGCGCCTCCGCATCGGCGGGGATCACGGCCCTGCCACGCCCGCGAAGCCCCTCGAAGATCTCCGCCTTCGCCTCCACGATCGCATCCAGAGTCCCAAGGAGCTCGAGGTGGACCGGGCCGATGTTCGTGATCGCGCCCACGTCGGGCTCGGCGATCTCGCACAGCTCCGCGATCTGACCGACCCCGCGCATCGCCATCTCCAGAACGACGACCTGGGTCTCCTCGGGCGCCGAGAGCAGAGCGAGGGGCAACCCGATCTCCGTGTTGTAGTTCTCGGGACTGGCATGGACCCGGAACGGCAGCAGCGTCCGGCAGATGTCTTTGACCGAGGTCTTGCCCGTCGAGCCGGTGATCCCCACCACCGGGCAGCCGAGCTCGCGACGCCATTCGGTCGCGAGCCGCTGCAGCCCCCGGCCCGGATCCGGACAGGACAGGACCCAGGCCCCTCCCTCGCTCTGCGCGAGGGCGCCGGCCCGATCGGCGCCGACCACGACGCCCCACGCGCCCGCCTCCAGCGCCCGGGCGGCGAACTCGCCCCCGTCGGCGCGCTCACCCGGCAGCCCGAAGAAGAGATCGCCGGGGCCGGCCTCACGTGAGTCGACGACGGCGCGCTCGGGATGGCCGGAGCCTCCCTTTCGCGCGATCGCGGCATCCGCAGCGGACGCAATCCTCTCCGCGCTCAGCCGGATCATCTCGATGGCGCCCTGAGCCGCCGCAGCTCCTCGCCCGCGACCTGGCGGTCGTCGAACGGGATCTTCCGCCCCCCCTTGAACTCCTGTCCCTGCTCGTGACCCTTGCCGGCGATCACGACGGTGTCCCCGGGCCGCGCCGCGTCGAGCGCGAGCGCGATCGCGGCACGACGGTCCGGCTCCGCGGTCGCCCCCTTCGGCATTCCCGCGAGGATCTCGGCGATGATCGCGGTGGGGTCCTCCGAGCGCGGGTTGTCGGAGGTCACCACGCAGACGTCCGACAGCTCCGCACCGATCCGGCCCATCAGCGGCCGCTTCTCCCGATCGCGGTCCCCCCCGCAGCCGAATACGCAGATCAACCGCCCCTCGGTGACCCGGCGCGCGGCGCGGAGGACGTTGTCCAGGGAGTCGGGGGTATGCGCGTAGTCGACGAGGACCGTGAAGGGCTGGCCCTCCTCGACGGGCTCGAAGCGACCCGGTACCCGCCTTGTGCCGGACAGTGCCGCGGCCCCGCGCTCGGTCCCGATCCCAAGCGCTGCGGCGCAGGCGAGCGCCGCGAGCGCGTTCTCGACGTTGAAGTGCCCGGGAAGCGGCATCGCCACCCGAGCCTCCCCGTCGGGCGCGAGGCAGCGGAAGCGCGCCCCGGCTGCGTCGAACTCGACCTCGGTGGCCCGGAAGTCGGCCTCCCCGGCGCCGGCGGCCGAGAAAGTGACCACGGCGGCGTGTTGGCGGCGGAGCTCGTCGATCAGCCGCTGACCGTAACGATCGTCTGCGTTCACCACCGCCACCCCCGACGACGAGGCATCCGCCTCGTCGGAGGAAAAAAACAGCACCCGCTTGGCGACGAAGTAGTCCTCCATGTCGGAGTGGAAGTCGAGGTGGTCCTGGGTGAGGTTGGTGAACGCCTTCACGTCGAAGGAGATCCCGGCGCTGCGGCCAAGCGCGAGCGCGTGCGAGGAGACCTCCATCACGCACGCCTCGTCGCCGCCGTCGAGCATGCGCCGAAAGGTCGCCTGGAGGTCGATCGCCTCGGGCGTGGTGCGCACCACATCCTCCTCGCGCGCGCCGACGATCCGCTTCACGGTCCCCAGCAGCCCCGTCTGGCGTCCCTCCGCCTCGAGGATTCCGCGCAGCAGGAAGGCCGTCGTCGTCTTCCCGTTCGTGCCGGTGATCCCGGCAACCGTCAGCTCGGCGGTCGGATCGCCCCAGAAGCGAACCGCGAGGGGGGCCATCGCCGCCCGGGCGTCGCGCACGACGACCTGCGGAACCGGGAGCTCCAGCTCGCGCTCGACGACCAGGGCTGCAGCCCCGCGCTCGACCGCGTCGGGGGCGAACTGGTGCCCATCCGCCCTCATCCCGCGCACGCAGAAGAACAGCGTGCCGGGACCGGCGCGGGCGCTGTCGTAGGCGAAATCGGCTATCTCCACGTCGGCGTCGCCGCGCACGGCCTCGACGCGAACGCCCTCGATCAGCTCGGAGAGCCTCATGGCGCGATTGTAGGTTTCGCCCCGGCAGCTCAACGCGGAAGGACGCCGTGGGGCAGCCACGGACCATCGGCGGAGACTGCGCAATAGACTGCCGCCGATCGTGGATTGGAAGCTCGAGCTGGTGGCGATTCCCGTCTCCGACGTGGACGGTGCGAAGGCCTTCTACACCGAGAAGACCGGCTTCAACGCGGACCATGACCACAGGGTCAGCGACGAGATTCGCTTCGTCCAGCTGACCCCGCCCGGGTCGGCCTGCTCGATCGCCCTGGGGACCGGGATCGTGGACGCGCAGCCCGGCTCCGTCCAGGGCATGCAGATGGTGGTCTCGGACATAAACGCCGCGCGCGATGAGCTCGTCGAGCGCGGGGTCGAGGTCTCAGACGTCCAGGAGTTCGACTGGGGCTCGTTCCGCTTCGTCAGCGATCCCGACGGCAACGGCTGGGCCGTCCAGCAGCTCACCGCTCGCGACTAGCCCGATACGCGCGACAGACCGGGCGCTGCTAGCTCGGCGGAATCCCGAGGTGCGGGAGCGCGAAGGTGGCGATCTCGCCGAACGCCGGCGCGGCGACGTCGCCGCCGTAGTAGCTGCCCTCCGGCTCGTCGACGACGATCGCGACGAGCAGCTCCGGGTTGGTGGCGGGCGCGAAGCCGACGAACGAGGCGACGAAGTCCGACTCCGAATAGCCCCCGTCCTCCGCCTTCTCCGAGGTCCCGGTCTTCCCGGCGAGCGTGTACCCCGGGACCTTGACCTCCGCGGCGGTGCCCCCCGGAGCGAGCACGCCCTCGAGCATCTCCCGGAGGCGCGCTGCGGTCCGGGCGTCGAGCACCCTCTCGCCGGGTGGGGCCTCGACGGACTCGCCACCCTGCGCGGTGACCAGGCGCGGCTCGCGAAGCGTGCCGCCGTTCGCGATCGCGGCGTACCCGGCCGCCATCTGGATCGGGGTAACGGACAGTCCCTGGCCGATCGCCATGTTGCCGAGGGTCGCGCCCGAGTACTCGTCGACCGAGGTCAGGATCCCCTGCTCCTCGGCGGGATAGTCGATCCCGGTCGGCTCCCCGAAGCCGAACCGCCGCACCCACTCGTCGAACTTCTCCGCCCCGACGGCGAGCCCCACCTTCACCGCCCCGACGTTCGACGACTGCGCGAGGATGTCGGCGACGCTGAGGCTGACCTGGCCGCGCGGATGCGACTCCTCGATCACGCGGTCGGCGACCTGGATCGTCGGCGGGAGCTCGAACATCGTGTCCGGGTTCACGGTGTCCTCCTCCAGCGCCGCGCCGACCGTGAATGCCTTGAAGGTCGAGCCGGGCTCGTAGGTGAATCCGGTGGCGTGGTTGGCGAGCTCCTCGGGGGAGGCGTCGGAGAGGTCGGTGGGGTCCACGGCGGGCCAGTTCGCCAGCGCCAGGACCTCGGCGGAGCCGGGGTCCATGACCACGATCGTCGCGCCCGCCGGGCTATAGGTCGTGCCGAGCTCGGCGAGCACCTCCTCGGTGTGGCGCTGAAGCTCCGTGTCGAGGGTCAGCTTCAGGTCCTCGCCGGTCGTCTGGCCGCTCACCGTCTCGCGCTCGATCGTGTCGCCGAGCGCGTCCCTTGTCACCTTCGCCTCGCCGTCGGCCCCGCCAAGCAGGTCCTGGTAGTGGCTCTCGAGCCCGCTCAGTCCCTGGTTCTCCGTTCCCACCGTCCCGATCACCTGGGCCGCGAGCTTTCCCTGCGGATAGACCCGCCGGCTGTCCGGCAGGATCCCCACGCCGTGGATGTCGAGCTTGCGCACCCGCTCGGCCGTCAGGACGTCGACCTCTCGCTGCAGGTACGCGAAGCCGGACTCGCGGTCCGACAGCACGTCGAGGACGTCGTCCGAGGGCACGTCGAGGACCTGACCGAGGCGGCGCGCCGCATCGGCCGGGTCGCGCACCTGGTAGGGCGTCGCGAAGACGGTCGCCGCGTCCTCGGAGACGGCGAGCTGCCCGCCGCTGCGATCCAGGATCCGCCCCCGGAAGCCGGGGACCGTGACGGTCTCGGTCTGCTGGCTGACGGCCTCGGCTCCCAGCTCCGCGCCGCGCACCCCCTGGAGCCACACCGCGCGCGCGAGGATCACCGAAAACAGCACCAGGAAGGCACAGAACAGGAGCCCCACCCGTTTCTCGATCATTCTCACGGGCGCCCGCCTCCCGGGACCGCTAAGGGGCCGTCAGGTCGTCGGTCGGCGCGGTCGGCGCGGTGGCGAGATCGGGCGCGGCGCCGAGCTCCCCGGACTCGAGCCGACGGGCCGCGACCGCGGGATCGTCGCCGTCGGGGCTCAGGTAGACGATCTCGCGCGGATCGGGGACCTGTAGCCCGAGGCTCGCCGCGATCGACTCGACCCTCCGGCTCGATAGCTGCTTCGCGAGCCGGGCGCGAAGCACGGTGTTGTCCTGCGCCACCGACTCGCTTCGCTCCGTCAGCCTGCCCGAATCGCTCGTGAGGCTGAGGCTGAGGACGTTGAGCGCGACGATCCCGGCGAGGAGCGCCGCCAGGACCCCGATCCACAGCCGCCCCCGGGTTAGCCTCACCATCAACCCCGAGTCGGCGAGATCGCCGACCGCGCCCGCGGTCCTCGCCGCGGCGGCGGGGATCACCTGGACCGCGGGGGCGCGGCGCGGCGTGCGGCGCGCGGGGGCGCGCCGGGGCGCCCGCCGCCTCGCCGGGCGGCGGGCAGGGACGGCCCGGGCCGAGGCCCTGCGGGCCGCTGCGGCGGCGGTGGGCGTCACGCGGAGCCGTCCTCGGATCGGATCTTGGTCGCGGCGCGAAGGTGAGCGGAGCCGGAGCGCGGATTGCGCTCCATCTCGTCCGCGCTCGGCGCGACCGCGCGCCGCGCCAGCAGCTCGGCCTCCGGCGTGCGCCCGCAGCGACACACGGGAAGCTCCGGCGGGCACACGCAGCCCTGCGCGCGGGCGGCGAGGAAGCGCTTCACGCGGCGGTCCTCGAGGGAGTGGAACGAGATCGCGCCGAATCGCCCGCCCTCGCAAAGCAGCTTCCACGCTGCGGGCAGCCCGCGGTCGAGCGACTCGAGCTCGGAGTTGACCGCGATCCGGATCGCCTGGAAGGTCCGCTTCGCGGGGTGTCCGCGTCCGAAGCGCGCGGCGGGCGGGAGCGCAGCTCGCACCGCGTCCGCGAGCTCGGAGGTGGTCGAGAGCGGGCGCCGGGCGACGATCTCGCGCGCGATCCGGCGGGCGTGGCGCTCCTCGCCGTGGCTGCGCACGATCTCGGCGATCCGGCGCTCGGGCCACTCGTTGACGACCTCGAGCGCGGAGAGCGGCTGATCGGGATCCATCCGCATGTCGAGCGGAGCGTCGTAGGCGTACGAGAAGCCGCGCTCCCAGGCGTCGAGCTGGAGCGATGAGATCCCGAGGTCCATGTAGACGACGTCCGCGCGCTCACCCTCGGCGCTCAGGGCGGCGAGCGCGTCCGCGTAGTCGCCGCGCATGAAACGCGTCTCGCAGGGCGCCTCGGCGGCGAACGCCTCGAAGCGCTCCGCGGCGGCCGGGTCGCGGTCGATACAGATCAGGGTGCCGGCCGGGCCGATGCGCTCGGCGATCAGCTCGGCGTGGCCGCCGCCGCCGAACGTGCAGTCGACCGCCAGATCGCCCTCGGTCGGATCGAGGAGCGCGATCAGCTCGGTCGCCAGAACGGGGACGTGCTCGGTCGGCATGTAGGTGAGTGTCGCCATCTCAGCCGTCTCGCGACGCCTCGCGGCCACCGTGGCCGAGCCCCTCGGCGATCTCGTGCGCGTGTGCGTCGACCTCCGCGTCCTCGGTGCTCCACGAGTTCGGGCTCCAGATCTCGAGCGTGTTGCCGGCCCCGACGATCACGCAGGGCCCCTCGAGGCCGGCGTGCTCGACCAGCTGCCCGGGGAGCCGGATGCGGCCCGCGGAGTCGAGCTGCTCGTCGACCGAGTGGGCGTAGATCCGTCTCCTCATCCGCCGCTGGTCGCGGCTGAAGCTGCTGAAGTCGGCGACTTCGCGCTGCTCGAAGCGAGCGAATTCCTGCACGGGATAGACCTCGACGCAGGGGTCGAGGCCCTTCACGAGAATCACCCCATCTGCAAGGGCGGACCGAAAGCGCGCCGGAATCGTCAGCCGGTCCTTGGAATCGAGACTGTGCTCGTGCTGACCGTGAAACGCCAAGCCGGGGCCCTCCTGGGCGATGACATGTCGGACCGTGTGATGAGAGTGGGCCGGGGTGATGAGGTGGGAGGAACCTCACCACCCCGGCCCTTGGTGATGGAAACCGAGCGCCACGCTAACCCACAACGCCCCACTTTGCAACACAAACCGGTGCGGGCGATTCCAGCCAATCCGTCGGACGGAATTGCTAGGCGGCCTCCAAGGGGCGCGAATACGGCTCTATAGAGCGGATCCCGGCCCTTTGGAGCGAGCCGAGGAGGACTGGGTGGAGGGGGTCTGACTGCAAGTCGGCTTGCACAAAGCACAGCGGCGACGGCCGCCCGTCCTACCAAGCCGCGGGCGCCTCAGAACCTCAGAACCCGCCGAGCAACACGTCCGAGTTGGCGATCAGCGCGGCGGCGATCATCAGCAGCACCGAGGGCACCAGCACCAGCGCGACCACGAGCTGGATCTTCGGCGCCGCTCGCGCGGCCTGCTCCTCGATTCGCCGCCGGTGCTCGCGGCGTAGCGCGGTCGCCTGCTCGCGGAGCTGATCGGCGAGCGGCGAACCGTACCGGCTGGAGCGCTCCAGCGCCGCGGCCAAGGACGCCACCTCGCCGCCCGGGATCCGGTCGCGCAGCGCCCCCAGCGCGGCGAGCTGCGAGGACCCGCACTCGATCTCGGCCGCGGCGACCGCGAGCTCGCGGGCCAGCGGGCCGGTCGTCCCCTCCGCGATCTCCCCGAGCACGGCACCGGGGCCGCGGCCGGCCTCGGCGCCGACCGCGAGCAGGTCGAGCGCGTCGGGGAGCGCGAGCACGAGCCGCTGGCGGCGCCGGCGCGCCTCACGCTCGAGCAGCGCGTCGGGGACCAGGAACCCGGCCACGGGCAGGGCGATCCCGACGAGCAGCGAAATCCGCCCCGGGGCCGCCGGCGCGGCGATCATCGCGAGCCCGGCTCCGAGCGCCGCGCATCCGGCCTTCGCCGCAAGCACCGCCTGCACCGGGACCCTGTCCGCGAGCCCGGCCCGCGCGAGCCGCGGCGGGATCCCGAGCCGCAGCGCCGTCTCCCCGAGCGAGCGCGCCCGCCCCCCGCTGAGGGTCTCGAGGGCCCGCCGCGCGGCGGAGCCGAGCTCCTCCCCCCTGCTCCCCGCAAGCTCCCACACGGCGCCGAACGCGAGCAGCACCGCCACCCCGGCGAGCGCGGCCGCGGGGCTCAAGCCGAGGTTCCGGGTTCGATCCGGCTGAGGCGCTTGATCGCCGCGAAGCCCACCAGCTGGAGCGCCCCGGCGAGCGCGAGCAGCACGGCGGCCGCGGTGTCGGCGAGGAGCCTGCCGACGAACCCCGGCTCGACCAGCTCGGCGAACAGCGCCGCCCCGGTGGGCATCGCGACGACCAAAAGCCCGGTGAAACGCGCCTGCGCGGTAGCGGAGCGAGCGTCGGCGGCGACACGGTCGCGCTCCGCCGCGGCGCCCGCGTAGCGACGCAGCAGCCCCGCGAGGTCCCCTCCACCGAGCTGCTGCGAGAGGAGCGCCGCCGCGAACGAGTCGACCCGCGGCGAGCGAAGCCTGCGCTGAAGCGCGCTGAGCGCCTCCGTGGTGGAGCTCCCGAGATCGAGATCGCCCCGCACCCGCGCCATCTCGACCCCGGGAGGGCCGTCGAGGGAACCGGCCGCTGCACCGAGCGCCCCGCGCACCGAGCGCCCGCCCGAGAGCGCGTCGGCGACCGCGGTGGCGAGCGCGGGGAGACCGCGCTCGACCCCCCGCCGGTAGCGGGCTCGCCGCGCGGCGAGGGCCCACGCCGCCGCCGCGGGCCCCGCGAGGGCGAGCGCGGGCGCCGGGCCGGGACCCGCGACGAGGAGGGTGAGCGCGAACAGCGCCCCGGTGCCGACCACTCCGAGGCGGCGCCGCTCGGACTCGGTCGGGTCGTACCCCTCCCGACCCGCCCGAAGCATGGGGTTGACCGCGGCCGCGAGCCACCGCGCGAGCGACGGCGTGGCGAGCACGGCCTCGCGCGCCGCGACCGCGACCATCCCTCCCGCGAGGGCGGCGAGGACCACCGGGATCAGCCCCGGTCCGGCCTCCACCTCAGCGCTCCCGGGGGCTGGCCGCGCCCTCGGCCTCCACCGCGCCGGGACCGTGACGCCACACCTCGCGCACCCCCACCCCCGCGGCGACCCGCACCACCTCGGCGATCTCCACCACCCTGCGCGAGCCGTCCCCGCCGCGGGCGAGGTGGACGACGATCTCGATCCCGCGCGCAACCTGCTCGCGAATCGCGTCGTGCGGCAGGCCCACCCCCGCCATCAGCGCGAGCGTCTCGAGGCGTCGCAGCGCGTCCTCGGGCGAGTTCGCGTGCAGGGTCGAGAGCGCTCCGTCGTGGCCCGTGTTCAGCGCGGTAAGCAGGTCGAGCGCCTCCGCCCCCCGCACCTCCCCGATCACGATCCGGTCCGGGCGCATGCGAAGCGCGTTGCGCAGCAGATCCCGGATCGTCACGTCCCCCCTTCCCTCGACGCTCGCGGGACGGGTCTCGAGCCGGACGACGTGGGGCTGGCGAAGGCAGAGCTCCGCCGCGTCCTCGATCGTGATCACGCGCTCCTCGGGGTCGATGTGGCTGGAGAGGGCGTTGAGCAGCGTCGTCTTCCCCGACCCCGTCCCGCCGCTGATCAGGATGCTGCGGTGCGCGCGCACCGCCGCGGCGAGCAGGTCGCCCGCCTCCGGGGTCATGCTGCCCGAGGCGACGAGCTCGTCGGGCCCCGGGCGCGCGGCGGCGAAGCGGCGAATCGAGAGCGACGGTCCGCCGACGGCGAGCGGCGGAATCACGACGTTCACCCGCGAGCCGTCCTCGAGCCGCGCGTCGACCATCGGGCTGAGCTCGTCTATCCGCCGCCCCAGCGGGGTGAGAATGCGCTCGATCGCGTCGCGCAGCGCCTGCTCGGAGACGAAGCGCACCTCGGTGCGCTCGATCCGCCCCGCCCGCTCGACGTACACCTCGTCGTGGCCGTTCACCATCACCTCCTCGACCCGCGGGTCCGCCATCAGCTCCTCGAGCGGGCCGAGCCCCACGGTGTCGCGAAGGATCAGGTCGGCAATCTCGGCCCGGGTCGGCGCGGAGAGGATCGCCGCGTTGCGCTCCACCAGCTCCTCGACCGCGGCCGGCAGCTCCTCGGGGTTCGCGCGACCGGCGGCGGCCTCCGCGCGCCGCCGCTCGATCAGCCGCCGGCGAAGCTGGTCGGCAAGCGCCCTGAGGTGCCGATCGCGGGAGCCCACAGTGGAATGAGGCCGCGGGCCGGCCGTCTCTCCCCCATGGTGTGCGCCGGCGCTACTAGCCGAGTCCGGTGCGGAAGCCCTCCCGCCAGCTCGGGTAAGCCGGCTGCCACCCCAGTTCGCGCTTCGCCTTCGCATTCGAGGCGCCGCGGACCTGCGTCATCATGGAGACCGCGAGCTCACCGCCCACGAGGCGGCCCAACCACAGCGGCAACCGCCGCGGTGGCTTCGCGCCGATCGCCGCCGCGAGCCCCGGCAGCCACTCAGACACCGGCGCGGGGTGGTCGTCGACCACGTTGTAGATCCCGGGTTCGCCGCGCTCGACCGCGGCGAGCGTCGCCGAGGCCGCGTCGTCGATGTGGACGAAGGACCACACGCCGGTCCCGGCGCCCAGAACCGGGAAGCGGCGCTTGCGGATCGTCTCCTGGAGCCCGTCGCTCTCGTCCGCCGAGATCGAGGTGCCGGGGCCATAGAAACCTCCATACCGGAGAACGAGGCCGTCCAGCCCCGCGGTACTCGTGACGGCGGTCTCCAGGTGGCGGATCGCCGCCAGGGCCTCGCGCGCGGCGCCCGGCGGGTCCGGGTCGAGCGGGTCGTCCTCGGTCTTCACCAGCCCTCCCTCGCGCGCGTGGGGCCACCCGGCGAAGCTCTGTGCCACGAAGCGGCGGGCGCCGCTCTCCCGCGCGGCGCGCAGGAGGTGGTCGGTCCCCTCGGTTCGTAGCCGGTTCGTGGTCGCGAACTCGCGACCGAACCTGCGGGGGTTCCCGCTCAGCCCCGTGAGCGCTGTGAGCTGATGCACGACGACCTCCGGCTCGGCCGATCGCACCGCCTCCGTCACGGCGGGGCCGTCGAGTGCGTCGGCGACGACCGGCGTCGCGCCGGTGGCCTCGATCCACCCGGCCTTCCCGGGCGTCCGGGTCAAGGCGGCGACCGAGTGCCCGGACTCGACCAGCATCGGGACCAGCCGCTTCCCGAGCGCCCCCGTGGCTCCGGCGACAAAGACTCTCATCGTGACCTCCTGGTCCCGATTAACCTACCAACCTAAGCCCGTCGTCTACGATCACTTCCCGTCCAAGCGTGAGCTCTTCGTCGCTCTGATGGAAGCATCGCGCGACGAGCTGACCTCGCGCGGCGCCGAGGTGCTGGGCCGCGACGCGCCGCCCGAGGAGCGGGTCCGGGCCGCGATCGACGCCTTCTTCTCCTTCGTCGAGGAGCGACCGGCCGCTGCGCGCGTCCTGTTCACAGCGCCGAAGGGAGAGCCCGACCTGTTCGAGGCGGCCAGGGCGGTCCAGGCGGAGGCGGCGGTCAGGATCGCCGCCCTGCTCGCCGCCGAGCCGGAGCTGCTT
>Ga0299914_10003043_pt1 | contig 11743 bp, 9 predicted proteins | sample RVTome_10_FD_201361 | JGI IMG/M metagenome (GOLD analysis project Ga0299914, IMG submission 201361) | Soil microbial communities from uranium-contaminated site in the Upper Colorado River Basin, Wyoming, United States - RVT153D57 (version 2) ... | reverse complement strand
CTCTTGGTCAATGGCGCCGCCGGAATCGCGGTTGGGATGGCGACCAACATCCCTCCCCACAACCTGCGCGAGGTCGCCGCCGCGGTCGCCACCTACATCGACGACCCGCAGACCGACCTCGCGGGACTGATGGCCAACATCAAGGGCCCCGACTTCCCTGGCGGCGGCATCATGAGCATGGAGGGGATCCGCGACGCCTATGCCTCGGGTCGGGGGACGGTCCGGGTCCGTGCCCGCGCACACGTCGAGCCGCTCAAAGGAGGCAAGGACGCGATCGTCGTCACCGAGCTCCCCTTCATGGTCAAGAAGGGCGGCGACAACGGCCTGATCTCGAAGATCGCCGACCTTGTCCGCGAAAAGAAGCTCGAGGGGATCTCCGACCTGCGCGACGAGTCCGACCGCTCCGGGATGCGCCTCGTGATCGAGCTCAAGCGCGGAGGCCAGCCCGCCAAGGTCGTTCTCAACAACCTCTACAAGAAAACCGCGATGCAGACCAGCTTCGGGATCAACATGGTCGCGCTGGTCGATGGGGTTCCGCGGACGCTCAGCCTGCTGGAGCTGATCCATCACTACACCCAGCATCAGCGCGAGGTCGTCACTCGGCGCACCCAGTACGAACTGAGGCGCGCCGAGGCCCGGGCCCACATCCTCGAGGGGCTGCTGATCGCACTCGACAACCTGGACGCCGTGATCAAACTGATCCGCGGCTCGGCGGACCCCGACGCGGCCCGCACCGGGTTGATCGACCAGTTCGAGCTGTCGCGCGAGCAGGCGCAGGCGATCCTCGACATGCGGCTCCAGCGCCTCACGGCACTCGAGGCCGACAAGGTTCGCTCTGAGCACGCCGACCTGATCGAGCGGATCGGCGAACTGCGGACGATCCTCGGCGACGAGGGCAAGGTCTTCGCCATCGTCAAGGAGGAGCTGGCCGAGATCGTCGACTCCTATGGAGACGAGCGGCGCACCGAGATCACCCACTTCGAGGGCGATGTCGGGATCGAGGACATGATCGCCGACCAGCAGATGGTCGTCTCGCTGACCGCGTCCGGATACGTGAAGCGGCTGCCGCTCGCCACCTATCGGCAGCAGCGTCGGGGCGGCGTGGGGGTGATGGGCATGAACCTGAAAGAGGACGACTACATCGCCCACCTCCACATCTGCTCGACCCACGACTATCTTCTCTTCTTCACCAACCGCGGCAAGGTCTACCGGCTCAAGGTCTATGAGCTCCCCGAGGGATCGCGGACCGCGAAAGGCAGCGCCCTCATCAATCTGCTGCCGCTGCGCGATGAAGAGCGGGTGATGGCTGTGATCCCAACCCGCGACTTCAAAGAGAACAAGTACCTGGCGTTCGCCACGGCGAAGGGTTTGATCAAGAAGACCGAGTTCCTCGCCTACAACACGCCGATTCGCGCCGACGGGATCATCGCGATCAAGGTCCGCGACGGCGACGAGCTGGTCCAGGTCCGTCTCACCTCGGGCGAGGACGACATTCTGATGGTCTCCCACTCCGGCCACGCCTCGCGATTCTCCGAGAAGCTGGTGCGTTCGATGGGCCGAGACACAAGCGGGATCAAGGGGATGAACGTCTCCGGCAAGGGGAATCGCGTGCTCGCGATGGACATCGCGCGCGACGACACGGAGCTCTTCGTCGTCACCGACAACGGCTACGGGAAGAGGACGCCCGTCTCCGAGTATCCGGTCAAGGGACGCGGGACAAAAGGGGTCCTGACCGCAAAGCTCACCGAGAAGAAGGGCGGCCTGACCGGCGCCCTGATTGTCCGCGAACACCAGGACCTGCTCTTCATCTCCCAGAACGGGATGGTGCAGCGGACGTCGGTGAGCGGCATCTCCCGCATGGGTCGGCCGACGCAGGGGGTCAGGGTGATGAACATCAAGGATGACGACTGCGTCAGCGCCGTCGCCCTCGTCGTCGAATCGGATGACCCGGCCGCCGCTGCTACGCAGGACGAGCTCGAAGAGGCCGAAGACGGTGCGGGCGATGACACAAGCTCGAGCGACGGCTCGGCTGGTTGACCCGACAGGTACGGCCTCCGATCTAGCCTCCCCGACTCGTCGAACGTTGCCGGCGCCGAAGGCGCCGTCGCCATTGCACCGGCGCAGCCGGTGTTGGGCGTAAGCGGAGGCCGTACCTGTCGGGTCAGGCTGCGGCCGGCAGGTACTGCTGCCAGGCCGGCGGAATGCTCGGGCTCGCGACCTGGATGAAGACGGTCGGGCCCGGCGCCCTCGGTCTCTTTCGAGGATGCATGTGGATCTCGCGGGGCAGGCGGTTGCCCTTGCGTCGGTTGCAGCTGGCGCAGGCAGCAACGATGTTCTCCCACACCGATTTGCCGCCCCTGCTCCGCGGGATGACGTGGTCGACGGTGAGGCCGGACTTGCGCGATCCGCAGTACTGGCAGGTCCAGGAGTCGCGGGCGAGCACGGCGCGACGGGTGATCTTGCGACGGTGGGCTTCGCGCGGTACTCGGACGTAGCTGACCAGCCGGATCACGTCGGGCCGCTCGAGCGTCATGTGCTCGGAGTGGATCGCTCCCTCGCGCCTCTCCAACAGCTCCGCCTTCTCCTTCAACAGGAGCACGGCGGCTCGCCTCAGCGTGCAGACGTTGATCGGCTCATACGTCGCGTTGAGTACGAGGACTCGTGCCATGTTGCCGGAAGATTCTACGCAGGGGCCGTCAGCCGACCGGGTAGGAGCCAAGGATTCGGACCGACCCGGCCTTGCTCCGCAGCGCCTCCACGGACTCCGCCACCTTCTCGTCAGCGAGGGCGCCCTCCAGGTCGCAGAAGAACATGTACCGGCCGATCCCGCTGCGCATCGGCCGCGACTCGATCCGGGTCAGGTTGATCTGCCTCCCGGAGAACTCCTGCAGGGCGTCGACCAGGGCCCCAGGGTGGTCCTCGCCGAGCTCCGAGAAGACCAACGAGGTCTTCGCCGCACCGGTTCCCTCGGCCTCGGTTCCCTCGGGTGCGATCCAGACGAATCTCGTCACATTGCTCGCCTCGTCCTCCACCCCTTCGCGGACGATGGCGCAGTCGTAGAGGTCAGCCGCCGCTCGCGCCCCGATCGCCGCCCACGGCCGCACCGACTCGGAGACCATGCGAACCGCCGCAGCGGTGCTGCTCACCGCCCGCCTTTCGACATCGGGCAGCTCCTCACGCAGAAAGCGCGCGCACTGGGCAAGCGGCTGGGGGTGGGAGAGGACTGCCTCGACCGCCCCCAGATCGAGCTGCTCGCGGGCGATCAGGTGCGCTCGCACCGGGAAGTCGTGCTCGCCGACGATCGTCACCGCCTGCGTGTCGAAGGCGAGGGTGTCGAGCGTGCTCCGCACCGATCCCTCGATCGAGTTCTCAAAGGGGACAAAGGCCCGGTCGGCCTCGCCGCGCTCGACGGCGACGATCGCGTCGTGGACGGTCGGAGTTCGCAGCGGCTCGATCTCGCCGGCCGGCAGAGCCTCACCAAGGGCGTCTTCGGTGAAGGTCCCCGCCGGTCCGAGAAAGGCGACCCTCATACAACGGTTCCGCGCCCACTCCACTCGCGGAGAACCAGATCGTGACGCTCGCTCCGCATGCGTCTCATTCAAATTCGACCGTGTAGCTCGCTTTGTTGTTGTCGGAGACCTGCTCCCCGGGGACGGTCTGAACGTCCACCTCCAGGGTCACCGTGCCTTTCGGAGCAGGGGTGAGGGGGATGGTCACCGATTCGGTTTCGCCGGCCGCGATGCTGTTGATCGTCCCCTGGAGTGATCCGCCACCTTCGACCGAGACCGTCACGGTGATGCCGTTCTCGGTCGATTCACCCTGGTTCTGCACCTGCACTTCGACTTCGGGCGGGCCTTCGGTCGAGACGGCCGTGGGCCCTTCGGGCGTCAGTTCCGCCCCGCCGATTGTCGTGGCAAGCAGGCCGAGCCCGTGGATGCCCGGTGTCGCGGCACCCGTCGCGCCGCTGATCGAGCCCAGGGCGGAGACCACGTTCGATTCGTCGAGCCATTCGGTGCCTTCGGGGACGAAGACGCTCGGAGGCACCTCGTCGCCTTCCAGGCCCTCCGCCGAGAGCGTGTTGTTGATCTGGGGCCGGGTCACCTGGGCGTATAGGACATCGGCGGCGACCAGCGTCTTCATCTGGTTGGCGATCACTTTCATCGCCCGCTCGGAGCCGACGTCACCCAGGGCGGTGCTCATGCGTTCGGCGATCTTGCCCATCGCGGCCGATCGCAGCTCGTAGACGAGATCAAGCGTCTCCTGCGCCCCTCCCATGTCACCGGGGGTGTCGAGACCGTCGATGCGCGCGGTGAAGCTGTCGATCGCGCTGCGGTCCGCATTGACCTCGGCGACGAACTCGGTCACCGAGAGTTCTCCCGGGTCTGAGAGCTTGCCGAAGAAAGAGGAGCTGGTCCGTTTCGTCTCTTCGACGATCTGGGTCACGTTGCCGGCGTAGTCGCTGAGCGCGCGCTCCTTGCGCGCGTTGAGGCAGCCGCGGACGCCAAGCGCGAAGAGGATCAGGATCAGCAGGCCGACGCCGAGCGCGAGCGCCCGGCGCAGGAGGATCTGCTGGCGCTCAGGCCGTCGTTGGGGCCGCGGCCTGCGCTGCGGCGGGGCTGGGGGCGAATCCTCCACGAGTGAGTCTCCAGGACTGGTTGGCTGGGCGGAGAGTATGAACGTTGGCGGGGTCGTAGCGGCAAGACCCGCCGCAAAGGTTGCTTTTTTGCCGTTCACCTCCAGCGCAGGACTGACGCTCGGCGCGGCGAAGGTCGGGGTGTCGTGGTCGGCTCACTGGTCCTCAACCGATTCCTGATCGAGCGCCGCATCGGCAGCGGCGGCTTCGGCGTGGTCTACGAGGCATGGGACGGGCGCCTCGAGCGGCCGGTCGCGGTCAAGGCAATCGACTCCCGCACCGCGGCCGAGGGAAGGGTTTTGCGCGAGGCGCAGGCCGCAGCGCGCCTCAACCATCCCGGGATCGTCACCCTCTATGAGATCGGTGAGGACGGCGACAACGCCATCCTGGTCACCGAGCTGGTCGACGGGACGACCCTGGCCCGACGCGCCGTCGACGGCTCCATGAGCGATCGCGAGATCGGCGAGATCGGGGCCGACCTCTGCGAGGCACTCGACCACGCCCACTCACATGGAGTCGTGCACCGCGACATCAAGCCGGAGAACATCCTGGTCACCGAGAACGGAGAGCCGCGCGCGAAGCTGATGGACTTCGGCGTCGCCCGCCTCGCGGACGCCGCGGCACTCACCGCGCCGGGGGACGTGGTGGGCACGCTGGCCTACATGGCACCCGAGCAGGCCGAGGGACGAGCCGCCGGCCCGGAGGCCGATGTCTACTCGCTCGCCCTCACTCTGTTCGAGTGCTGGAGCGGCGAGAACCCCAACCGCCGCACCAACCCAGCCGCCACGGCGCGCGCAATCGGCAGCCGCCCCCGACGGCTTGGACGGTTGCGGCCCGACCTCCCTCGGGAGCTCTGCGAGGGCGTCGATGCCTGCCTCAACCGCCGCCCCTCAAGGCGGGCCGGCCTAGACGAGCTCGGCTCCGCGATCGAGGCTGCGCTGGACATGCTCGACGACATCCCGCCGGGAATTTCCTCTCCGATCGGCATGCGAATCGGCGTCGCGGCGGTCGCCGCCGCCTTCGGGGGCTGGCTGGCGCTGGGTAACGGGGCGCTGCTCCCGTAGGATTTTGGCCCGATCTGCCGGTCGGGAAGCCAGCGTCAGGCCTTCGGAAGGAGCCCGCGATCAGCGTTTTGCGCAATCTCGAGAGTCGCATCGAAGGCCTTGTGGAGGGGGTCTTCAGCCGCGCCTTCAGCTCGGAGGTGCAGCCGGTCGAGCTCGCCCGCAAGCTCGCCAAGGAAATGGATGCTCACAAGTCAGCCGGCATCGCCCGCATCTACGTGCCGAACGAGTACACGGTCTACCTCTCGGTGAAGGATCGGGCGAAGCTCGAGGGCTACGAGCGATCGCTCGAGCAGGAGCTCTCGGGCTACCTGCTCGAGCACGCTCGGCGCCGCAGCTATGACCTGCTGACACGTCCGACGGTCGAGTTCAAGACGGACGAGCGGCTGCGGCTGGGGGAGTTCGGAATCCAGACCCGGCTGGTCAAGCCGCCCGCCCGGGAGGGAGCCGCCCCGAGCCAGGGCGAGGAGGGGCACACGATGGTCTACTCGGCGGTGCGCTCCGCCGACCCACAGCCGGAGCCGTCCGGTGGCGGCGCCCAGGTCGTGACCAGGGCGGTCCTCTCGCTCGACGACCGCCGATACGTGCTGGAGGCACCGCGCTCGACGATCGGCCGCTCCAAGGACGCCGAGTGCGTCCTGCGGGACCCCAACGTCTCTCGCCGGCACGCCGAGCTGCGCCGATCACCGGCCGGCGAATGGTCGGTCGCCGACCTCGGGTCCACCAATGGGGTGAAGGTGAACGGCAGGCGCGTCTCCACCGCGCGGCTCAGCCCCGGAGATCAGGTGACGGTGGGAACGACGACATTCGTCTTCGACGTCGAGTCCTAGCCGCCGGGATGGACTACGACCCGATCTCCGTCGCCCTCAAGTTCGGCTTTCTCGCCGTTCTCTACCTCTTCCTGCTGTGGACCGCCCGCAGCGCGATGAAGGACCTTCGCCGGACCGTCCTCCCGGCGCCTGACGCGACCGGGTTCCATCCGGTTCCGCCGACCACCGAGTCGGTCGGCCAGGAGGCCTGGCTCGTGTCCGAGCGGGGTGGCGGCCTGAAGGCGGGCGAACGCTTCGACCTGATCGGGGGGCTGTCGATCGGTCGCTCCGCCGAAGCGGACGTGCGGATCGAGGACCGCTACGCCTCCGGCCTGCACGCCAGGATCTTCTCCCGTGACAACCGCACCTACATCGAAGACATGAACTCGACCAACGGGACCCTCGTCAATGAGGCGACGCTGCACGGTGAGGTGGAGCTGCTCGACGGGGACGTCGTCCGGATCGGCGACACCCAGTTCCGCTTCGAGGCCCCCTGATGCTGCGGATCGACGACCAGGGCTCCCGCACCGATACCGGCCGCCAGCGCAGCGCAAACGAGGACTCCTATTTCGTGCGCGCGCCGATCTTCGTGGTCGCCGACGGGATGGGGGGCGCGCAGGCCGGTGAGGTGGCATCGAAGGCAGCAGCCGACGCGTTCGACCGCGACCTGCCGGACGCCCCGCCGGAGCGAGTGCTGCGCGAGACGATCGAGATGGCGAACCAGGAGATCCATGACCTCGCCCGGACCGACTCCTCCCGGGCCGGGATGGGGACCACGATCACCGCGGCGATCGTCGACGCGCAGAGCGAAGAGGTCTCCATCGGCCACGTCGGCGACAGCCGTGCCTACCGCCTGCGGGGTGGGCGCCTGGAGCGGCTCACCCGTGACCACTCCCTGGTCGAGGAGATGCGACGCAAGGGCCAGATCACCGACGAGCAGGCCGAGGACCATCCGCAGCGCTCGATCATCACGAGGGCGCTCGGCCCTGAGCCCGAGGTTGAGGTCGACGTTCAGACTGTGCCCGGCGCGCCCGGCGACGTCTTCCTGCTCTGCTCCGACGGGCTGACGACGATGATCGCCGAGGCGCGGATCGCCGAGGCACTCTCCGGGGCCGGTTCGATGGACGCCGCGGTCCGCGTCCTGGTCGATGAGGCCAACCGCGCAGGAGGCCGCGACAACATCACGGCACTCGCCTTCAGGCTCGAGGACGCGGCGTCGCCACGGCGCGCCCGCGAGGACGCCACGCTGGTCGGGTCATCCGCGGAGGAGGCGGGCCTCACACCCACGGAGGTGAAGCGACGGGCCGCGGCGGCCGCGGCGGCCGAGCGCCAGGCTGCGCTCGAGGGCGGCGGCTCGCGACGCCGCCACCGTGCCGCCACCGCGGGCAAGGCCCTGCTGGCCCTCCTTTTGGTGGCGGCGGTTGCTGCCGGCGCCTGGTACGGGAACCGGCAGGTCTGGTTCCTCGGCACCGACGATGGCGGCCGGGTTGCTCTCTATCGCGGGCTGCCCTACGAGCTTCCCCTGGGGATCGAGCTATACAGCGAGCGCTACGCGAGCCCCGTCCAGACGGATTCGCTGCCCCCGCGTCGTCGCGAGGCGGTCACCGGGCACGGGCTCCGCTCGCGCGCGGACGCCGTCTCGCTGATCGAGGACATCGAGCAGTCTCAGTACTCACAAGCGAGTCGCTCGCCCGACCCAAGCACTGAGAACCAGAAACGCCGGCCCTCGCGGAATACTCGTGACCTCCGCCCGTAACCGGGAGCTCGCCGGCCTCGTTCCGGTGGCGCTGCTGCTCACCGCCGGGTTCACCGCTGTCTTCGCCCAGGAGGAGGCGAGGCTCGACGACCTCAGCCTGATCTACGGGGCATATTTCCTGGCTGTCTGCGTTGCAACCCATGTCTACCTGCGGCTCCGACTCCCGGACGCCGACCCCTACCTCTTCCCACTCGTCGCCCTGCTGACCGCGTTCGGGCTGGTGATGATCTACCGGATCGACGCCGACCTGGCGCGGGACCAGGCCAACTGGTTCGTGGTCGGCCTCGTCCTCTTCGCGCTCACCATCCACTTCCTGCGCGACTACGACGTGCTGGAGCGCTATCGCTACACGATCGCCGCGACCGGCCTGCTGCTGCTGCTGGCGCCGCGGGTGCCGGGAATCGGCGAACAGGTCAATGGCGCCTATCTCGGCGTCAACCTCGGCCCCCTCTCCTTCCAGCCCGCCGAGTTCTCGAAGATCTGCATCGTCGTCTTCCTCGCCAGCTACCTGCGTGAGAACCGCGAGGTGCTGATCGTCGGCGCGCGGCGGATCCTCGGCGTGACCCTGCCGCCGCTCAAGCACCTCGGTCCCCTGCTGGTCGTCTGGGGGGCGGCGATGTTCATGCTCGTCTTCATCCGCGACCTCGGCAGCTCGCTGATGTTCTTCGCGGCCTTCCTCGCGCTGCTCTATGTCGCGACGGGTCGCTTTTCCTTCGTCGCGATCGGGATGGCGATGTTCCTGGCCGGCGCCTGGTTCTTCGCCTCGACCGTTCCCCATGTGAACGACCGGATCGAGATCTGGCTCGACCCCTACAGCGACCCGGCGGTGAGCGGCTACCAGGTCCTGCAGTCGATCTTCGCGCAGGCCGACGGCGGCCTTTTCGGCAAGGGCTTCGGCCAGTCGCTGATCACCATCCCGGGGACCGACAACGCGCTGCTGCCGGCAGCGCAGACGGACACGATCTACGCGCTGATCGTCAATGAGGTGGGCCTCTTCGGAGCCTGCGGGGTCGTCCTCACCTACCTCCTCGTCACCGCCCGGGGCCTGAAGATCGCCCTGCTCGCCGACGACGGGTTCTCGAAGCTGCTCGCCACCGGCCTCACCGCGGTCTTCGCGATCCAGGCGTTCGTGATCATCGGCGGGGTCACCAGGGTGATCCCGCTGACCGGAGTCACTCTCCCCTTCATCTCCTACGGGGGCAGCTCGATCGTCGCCAACTTCGTGCTCCTCGCGCTGCTGCTGCTGATCTCCGACCGGGCCCGCCGCCAGGCGCGTGGCGCCGCGAGCGGCTGGGAGGCGACGTGAACCGCCAGATCGTCAAGCTGTTCGGCCTGCTCGTCGTCCTCTTCGCGGTCCTCGTCGGCTTCACGTCCTACTGGTCGGTTTTCGAAGCCGAGGCTTTGAAGGAGAAGAACGCCAACAAACGGCCACTGCTGGAGCAGCAGCGGATCGAGCGCGGACGGATCCTCGCCGACGATGGGACCGTGGTGGCCCGCTCTGTCGCGAAGGGAAAGGGGGACGACCTCCGCTATGTCCGCCGCTATCCGGATGGGCCCCTCTACGGCCACCCGATCGGCTACAGCTTCGTCCGCGAGGGAGACAGCCAGTTCGAGCAGTTCCACAACGACGAGCTGATCGGCGAAGAGTCGGAGCTCGGCTCGCTGATTGACGAGCTTCGCGGCCACGAGCAGCGCGGCAACGACGTCGTCACCAACCTCCACCCCGAAGCCCAGCGGGTCGCCCTCTCGGCGCTCGAATCGGCCGGGTTCGGCGCCGTGGTCGGGATCGAGCCGGCCAGCGGCAGGGTCAGGGTGATGGCCTCCAACCCTCCCTATGACCCGAACCTCGTCCCGACCCGCTACTCGCAGCTGGCCACCGATGAGTTCGCCACGCCACTGCTCAATCGCGCCACGCAGGGCCGCTGGCCGCCGGGCTCGACCTTCAAGGTGGTGACCGCGGCGGCTGGCCTCGACAGCGGCACGATCTCCGCCGGCTCGACGATCGACGCGCCGGCGACGATCGACGTCCAGGGGCTGCCGCTCGCCAACTCCGACGGACAGGGCTACGGAGCGATCGGGCTCGAGACCGCGCTGACCGGCTCGGTCAACACCTGGTTCGCGCAGCTCGGCGAACAGGTCGGCTCGGAGACGATGTTCGACTACATGGCCGACTTCGGCTTCGGCTCGACCCCCGCGATCGACCTTCCCGACGACCAGGTCGAGCGCAGCGGGGTCTTCGAGGAAAATGAGCTGCTCGGCCGGGGGGACCCGGTCGACGTGGCCCGGATCGCGATCGGCCAGGAGCGGTTGCTGGTGACGCCGCTTCAGATGGCGATGGTCGCTGCCGCGGTCGCCAACCGCGGCAGCCTGATGAAGCCGCAGATCTGGAGCCGCGTGGTGGACCCCGACGGCCGCGTCACCCGCCGTCTCGACCCCTCCCAGTACAGCCGCCCGATGGACGAGGAGACGGCGGAGGCGTTGGCAACCGAGATGGAAGGCGTCGTCGACTTCGGCACCGGGACCAACGCGGCGATCCCCGGGGTCCGCGTGGCAGGCAAGACCGGCACGGCGGAAACGCCGTTCAACAGGAGCTGCGGCGGGGGCGACCTCAATCAGGCCTGGTTCATAGGCTTCGCCCCCGCAGATGACCCTGAGATCGCGATCGCCGCGACGGTCGAGTGCACGAGCTCCTTCGGGGGAGAGCTCGCGGCGCCGATCTTCCGCGAAGTCGCCGAAGCGATTCTGAGCGGCGGCTGAGCGGTGGCGATCAAAAGAGGCCCAGATGGCTGAAATCGGTGAGGGAAGCACGATCGACGGCCGCTACCGGCTGGTGCGCCGGATCGGCTCCGGCGGGATGGCCGACGTATGGCTCGCGGAGGACGGGCACCTTCAGCGCCGGGTCGCCCTGAAGGTCCTGCACCGGCGCTTCGCCCAGGACCGCGAGTTCGTGGAGCGCTTCCGCCGCGAGGCCGAGGCCGCCGCCGGACTGCAGCATCCGAACATCGTCTCCGTCTTCGACCGCGGCGATGTCGACGGCACCTACTACATCGCGATGCAGCTCCTCGAGGGCCAATCGCTCAAGGTGCTGATCGACGCCGGCCTGACATCGGAGCAGGCGGTGGGCCTGGTGCGCCAGGTACTCGAGGCGGCCGGCTTCGCGCACCGCCACGGCGTCGTCCATCGCGACCTGAAGCCGCAGAACGCGATCGTCGACCCGGAGGGCAAGGTGACCGTCACCGACTTCGGCATCGCCCGCGCCGGGGCATCGGAGATCACGCAGGCCGGCTCGGTGATGGGCACACCCCATTACCTGTCCCCTGAGCAGGCTCAGGGGCTGGAGGTGACCCCCGTCTCCGACCTCTACTCGGTCGGGGTGCTGCTCTACGAGGCCCTGACCGGCCGCGTCCCCTTCGAGGCGGATTCGGCGGTCGCAATCGCGATGAAGCAGGTTTCCCAGCCTCCACAGCGACCCAGCTCGCTCGAG
>Ga0299914_10003042_pt1 | contig 11745 bp, 9 predicted proteins | sample RVTome_10_FD_201361 | JGI IMG/M metagenome (GOLD analysis project Ga0299914, IMG submission 201361) | Soil microbial communities from uranium-contaminated site in the Upper Colorado River Basin, Wyoming, United States - RVT153D57 (version 2) ... | reverse complement strand
TCGGCATACGCAGGCTCGCACGTCGCGATCGCCGAGGAAGAGCCGGAGTGCGGCCTCGACTGGGCCACGATCGCCGCCATCGGTTCGATCGAGTCGCGCCACGGGAGTTACGGCGGTGCGGTGCTCGACGAGAACGGCAGGGCCCAGCCGGCGATCATCGGCCGGGCACTCGACGGCGACGGTGTGGCCACGATCGAAGACACCGACGGCGGCAGCCTCGACGGCGACTCCACGTGGGACCGGGCCGTCGGACCGATGCAGTTCATCCCGTCGACCTGGGCCAAGTGGGCGAGCGATGCCAACGGCGACGGTGCCGCCGACCCGCACCAGATCGACGACGCCGCCCAGGCGGCGGCGCGGTACCTGTGCGCGTCGGGCCCGATGACCAGCCCCGAGGGATGGCGCGCGGCGATCTTCTCGTACAACCACGACAACGACTACGTCGACAAGGTCGCGAGGGTCGCGAACGAGTACGCGGCTTCAGCCGGGTAGGGTTCCGGATGCTGCGGCGCGCGCTGCCGCCGCCGCTCGTTCCGCCCACTTCGGCGTCTCGCCATAGCGCTGGAACGACACCAGCCGACCGGCCGCGCTGTCGTCGATGACCTGCGCGAGCCGTCGTTCGCGCGTGGCCTCCTGCTTGGCGGAGAGCACCCAGTGCGTGACCTGGCGGCGATAGGTGGGGGTGGCGGCCTGCCAGAAGGCGGATGCCGCGGCATCCGCCGCCAACCGTGCAGCAGCCTCGGGCGGCAGCTCGCTGTTCGGGTTCTCGTGGGAGTACACGCCCGACCGGTCTTCGCGCCGCCGCTCGAACGCGGCGATGCCGGCGGGGTGCACGCGGCCCTCGGCAGTGAGCCGCTCGACGAGGGCGATGTTCACGCTCGACCAGATGCTCGCGGGCTTGCGCGGCGTCCAGCGCTGGCGACGCGCATCGTCGTCGATGCGCTGGGACACCGAGTCGATCCATCCGAAGCACAAGGCCTCGGGCACCGCCTGCTCCCAGGTCAGCCCTCGGTCGGACACGTGCCTCTTGTAGAGGCCCATCCACAACTCGGTCTCGGTGTCGTGGTTGGCCTCGAGCCACGCGCGGAACTCCTGGGGCCCGGTGAAGAAGAGAGCGGGCCGCTCAGGGGTGCCGCCGGGGGTGCCGATGCTCGTGGTCATGGCACGAGTCTGCCAGCAGCCACCGACGGGCGACGGTGTGCCGGAGCGCCCGATCGGGTGCGCGACAGAGTGGGTGGCCGAGGGGACATCGGACGTGACATCGCGGTGCCAGACTTGAGGGAGCGAAGGAGGTTCGATGTCGGCCGCCTACTCGATCACGCTCGCCGCGATCGTCGCCGGGCTCGTGATCGCGCGCCTGATCCTGCCGCAACTGCCGGTGTCTCGCGCGATCCGCCTGCGGCCGGTGGAGGCCGCCCTCCTGGCGCTCGGCGTGCTCGGGCTCGTGCTCCACTGTGCCGCCATGTTCGCGCGGCCGATCTTCGAGGCGGTGCCCGCCGTGATGCCGCTCGTCGACGCCATCAACGCGCTCGGCGTCGCGAGTGTCGTGCTCTACGTGGTGCCCGCCGTGCTGGTCCTCGTCGCATTGCGGCGGGTGCATCCTGTCTCCTGGGCGGTGCTGGCCATCCTGCTGGCGGCGGTCGGCGTGACCATGTACAACGGCGGCGCACTGTCGGTGCACCTCGTGGCGATCTTCGTTGCGGTGATCTGGCTCGCCCTGGTCGTCGTGACGCTCGTCATCCCCTGGTCGCGACGGCCGGGCGCGTCATCCGTGGCCGATGGAACCGGTGTCGCGACCTGACGCGAGGTCTTCGACCGAGTGGTGCGGCGACAACGGGTGCGGACTAGCGTGGAAGCGTGTCCGCTCCCGCGATTGACGCACGGACCGCTCACGCCGCAGGCGTGGAGCGCCTTCTCGAGAGCTATCGGGCGCTACCTCCGACGGCGACGGTTCGGCTGGCGAAGCCGACCTCGAACCTGTTCCGGTCGCGCGCCGATGTCGACGCGAATGGCCTGGACACGTCGGGGCTGACGCACGTCATCTCGGTCGACCCCGCGGCACGAACGGCCGACGTGGCCGGCATGTGCACCTACGAAGACCTCGTCGCCGCGACGCTGCCCCGCGGACTGGCGCCCCAGGTTGTGCCGCAACTGAAGACCATCACCCTCGGCGGCGCCGTCACCGGCCTCGGCATCGAGTCGACCTCGTTCCGCAACGGGCTGCCGCACGAGTCGGTGCTGGAGATGGACATCCTCACCGGCCACGGAGACATCGTCACCGCATCTCCCGGCGAACACCCCGACCTGTTCCGTGCGTTCCCGAACTCGTACGGCACGCTCGGCTACGCGGTGCGCCTGCGCATCGAACTGGAACCGGTCGAACCGTTCGTCGCGCTCACGCACCTTCGGTTCCATGCACTCGCCGACCTGGTCGAGGCGATGGACGACATCATCGAGACCGGTCGCCTCGACGGGGTTCGCGTCGACTACCTCGACGGGGTCGTCTTCAGTGCCGACGAGAGCTACCTGTGCGTGGGCGTGCAGACCGCGGCATCCGGCCCCGTCGGCGACTACACCCGTCAGCAGATCTACTATCGCTCCATCCAGCACGATGACGGCGCGAAGCATGATCGGCTCACCATCCACGACTACTTGTGGCGGTGGGACACGGACTGGTTCTGGTGCTCGGCGGCGTTCGGCGCGCAGCATCCGCTCATCCGACGGTTCTGGCCCCGGCGGTATCGGCGCAGCAGTTCCTACTGGAAGCTCATGCGCTACGAGCGGCGATTCGACCTCGGCGATCGCCTCGAGCGGCTCAAGCGCCGGCCGCCGCGCGAACGCGTGATCCAGGATGTGGAGGTGCCGATCGAGCGGTGCGCCGAGTTCCTCGACTGGTTCCTGGCGAACGTTCCGATCGAGCCGATCTGGCTGTGCCCGCTGCGGCTGCGCGACGACGGCGGCTGGCCGCTCTACCCGCTCGCACCGGACCGCACGTACGTCAACGTCGGCTTCTGGTCGACCGTGCCGGTCGGGTCGACCGAGGGGGAGACGAACCGGCGGATCGAACGCAGGGTCGGCGAGCTCGACGGGCACAAGTCGCTCTATTCCGACTCCTACTACTCGCCGGAGGAATTCGACCGGCTCTACGGCGGCGACGCCTATCGGGCCGCCAAGGCGCGATACGACCCCGATTCACGTCTCCTCGACCTCTATGCGAAGGCGGTGCAACGACGATGACGACGTTCAAGGAGCGGGCGCCCGAAGCAGCAGGCGAGCCGGAGAAGGCGGAGCAGGCGGAGCAGGCGGAGCAGGCGCTGAAGGCGGAGCAGGCGGAGCAGGCGCTCGCGGAGGGAAAGCTCACCCTCGCCGAGATCCTGGAGCTGTTCGCCGGCGGTCGGCTGCCGCTGCGGTTCACCGCCTACGACGGAAGCTCGGCGGGCCCGCCCGACGCTGCGTTCGGGCTCGAGTTGAGGACGCCGCGCGGAACCACGTATCTCGCAACCGGGCGCGGCGATCTCGGCCTGGCCCGCGCCTACATCGCCGGCGACCTCGAGATCCACGGGGTTCACCCCGGCGACCCCTACGAGCTGCTCAAGGCACTCGCCGACGAACTGGTGTTCCGGATGCCGCCGCCACGGGCGATGGCCCGGATCGTGCGGTCCATCGGCGTCGAGCACCTGCGCCCGATCGCGCCGCCGCCGCAGGAGGTGCCGCCCCGCTGGCGACGCGTCACCGATGGACTCCGGCACAGCAAGTCACGAGACGCCGAAGCGATCCATCACCACTACGACGTCTCGAACACCTTCTACGAGTGGGTGCTCGGGCCGTCGATGACCTACACCTGCGCGTGCTATCCGCGGCCCGACGCCTCCCTCGACGAGGCGCAGGAGAACAAGTACCGGCTGGTGTTCGAGAAGCTGCGACTGAAGCCCGGCGACCGGCTGCTCGACGTCGGGTGCGGCTGGGGCGGGATGGTGCGCTACGCGGCCCGCCGCGGCATCCGGGCCATCGGCGTGACGCTGTCGCAGGAGCAGACCTCGTGGGCGAAGCACGCCATTGCCGAGGAGGGACTGACCGACCTCGCCGAGGTGCGCTTCGGCGACTACCGCGACATCCGGGAGGCCGGCTTCGACGCCGTGTCGTCGATCGGGCTGCTCGAGCACATCGGCGTGCGCAACTACCCGTCGTACTTCCGGTTCCTCCAGTCGAGGCTGCGCACCGGCGGGCTGCTGCTCAACCACTGCATCACCCGTCCCGACAACCGGTCGCGCCCGTCGACGCGCGGGTTCATCGACCGGTACGTCTTCCCAGACGGGGAGCTCACGGGTTCGGGACGCATCATCACCGAGGCCCAGGATGCCGGTCTCGAGGTGCTGCACGAGGAGAACCTGCGCCCCCACTACGCGTTGACCCTGCGCGACTGGTGCGCCAACCTCGTCGACCACTGGGACGAGGCGGTCGCCGAGGTCGGGCTCCCCACCGCGAAGGTGTGGGGTCTGTACATGGCAGGATCACGGCTCGCCTTCGAAGCCGGCGGGATCCAGCTGCATCAGGTTCTCGCGGCCCGGCCCGACGACCGCGGTGGCCTCGACGACCGCCCGCTGCGGCCGTGGTGGACGCCGTAGCCAGCGGGCGAGAGGCCCATCCACGGTTCGGGCTCGGCGGCGCAAGCACCGGCTCATGACTGAACGACCAGGCGTTCACGTTCCATCAGGAACTCCCGCCACGTCCGCGTGCCACGCTGCGCTCCCGCGCCCGCGAGGTTCTCGCCAGCACGGTACGCACGGCCCATGGCGGCGGGCAGGCGGATCGGCAAGCGGCGCCGCTGCCGAGCACCCGTCACCTCGGTGAGCGTCGCAACGAGCTGCGCGACATCGAGGATCTCCGGTCCGGCAAGGTCGGCGACCCGCCCGGCCGGCGCGCCGAGTGCGAGTTCCGCGAGCCGGGCGGCCACCTCGTCGCGGTCGACCGGCTCGAAACGCAGCCCGCCGGGTACCGGCAGCAGCGGCATCCGTGCCATGCCCTGTGCAATGGGGAGCACGAAGTCGTGGAGCTGCGCGGCTCGCAGCACCGTCCACGGCACGCCAGAGCCGGCGATCACCCGTTCGGCCTCCGCCTTCGCCCGGAAGTAGCCGATGGGCATGCGGTCGGCGCCGACCACCGAGATGAGCACGAGGTGCCCAACGCCGGCTTCGCGTGCAGCGAGCGCGAGACTCCGCGCGGCGACGTCGTCGCCCTTCGCGCCGCCGGCGAGGTGCAGCACGACATCGACGCCCTCGAGCGCGTCGGCGAGTCCGCGACCCGCAACGGTGTCGCCTTCGACATGTTCGATGCCGGGCTCAGCGGCACGCGGATGCCGGGATAGGATCCGGATGTCGCGGCCGGCCGCACGCAGAAGCGGAACCACGCGGCTGCCGATGTTGCCGGTACCTCCGGTCACAAGCAGAGGTGCGTTCATGGTCGTTTTCCTCTCATGTCACATCCGAGGGTGTTCCCTCGTCGACATCCCGACGATCGAACTCGAGGAGATGTGACATGACGGATCGAAGAATGCTTGCGCAGCGGTTCGAGACCGAACGGCCGCGGCTGCGGGCGATCGCCACACAGCTGCTCGGCTCTGCTGCCGATGCCGATGACGCCGTGCAGGAGACCTGGCTGCGGCTCGAGCGGGTGGATGCCGCGGGCATCGACAACCTCGAGGCATGGCTGACCACCGTCGTCTCGCGCATCAGCCTCGACCTGTTGCGCGCGCCGCGCCGGAAGCGGGAGCATTCGTGGCAGGTGGAACCCTGGCGGGACGAACCCGCCGCGATGGACGCGGACCCCGCCGATCTCGCCGCCCGGAGCGATCGCGTGAGCGTGGCGCTGCTCGTGCTGCTGGAGACGCTCAGCCCGGCGGAGCGGATCGCCCTCGTGCTGCATGATGTCTTCGGCCAGTCCTTCGATGAGATCGCGGCCGTGCTCGAGCGCTCGCCGGGAGCGGCACGTCAGTTGGCGTCCCGCGCACGTCGGCGCGTGCGCGGGGCCGAGGAGCCCGCACGGCCCGACCGTGAACGCGGCCGACGGATCGTGGACGCGTGGCTCGCCGCCGCACAGCATGGGGACATCGGCGCGCTGCTCGAGCTCCTCGACGACGGCGCGGTGCTGCGGGCGGACTACGGCACGTCGACGCAGGTCGTCGAGAGCGCGCGAGCGATCGCCGAGCAGGCGGTGCTTTCGGGCCGCCTCGCCGCCCACTCGACGCCGATCCTGATCGACGGCCGACCGGGAGTCGCCGCGGTCATGAACGGGCGAGTCGTGTCGATCATGGCGTTCGATATCGAGGGCGACCGAATCGTCGCCCTCGAGGTGCTCGCAGATCCGAGCCGGATCGACGCGCTCGGCGTCGACAGGATCGCGCACGGAGACAACGGCTGACCGATCAGCGCCCAGACCGGGCTTCGCGGGCGAATCGCACAGCAGTAAAATTCGCCCATGGTGGATCCGTCGCCGGACGACCTCCGTGCACTGCTCGCGTTCTTCCCCCTGGTGATGGTGGTGATCGCGATCGAGGGTCGCGCTCCCAAACGTCGAAACGACAACAGCTACTGGTGGGGGGCCTTCACGGGCCTCGCGGTGGCCGTCGCCGGCTTCGGCCTGGCACAGTGCCTCCTGGATCTCGCGTTTCCTGGCTCGAACCTGCTCGGCGACCCGGCCGTGGTCTGGTGGCTGGCGCTCCTGTCGACGATCTTGGTCGTGGTCTCGGTGGTCTGGACCGCGGCCCGGCGTGCCGAAGGCGATGACTGACTCGTCAGCTCCAGATGCCGCAACAGCTGTGCGATGCTACGCCTGCACATGAGTCGGCCGCTCCGCAGGCTCAGGCTCGAGCTGCGCCGGGGCGGGGCGGGCGATCCGGTCTTCGAAGAAGAAGCGGGAGAGACGAGCTCGCAGACGACGCGTCGGGGTGAGCCTGCCACGCGCGTCGGGGCGCAGGAGCGCCGGCTCCTGGTCGACGACGCCGAGCAGCCGCTGCCGCTCCTCGTCGCCGATGGGCCGGTGCACCTCGATGTACTCGCCGCCGGGCAGGCGGACGATCCGGCCGGTCTCGAATCCGTGCAGCACGAGCTCCCGGTCCTTCCGCTGCAGCCCGAGGCAGACACGACGGGTGAGCTCGAACGCGATGATCGGTCCGAGGAGCACGACGAGCTGCAGGGTCGCGATCACGGTCTCGATGGTCAGCGAGAAGGCGACGGCGACGAGGTCGGCGCTGCCCGCCAGCCACAGCACGCCGAAGAACGTGAGCCCTGCCACGCCGATTCCCGTGCGCGTGGGCGTGTCACGAGGGCGGTCGAGCAGGTGGTGATCGCGGTGGTCGTCGGCGATCCACTCCTCGAGGAAGGGATACACCGCCACGAGTGCCAACGCCAACGTGATGACGGCAAGGGGGACCAGGAGGGCCAGCGTCCAGGTTCGGCCGAGCCAGACGAACTCCCATCCCGGCGGCACCAGCCGGAGGGCCCCGTCGAGGAAGCCCGTGTACCAGTCGGGCTGACTGCCCGCTGAGGCATCCGCCGGCGATGACGGCCCGTAGAGCCAGATCGGGCTGATGGTGACGGTCGCCGAGATGAGCACGAGGATGCCGCCGACGACGAGCCCGAGGCCCAGGCCACGGCGCGCGGCATTCGGAACGAGCGGCACACCGACCACGCGGGTTTCGGTGCGGCCCGTGCCCCGGAACTGCGGCGACCGCTGCCGGAACCACAGGCCGGCGCGCAGTGCGAGCACGACCAGCAGGGCGACCGAGACCGCGAGGTGCAGCGGGTAGAGGTTGGCGAGCACGTTGCCGGGGAACGCCCCGCCGAAGAGCAGCCGGGAAACGTCGGTGCCGATGAAGGGGATGCCGAGGGCGATCCCCTCCACGATGCGAAGACCGGTGCCCGACAGCATGTCGTCGGGGAGTGCGTAGCCGCTCCATCCGGCCGCCAATGCCGAGACGAAGACGAGGAACAGCACCACCCATGAGCCGCGGCGCGGCCTGCGGAAGCCGCCGGTGAAGAAGACGCTCAGCATCTGGAGGATGACGGATGCCGGGAGCAGCAGTGCCGCCCAGTGGTGTGCCTGTCGCACGAGGAGCCCGCCGGGTACGTCGAAGCTCACGTGCATCGTCGAGTCGAATGCCTTCGACACCTCGGCGCCGCGAAGCGGGGCGTAGGAACCGTCATACGTGACGAGCTCGTTGGATGGCGTGTAGAAAAACATGAGCACGAGGCCGGTGCCGAACAGCACGACGAGGCAGGCGGCGCTGACGACGCCGAACAGGTTCGTCCAGTGGTTCGGCACGGGCCGGCGACGCAGTTCCGCCCCCAGGCGCGACGCGCGCCGTCCGAAGCGGGTCGCTCCGAGGTGCGCCGCGAGCCGATCGCTCACGGTGCGCCGCTGTTTCCGATCGACGGACATGGGACCTCCTTGGCGTCTCAATCGTTAAGACACCGCCGAGGTGGGAAATGTGACATCCGTGACGAGATGATCGCCGTGCAGTTGTTCCGGCTTGCCGGGCACGCGGCATCCGTTTACTATCGGGTGAGCGATATGTGAATGATGCGTTCGATTATCGAACGTGCAGCGATCGTGAAGCCACAACGATGTGAGGAGAACCCGTGCAGTTCCACCACCACGGATACGTCTCGGGTGACCCCCGGGTGAAGCCGGCCGCCGGTGTCGGCATCGACCGGCCAGAGGAGCTTCCCGACGAGGTCGACGTGCTGATCATCGGCGCCGGCCCCGCGGGCATGATCGCTGCGGCGCAGCTGTCGCAGTTCCCGAACGTCACGACGCGCATCACCGAGCGTCGCGCCGGCCGGCTCGAGATGGGCCAGGCCGACGGCATCCAGGCTCGCAGCGTCGAGACGTTCCAGGCGTTCGGGTTCGCCGAGCGCATCGTCGCCGAGGCCTTCTGGCAGACCGAGATGGTGTTCTGGAAGCCCGATCCCGCCGATCCGTCGCGCATCGTGCGGGCGAAGCGCACCCCCGACGACCCGAGCGGTGTCAGCGAGTTCCCGCACCTTCTCGTCAATCAGGCACGCGTGCTCGACTACTTCGCCGAGGTGATGGCGAACTCGCCCACACGCTCGAAGCCCGATTACGGGTACGAGTTCGAGGCTCTCGAGGTCGCCGACGAGAGCGAGGGCGCCGAGTACCCCGTGACGGTGCATCTGGTGCACACCGCCGGTGAGCGCGAAGGCCAGCGGCGCACCGTGCGCGCGAAGTACGTGATGGGGTCGGATGGCGCGCACAGCAAGGTGCGCGCGGCGATCGGATGCCACATGGAGGGCGACCGGGCCAACCACGCCTGGGGCGTGATGGACGTACTCGCGATCACCGACTTCCCCGACATCCGCCTGAAGGCCTCCATCCAGTCGGAGGCGGGCAGCATCCTGCTCATCCCGCGCGAGGGCGGCTTCCTGTTCCGCATGTACGTCGACCTCGGCGCGGTCCCGCTCGACGACCATCACCACGTGCGCCAGACCACGATCGAGCAGGTCATCGCCAGGGCGAATGAAATCCTGCACCCGTACACGCTCGACGTCAAGAATGTCGCGTGGCACAGCGTGTACGAGGTGGGGCACCGCCTCACCGACCGGTTCGACGACGTCGAGACGGATGCCGCCGGCACGCGCACGCCGCGCGTGTTCATCGCCGGGGACGCCTGCCACACGCACAGCGCCAAGGCCGGCCAAGGCATGAACGTGTCGATGCAGGACGGCTGGAACCTCGGTTGGAAGCTCGGCCACGTGCTCGAGGGGCGCGCCCCCGAGAGCCTGCTCGCCACCTACTCCGCCGAACGGCAGGTCGTCGCGCAGAGCCTCATCGACTTCGACAAGCAGTGGTCGGCGATGATGGCGAAGAAGCCGGAGGAGTTCGCCTCGCCGTCGGAGCTCGAGGAGTTCTACGCCCGCACGTTCGAGTTCCCCGCCGGGTTCATGACGCAGTACGCACCCTCGTTGATCGTCGCCGACGCGAGGCACCAAGCGCTCGCCGAGGGCTACCCGATCGGCAAGCGGTTCAAGTCGGCCATGGTCACCCGCGTGTGCGACGGCAACCCGGTGCACCTCGGCCACCACGCGACGGCCGACGGACGGTGGCGCATCTACGTGTTCGCCGATGCGGCAGGTGTCGGCGAGTCACGGCCGGGCGAGGCATCCGCTGTCGCCGATCTCGCCGAGTGGATGGCGACGGCACCGGACTCACCGGTTACGGCGACCCCCGAGGGCGCCGACCGCGATGCGTGGTTCGACGTGAAGGTGATCACCCAGCAGCCCTACACGGAGGTCGACCTCGGGGTCGTTCCCGAGGTGTTCCTGCCGCGTGTCGGGCCGTTCCAGCTCGTCGACTACGAGAAGGTGTACGCCGCCGACCCCGCCGACGACATCTTCGAGCAGCGCGGCATCGACCGCGCCGGCGCGATCGTGGTGGTGCGTCCCGACCAGTACGTCGCGAACGTGCTGCCGCTCACGGCGACCGCCGAGCTCGCGGCGTTCTTCGGGCCGATCCTGCGCTCGAACCTGCCCGCTGGCGTCGAGTAGCTGCCGAACCCCGCCACGTCATGCCAATGCCGTGGCGACTCCTGAAAACAAGGACATGATTCGCCCGGGGGCGACTGTCCTTGTTTTCAGGAGTCCCGGCGTCCGGCGTTCTTCCACCGGCTCGCCATGACCTGATACCGGCCGCGCGAGTCGATGCGGCTGCGGCGATGGTGGAACGCGCCGCAGACCCGGCGACTACCTGACGGGCGTCAGCTGGTCATCGGACGCTTCGGGCCCGGCTGCCGCTCCGGCCATGCCCGGGCGGACGATCGCCAGGGCGCCTGTCTCGGTGAACTCCCGATCGATCTCCGCATTGGACCTGTGCGTTGCCAGGCTCACGACGACGGCGACGATCAGGTTCACGATGAAGCCGGGAATGATCTCGTAGAGGCCGGTGCCGAGTCCCGCCCAGATGAAGACGGTCGCCGCGCCGGCGACCATGCCGGCGAGCGCACCCCAGTTCGTCAGCTTCTTCCAGAAGAGGCTCAGCACGATGATCGGCCCGAACGCGGCACCGAACCCCGCCCAGGCGAAACCGACCAGCGCGAGAATCGAACCGGAGGGATTGAGGGCGAGCACGACGGCGACGGCTGCGATCGCGAGCACCCCGCCTCGACCCGCGACGACAAGTGCCCTGGCGCTCGGCTTCCTCTTGGCGACCACCATGTACAGGTCCTCGACCAACGCCGACGAGCACACGATGAGCTGGCTCGAGATCGTGCTCATGATGGCGGCGAGCACTGCTGCGAGGATGAATCCGCTTACCAGCGGGTGGAACAGCGTCTGCGCCATGACCAGGACGACGGTCTCGGGGTCGGCGAGATCGATGCCGTTCTGCTGCACGTAGGCGACACCGACGATGCCGGCGGTGATGGCGCCGATCATCGACAGCAGCATCCACCCCATGCCGATGCGGCGGCCGGCGATCGCCGAGTGGGAATCGCGCAGCGCCATGAACCGCACGATGATGTGCGGTTGCCCGCAGTAGCCGAGCCCCCACCCGAGGGCGGAGATGATGCCGATGATCGCGACGGGGTTGAGATCGCTCGGGATCAGCCCGGTGTGCTCGACGCCGGACGCGACGATGGCCTCGCTCACGCCCCCGAAGCCACCGAGGGTGAAGATCGCGACGACGGGGATCGCGATCAGCGCGAGCAGCATCATCAGGCCCTGCACCACGTCG
>Ga0299914_10003040_pt1 | contig 11748 bp, 12 predicted proteins | sample RVTome_10_FD_201361 | JGI IMG/M metagenome (GOLD analysis project Ga0299914, IMG submission 201361) | Soil microbial communities from uranium-contaminated site in the Upper Colorado River Basin, Wyoming, United States - RVT153D57 (version 2) ... | reverse complement strand
GGTTTCGCGTTGTAGCCGTCGACGAGACGGGAGACCATCTCTGAGTTCTCGAGCGAGGAGAGCACCCTCACCGTCGTGCACGGTTCGGCGCCGGATGCCGCGGCCGGCTCGTCGTCGGGAAAGACGATCGGCTCTGCTTCCGCCTCGGGCGTGGGGCCCGCCTCGATCGCTCCGCCGCCGCCCTGGTTGCCGAGGATCACCGCGGTGACTGTTCCGCCGGCGGCGAGGAGCAGGACGGCTGCCGCGGCCACGATCGCCCATGTCGTTCGACGACGACGCTTCCGCCCCTGCTCGCGGAGGCGTCGTCGGTCACGTCGCGGGGTCTGGCCGCCGACGCTCAAGCGGGCGCTCCCATGCGCTGTCCGTCGCTGGGAAGACGACGGCGGGTGGGTTTCGGGGTACGCGTCGGGGGTGCGTCGGGCATCGGTCCGTCCTCGGGTGTGTCGGCCCTCGGGTGAAGGGTGGGGACGAAGGCGAGCTTAGCTCGCGGACCTGAACTGCCCAAGGGTCCGTGTGGAGAACCCGCGCCGGCCATCGCCTCCGGCCTCATGCCGCGGAGTTCTGCATGCCGATGATGACAGCGGTCCACCACGCGATCTGCGAGACGACCGCACTCGAGATGAACCGGATGCGGGCCTTCCGTGGCAGGGTGCGGAAGCGCATCTTGCGCGGGAAGCGTGCGAGGTATCCCGTCCACCGGGTGAGCGCGACGCCGTTGAGTGAGACGACGAGCACGGCACCGAGCTTGACCAGGGTCGGCGGCGAGTCGAGGTCGGGTTGGAGGAGGGCACCGCTCGCGAGCAGGCCGACGAGTCCCACCCAGATCGGCAGCCTCAGCGTGACGTCCACCTGCGCCAGGTCGCGGACCGACCGCCACTCGGTCGCCCAGAGGAGTCCGTACCACTCCACCGTCAACACGGCGCCGAGTCCGATGATGAGCGAGGCGAGGTGCACGAACAACGCCACGCCGTGCAGCCACGGCGGTGGTTCCAGCAGCGTGCTGACCCAGATGGAGGCCGCCCATACCCCTGCGATTGCCACGTAGGCGACCGCGCGCCGTCGCTGCAGACGTCGCTGCTTCGCCTTGAGGGTCATCGTCACGGGGTGACCGCCGGTCTCCATTCGGGGCGCTCGCGCGCGCACAGTTTCCCCGCGTTCACCCTACCGAACACCTCGGGACGGAGCAGGATCGATCACCGAGGAACCGTAGAGCAGATGGGGCGACGATCACCGCGAAGCGGCAGAATGGTCCGCATGGACGCCGCCCTCGCCACCGCCTTCTCCGCAGCCCTTCCCGAATGGCTCGTCAACGACCTCGACGGGCTCGGCGCCGTGCCGCTCGGCACCGCCGAGGAGCGGATGCGGCTGGTCAATCGGCTCGCCGACCGCAACTGGCGCGCCGGCAACGGCGGCCCGTTCGCAGCGATCGTCGTGGACGCGGCATCCGGAGCGCTCGTCTCGGTGGGCGTGAACGTGGTGCTCGCAAGCGGCCTCAGCTCGATGCACGCCGAGGTGATGGCGCTGAGCCTCGCGCAGCAGGCGCTCGGCCGATGGGATCTCGGGGCGGAGGGCGCCGACCTCGAGCTCGTCGTCAACTGGCGGCCGTGCGTCATGTGCTACGGCGCGACGATGTGGTCGGGGGTGCGCGCCCTCACGATCGCCGGTGAGGGTGCGGTGCTCGAGGAGCTCACGGGTTTCGACGAGGGGCCGATGCGCGAGGACTGGGCAGCGGAGTTCGAGCGACGCGGCATCCGGGTCTCGGTCGGCACCGGCCACGATGAGGCGATCGAGGTCTTCCGCGAGTACGGCGCATCCGACGCCGTCGTCTACAACGCGCGCGGCGCCACCGAGACCGGCGGCGTGTGAGCGCGCGGGGCCGATCGTGAACCCGAACCGCCTGATCGGACAACCCCTTATGTGAGCGACGACAACGCGGTGATCGAGCGATCGGCCGACGAGCCGGCCGCATTCGCCATGCTGTTCGACCGGCACGCGCCGACCATCCATCGCTACGCGGCGCGTCGGCTCGGAGTGCAGGCGGCCGACGACATCATGTCGGAGACGTTCCTCGTGGCCTTCGAACGGCGACGGGCCTACGACCCGGCCGCATCGGATGCGAGGCCGTGGCTGCTCGGCATCGCGACGGTGCTCATGAAGCGCCACGCGCGCCTCGAGGCTCGCGCATGGCGCGGCATGGTCGCCGGTGTCGCCGCCGAGATCACGCCCGACCTGATCGAGCTGGCCGGCGTACGCATCGACGCCGAGCGGACGTCGCGCAAGCTCGCGTCCGCCCTGCGCTCGATGCCGGCGCGCGATCGCGACACGCTGCTCCTCTACGCGTGGGGCGATCTCGACTACGAGGGTGTCGCCCGCGCGCTCGAGGTGCCGGTGGGCACCGTGCGCTCACGACTCAACCGCGCCCGTCGCGTGCTGCGCGCTGCCGCAGGACGCTCCGGCGAGACCGAACTGGAGAGAGATCATGGACGAGCTGACGCTGCTCCGCAGGGCACGTGATGATATGCCGCCGCCGACGGATGCGGCCCTGCTCGAGGCGAGGGCGGCGCTCTTCGAGCGGATCGCATCCGAGGCCGACTCCGCCGCTCGCCCCGCCACGCCAAGGCGGAGCACGCCGCGGGCGCACCCGTGGCGCCGGCGAATCGGGTTCACCGGCGCCGGCACCGCCGTGGCGGGCGGTGTCATCGCCGCTCTGGTGATGACGAACGTGCTTGGACTCGCCGGCTGGCGGGGCGGGGCGGATGCCGCGGCCGCCGCGGTGCTGCACGAGGCATCCGTCGCCGCCATCGAGAATTCCGACCCCGTCGTCGGGCCCGGACAGTACCTGCGGGTCGACACTGCGGCGGTGTACGGCGCGACGTCGTCCGGCGCCGACGGGCAGATCGCGAGCTACCTCACGATCACCGAGGAACAGCTCTACATTCCGTCGGATCGCGACGACGAGTGGGTGTGGCTGCGGCCGCTCTCGCGCCCGTACGAGACGTTCGGGCCGGAATCGGAGGAGGCGGCCGAGGCGTTGTGGCGGGCGGTGAGTTCGGAGCGTGGGGCCGATGCCGTCGAGCGGCTCAGGGCGCCGGGAGGCGACTTCTACAGTTACCCGAACAGCCACGCCTCCGAACAACTCGAAGGATTGCCGCGCGACCCGTACCAGTTGCTCAACCACATCTACCGGTCCACGATCGGGCAAGGACCGTCGCCGGATGGCGAAGCGCTCGTGTGGATCGCCGATTCACTCCGTTCGGGTGCAGTGCCGGCGGACCTGCGGGCCGCGATATACGGGGCGGCGGCGATGATCCCCGGCGTGACCGTGACGGAGGAGCAGGCGAACCTGAACGGGCAGGTCGGGGTCGCGATCGGGCGGCTCGAAGATGCGAATGGCATCAGGCAGGACCTCATCATCGAACCGGCGACGGGCATGCTCATCGGTGAGCGCCAGGTGCTCACCCGCGACAACGGCTCGGGGTTCCCCATCGGCACTGCGATCGCGTGGACCGCGGTGACGACGTCGGTCGTCGACTCGGCGCCCGAGGGCGGCACGCCGAACGGCTGGTTCGACGAGGAAGGCTGCGAGATGCCAGAGCCGGGCGCGTTCAACTGCCGCGAGAAGAGCGAGGGGAACGGATGATGCAACAAGAACCCGCGCCGGACGACGTGATCGATCCGGCCTCGATCGAGCTCGCCTCGACCGTCTGGGTCGAGTACCCGATGCCACCGGTCGTCGGGGCGTCAGCCGCGCCTGGCCGGGACGGAACGATCAGTCGGCGTCGCTCGCGTCGCCGGCTGCGTGATCGCGCTCAGGAGATTGCCCCCGCTCGCCGGGGCGACCTCGGCCATGACCGCGCTCGCCGCCTCGATGGTGGGCGATCCGGTGGCCACGCTCGCCGCCGCAATCGTGGTCGCCGTCGTGATCATGGTGGCCGTGCCCGTGCCCGTGCCCGTGGCCGTGGCCGTGGCCGTGCTGGTGGTCGTGCTCGCCGCATCCGTGGCCGTGGTGGCCGTGCTCGCTGTCGCGATCATGGTCGAAGCCGCGACGGTGGCCGAAGCCGCGGCCGTGGCGGCGTGGCATCCGCTCGTCCTCGTTCCAGCCCAGCGTGCGGGCGATGGCCTCGAGGGACGCGAGGGTGGTCGCGAAATCGTCGGGGCTGACCGGGCCGGCGACCTCTGCGCGGAGTATCGAGACCTGCTCGAGCAGGCGCGTGTGGGCCGCCTCGCCGGCTTCGGTGAGCGTCCACGCGCCGGGCTCGCCGGCGACCCAGCCGCGGTCGATGAGGGGTGCGACGCGCTCGGGGCGCGAGGCGAGCTTCTCGGTCATGCGCGAGTCGGTCACGGTGCCGGCGATGAGGTTGAGCCGGCGCCAGTCGCGCCGGTTGAGGCCTTCTGCCGCGAAGAGCTCACGCATGCGGTCGTCGAGGCGGCGGTCGATGACGCGCAGCCAGTAGCCGAGCGGCCGGTGGCTCGTGGGGATGTTCTCGCTCGTGTATTCGGTGGACATGGGTATTCCTTTCGTGACGCGTGGCGCGTCGATGACGCCGGGGACGGCACGGCACGTGCTTCCACTCCGGGGTTCGTGCGTTCAGGCTGGCGGCGGTGCGCTCATGTCCTGCTCGGCACGCTCTCTATTGCATGCTCTATGACATGTATATGTACAATGACATACATGGATGACGCTCGTCAAGCGCCGCACGGCGAACACCCAGCGACCGACCCGATCGAGATCATCGAGGCTGCGCTCGTGACGATGCGCCGCGACCAGGGTCGACGGCGGCTGCAACGACGCGCAGACCTGGCCGAGTCGAGTGGTGAAGACCAGGAGTGGCGGCGCGGGCGCGGCAACGGCCGGGGGCATGGGCATGGGCACGGGCACGGCGGCGCGGGCCCACACGGCTGGCATGGGGAGCAGTCGGCCGAGGGCCCATGGCATCCGCATGGTCATGGCGGTCGTCGCGCGGCCGGGCTCGCGCACGCCGCCCGCTTCCGCCTGCTCGACGCGCTCGAGGCCGCCGAGCGTCCACCCTCGGTGAGCGAGCTCGCCGAGACGATCGGGGTGGATCAGCCGCGCGCGAGCCGGCTCGTGCAAGCCGCCGTCGAGGCGGGCCACGCGCGTCGTGAAGTCGACCCGTCCGATGCCCGCCGCAGCGCGATCGTGCTGACCGCGTCAGGGCGCGCGCTGCTCGCGGCGGCGCACGAGAACCGTCGCAGCGCGGTGGAAACCGCCTTGGCTGGTTTCACCGCCGGGGAGACCGCCGAGTTCGCGCGGCTGCTGTCACGGTTCATCGCCGCCTGGCCACGCGACTGAGGTCTCCGCCACCCTACCTTCAGGTCGTATGCCACGACCTGTTCAGCCGGAACATGGCCCAGCGGGCCGGTTACCAGGGTGACGGGCGGTCGTTGTCGCGCTGGCTGTCGTCGGGGACGTGCGGCAGCTCGTAGCCGCCCGCGCGAATGCACAGCCACCGCAGTTGCCCTGGGCTGTCCGGCACACAGCGCCAGGTGCGCCACACGCCCTGACCGACCCGTACGACGGAACCGGGACCGACGTCGACGACTTCGTCGTCCAGCCCCATCTGCCCCTGCCCGGCGAGGAACACGTACAACTCCTCGACGCGAGCGTGCGCGTGCCAGTAGCCTGCCTGCTCGCCCGGCTCGTACGCGTTCGCGGTCATGCCGATGTACTGCATCGTGAGGTCATGGTCGACGACCCGTCGACCGTCGCGTGAACTCTCGGGGCGGAAGCCCCCGTAGTGCTCCCGCCACTCGTCGAGCCCGTCCATCTCCAACACGTCGTAGTCGCTCACGAGGTCACTGTAGCGGGCCGGCGACGGGCGCCGCCGCCTGGTCAGGCACGGCGACGAGCAGGGTCACGAGCGCTCGGCGGGCACCTTCACGAAGAGCATGAGCACGAGACCGGCAGCGAGCACGAGCACGATGCCCAGGATGCCCCAGTAGGTGGCTCCGAGCGCGGCGATGAACGTCGCCCAGAGCAGCGGTGAGAGGAAGCTCGCCGCGCGACCCGTCGTCGCGTAGAGGCCGAAGATCTCGCTCTCGCGACCAGCGGGCGTGACCCGTGCGAGGAACGACCGCGACGCCGCCTGCGCAGGGCCGACGAAGAGCGTGAGCACGAGGCCGAAGACCCAGAACACGAGCTTGCCCGTGTCGTGCAGGAAGAAGACCAGGAGACCCGCGGCGACCAGGCCGCCGAGGGCGGTGAGGATGACGGCACGCGGCCCGAAGCGGTCGTCGAAGCGGCCCGCGACGATCGTCGAGACGCCCGCGAGCAGGTTCGCGGCGATCCCGAAGATCAGGACCTCGTTCGACGTGAAACGGAACACGACCGCGGCGATCACCGCGCCGAACGCGAACACGCCCGCGAGCCCGTCGCGGAACACGGCGCTCGCGAGCAGGAACCAGAACGTCGGCCGGGTGTCGCGCCACAGTGCGATGACATCCTTGACGAGCACGACGTAGCTGCGCCAGAACGACACGCGCTCGCTCCGGGGCACGGGCGGCGCCTCGGGCACGTAGACGAGCACGGGCCAGGCGAACGCGATCGTCCACACGGCGCATCCGACCGCGATCACTCGGAACGCGAGCCCGTTCTCAGTCGGCATCCCCCACCAGTCGAACGTGGTCGCGACCACCACGATCACGAGCGCGACGATGCCGCCGATGTAGCCGAGACCCCAGCCGAGACCCGAGACCCTGCCGACCGTCTTCGGCGTCGAGACCTGCACGAGCATCGCGTTGTAGTTCACGCCGGCGATCTCGCTGAACACGGTGCCGGCGGCGATGAGCGAGACGCCGAGCACGAAATACGCGGGCGTTCCCTGCACGAAGAACAACGCGAACATGCACAGCACGAGCGCCGCGGTCGCGCCGCCGAGCCAGAGCTTGCGCCGACCCGCGACATCCGCTCGCTGACCGAGTACCGGAGCGAGCACCGCGATCAGGACGCCGGCGATCGTGATCGCCCACCCGAGCCCGCTCGCCAGGTCGGCCAGTCCGCGCTCGCGGACCGGATCTCCCTCACTCAGTGCCGCGACCGCAGGGTCGAGGAACGTGTCGCTCGTGAGATACAGCGCCGTGAACACGAACGTGAGGATGACCGAGTTGAACGGCTGCGTCGCCCAATCCCACAGGGCCCACGAGAACACCTGTCGACGAGGGATGACCCGCCCTTCCTGAAGTTCGAGGCCCATCACCTTGATGGTGTCGCCGTCGGCAGCGGGCGGCTCGGGGGGCTGGGTCATGACAGAAGCCTCGTTCGGTCGGGTGAACGGAAGATGACGAGACGCGGGCGGCCATGGCCTCCCGGTGGATCGTCGCTGATCTTGGTGCACTGTAGCGCCCGCGGATGCCGCGGCGGTAGCGAATCGCCAGCCGGAATGCCCGCCTGCGTGACCACGTTCAACTGGAGTATGGCCACCGACGACGAGTTGAACGAGTTCCTCCGCGACACGAACACCGTGCACATCGTGACGACGACGCGCGCCGGCCGCACGATCTCGACGCCGATCTGGGCGGTCGACGTCGACGGCGTCGGCTTTGTGCGCTCGGCGTACGGGCCCGACTCGAAGTGGTACCGGCGCGCGAGGTCGAACCCCGGCGCGGGCTTCGAGACGCCGGCCGGCGTGCGGGCCGTCGGGCTCGAGCCGATCGACGACGCCGACCCGCTCGAAAGCCGCGTCGACGACGCGCTCCGTACCAAGTACGCGAGCGAACCGGCATCCGTCGCCGAGATGCTCACGCCGCTCGCGCACGGCACGACCCTGCGCGTCGTGCCGCTCGGACGGCCGCTGTAGCCCGCACGGAGCGAGCCAAGACGCCCCTCAGAACCCGACTTCGCCGACGAGCTCGCCGAAGAGCTGCTCCGCGTCGCACTCGAGTCGCTGCCGCGTGAACCAGTCGCACACGTTCACGCAGTCGCGGTGCAGCAGGTCGAATCCCTGCGGGTTCGACACGAGGTCGACGACCTGCGGCAGGTCGATCGCGACGATGCGCCCGTGGTGCACGAGCAGGTTGTACGGCGAGAGGTCGCCATGCGCGAGTCCGCCGCGCGCGAGGACGTGCATGAAGTCCGCGACCTGGTGGAACAGGTCACGCAGCCCCGAAGCATCCGCTCGCACCTGGGCGAGTCGCGGCGCGGCGACCCGGCCGTCGCCGATGAACTCCATGAGCACTTCGGTCTCGTGCACCTGCACCGGGTACGGCACGGATGCCCCGAGTTCGAAGAGCCGGCTGAGCGCGTCGAACTCGGCGTAGGCCCACTGCACGCGCGCGACGGCACGACCGAACGACGTGCCCTTCGCGACGGCGCGCACGTCGCGGCTGCGGCGGGTTCCGCGACCCTCGGTGTAGACCGCCGAGCGGTGGAAGTCCGAGTGCTCGCTCGTGCGGTAGCGCTTCGCGGCGAGCACCACGGCGTTGCCCGGAACGCTCGCCGGGGCATCCGGAACCGCACGCTCGATGAGGCAGAGGTCCGCCTCCTTGCCGGTCTTCACGACGCCGAGTTCGGTGTCGATCGCCGCGGCCGAGATCACGAGCCAGTCGGGGCGCGGCTCGGGGCCGCGCTCGGTTGGGATGGTCGCCGGCCACGTGGACCAGCGTTGGCCCTCGCCGGGCTCGGTGGCCTGGAACATGAGGGCGGATGGCGCGCCGAACGGCGTGCCGGAAGAGTCGTCGAGCGACGAGAGGAAGGTCACGGTGGTTCTCCGAGATCACGGAGGCCACCTGACGCTTCTAGCGGGCGGCCTCACAGGGAAGGGTGTCTGCGATGCGCACGACAATGACGGTGTTCATCGTTCTCTCCTTCCGGTCTCGGGCGACGGATGCCGCGGGGCGCGGTCCGGTGGCGAGCATACGCCCTGTCCTGGCTCGTGTCCAGAGCCGCCGGCCGAGCTATGACGTCGGGGCGATCCAGCCCGCGAACGCCGGCGCGTTCACGAAGGTCAGCGTGACATCCGTAACAACGACGACGGGGCTGATGCCTGCACCCGGCTCGACGGGACCGGTGTACGCACCGGCGACCGGATCGTTCGTCTCGACGAATCCGGCACCTGCGAATGCGGGCTCCCAGACACCCCAGTCTGCATCGGTCAGCTGCACGACCGTGAGTACGATGTCGGTCTGCGGCTTGCCCCAACTGCAGCCGAGTCCGCCGGCCGCCGCCAGCTGCGTCGCGAGCGGGTCGAAGATCCTGGGCTCGATCGGCAGGAGTCCGTCGGTGGAGAGCTTCGCGTACGCGTCGGCCGTCAGGACGGTCTCGCAGGTGGCGGCCGGTTCTGCAGCAGGTTCGGTCGCCGGCTCGGCGGAGGGGCTCTGCGGCGGTGTGGCCGCCGGAGTCTCGCTCGGCGTCGGCGTCGGTGCAGGCGTTGCGACGCAGCCCGCGAGGGCGATCGCGACGAGGAGCAGGACGGGGAGGGCACTCAGTCGGCGAGGCGTCATCGCCGCAGCATATTGGACCAGCGGTCGATGGGGATCAGGGCACGCCCTGACCGCCGCGCGGAGACACCGGCCCTCGCGCGATGTGGCTGCGCGCATGCTCGACGGCCGACGACAGGTCGTCGAAGAGGTGGTTCTGGTGCCGGAGCGACGCGATCACGCCGACCCGTTCGGCGAGTCGGAGGTGTCGTGTCTGAATGCCCTTCACGAGCACGGTGACGCCCCGCCGTTCCAGCGCCGTGATGAGCTCGGTGATGACCTGGGCGCCGGTGGCGTCGAGGATCTGCAGCTGCGACATTCGGATGATGACGACCTCGACGCCGCGGATGTCGCCGACGCGCTCGAGCATGCGCTCGGCGGCACCGAAGAACAGCGCGCCCTCGAGGCGGAAGAGCGCGATGCGCTCGTCGCCCGGCTCCGCCGGCAGGGGCAGCTCCTCGCGGTGCACGCCGCTCGACCGGGCGAGCGCACGCAACGCGAAGAAGGCCGCGACCGCGATGCCGATGAGTACCGCGTAGATGAGGTCGAAGCTCACCGTGATGATCGCCGTGACGACGAAGACGATCGCGTCGGAACGTGTCGAGCCCACGACGGTGCGGACCGTCGCGATCGAGATCATGCGCGTCGACGTCACCATGAGCACGCCGGCGAGCGCCGCGAGCGGGATGACGGCGACGATGCCCGCACCGACGGCGACGATGCCGGCGAGCAGCAGTGCGTGCACGATCGCGGCCAGCCGGGTGCGTCCGCCTGTGCGCACGTTGACGGCCGTGCGGGCGATCGCGCCGGTCGCGGGCATGCCGCCGAAGAAGGCGGATGCCACCGAAGCGAGACCCTGGCCGACGAGCTCCCGGTCGGCGTCATACGGCCCGGTGTCGGAGATCGACGCGGCGACCCGCGCCGACAGCAGCGATTCGATGGCGGCGAGGGCGGCGACGGTGAGGGCCGCGCCGAGGAGCGGCGAGACAGCGGTCCACGAGAGCTCGGGAACGATCGGCGCGGGCAGGCCGGCCGGCAGCTCGCCGATCGTCGCCACGGGCAGCTGCGCGAGCGCGGCGACGGCGCTCACGAGCACGATCGCGATGATCGAGCCCGGGAGCAGGCGGTGGATCCTCGGCGCGAAGATCATGACCGCCGCGACGACGAGCACGATGCCGAGAGCCCATGCGGCTTCGGGCCAGCTCACCGTCGGCAGTGCCTCGATCGCGGCGACGAGCGCGTTCGTGCTCGGTCCGGGCTCCGCGCCGAGGGCGGCGGGCACCTGCTGCAGGAAGATGATGACCGCGATGCCGAGCGTGAACCCCTCGATCACCGGCCACGGGATGTAGGTGACCGCGCGCCCGAGCCGCAGCGCGCCGGCGACCACCACGATGACGCCCGCGAGGAGGCCGACGGTCGCGAGCGCGCCGACGCCGTTCGTCGCGATGATCGGCCCCAGCACGACCACCATCGCGCCCGTCGGGCCCGACACCTGCACGTTCGAGCCGCCGAACACCGCCGCGACGATGCCGGCGATGATCGCGGTGACGAGGCCGCTCTCGGCGCCGGCTCCGGAACTCACCCCGAACGCGAGCGCGAGCGGCAGGGCCACGATGCCGACCGTCACGCCCGCGACGAGGTCGCCGCGCCAGGATCGCGGCACCTCGCGGTAGTCGGCGAGCGTGGGCAGCAGCGAGCGCAGGGCGCGCCCCGCGTTGCCGAGCCGTTCAGACGTCATGCGCGTTCGCCCGACTCTCGCGAGCGCGTCCTCGTCGTCGCGGGTGTCGTCGCCGACACCGCGGGCGGAATCTCGGGCAGGCCCGACCGCTCCACGAGCTGGCGCTCCGTGGTCTCGAGGATCTCACCGAGCAGCGCCCGCGCGACGCGGAGCAGGTCGGCCACCTGCGGATAGGCGAGCCGGTAGTACACCTGGTTGCCGCGTCGGTCTGCGGTGACGAGCCGGTAGTTGCGCAGCACGGCGAGGTGCTGTGAGAGATGCGAGGCCTCGAGGCCTGTCGCCTCGAGGAGTTCTGAGACGGATGCCTCGGGCGCGGTCGTGAGCACCTCGAGCACGCGCACCCGGAGCGGGTGTGCGAGACCCTTGAACAGGTTCGCCTTGACCTCGTAGAGCGGACGACTGGAATCGGGCAGCACCACGTCTCCTCAAGCGATTGATGGATTCATCAATCCACTATACGCGCACATCGTGCGGGTCGCGCCGGGCTGCTCCTCTCGTGCGCGCTTCCCGTGTGCACTCGGGGTCGTTTCCGGCCAGATCCGCGCGGGAGCGCTCATGTGGATGGCCGAACACGACCC